>Ga0126376_10000595_pt1 | contig 17928 bp, 17 predicted proteins | sample PanSoiMetPlot_15_FD_92760 | JGI IMG/M metagenome (GOLD analysis project Ga0126376, IMG submission 92760) | Tropical forest soil microbial communities from Panama - MetaG Plot_15 | ecosystem: Environmental > Terrestrial > Soil > Tropical forest > Bulk soil | place: Panama | collected 2016-02-17
ACGTTGCGGCAGCGGGGAAATGAGGATGCCAGCCATTGGCTTGTGCGGCCCGCCTGCACTTAGGGGGCAGTGTCGAAGCATTGGACCGAGCAGCTCAAGGACGATTTGGCCTTGACCGTGTTGCCCGCTTCCGTGATCGCCAAAGATTTTGAGCCGCGCAGTTGAGCACCGCCGGCGCAGCCCTACCGGCCACCGCCTGTTTTCCATTGCGGCCCGTCAGCCACATACACATCGACGGGGGCGAAGTCGTCAGTGAGGACTTCTCCGGTGCCAGGGTCGAGTTCCGAGCGCTGCGCGAGCAGGTCCGGCAGGGGGTGGCGAAAGCCGTATTTTTTCTGCAGTTGCGCCGCCCGGCCCCCGATCGCTTCGATCGCGCGCGGCGCATCGGTCGCCACGACGGCGGCCTCGCCGAAACCGGAGTGGTACACATCGACAGTTGCGAACACGGTTTGCAGCGTGCGCACCGAAACCGGGAACAACCGATTGGTCTCGTGGATATTGAACACCGCGGCGCCGCCAGGCGCCAGCCGCTGCTTGAGCAGCGTGTAGAACTCCTGCGTCATGAGGTGAAACGGCACCGAGCCGCCGATATAGGCGTCAATCAGCGCGACATCGTAGAGATTACGATTGCGATTGAGAAAGACGCGGCCGTCGCTTTCTATTACGCGCATCCGTTCGCTCGCTTTGACGCCGAACCAGGTCCTCGCTGCATCAATGACGCCGGGGTCGATTTCAACCGAATCGACGCGGGTATCCGGCAGGAAGTGCCCGACATAATTGGTGAGCACGCCGCCGCCGAGGCCAACGACCAGAACCCTATCGGCCTGTGGCGCGTAGGCGAGCGCGGTCGTCATCATGCGCAGGTAGTTGGCCGGAATGACGTCCGGGTCCGCGAGGTTGATCCGTGACTCGGTGTAGTTCCAGCCCTTGAGGCGGGCCGTCATCAGGAGTTCATTACCGCGCTTGATCACAAAGATCTCGTTGTACTGTCCCTCGATGTGGGCGAGCTGGCCGTCCTCGCGCGCCAGCAGGGTGGCGCGGTCGAAAATTTCCGCCGATCGGGCTGCCGACGGTCCGGCCACAGTCGCAACGAATGTGCCGAGGAGCGGGATTCCAAGGAGCGCCCCCATTTGAGCGCGCCGATGCGCTGGAAATGCGATCAGCGCCAGGGCGCATGCCACGCCCGCCGAACCGAGGCTGAACGTGATGGCACGCGTACCAATGGCTGGAATGAGAAGAAATGTGGTGCCGAGCGTTCCTACGATGCTGCCCGCCGTGGAGATCGCATAGACGCCGCCCGATACGCCGCCGGAGGCATGCGTCGAGCGCAGCAGCAGCCGGATCGCGAACGGCGAATAGGCGCCGTAGAAGGCGACCGGAAAGAACATCAGCATGAACGCCGAGGCAAGACTGCCAGCCTTGATGTCGTCGATGGCGTCAAGCAGCGCTTCGAGCAGCACGGTCGAAAAAGACGGCAGGGCAAGAATAAAGGCCGAGCCGATCAACACTGCGGCGCCGAGCACACGCGCGGACGGATATCGGTCCGCAATCCGGCCGCCGGCGAAGTACCCGGCGGTGAGAGCGGCGAGCACCGTGGAGATGAGCGAAGCCCAGGTATAGATTCCGCTGCCGAAATAGGGGTTGAGATACCGCGAGCCCAGCATCTCGAAGCTCATCACGATGGCGCCGGTAATGAACGCGCCGGCATAGAGGACGGCCCGAAACGTGGACGACCCGACCGGACTATCGTGCACTCCACCGGCCGGAGGCCGCGAGACCCACCCCTCCATCCGACATCACCTTCGATCAAGTCAGCCGGCTAAATTATCTTCGATCGGAACCGCAAACACAAATGGAGGCTGGAGGCCAATCGGTCATGCGCTACTGGTCCGAGCAGAAGGAAAGACCTGCCGCGCGTAGCGTGTTTGAAGCGAAGGGAGGTCATATTTGGAGCTAAAATGAAACTGTGGAATTCTGCGTTTAAATTTTCGTGTACCGTGCGCCGCAGGCGGGCCATGCTTCACCCTGCGCCGCAGTCATTCCATCAACCGAACCGCAATGAATTGGGCACCGGTTGTCCGAATCGAGCCCGAGATGTCGCTCGTTGCGGTGTATCGATACCATCACAAACATATAACCGCCACAATCACCGCTTTGCTTCCGAGCTGTGTTGCGTGCAAAGTAATCCGGATTGGCCTGCAATCGGCCGGGTGGAGCGCGACGTGGCTGAGCGTGAATTCGAAATAATGCCCCCGGCGCCGGCAGAGATCGACCGGCGTCCCCTGACGGACGACTATCGCTCCGACGGCGCGGGCACGGTTCGGCAGTCCGCCGTTGATGACGACCCACCACATCGATTGGATATGAGAAACCATTATGAGGTTGCGATGAATACCGGCACAAATATCAACCTGCGAAAGCTTCAGGAACAATTGGACCGTCAACCTCTCGATGAAATTGCAATGCTAGTGCAGGCTCTCACCTATGGCGAGATGATCGAACTTGCCGAAGGCATGTGGAAAGTTCAGCCTGAAGGGTCGGCCGTCACGCAGGAAAATCTGCCGGCATTGTTGCACCGGTGGTCCAAATCGCGCTCGTTACCGGCCGACGAGATTCGCCAAGACCCGGGCGCGGTATGAACACCGCGGCATCGGGCGATATTCGCCTGATTCGGGCCGCGCATCACCGATTCGGGTGATGTAACCGGCGGGTGGAATGGGCGCCTCCTAACCAGCTGTTGCAGGGAGGCGGCTTCAGCAAGCAATGAAGAGCGCCGTATCAGCCCCGTCTGGCGTTCCAGCAGGCCACAATCTCCTTGGCTTCCTCCAGGGTTGCGAGCCGCCACCGCAACTCTACCACGTCCTGGCCCATCGCGTTCTCCGTTATTCTCTTTTCTTCGACCCGCAGCGTGAGCGGCTGAGGGTATGCGCTTTCGAGCGCGGCGGCATGAAAATCGATGTTGCCGGTCCGGGTCCAGTCCTGTTTCATGACACCATCGATTTGGTCGAACGACGTCAGCTTCTGCTCGCTCCTGCGAAAGCCGAATACCATTATCAAGCCTCCCACAATTACCCCGACGATTGCTACGATAGCCCAGGCATACTCCATGCTCGACTCCCGACTCATCCAAACGGCCCGCGGCTTTTCGGCAGATCAGCGCAGCCCGCGTACGTCCGTGGACACCGGCCCACCCGCATCAAATCAAGCGCCTCCGTTGTTGGTTCGATCGCTTGGCCGGGCCGCTCCTCACCCGAACAGGGCCGCGCAGATCTGCTCCGACGCCATTGGCTTCTCGCATCGCTTCACGTGGGTGAAGCGCAGCGGGATGACCTGGGCGTCGTAGCCAGTCGCAAAGATAAAAGGGACGCCCAGCGCCATGAGCGCGTCGGCCACCGGGAAGGCCATCTCGCCCCCCAGATTGATGTCGAGGATCGCCCCGTCCGGCACCGCCTGCTCCAAAGCGTCTAAGGCCGCTTCCACCGCCGGTGCGGGCCCAATGACCTCGGCTCCGGCTCGTTCCAGAGTTCGCACAATGTCCATGGCTACCAAATAATCATCCTCGACGACGAGGACGCGCTTATGGGCGAGTTGGGGGGCGTTCATGCGCCTCGTTCCTTTGGTCCCTTCCGGCGAGCGGAAGAGCTATCGTGCACCGCAACCCAGCCTCGTCAAGCTCATAGCGCGTCTCAGCATTGAGTGTGTACGGCAGGGCACGCTCGATTAGTTCCCGACCATAGCCCCGACGGTCCGGCTTAACAGCAACGCCGACACCACGCTCTTCGATCCAGCTCAGCAGCAGAGAGGGAAAGCCCTCGATTGACTCGACATGCCATCGGATCCGCAATCGGCCCTGACTGGTCGCGAGCGCGCCGTATTTGCGGGCGTTGGTGGCCAGCTCATGCAAGGCTAGCGTCAGGATCTGCACGGTCGAGTTCCGAACTCTCACATCGGGCCCGGACACTTCGACCCGGTTGCGGAGTACATTGCGGTCGAGCGCATCGAGCTCAAGCTGGACCAGCGCACCAATGGTGATAGGCTGTTGCTCAGAGCGTGAAAGCAGACTCTGCACGCGCGACAGAGCTATGAGCCTTTCGTCGATACGCGTCCTGAACGCGTCCTGGTCTTCGCTGGTAGCGAGCGTCTGAGCGATGATCGACTGCACGACGGCCATCAGGTTGCGCGTCCGGTGCTGCAATTCCGCGACCAGGCTTTCCATCCGCTCCGCCATCGCTTTCTCCGCCGTGATATCGTGGCAGATGCCGCCGATGCGCGGCACGCGACCGGCCTCATCAAGAAGCGGAAAAACGGTGCTGCGCGTCCACAGGATCTCGCCATCACATGGCCGCTTGATACGGTATTCGAAAGTCATGGGCTCGCCCGACACGACCCGGGCAATAACACCTAGCGTTCGCTCGCGATCCTCCGGGACGATGATTTCCAACCAGCCTTTCAGCGGGTCGCCTGCGATCATGGCGTCCCATTTGTCACCGAAACCACTCCGGAAAACGGGGTTCCAATATTCCAATTGCAGAGATTTCGCATCGCGAATCCAAATGACATCGCTGGAGGCTTCGGCGAACTGTCGAAACCGCTGCTCACTATTGCGGAGCGCCGCCCCGGCGCGGGCGCGCTCGACCGCAGCACAGGTGCGCTCTGCCACATTCCGAATCAGCTCGACTTCGGAGGCTGCCCACGCCCGTGGCACAGCGCTTTGTACCCAGAACACTGCGCCGCTCCGAGCCTCCTCGAGAAGTGCGACGCCGATGAACGCGGCTATGCGCGCGGCTCTCAGCCGCTCGCGGCGGCTCTCGCTAAGGCGGGGATTGCTCTCGATGTCCGCGACGACGATCGCCGGCCCGGCGAGAAAATCCTCCATCGGAACTGGACTGCACTCGCCGAGCGCGAAACGCTCTGTTGGAGCCGCGTCATCTCGACCCCACGTAGACCTGGGCACGACCTCTCCGCCAGAGATTTCTCCGTAACTGCATCGGTTCACGCGAAGATGTTCGCCCACCATCCTGCACGCGGTCGTTTGCATCGCGACTGGCTCGGCGAGCACTCGCAACGCGTCGCTAAGCCTGAGCAGGAACGCCTCCCGCGCCTCACTTTCGCCGAGCGCATCCTCAGCCGCCTTCTGCTGCCGCTGAGCGTAGGCGGTAATCCCGATGGAGACCTCCCAGATGCCGACGATCGTGCCGGTCTCGTCCCGAATTGGGCTTGCAGCCTGGTCGGCCCAGATCTCTCTCTCGCCCCCATCCTCATTGGTGAGAACGCGTTGCTCGCCAAAGGCGATACTTTCTCCAGTCATGACACGGCGCAGTGCCGGTTCCCAGGAGTGCCTCGTGGGCAGCGCGTCGAAGACGGGTCGACCGAGAGCGACGGGATGAAGGCCGCCGAGAAGGCGGGCATTAGCGTCGTTGTAGAGAAGGATCGCCTCCCGGCCCCATTGGATGGATGCCGGAAGGCCGCTGGCCAGCATTACCTCGACAGCCGTTTTCAGGCTTTGCGGCCAAGACAAGATGGGGCCGAGCGGCGTCGACGCCCAGTCAAAGGTACGGATGCGATCGGCCATTTCGCCCCGGCCGTGGGGCCACGCCGCCGTGTCCATCGCCAACGTTCTCCCCACTTTGCGGGAATCAAATCATTGTCGACTGACAGTTGAGTCAAGTTCAAAGGGACTTTAAAAAGTCCGGAACACGGCCGACGGCCCGCAGAGTCCCGTTTGACCCGCAGGCAGTCATGGGATTTCCGGTTTCGGGCGGCCGCCGTATCTAGCATGGTAACTCCAACACCTGATTTCCGTCATTCTCGGGGCCGAGCGCAGCGAGGGAGGTCGCGCCGGCCCTTAACCCGCCACTTTTCCCTGCTGCCGTGGCGCGGACGGCAGCCTTCTGCCGGCATCCGCATGGCGTCCTCAGGCGCTGTCAAGGAGGAACGGGAGGGACCGAGGTTGCGCGTGCGGCGGTCCTCCCCCAAAGTGCCGGAGGGCAGGGTTAGGCGCGAACTGGCTTGTGCGATCATGCAACGGCGGGATGCCCTCGAACTGTGACGGAACTCGCCTCGCCGTTCACGTCGTGAAGAATTTAACGAAATGGTCAATGACGCGGTCCGGCGCTTCCTCCTGCAGATAGTGGCCGGTCGGGAGCGGTTGGGCGTCGACGAGATTGCTTGCGAACTTCCTCCACACCGTCGGATATTCCTGGGTCGGAGGCGCTCCTCGCGTTCCCCACAATATCAAGAGCGGCATCCCGATCTGGCGATCCTTGTCAGCCGCATCCATCTCGAAATCGATCGTGGCGCCCGCCCGATAGTCACGGCAGGCACCGGTGATCGTCTTGGTGGTGAAGCAGCGGATATATTCGTCCCACACGATCTTGGGAGGATTCCTACTGCCGGCGCGGCTTTTCAGGAACCACTCGGCTGGAACCGCACTGATCATCGTTACGGGAAACGGCTCCGGCTGCGCCAGGAACATCCAGTGCCAGGTGTTGACGGCCCAGTTTCTGTTGGCGTTGCTCCAGACGTGATAATTCGGCAGCATATCGAGGAGGCAGAGCTTCATGACCCGCTCCGGGTGATCGAGGCACAGGCGATGGCTCAGGCGCGCGCCCCGGTCGTGGCCAGCTAGGAAGAAACGCTGATGGCCGAGGCCCTCCATGACCTCGATCATGTCCTCGGCCATTACGCGGAAGCTGTAATTGATGTGATTGGGTCCAGGCTCGGGCAGTGATGAGTCGCCGTAGCCGCGCAGATCGGCGAGAACCACGTGATAGCGCTCTGCCAACCGCGCCGCGACGGCGAACCACAGCACGTGATTGTTCGGATAGCCGTGCAACAGCAGCAAAGGCGGACCAGAGCCACCGTGGCGCACGCGAATGACGGCGCCCCTTGTACGCACGTCGAGGTGCTTGAATCCGGGAAAGAGGGCCGCCACTTCGGCGTTGCCCCAGCGCGTCGGATCGCGGGCATAATCGCCAGAAGTCGCTTCGGCCAGTGCCGTCGTCTGCTGCGCCAATGACGGCGTGGCGACGCTGGCCGTCGCCGCGCCTGCGGCCAGGACCTGGACCAAACCACGACGGCTCAAGAATTTGTCGATGTGCTCGGATTGAAGCTGCCTCATCATTTCATCCTCCCTGGTGAATATCGGCAATGATAGCGCAGACTAGGCGGCGGAGTTGTCCGAATTCAGCACCATCGCCGCGGCTCTGGCTCACGAGGCTGCTGCAATTGCAGTCGGCTAAAACAGGCTTTCTGAGATGGCGACGGGCGACGCGGACGCTCTCGACGTGATCTTTGTCAGTGTCGCGGCGCATCTCAAAAAGAATGAGATGTGGTCTTTCGACCAGCATGCGCATCGTCGGCCAATTTCCGGGCTCCGTCCCCCGAGCCGGGGAAATTGCTTTTTTGCCACCTCCCTCCCAACTCCTCGAAATCAAAGCGGCTGCGCCGACCGCTGGCCTCACCTCATCCCACAATCCTCGCAGGTCTTTGATGTTTTCCCGGCGAAACTCAGGGGTGGAGCCGCCAACCGCAAATGGCTTGCGCCGACAATCTTCGCTTGCGGTTGCATATTCGCCGATCTCAACCCGTCCGCCAGACCGGAAGAGTTACTTTTCCGGTCACGGCAACACTGATTTTTTGGGTATCACAGCCCAATATATCTCCGTTCTTCGGGGCGCAATTCACTACTTACTAGCGACAAAGCCCACTTAAACTTTCTTCCCAATTGAGGGAGGCGTATTCAATTCTTATGGGTAGTTGTAACAGCCCTGACAGTAAATGAGGCGGACCCACCAACCTCTAAGAGACACCCATGACCCATCAGCATCTCATCGTCGAAACCAAGGGCCGGGTCGGCGTCATCCGCCTCAACCGCCCGCAGGCGCTTAATGCCCTCAACACGGCATTGATGTCGGAATTGGCTGCTGCCATCGGTGCATTTGAGGCCGATGGAGGCATCGGCTGCATAGTGATCACCGGCTCCGACAAGGCGTTTGCGGCGGGGGCCGACGTCAAGGAGATGGCGACCAAATCCTACCTCGACGTTTTCATGAGCAATTTCGCCGCATCTTGGGATCGAGTCGCCCATACGCGTAAGCCGGTGATTGCGGCTGTGGCAGGCTTTGCGCTCGGCGGCGGCTGCGAGCTCGCCATGCAGTGCGACTTCGTCATCGCCGCTGACAACGCACAGTTCGGCCAGCCGGAAATCAAGCTCGGCGTCATTCCCGGCATCGGCGGCACCCAGCGCCTCACCCGCGCAGTCGGCAAGGCCAAGGCCATGGACCTGATCCTCACCGGCCGCATGATGGACGCAGGTGAGGCGGAACGCTGCGGTCTGGTGGCGCGGGTGGTTCCGCTCGGCGAGCTGATGAAGGAGGCCATGAAGGCGGCCGAGACCATCGCGTCGATGTCGTTGCCATCCATTTTGGTTGCCAAGGAGGCCGTGAACCGGGCATTCGAGGTCTCGCTCGCCGAAGGCGTCGCGTTCGAACGCCGGGTCTTCCACGCGCTGTTTGCGACCGAGGATCAAAAAGAAGGCATGGCTGCGTTCGTAGAAAAGCGGCCGGCGCGGTTCAAGAACCGGTAGGGCCGGCAATCGTTCATCCGGGCCGCACGCCGACACTCGCGGCTGCGTGACAGCTGCGGCGCTTGGAATCGTTAGGAATTGCGGGGCGGATTGCAGGATGGTAAAGAGGGGCGTTCTCCGTGTCGCGCCGCCGGAAAGTCCTAAGGTGTGGAGAAAAAATTTCCCTGCGCTCCCGTAGACGGAATTGGCGCCGGTGTGGTGGGCCGACTGGCGGCGTAATACGCTTCGCTATTGCGCCCTACGGCTGCAGAGGAGGATAGGGCGGCAACCCTACTTAAAGAACCCCCCTCGGAGCGCCACATTCTTCCTTGACCCGGGCCTCCCTTGCGCGCGTGATGGTCCGTGAAACCCGTACTCCGCTGCCGCCCCTCCTCCTCGCGTATACGCCAGGATAGGAAGCGGCAGCCCGAATTTGTGAGAATGCTGAACTCTGACGAGCTTGAACGCTATGCGCGCCACCTCGTTCTACGCGAGGTCGGTGGCCCCGGCCAGGCGGCGCTCAAACGCGCGCGGGTACTGGTGATCGGCGCCGGCGGCCTTGGCGCCCCGGCCCTGCTTTATCTCGCGGCGGCCGGCGTCGGCACGCTTGGCGTGGTCGATGACGACGTGGTGTCGCTCTCGAACCTGCAGCGCCAAGTCATCCATGCCACCGGCGATGTAGGGCGCCCCAAAGTCGACAGCGCGAAAGCCGCGGTCGGGCGCCTCAATCCACACGTGACAGTCGAGCCGCATGGCGTGCGCCTCACCGAGGCGAACGCCCTCGACCTGGTATCGCGCTACGACCTGGTGGTCGACGGCAGCGATAATTTCGCCACCCGCTACCTGGTTTCAGATGCCTGCTATTTCGCGAAGAAGCCGCTCGTGACCGCGGCGGTCGGGGTGTTCGACGGCACTCTCACGACCATTAGGGCGCACGAGACCGCGCCCGACGGCACGCTCAATCCCACCTATCGCTGCCTGTTTCCGGAGCAGCCGCCACCCGGCACCGTTCCGGCCTGTGCGGAGGCCGGTATTCTGGGCGCGCTCACCGGGGTGATCGGTTCCTTGATGGCGCTGGAGGCGATCCGCGAAATCGTGGGCTTCGGCGACGGGCTCGTGGGCCGTCTCCTCATTCTCGACGCCCGCGCCATGCGGGTCGAAAAGTTGTCATACGGATGGGATCCACACAATCCGCTGTCCGGCACCCAGCCGACGATCCGCGACCTTTCGGTGCACGCCGGTGCCTCGCCGTAAGGGCGAATTAGCGTAATCCACCGGCCACACAGCGCAATACGCGGAGTTTGTCATCGGGCCAGCCAAAGGCCGGACCGTGGGCTTTGGCGATCGAGCCCTATGCCTTTCCAAGTTTGATGCAAATCACCTCCCTGGCGGAGATGGCGGATTCAACGGACTCGCACTCCTCATTTGCTCCAGGTCGCGATGACGGCGGGGCCTTTCATTATGGACCACTTGTTCTTGTCGGCGGCAACCACGGTGAAGCAGTTGGGTTTGCCGCCTTTCCAGGTGGTGCAGTAGCCGTTTTCGTCGAGCTTCCAAACGCCCGCGCTCCGCGCGCCGCCATTGCCGGCGGGGATACGCCGAACCTTGCCATCAGCCGTGAATGTCATCTTGAACTTTATTCCGGACGACGTCGCTGCGGTGAACTCTGCCCCATCGAAGAATGTCGCTTGAATCTCGGCTGGCGTCAGCTTGGGGGCGGCAGTCGCGGTGCCCGAGGGAAGAACGGCGCAGACGACAATCCCCGCAATCCATAAGCGCATCGCAGCCTCCGCGAGACTCAAGAAAACAAAAATATTATACACGATTTCACTTGAAAATACCGAGCCAGCGCGATGGCTGCACACAGGGGCCGATGCAGAATTCGACGCCATCGCTATTGCGATAATGGCCGTTCGGCAGCCGTCCGTAGCGCACGCAGTGTCTCTGATCCACAGGCTCGCGAATATCGCGTCGGCATATGGTGTCGCCGTCGACGTCCCAGAGGCCACGCGCCACGATGCCGGCGCCGGCAAGCGTCGTGGTGCCGTCGGCGAAGTGAATGGTGCACATCGTCTTACCGGCGAGCTGGGCGGTTGTGGGTGTGCCACACAGGGGCACATCGATGAGTTCGCGGTAGAAGTCGCCGGCGGTCATGGGCTCACCGGCTGAGGGCGGGGTCGATTCCCGACACCCGGAGAGCGCCAGCAGCACCATCGCCACCCCAGCTGATCGGAAAATCTGCAAAAAGAACCCTCGCTACAGCATCGATGGCAACACGCGGTCCGGTGGCCGGTGGCCGTCCATGAATGCCTGAATGTTGATGATCACTTTGGCGCCCATCTCGGCACGACCTTCGATGGTGGCTGAGCCAAGATGGGGCAGCAGTACCACTTTGCCTGCGCGGGCAAGGCGGACGAGCTTTGGGTTCACCGCCGGCTCGTGCTCGAACACGTCCAACCCTGCACCGCCGATCTCGCCGGCTTCGATCATGCGGGCCAGCGCGTTTTCGTCGATCACCTCGCCGCGGGCGGTGTTCACGATATAGGCCTGCGGGCGCATGAGCTTTAACCGGCGTGCCGACAACAGGTGATAGGTGGCGGGTGTATGCGGACAATTGACCGAGATGATGTCCATGCGGGCGAGCATCTGGTCGAGGCTTTCCCAATACGTTGCCTCGAGTTCGCTTTCAATCTTCGGGATGACACGACGGCGGTTATGATAGTGAATTTGCAGGCCGAACGCACGTGCCCTGCGGGCAACCGCCTGGCCGATTCGGCCCATACCGATAATGCCGAGGCGCTTTCCACCGATGCGGTGACCGAGCATCCAGGTGGGCGCCCAACCGGGCCACTCCTTTTCCGCAGTCATAACCGCTGCGCCCTCCGCCAGACGGCGCGGTACAGCCAGTATCAGCGCCATCGTCATGTCGGCGGTGTCTTCTGTGAGGACCCCCGGCGTGTTGGTCACAGTGATGCCCCGCTGGAGGGCGGTGGCCACATCGATGTGGTCAACCCCGTTGCCGAAATTTGCGATCAGCCGCAACTGTTCTCCGGCTTGGCCGAGGACGGCAGAGTCGATGCGGTCGGTCACGGTCGGAACCAGGATTTCGGCAGTCTTCACGGCCGCGACGAGATCGGTGTGGCTCATCGGCGTGTCATCGACGTGAAGGCGGGTTTCGAACAGTTCGCACATCCGCGTCTCGACCGCGTCGGGGAGCTTGCGCGTGACAACGACGAGCGGTTTTCGGCGATTCGTCATGCGTTGGCCTCTGTCAGTCCGTCGCGATTCCTGAGGTCCTCCCTCCCTTGCCCCAACGCTGGCCCACCGCGGGGAAGAAGGGGTGTGGGCGGTGAGGGACGCGGGTTTGATGTCGAACCCGTACGGTTGTTCAGCCCTTCTTAACCCTCATCGTCGATGCTGCCGCGATGCGACAAGCGCAGTGTGGGCCACAGGATGCGATCCTTCTCTATCAGATGACCGGATCAAGACAAAGCATGGGTCGCAGGGCGGTGCTGCAAGGGCCGTCAGGCAGCCGGTTACTCCACCGGTCGGGTGGTTCTCGGCCTCGAGTAGAGACTCGGCGCGTGCCCGGCCAGCCATGATGCTTGCACATCTGCCCAATCGCTTCATGCGCGCGATGGTGGTCCAAATCGCCGTCCTGTTGGCCGCCGTCATGACGGCAGCGCCGGTTGCTCGTCCGGCACATGCGGCCAACGACCAGAGTGACGGCAGCGGCCTGCCGTTGCCGCGGTTCGCCAGCCTGAAATCCGACCATGTCAACGTACGCGGCGGACCCAACAAGGACCATGAAGTGGCTTGGGTCTATACCCGCTCGGCGCTGCCGGTGGAGATTACGGCCGAATTTGAGAATTGGCGACGAATTCGCGATCGCGATGGTACCGAGGGCTGGGTTTATCACACGCTCCTGTCCGGCAAACGCACGGCATACGTGGCGAGAACCAAAACCCAGACAGATTTCGTGCCGCTGTACGAATCTGCGGACCGAATGAGCGCCTTGCGCGCCATGCTTGAACCCGGCGTGCTCGGCGTGATCAAACGCTGTAACGGACAATGGTGCCGGTTCGCGGGAAATGGTTTTGACGGCTGGATAGAGCAGGGCCGCCTTTGGGGCGTCTATCCAAACGAGAAGATCGAGTGAGTCAGCGCCGTTTTGGCCTCAGCCGGACCACCACGTCGACGCGGCTGATTTCGTAGCCCTCAGGCACTTGGGGCAATTGACCGACGATTGAATCAGCGTTCGGAATATCGACAAGGTTGTGTTCGTTCTCGATGAAGAAGTGGTGGTGGTCCGACACGTTGGTGTCGAAATAGGTCTTGGAGCCGTTCACGGTCACTTCTCGCAGCAGTCCAGCGCTGGTGAATTGATGGAGCGTATTGTAGATCGTCGCCAGGGACACGGCGATCTTGGCGCGGCTCGCTTCTTCGTACAGCATTTCGGCAGTCAGGTGGCGATCGCCCTTTGCAAACAGAAGCCAGCCAAGGGCCACACGCTGACGGGTTGGACGCAAGCCAACTTCGCGCAGAAGGGCCTGGACATCGTGCCACGGGCAACCATTGCGGCCACCCGCCGGGGCGTCACGCCCGGCATCCGCCGACACCTGATTGGGAGTAATCCGGGAACCGAACTCGCTCACATCACGCTCTCTGGGACCAGCTTCGGGAATAAGCTTTTCTTTGCAATTGTATCTACCGTCCGGTCTCGTTGCAAGTCTTTCGCAACAAACTTATATGCGGATCAGCTACCGCCGGCCGATTGGCCGAAGAGCAATCGGCTCCATCTTTGCGCAACCCCTGCCGTGTGTTAGGGAGTGGACCCTGTGAGACCGCGCACCGCGGGTAGGACCAGTTTGTGGATGCAAAATCGACGCTCCAGCTTTGAATTTGAGGATTTGCTCGCCTGCGGCCGCGGTGAAATGTTTGCTGGCGGACCGCAGTTGCCGTTGCCGCCCATGCTGATGTTTGAGCGGATCAGTGAAATTTCGGACCAGGGCGGCGAACATGGACGAGGGCTTGCCCGTGCTGAACTCGATGTGAAGCCGGACCTGTGGTTTTTCCCTTGCCATTTCAAGGGCGACCCCGTCATGCCAGGCTGTCTCGGGCTGGACGCCTTGTGGCAGCTGGTGGGGTTTTTTCTCGGTTGGGTCGGGGCCGAGGGTAAGGGACGTGCCCTTGGGCTTGGCGAGGTCAAGCTTTCCGGAACGGTTGTGCCGACCGTAAAGAAGCTGGTGTACCGAATAGACATCAAGCGCATCATGCGCTCCAAACTCGTGCTCGGCATCGCCGACGGCTGGGTGTCGGCGGATGGTTCAGTTATCTTCCGTGCGTTCGATCTCAAGGTCGGATTGTTCCGCGATGTTGCAGCGTTAGCGCCTGCGGCGTCCTGAATCGGGGATTCCTGGCGGCCTCGTCCTACCCTCCTGTTTGCGTGGTAGGAGGAGGCTTCCGCAGACCGCGGGTTGATCCAGGAGACGGGAAAGACAAGTCATGAGACGGGTGGTCGTCACGGGGATGGGCATTGTCTCCTCCATCGGCAACAACACGCAGGAGGTGCTCGCGAGCCTGCGTGAGGCGAAGTCGGGCATCTCACGCGCAGACAAGTACGCCGAGCTCGGGTTTCGCTGCCAGGTGCACGGCGCCCCTTCGCTCGACCCCCAGCACGCGGTCGATCGGCGAGCCATGCGCTTTCTTGGAACGGGGGCGGCCTGGAACCATATCGCGATGGAGCAGGCGCTGCGCGATGCCGGTCTTGACGAAAGCGAGATTTCCAACGAGCACACCGGCATCATCATGGGTTCGGGCGGCCCATCGACCCGCACCCTGATCGAGGCCGCCGACGCCACCAGGACAAAGGGTCCAAAGCGCGTCGGCCCATTCGCGGTGCCGAAGGCCATGTCATCGACGGCTTCCGCGACCCTTGCCACCTGGTTCAAGATCAAGGGCGTGAATTATTCGATTTCCTCGGCCTGTGCGACTTCCAATCACTGTATCGGCAATGCCGCCGAGATCATACAGATCGGCAAGCAGGATATGATTTTCGCAGGCGGCTGCGAGGAACTCGATTGGACCATGTCGGTGCTGTTCGACGCCATGGGCGCAATGTCGTCGAAATTCAACGACAGGCCGGAAAAGGCTTCGCGCGCCTATGATGCGGCCCGCGACGGCTTCGTCATTGCGGGCGGGGCCGGCGTGCTGGTTCTTGAGGAGCTCGAGCACGCTAAGGCGCGTGGCGCAAAGATCTATGCGGAAATCGCGGGCTACGGAGCCACCTCGGACGGCTACGACATGGTGGCACCGTCGGGCGAGGGCGCGGTGCGGTGCATGCGGATGGCGCTCTCAACCGTCAAGGCGCCCGTCGACTATGTCAATCCCCACGCGACCGCCACGCCGATCGGCGATGTCAAGGAAATTGAGGCGCTGCGCGAGGTGTTCGGGACGAAATGTCCGCCGATCTCGGCGACCAAATCGCTCACCGGCCATTCGCTCGGCGCCGCCGGCGTGCAAGAGGCCATCTACTCGCTGCTGATGATGAACAACGGCTTCATCTGCGAAAGCGCCAATATCGAGAACCTCGATCCGGAGTTTGACGACATGCCGATCGTGCGCGAGCGTCGCGACAATGTGACTGTCGGCTGCGTGCTGTCGAATTCGTTTGGCTTCGGCGGCACCAACGCGTCGATCGTCCTCAAGCGATTGGATGCGTGACTCCATGTTGATGGACGGCAAGCGCGGCCTCGTGATGGGGGTCGCGAATGATCACTCGATTGCCTGGGGAATTGCCAAGACGCTGGCGGCTCACGGTGCGTCGCTCGCCTTCACCTATCAGGGCGATGCCCTTATCAGGCGGGTGAAGCCGCTTGCGCAATCTGTCGGTGCCGACCTTGTGTTGCCTTGCGACGTTGAGGACCTGGCCTCGGTCGACGCTGCGTTCGCGGCGTTGAAGGACAAATGGGGCGGCATCGATTTCGTTGTTCACGCCATCGCCTATACCGACAAGAATGAACTCAAAGGCCGCTACGCCGACACATCGCGGGAAAACTTCATCCGCACGATGGTGATTTCCTGCTTCTCCTTCACCGAGATTGCGCGCCGCGCGGCCGACCTGATGCCCGACGGCGGCGCCATGGTGACGCTCACCTACAATGGTGGGTCGCGAACGATGCCGAACTACAATGCCATGGGGATCGCCAAGGCGGCGCTCGAAGCCTCAGTGCGTTATCTCGCGGTTGATTTCGGCGTGAGCCGCATTCGCGTCAATGCGATTTCGGCGGGACCCATCCGCACGCTGGCGGGAGCCGGGATCACGGACGCGCGCTTCATGTTCGCCTTCCAGCAACGCCATTCGCCGCTGCATCGTGGGGTGACGCTCGACGAGCTTGGCGGCGCTGGACTCTATCTGCTCTCGGACCTCTCGACCGGCGTCACCGGCGAAATTCATTTTGTCGACTGCGGCTACAACATCATCGCCATGCCCTATCCCGACGCGCTGCGGGCTGATGCCGGTTCGGACGAGTGACGTTCGGCGAAGAGGTATGTCCAATGCCGAGGCGGAACTGCTCACCGGGAGAAGGCGCAACGGGGAACTGATAATGCGGACCAAGGCAAACGGCATCACGTTCAACTACGAGATCGAGGGCCCTGCGGATCGGCCCTGGCTCGTCTTCAGCAATTCGCTCGCCACCAATCTCTCGATGTGGGACCCGCAGGTGGTCGACTTCAGCCGATCTTTCCGCGTGCTTCGCTATGATCAGCGTGGCCACGGCGGCACCGATGCGCCGGCAGGACGCTACACCTACGCGACACTGGTGACGGACGCGCTCGCCCTGTTCGACGCCCTCGATATCGAGCGTTCCCATTTCTGCGGGCTGTCGATGGGCGGCGCGACAGCCCTTGGGCTCGCGCAACTTCATCCCGACCGGGTCAATCGCATCGTGGTCGCCGACTCGCCAGCGATGTCCACGCCCGCGACAGCCCAGCAGTGGGAGGACCGGATCGCGTTGGCTCAAAAGGGTGGTATGGAGGCGCTCGTGGAGTCCACGATGGCGCGCTGGTTTCCGCCCGAGACCCATGCGGCAAGCCCCCCGCATCTCGAAAAGGTCCGGCAGATGATCCGGACCACCCCCGTCAAGGGCTTCATCGGCTGCGCGGCCGCGCTAGCGGATCACGATTACAACACCGCGGTCTCGACCGTGACGCGGCCCGTCCTGTTCATTGCGGGAGCGAAAGACGGCGTCACACCGGCCGCAATGAAGGACATGAGTGCGCGGCTCGAAGGCTCGCGCTATGTCGAGCTTGAGGGCGCCGGCCACATTTCCAATCTCGACCGGCCGGCGGAGTTTACTCACGCGGTGCGGGAGTTTCTGGAGGCGTGAGGGGCTACTCGGTGTCGTCGCGTCCGACGGATGGGTTGAGCGGATATGGAAATCCGTCAAAAGCCTTCCAGCGGCGAGCCGATGGTGGGCTCGCTCCGCTCAACCCGCATACCACGATTTCCCTCAATGCAGCGATACCTTCTGGACTCTCAGATTGGCAATCTCGCCGATGTAGAGGTTGTTCTCGCTGCGGCAGTCGATGGCGTTGACGAAGTTGAACTCCTTCGCGGTCCGCCCCGCCCTGCCAAACTTGCCGATCACGGTGCCGTCCAGCTTCAGCTTGTAGATCTCGCCGGCGACATCGATGTCGTTCGGCGGATTTGAGTTCGACGAAAAGAGCACCTGGTTCGGCCCCGGCGTGATGCACAGCGCCTGCGGCGAGCCGACACCGGTGATCTGTGACTTGAAGGTGCCGTTGCTGTCGAATACCTGGATGCGCTTGTTGCCGGAGTCGGCGACGTAGACATTGCCTTGGGCATCGACCGCGATCGCGCGGGCGGAGGTGCCGAACTGGCCGGGCTCGCTGCCCTTCGAGCCCCAGGATTTGACGAACACGCCGTTCTTATCGAACTTCGCCACCCGCTGGTTGCCGACGCCGTCGGACACGTAGATGTTGCCGGCACCGTCGAAGGCGACATCGGTCGGGCGGTTGAAGAGGTCCGTCGGGTCGCCGACGCCGGCCGGCTGACCGGCCGCCGGCGCCGGAATGGCGAGACCGCCGGCTCCCTGTCCACGCGCTGGGACCGGCACGGCTTCGGCTTTGCGCCCCAGCAGGAGCGCAACACGGCCCTCGGGGTCGAACTTCATCACCATGTTCGACATCTGGTCGACAACCCAGATATTATCCTGCGCATCAATACGCACCTGCTGGGCAAACAGGAATCCATAGCTGTCCTTTCCGATCTCGCGCACGAACTTGCCGTTGCGATCGAATTGGAACAGCCGCGAGCCGCCGTGGGCGAACGGGCGCGC
>Ga0126376_10000596_pt1 | contig 17912 bp, 11 predicted proteins | sample PanSoiMetPlot_15_FD_92760 | JGI IMG/M metagenome (GOLD analysis project Ga0126376, IMG submission 92760) | Tropical forest soil microbial communities from Panama - MetaG Plot_15 | ecosystem: Environmental > Terrestrial > Soil > Tropical forest > Bulk soil | place: Panama | collected 2016-02-17
CACATCGTCAACGGCGACGCCACGAGCGGCCATCGACTCGGGGTCCATTTGCGCGCGCACTGCGAACTTCTGGGCGCCGTAGACCTGGACCTGGGCCACTCCCTCGACAATTGATATGCGTTGGGCGACCAGCGTTTCAGCGTATTCGTCAACCGTGGCCAGAGGCAGCACCGGTGAATTTAGCGACATGAACAGTATGGGACTGTCAGCCGGATTAACTTTTCTGAGACTGGGCGGTGACGGCATGCCAGGTGGAAGTTGTGGTAACGATGCTGAGATAGCCGTTTGTACGTCCTGAGCAGCGGCATCGATGTTTCGACTTAAATTGAACTGCAAAGTGATTGACGTGGAGCCTTGCGAGTTAGTGGAGTTGATCGAATCTATGCCTGCGATTCCGGAGAACTGTCGCTCGAGTGGAGTCGCAACCGAGGAGGCCATCGTTTCGGGATTAGCACCCGGAAGACTCGCGTTGACATTGATGGTGGGATAGTCGACCGCCGGAAGATCGCTTACGGGCAAGGCGTGATAGCCGATCAATCCAAAGAGCACGATGCCAACCATCACCAGCGTGGTTGTGATTGGCCGTTTGATAAATAACGGCGAGACACCCGCGGTGTGAATGGGCGCCTCCAGATCACGCCTTGATTGGTCGTAAGTCTTCACCGGTGCCTTTCCTCTTTTGCAACCAATTACTAAGCCGGGCCTGCCCCAGCTCAAAATAGATGTAAACAACCGGCGTCAGGTAAAGCGTGAGCACTTGTGAAACTGCCAGACCGCCAACTACAGCCAGGCCCAATCCTCGCCTCGAGGTCGCGCCGGCACCCCATCCGAGCGCGATTGGCAGCGTACCCATCAACGCGGCCATCGTTGTCATCATGATGGGACGAAAACGAATAAGACACGCCTGGAAGATCGCTTCTTCCGCCGGCTTGCCTTCGTGTCGCTGCGCATCGAGCGCAAAGTCGATCATCATGATCGCGTTCTTTTCAACGATGCCGATTAGCATGATCAGACCAACGAAGGCGTAGACATCAAGCTCGCGACCAAACAACAACAGAATCAACAACGCACCCAAACCCGCGGATGGCAGACCGGAAAGAATCGTCAGCGGATGAATAAAACTCTCGTAAAGGATGCCGAGTACGAGGTAGATAACCATGACGGCAACCACCAACAGCAAAGTGAGGTTCTGCAACGACGTTTGAAAAACCTGGGCTGTTCCCTGAAAGCCGAAGGTGATCGATTGAGACAGTGTTTGTCTGGCCAGTGCCTGGATTCGTTCTGTGGCCCGACTAAGTGATGCGCCAGGACGAAGGTTGAAAGAGATCGTCGCCGAAGGAAGCTGGCCGACGTGATTTACAAGCAAAGGACCAACACTGTTTGCGAGACTTGCAACTGCGCTCAAAGGAACCAGCCGAGCAGGTGACGTGGGAGACGGAGCCGGTTGACCTGCTGGTGGAGAAAACGAGCTTGTCGCTGCATCAGCGGAAATGGAAGAAGCAGTGGGAGTCTGTGCTGTTTGAGATGCTGCCGTCGGAACGTTTGTCGGAACTGAAGCTGCCGGTCGTATATAGAGTTGGCCCAAAGCCGAAGCGTCGCGCTGATACTCAGGCTTGACCTCCACGATCACTTCGTATTCGTTGCTGGTTGCGTAAATAGTTGAAATCTGTCTGGTGCCAAAGGCATCGTTAAGTATGTCCTCGATCTGCTGCACTGAAATCCCGACGGACGACGCCTTGTCGCGATCGATCTGGACGTTGAGTTGAGGGTTCGTAATCTGGATATCGGATGTGACGTCAATTAGATCGGGAAGCGCCGAGAGCTTGTCTTGTAGCGCTCTCGCGTTCTTATACAACTCATCTCGATCGGGGCCTTGCAGCGTCAGTTGATAAGGACTCTTTGTTACCTGTCCGCCAACCTGGACGAGCGGCGGATTCTGGAGGTAAATCCGGATTCCAGGTGTCTGATTAAGCTGTGGGCGCAATTGTTCGATGACGGTGTCAACATCGGCTTTCCTTTGATTGAACGGCTTCAAAAGAATCAGGATGTTGCCGGTATTACTGGCGGCGCTCACATCGCTCTGACCTACTGTCGAGAGTACTCCCGCAACATTCGGATTCTTTCGAATGATGTCAACGATCTGTTCCTGATGACGCTGCATCTGGGTAAACGAAATTCCTTCGGCCGCTTCCGTGTAACCAATGATCTGACTGGTATCGTCATTTGGAATAAAGCCCTTGGGAATCAAATAAAACAGCCCGATTGTAATGACGAAGAGAATCACGCTGATCAGGACGGTGAGCGCGCGATGTCTTAAAACAATTTCCAGTGTCCAGCGATAACCTCCGACCAAACGATCGTAAGCCGTTTCCGTCCAACCCCAGAAACGACTGCCTGCATGCGGCTCCGCCTCCTTTTTCACTGCCTTCAACAACCGGCTACACAACATCGGGGTCAAACTCAGTGACACAAATCCTGAAACCAGGATGGCAACGCTGATCGTGATCGCAAATTCGCGAAACAGACGCCCCAGAATTCCACCGAGGAACAACACCGGGATGAAGACGGCGACGAGCGATATCGTCATCGACACGATCGTGAAGCCGATTTCTCTGGACCCTTTTAAGGCGGCCTCCCTGACGTTTTCGCCCGTCTCAATTCGCCGCCAGATGTTTTCCAACATCACGACTGCATCATCGACAACAAAACCGACTGAGAGCGTCAGCGCCATTAGCGAGAGATTGTCGAGACTGAATCCCAGCAGGTACATCACCGCAAAGGTGAAGACGATGGAGGTCGGCAGAGCAAAGGTGGGAATAATTGTTGCCCGAACGTTGCGTAGAAACAGAAAGATTACGAGCACGACCAGGGCAATCGCGAGCAACAATGAAAACTGCACGTCGTTCACCGACTCGCGAATTGAGTTTGAACGATCGTAAAGAACGTCAAGCGTGACTGACGCAGGAAGCTGCTGTCGAAAGGCGGGCAAGAGCTGGCGAATCGCATCCACCACTTCGACTGTGTTCGTGCCCGGCTGTCGCTGAATCGTGAGTGTGACTACCTGCTGTCCGTTGTAATAACTCGCCAGGCGATTGTTTTCGACGCTATCGACAATATCACCAAGATCCTTCAGCAAAACAGGCGCGCCATTGCGATAGACGACAATCAATGACTTATACGCATCGGCATTCGTCAATTGGCCATTAGCCTGCACGGTGTAATTGCGGTGTACACCGTACAGCGTTCCGACCGGTTGATTGACATTGCCTCTTTGCAGCGCAGTTACAACATCATCCAAACCCATCGCGCGACTCGCGAGTGCCGCCGGATCTAGTTGCACGCGTACCGCGTACTTTTGTTCGCCGGTAACGAGGACTTGCGCGACGCCGTTGATGGTGGAAAGACGCTGCGCGATCAAAGTATCAGCAAACTCGTTGACCCTTGAAAGTGGCAGGGTCGACGACGCGACACGCAGATACATGATCGGCTGATCGGCCGGATTGACTTTCTTGAGCGTCGGCGGATTCGGCATGCCAACGGGCAACTGTCGCGCTGCCGCCGCGATTGACGTTTGGACATCCTGCGCGGCGGCGTCAATGTTGCGCGTGAGGTCAAACTGTAGCGTTATCTGGGTACTGCCAAGCGTGCTTGTCGAGCTGACTGAGCTGAGACCCGCGATAGTGGAGAATTGGCGTTCGAGGGGAGTCGCCACTGACGAAGCCATCGTCTCCGGATTTGCGCCCGGCAGGCTCGCGGTAACCTGGATGGTGGGAAAGTCGACATTCGGCAGATCACTGACAGGAAGTGCTCGATATCCAATCAAGCCAAAAAGAACTATTCCTGCCATCACCAATGTGGTAGTGATCGGTCGTTTGATGAAGAGTTCTGACATGCGCGACCCTCTTGTTCTTCTTTGTGCAACCTCTGTGTTTGTTCTTTGTGCTTTGTTCTTACAAAAAAACAAAGAACAAAGTACAAAGCACTAAGATCAAGGTTGCACAGAGAAGAATGTCTTATCTATTTCCCCTTGCCCGAACCCTCCTTCGACTGCACGGCCGCACCGGGAACAAGACGTAGCTGTCCATCAGTCACAACCTTCTCTCCCGGCTTAATACCATCATCGATCACCGTCATCTCGTTGTAGGTAGTTCCTGTTTTGACGTTACGAACTTCGACTGTCATGTCAGGCTTGACCGTGTAGACGAAAGAGTTGTCCTGTCCGATTTGAACAGCTTGCGCGGGAATTACTACGGCCTCATTTTGTGTGCCCAGCGTTAGCACCACGTTGGTAAATAAACCGGGGTACAACAGTCCATCTTTGTTTTCAAAAGTCGCCTTGAGTCGAATCGTTCCGGTAGTGGTATCGACTGTATTGTCAATCAAAGAGAGTTTGCCTTGCTGTGGCTGCTGCGAGCTTCCCGGAATCGAGACCTCGGTGCGGAAATCCGCATGGCTCGCATACTCCCGTATTCTGAAAAAGTCCGGCGCGGGAACTGTAAAGGTGACGTAGATAGGTGACGACTGCGTGATGGTAACGAGCGGCGTAGTATCGTTGGCACGAACCAGATTGCCTGTCGTAACTACAAGATTCCCGGTCTTACCTGAGATGGGCGCCCGAATGACGGCGTAACTAAGTTGCACTTGAGCATTGCGAACATTCGCCTGTTCAGCCTTGGCCGCGGCACTAAGACTGTCAACGGCAGATTGATCGGCACGGACCGTCGCATCAGCACCTTTCGCAGCGGCGACAGAGTTGTCGTACTCCTCACGCGAAATAACTCCCTGCTCAACCAGTGTCACATCACGCCGTTCTATCGTGCGCGCGTTGGTAGCGTTGGCCTGGTCTTTCGCAAGTATTTGCCGGCCCTGGTCTACTGCTGCAACTGCTTTCGCAAGATTCGCACTTGCCTGTGCAACCGTGGCCTGCAAAGGTCTCGGATCTATCGTGAAGAGTAAATCGCCTTTCTTCACGTCCTGTCCCGGAGTGAAATGAACAGCCTGTAACGTACCTTCAACCTGCGACCGCACCGCGACTGCGGAGATGGATTCAACGTTCCCTATGCTTTTAACCTGAACTGGAACGTCCATGGTTGTGGCGGTACCAATTTCGACGGGAACAACTTCAGCGCGTGGCCGATTTGCGGCTTTATTGGGTTTGGGTCCGATGAAGTACCAGACAAGTATTAATACGACTACCAGTCCGAGAACACTGGCAAGCTGCACTATCCGCGATCTTCGCCGCGGTTTATTCTCTGTTTGTTGGGGTTCTTCGCTCATCGCTTACGCTCCAGTTCTAAAGGGGAGACAGGGGAACAGCAGAGCAATGCGGGTGCCACACCTATTTGAGCTTTGATAACGGGAACGAATCGAAATTTGGTGCCGTTATCGTAAAGTTTTGTAAAGAACAGCTAAGCTCTTCATCTTGAAAAATCATGTAAATCCTGTAAACGACTCTCTTCCCCATCACGAAATTGAATCTCATAGAGTCGTGAATACAGTCCCCCGGTATGGACCAAAGTGCCGTGGTTACCACGCTCGACGATCGTTCCGTTGTCGATAACGAAGATCATGTCCGCGCGACGGACTGTCGCCAATCTATGGGCGATGACGATCGTTGTTCTCCCTGCCATCAACCTGCCCAACGCCTCAAACACCAGCTCTTCCGACGCAGCATCAAGAGCGGCGGTCGGCTCATCAAGTATCAGTATCGGAGCGTTACGGATAATCGCGCGCGCAATGGCGATGCGTTGGCGCTGCCCTCCGGATAACGTCACACCCTTCTCACCAACCATCGTGTCGTATTGCTGCGGCATCTTTTGGATGAACTCATCAGCATTCGCCATCTCTGCTGCACGCAGGATCTCCTTGCGGGTAGCCTCCGGTCTCCCATAAGCAATGTTTTGCCAGACTGGTGCCCTAAACAAAAACGTGTCCTGCAACACGAAACTGATCTGTTGTCGCAGCGACTTCAATTTGTAACTCCGCACGTCGTAACCATCGATCTGCACGGCACCTTTTTGCGGATCGTAGAAACGCCCAATTAAACTCGCGATAGTCGACTTTCCCGCACCTGTCGGACCGACCAGCGCCGCGAGCTGACCGGGCCAGACTCTCAGATTGATATCGTTGAGCGTCCCGTAACCATTTTCGTAAGAGAAATAGACGCGATCGAATTGAATCTCGCCTCTAAAGTTCGGAGCTTTCCTGGCGCCGGGCAGATTGCGTATTTCGTTCTCGGTCTCAATTACTTCGTGAATGCGCTCGTAACCGACCGCCGCCTTCGACATCGTGTCAGTCATCTTCGAAAGGTCGCGCATCGGCTTGTACATCTTGCCAAGGTAGAGCAGGAACACGAGCAGTGAGCCGGCGGTCATCTGATTTGTGATTACCAGGTTGGCGCCATACCAGAGCACGAGACATGTTCCTACCGCGACGATAACCTGGACCACGGGCGCCAGCTTTGCCTTGAGACTGCGCGCCCTGAGCGCTATCTCGACGTTCTCCAAACTCTGCTGTTCGAGACGTGCCTCTTCGTAATCCTCGCGCGCAAATGCCTTGACGACGCGGATCGACGACAACACCTCGGCAACCACTGAAACGACTTCACCCTCCTTCTTCCGCAATGCACGTGAGGCTTGCTTGATGCGACGCGTGTAGGTATAGACCACGATAAACAGGAAAGGTGTTATCGATAGTGCAATCAGAGTGAAGCGCCAGTTCAGATAAAACATCACCGCCAGCATGCCAACCAGCGTCAGCACGTTAACCACAATGCCCAGCAAAGCCTGTGAAATGAAATCCTGAATGGAATCGATGTCCGCGGTAACCGTGCTAATCAGCTCGCCGGTGGGTTTGCGATCGTGGTAAGCGAGAGAGAGGCGTTGAATGTGATGATAGAGAGCGCGCCGCAGGTCGTGCATCACCCATTGACCGACTGAAGTGGTCAGGTACTTTTCGAAGTAAGAGCTGAGAGCACCGGCGGCGGCAATGACGATCACTGCGACGATGGCGAAGTGAAGAATCGCAACTTTGTTCACCCCAAAAGTTGCGCTCAGCACGCCGGACATCCACGGCGGCATCTTCTTCGTTCCGAACACGTAGTCGAAGACGATCTTCAGCGGCCATGGCTCGAGCAGATCAGTGCCCGCTTCACCCAGCACCGCGAGGAAAGCGAGCGCAAGCACAGCGCGGTGAGGTTGCAGCAAATGTCCGAGTTTTAGTTTCTTCTTGTGCTTCAAGGATTCAACTGTAGGGGCGGCCCTCTGTGGCCGCCTGTCTCATTAATTATGCGTCTTTAAAGGACAGGCGGCCACAGAGGGCCGCCCCTACAGTTGAATCCTGATTATAACGCGGCCCGGAAAGCTTTAGGCGTGGCGCCCGCCAGCCTGCGGAACGCGGTGGTGAAATGGCTTTGACTGGAGAAGCCCGAGCGCAGGGCAATCTCTGAAATCGGCAATTCGGTCTCCTCCAGCATCTTCTTTGCACGTTCAATCCGGCGTTCTGCTATGTAGTTGGTCGCAGTCATTCCCATCGATTGCTTGAAAGCTCTTGAAAAGTGAAAGTAACTCATTCGCACAGCCCGGGCGACAGCCCTGAGTCCGACACGTCCTTCCTCTTCGTCGGAAAGATGGTGATCGATCAAGGCGATGGCTTGTCGTAATTTGTGTGGCGCCATTCCGCCGTGACCAACGTGAACGTCTTTCAAAGAGCTGTAGCGCCTTACTAATTGGATTGCGAGCCCGGTGGCAAGTGAGTCTGCATAAAGCCGTCCCACAACATTCGCTTCACTCAACTCATGCAGAAGCGAGAGCGCCACGTGACAAATATGCTTATCTTTGAAACCGATTTGCGGTGTCAGGCCAATCTCGTTCTGGGAAAAATTCAGCTCGCCCGCCGCCGAGCGCACAAAGAGGGGCCGCAGATAAAGCAACAGCATGTTCGGCGAATCCGAATCTTCGGCCCGGCAAACCCAGGATGAACCTGCCGGAATGATGGCGATTTCCTCCGAAAGCACCTTCCCTTCGAGCCTTCGTTTTCCCGGATAAACGTTCATAAAAAACGAGGCGCCCAGGTTTTTGACGATGCAATGGTCGTCTGAGGCGGGAATGAGGATCTCTCTCGAAGTGTGGCGAAAATGTATGGCCCGCACATTCTGCCATCCGATGGCATCACTCGATCTCAGTACTGATTCGGGAAAGAGAACTGAAAAATCGTTAGTTGCTCGCTTCGCAAATTCTGCCCGGCTGGGAGCCGGGGACGCCGGCTTCATACGTCGGGCAGGTAAAGGTTGGTAATTCAAAGTACTGGCAGTTTGTAACATTTCCGCGTCCCTTTTCGTCTTAACTCTTATCCAAACCGGCGTTGATTGCTCCCAGCAACGCCGGCGTTCAGGCGCTCCTGCAGTTCAAGCCCGGTTATGCCCGGCATCCTGAAGTCAGCTATCAGGCAGTCTGTTTGCAAAACACAGGCCGAATTCAGGAACTGTTCTCCCGACCCGAACACTTCACGAAAAAGGCTAGCCACAAAAAGGCACAAAATGCACAAAAAGGGATCTCGATTAGTTTTCTCCTTTTGCGCTTTTGATGCCTTTTTGTGGCTAACCTTTTCCGCCATCTGGATCGTCTCGTGACGCAGCGCCGTTGGCGTTGAAACCATTCATGATAGTGTTGTCCTGGTGAATGAAAATACGCTTCAGGAACAACTCCAACGCGTCTACTGGATTGGTGGTGCTAGTTGTGCTGGCAAGTCGACCATGGCCCGTCGCATAGCCGCTCAACACGGTCTGCGTGTCTACGCGACTGACGACGTGATGACGGATCACGCCTGCCGGAGTTCACACGAAGATTCCCCGTTGCTGCACAAGTTCATCGCCATGGACATGGACGAGCGATGGGTGAATCGATCACCGCAAACCATGCTCGAGACGTTCCACTGGTTCAAGGGCGAGGGCTTCAACTTGATCATCGAAGACTTGCTCCGCCTCTCACGTGAGACCGGTGTCGTCGTCGAGGGATTCCGGTTGTTGCCACATCTTGTTAAGCCTCTGCTCTCCGTAACTAGTCGTGCCGTTTGGCTTCTACCGATGCCCAACTTCCGTCAGGCAGTGGTTGAGAGTCGCGGCGGATCGACGTGGGCATTTCTCGCCAGAACCACTGACCCGGAAAGAGCCTTACGCAACCTGCTCGAACGCGATCGGATGTTCACGGACTTGCTTCGCGAGGAAACGGCGCGTCTGGGATTACATGCCATTGAGGTCGACACCACCACGACCGAGGACGACATCGCGAAGCAAGTGACAGGCATGTTCGGCCTCGGAGCGCGATCGGTGCTTCAGACCCAACCGCGAAGCGGTGACAGAAGGTAGCCAGGGGTGAAGCACGCGCGCAGCGAGTGCGTAACCCCTGGATCACTCGTCAAAAAATGAATAGAGCCCTGTAAAGGGCGACAGAACAGAGCCTCACCAGTCTCGTCCTAGAAATGAAAACTGTGAATTAGCCATATATGCATAGAAGGTCCCGTTCAAGGCTAGCTTCGTGCAATGTTCATCCCACTGGAGATTCGCTCCAGTTCCATCGCTTTTCCAGCTATTGTAAGGAGAGCAGAATGTCAGCGCCGGATGTGTTTATAAGTTATCCACATTTGAGTAACAAGGATAACAATGCTGGTCAGAACGGATGGGTCGCCAAATTCCATAAGGACCTGCAGCTCGAATTAGATGATTTGTTAGGACGAGAGGCGGTAGTCTGGCGCGACAACAAAATGACATTCGGTACCGTCTTTGGCGACGCAATCTCTGAACAACTGCGGAAAGCAAAAGTCCTCCTTTGCGTTCTTTCACCCGCTTATGTGCAGTCTGATTGGTGTCGCCGTGAACTCGACGAGTTTCGCAAGCTGGCACAACAGACCGGAGGTCTCAAGGTAGGGGAACAATCGCGAATCATAGCGGTGGTTAAAACACCACCTGATCGTCCTGCGTTGACATTAACTGAGACCCTCTATTGTGAATTCTTCGATATCGATGAAAACCGAGGTGGTGTGCCCCGGTCATTTGGCCAGGACGAAAACGGTTATAAATACCAGCTATACAGGCAGCGGGTCACTGAGGTTGCCTGGTCCATTAAACAGATCGTAACTACCCTGGGTGACAACAGTCGGACGGCTGCTGTCGGACGAACAGTTTATCTCGCCGAAACCAGTACGGACATAGACGCAGAACGTGACGCAATTAAACGTGAGCTCGAAGACAGGAGCCTCATCGTCCTTCCCACTGAACCTCTGCCAAAGAAAAACGCGGCCGAATATTCGGCCGCAGTCAGCGCGAACCTGCAAGAGGCGTTTTTATCCATCCATTTGTTAGGTAAGAACTACGGTCTGATTCCCGAGGGTGCGGACGGTAAGTCAGTCGTGCAAATACAAAACGATCTGGGAGCCAGTCGCAGTTCTGCTGACAAAACTTTTAGACGTGTAATCTGGGTTCCGAAAGATCTACAGAATGCTGAAGCCAGCCAAATCGAGTTCCTGAACAGGCTACGCACTGATGAGACTTCACTTGCTGGAGCAGAGATCATGGAGCGCTCCTTTGAAGACTTAAAGACCCGCCTGCTGCAGATCCTCACGAAACAGCCGCTCAGGCGCGAGACAGATAATCTTGTCCGGATTTACCTGATGTGTGATCGAGAGGACGAAGAATCACTCGAGCCGGTGGGACGCTTTCTTTATCAAAAGGGATACGAAGTGATTCTTCCTCCCGAAAAACGCGGGGTATTGAAGTACCACAAGAACAGTTTACTTCGCTGTGACGCAGCTTTAACCATCTACGGCAAAGTGAATTTTGAGTGGGTGCAGGAACGTTATGTAGATACGGTCGACAAAGTTAAGGGATGGGGAAGAGAAACGAAAATCTCCCTCACTGCGATATTGCCCACCGATCCGGAAAACGCTCGCAAGCGGCAACTCTTCTTCCGACAAACAAAGATACTCTCACCGTGTTACAACGGACTCTCCCCCGAGTCACTCGCAAAGCCCTTAAATGAATTTATCGATGAGCTTGAACACGCACTGCGTGCTTGAAATGGGGGCACGATGGTAGAGCAAACTCATATTCAACGTACTCGCACCGGTAATCCGTTTCCGGGATTACGACCATTCGACTCCGACGAGAGCCTTTTGTTTTTTGGCCGTGATGGTCTGAGTGACACGTTGCTTGAAAAGTTGTGGACCACGCGTTTTGTCGCTGTGGTGGGAACGTCCGGCAGTGGCAAGTCATCGTTAGTTCGTGCTGGATTACTGCCGGCAGTGCGTAGCGGGTTCATGAGCGATACCGGCTCCAGCTGGCGAGTGGCGCTCTTTCGCCCGATTAACAATCCTATTCACAACCTCGCCAAATCACTACTCGACTGCAACATCTTTCCTGCAGATGGTCCGACAGAATCATTGGACCGCTTGCGTTTTATCGAGAGTAACCTGCGTCGCAGTTCGCTGGGACTGATCGAAACGGTTCGCCGGGCAAGGATATCGTCGTCGGAAAACCTGTTGATAGTGGCTGACCAATTCGAAGAGCTTTTCCGGTTCGAGCCGAGTGCCGAGGTGGAGCATCCCAGAGATGAAGCCTCAGCTTTTGTGAAGTTGCTGCTGGAAGCCACACGTCAGACGGAGATTCCAATCTTTGTAATTCTGACAATGCGATCCGACTACCTGGGTGAGAGTGCGCACTTCTGGGGACTCCCTGAAGCGATCAATCGAGGCCAGTTTTTGATTCCACGCATGGATGACGACGAACGGCGCGAGGCGATTGAGGGACCAGTTACGGTTCGCGGAGCGAAGATATCCTGGCCCCTTGTGAACCGGCTGCTAAACGATGCTGGCGACGATCCGCGCCAGTTACCGATTCTGCAACACGCATTAATGCGGACCTGGGAATACTGGGAGCTCCACCACCAGAACTCCGAACCACTTGGGCTCGAGCATTACGACAACAAGCAGGTAGGAGGCATGAAGCAAGCTTTATCGATTCATGTCGATACAGCGTTCATGGAACTTACGGACCAGCAGAAAATCATTGCTGAAAAGATGTTCAAGCGCTTAACGGAAAAAGGTACCGGAAAACGGGAGGGCAGGCTGCCCGCTACTGTCGATGAGATAGCAAAGATTGCCGGTGTGCCGGTGGAAACGGTACTGCCGGTTATTGAGGTATTCCGGAAAGACAACAGATCATTTCTGATGCCGCCGCCCCCCACGCCTTTGATCTCATCAACCTTGATAGATATTTCTCATGAAAGTCTTATTAGCGGCTGGAAGCGACTTAGCGAATGGGTCGAGGAAGAAGCCTACTCCGCCAAAACGTATCGACGCCTGGTAGATGATGCGTTGCTTTATCCAAAGAAGAAGGGACCACTCACCAATCCCGAATTAGACTTCACGCGGAAGTGGAAATCGGATCAACAACCGAATGCCACCTGGGCACGGCGCTACCGATCGGAATTTGGAAAGGCGCTTGATAGCGAGGATCCACCGGCCCGGCCCAGTTGGGCCAAATCTGACGCTTCAGAATACGACATAGCCATCACGTATTTGGAAATCAGTCAGCAGAAATATGCTGAGTATAAAGCTCGAAAAGAAAGGCAACGATTTCGGACTCTGATTTATGTTTCTCTCGTAGCCGCGGTTCTCTTTCTGGCCTGCCTTGGATTGTTGGGTTTTTCAACCAGGGCGAAAAGTGAGAGCGCGCGCGCAGAGCGTGAGCGAATACGAGCGGAAAACGCGCGGACAACAGCAGAAAATGAGAAAGCAAGGGCCGAAGGGGAGCGCGCTAGTGCCGATGCTGCCCGGGCCGAGGCAGAGAAGTCACGAGAAATTGCGGACGCGCAGGCAAAAAACGCAGAACTGGCGAGCGCGAGAGCGATGAAAGCACAACAGCTTGCCGAACATGAGCGCAGGAACGCCGTGGTTGCATTGGACTCAGCGCGAGACGCTGCTGAAGAAGCGAACAGACTCAGAGGACTTGCAGATGCAGCCCTGAAGACAGCCGAAGTTCAAGCAAAACGTGGCAATCTTTTGGAGGAAGGCATCTATCTGGATTTGAATCACAATTCGAGAGAGGCAATACAAAAGTACAAAGAGCTTAAGGATGCAACTACAGCAGATCTCTCCAAAGTCGCCATTGCTGAAATCCTCATTGGGAACACGATCCTCAAAGCTGTTGACTATAAGGATGAACCGGCCCTTCCACATTTCGATACAGTGCTGGACCTGGCGCAAAAGCAATCCGTAAATCTTAAGCCTTCAGTTTTCATTGACATCGGGAACAGGCTGAGTGAGAGATCTGTGTCGGAACAGGCGCTTAGTGCCGCCAGGTTCTTCGATTACGCGGCTGAAATCAGTGGGCAGGGTGATGATAATCTTAAAGCAGATGCTCTAATTAAGGCTGCCAGGCTGTATGCAGCATCCGCTCAAACCGACGACGTAAAGGAGGCTGTCGAACGTTATCGGAAAGCGTTGAACATACTTACCGATGACACCGCAAAGCAAATTAACGTCAATATGCTGATAGGTGACGCGTACCGTTCTTCCCGGCAACCAGGTGAGGCTCGCAGCGCTTATCAAAAAGCCCTGGAACTCGCAGAACGCACACACAATTCGTTAGCAATCGGGGACGCCTTGCGGCTGATCGGCGACACACACGCGGCTGAAGCAGATATTGTCCAGGCTCTGACTGCATACAACCGCGCTCACGAAGCATTTGCTGTTGCAGATCGTGCCTCTGCATCTGTGTCACTGGTACTCGCAGATGCTCGTGTGCTCGAGGCGATGGCGGCGATTAAAGAACGGATTGGCGACAAAGTTCAGGCGGATGTACTTTACAGGCAAGCGAGAACGGGTTACGGAGAAGTATTGAGAAGATCCTCAAAAGAAGTTGACCTCCCGATGAGGAGAGACACATATAGTGGTTACGATCGAGCATCGGCGGGGATAAGACGTCTTCGAATTAGTCTTGGCGATGTCCTAGGGAAAGCGTTCGAAGAAGGTGGTATCGATGCTGGAATCAAGCAGTATAGGTACCTCAAGGACAATCTTTCCGCGGAGTATGATTTCAGTGAATCAACTATAAATTCCTTAGGTTATTTTTTCCTTAAACAACAGAAGAAAGTCTCGGAAGCAATTGCTATCTTCAAGCTGAATGTTGAAGCTTATCCAGGATCTGCTAACACGTATGATAGCCTTGGTGAAGCTTACATGAACGACGGAAAAACGGATCTTGCCATCACAAATTATGAAACAGCACTTAGATTAGATCCGAATAAATACTCTGCGATCGAGGCGCTCAGGCGACTCAAGGGCGGTCGTTGAACACGCCTCCGTGTGGCCTTTTACTTACCTAAGAAAGAAAAGCCTCAATACTTTTCCCGCATACACACAGAATGCTGTGGTCCACGCAGTGGCATGACAGTTTCTAGTCACCATCACTGTCAGAAATTTTGATTCATATAGAGGAGACATCATGAAAAAATTCTTCAGTGTGGTGGTGGCGGCGGGAGGTCTTTTAGCTTTACTCGTTGTTGGGAGTGCTTACGCGCAGGATCCGGGAACTGCCATTCGTGCTTCACCCCGGGCTACTATCTGCCCCCGCTTCGCGGTTGGGTCTGAGCACCGAAGGTGCGGCTAGGGTAGCCAGGGGTGGAGTCCCGATGAAATCGGGACGGAACCCCTGGAAACCGCCCACCCAGCGAGCCAGCCCTGTAAGGGCGACAGAACAAACCGTCCCTGCGGACACCGAGGTTGCACAGAGAAATCCAAATTACGGCGCTGCCGTCTTGAACGCTTGTCACTCAATCGAACGCTAAGGCACTATACTCAATGAAATCTGTGGATCAATTCGAGTAACTAACGTTTACATGAGTGCCAAGAAACTGACCCTGTTCAATACCCTTGGTCGAAAAGAATTAGAATTCATCCCCGTCGAGCCTGGTCGAGTGCGGCTCTATACCTGCGGTCCTACCGTTTATAACTACGCGCACATCGGCAACCTGCGAACATATGTTTTCGAAGACATTCTGCGGCGTACGCTTGCGCGTTTCGGGTACGACGTCCGCCACGTGATGAACATTACCGACGTGGGCCATCTCACGTCTGACGCCGATACGGGCGAGGACAAGATGCTGGTGGGCGCGCGCCAAACCGGAAAGACGGTTTGGGAGATTGCGCGGTTTTACGAGGAGAAGTTTTTCGAAGACACGGAAGAACTGAACATCTGGCCGCCGCACGTTAAGCCAAGGGCCACAGAACACATCCCCGACATAATCGAGTTCATACAGATCCTGATCGACAAAGGCTACGCTTATCTGTCGGGCGGCAACGTTTATTTCGCGGTAGAGCGGTTTCCTGCGTACGGCGAGCTCGCCTTGCTCAACCTGGACCAGCAGGTCGCGGGCGCCCGGATCGAAGTTGATGAAAACAAACATAACCCGTACGACTTTGTGCTCTGGTTTACCAGTTCGAAATTTCCGCACCAGGTGATGAAATGGCCTTCGCCGTGGGGCGTCGGATTTCCAGGCTGGCATATCGAGTGCTCGGTGATGGCGACGAAATATCTTGGTGAGCAGGTGGACATACACTGTGGCGGCATCGACCACATCCCGGTACATCACACCAACGAGATCGCGCAGTCGGAAGCTGCGCTCGGACATCGCTGGGTCAACTATTGGTTGCACGGCGACTTCTTAGTTTTGAAGAAGGGAAAGATGTCGAAGTCGACCGGCAGTTTTCTGACGCTCGCCGAACTTCGCAAGCAGGGTTTTTCTGCGCTCGATTATCGTTACTTCTGTCTCGGCACTCATTACCGGCGCAATCTCGAATTCAGTTGGGAAGCACTGCAAGGCGCGCAAAACGCCGTGAGCAATCTGCGAAGTTTTTATCTCGATTGGCCGGAGGGAACGGGTAGTGGCAGCAGCGAACGCATAGAAAGTTATCGAGAAGAGTTTGACGCTGCTCTGGCCCAGGATCTCAACGCGCCACAAGCTCTGGCTACAGTTTGGAAGATGACGCGAGATCCTGAGCTCGCGCCGGCCGACAAGCGAGCGTTGTTGCTCGATTTCGATCAGGTGCTTGGATTGGGCGTCGAAGAGTGGCGCAAGGAAGAATTGCCTGCTGAGTTACAGCAGTTGCTCACCGAGCGGCAGCAAGCGCGCGCGTCGAGAGATTTTGCGAAAGCTGATGAGATTAGAGCGAAGCTGCTCGAAGCGAACGTTGCCGTTAAAGATACCCGCACAGGTCCGCAGTGGTACTACCTCACGAGGAGAGCAAAAAGGTGATTTCTCTGTGTCTCCGTGTCTCTGTGGTTTTTTCTTAACCACAGAGGCACAGAGACACGGGGATTGCACTACGGAAACGACTTCCGCAACCAGTTCATGTGTGGTCGTTCAGGATTTGACTTATAAAACCCGCCGCCGTGCAGATCGAGCAGCATCTGAAAGTACTCCTCGTACATTTGGGCCACGGATGACAACGAGTAGTTCATGGCCCACTTCCGGCAAGCAGCCGGATCGATCTCACCGATGTGGCGAGCAGCGTATTCAAAGTGGTCGATTGTGCGGCAACGAAAGCCGGTGAGATTGGGAATTACAGTTTCAGTGAAGGCGCCCCAGTCGGTGGTGATGACGGGCGTTCCTGAAAGCTGCGCTTCGACGGCGACGCCGCCAAATGGTTCTACATAATACGTCGGACACAGCAGTGCTGCCGCACCCGCCAGCAGTTCTTTCCGTTCTTCAACACCGACGATACCAAGGTATTCGACATGTGGCGCATTGTGGAGGAACCGCTCAGGGTTTCCTTGGCCGGCTATTTTCATCCGGCGACCCGCCCGGCCCGCAACGTCAATAGCCAAAGCAACACCTTTGTCATCTGTCAGCCGTCCTAAATACAGAAAGTAACCGTCTGGGCTCTCACGATACTCAAACATCTCCGGATCAAAAGCATTCGGGATCACTGACCAATACCACGTCCCGCCGTGCATCAGACCGTCACGTCCCATGAGCATGTGGAGCCATGCATAGGACTCGAAAACGCGATAGTCAGTGCGTGGATATTTATAGCCGATGCCGCTTTCGACCAGGAAGGCGGAGCTCTTCACGGAACTCGTTGCATCGTGTTGAGGGCCACCCCAGGTGATGCAGATGATCGCATCGTGTCGATCGCCAACTCTCTCTTCGAGCGCGCGACCCATGTTAGTGGCGAATGTTCGGTGAAAGTCTCTCCGCTCGGGTGTCTCGATAGAAGTATCAAAGAAATCTGTTCCCGGATGATCGTAAACGCTGCTCCACTGTTCATACGACGTCACGGCGACGTTTTCATCTGCGCTGGGATGCGATGTCTCGTTGCCGAGGTGAATAACATTATGACCTCTGTCCTTCATCATGCGGCATAGATTCCAGGCCTTCATGGTATAAGCGCATGAAGAAAACCGTGGCGACGTGATTGTATGCGGCAGCCCCAGGACAAATATTCGCATGCAACAATCTCCTAAGAAACAGCGTGCGTGCTGAGTTTAACTTGACTGGGAGCCCTGCACGGATACAATGCTGCACCAAACTGACTCCCTGGATAGCCCAGTCGGGAAAAAGTAAATAATTTTACTCACTTTTTCCTAGTCGCAAACGCAACGACTCCCTTTAGATCTCGGATGGCTACACGAAAAGGAAACGGCGGCGAGAACGAACCCGGTAAACCGGCGGAGATTGAAGATCCAATCGGACCAACTGGCCCGACCGGACCGACTGGACCAGAAGGACCAACCGGAGCAACCGGAGAAACTGGTCCCACAGGAACAACTGGGCCGACGGGTCCGACCGGACCAACCGGGTTGATTGGACTGGTAGGCGCCACAGGTCCAATAGGCGATCCTGGCGTTGAAGGACCGA
>Ga0126376_10000597_pt1 | contig 17874 bp, 11 predicted proteins | sample PanSoiMetPlot_15_FD_92760 | JGI IMG/M metagenome (GOLD analysis project Ga0126376, IMG submission 92760) | Tropical forest soil microbial communities from Panama - MetaG Plot_15 | ecosystem: Environmental > Terrestrial > Soil > Tropical forest > Bulk soil | place: Panama | collected 2016-02-17
CTGCAGTGTATTGAACAGAAAATGCGGGTGGAGCTGACTCTTCACTGCCTGGAGTTCACTTGCGGCGAGGGCTTGCTGGAGCTCCGCGCGCTCCAGCTCCTGGTCTCGAACCCGCGTGAAGTACCCATACGCATGTGCACCACCGACCGTTACGAAATAATTCCAAATTTGGAACGCGAAAAGAAAAGCATTACTGAGCAAGCCGTGCAGTGAGCGACCTGTGAATTGTTGTCTCTCGGTATCCCAGTCGGGCAGCAATAGCCATCGGAGGCGTACCGAAACAATCACGTAGCAAACGGCTCCAAGAAGATATCCAACGATGCGTCTGAGTCCAGCCTCCTTAGAGAGCGGGTACCGGCGAACGATCCAGAAAATGGGTGGCGTCAGAAGCGCTGCAGTCAATAACCAGCCAGCTTCCACAAGCAGTAGAGCCCAGTAGGAGGTTTTTAAGCCCCGCTCCAATACCCAGAGCTTGTCCTGCCCTGCCAGCATCGGCGCAAACGCCAGCCACACCGAAATCGACCAGAGATAGGCAATCGCGATTGCCGAGAAGCTTCGCCGACCGGGCATGATGGATTGAATCTTATCCGGAATCATTACCCGTGTGTAGACGAGAGGTCTGATTCCACAAGATACTGGGACGAGCGCACACAGATCGGACGTGAACAACCTGAATCTTGGTCGGGCTTTATGGCGCTCGCACAATCAATCCAGCGGGCGATTACAGGCGGACGCGCGTGAAAGGCAAGGCTCACCTACGGAACAGGCCGTTTGATTGACGGAAAGAGCGGCGTTTGACACCGCGATCATGCAAGCGAATCTACAAAATATTGAAGTTGGCAGTGACGAGCTTCCATTCGGTGTGTCTCAACAAATCGGCGTGATGAAATGGCGCTCGGGAGTAGCAGTCCGCGAAGAATGCGGTACGAAGTGAATCAAGGTGACTCCGCAAACTCACAAGTTACTCAAAAGGGTCTCGTCTAAATCGTTAGAAAATAAGGACGCCATTTGATCGCCGCTGCGGCATCCAACGTGCTTCCTTGACCGCGGTAGACGATCTCCGGCAATGCGAGCTCGGCTGCCGCGTCTCTCCTTGGAGGCTTTTTCCCCGGGGAAGCCTTTTTCGAGGGAGCTCGAAGAGATCTGCGCGCAGATCGAGTCAATCTTTGTGAGGAGGGAATAGCTGAAATGGAAAGGCTTACCCATCTGTCTGTTAAGGTCTTCGGCCCGCGAAGCTCCATGAAAAACAAGGGGATCGTGTCCAGAGGTTTGTTTCAGTCTTAGGTTTTTCGACCCTGTTTTAGCGGGAATGATTTTTGACAAAAAGCCAGCCCGCTGGCGCATTTACCTTTTAGGGAAGGATCCGATTCGTGGATGCACCAAATTTGTTCGCACGAGCTCGCATAGGGCGGCTGTCCGGAGACTCGACTAACATCGGAGACAACAGCAAAGCCGCCGACCGCTGCCCAATTCTCTCGATGGGAGAATCGCAAGGAGATTCTCCTGAACGAGTGCTCCTTTCTTCCGGGCGGTATATTTGCTTTGGGCCATTCCGCGTCGATCAACGAAGGCAGGAAGTAAGCCGGGACGGATTCCGTATTAAGTTGCAAGCCAAGGTCTATCAGACGCTCCTCACCCTGCTGGAAAAGCCCGGAGAAGTTATAACCCGCGAAGATCTGCGCGCGCGCCTGTGGCCTGCCGACACGCACGTCAATTACGACGCCAACGTAAATACCGCCGTCAACAAACTGCGGCTGGCGCTCGGCGATTCCTCAGACAAACCTGTGTATGTCGAGACGATTCCCAGGAGAGGCTACCGCCTCCTGGTGCGGCCGGAAGTTTCCAACGCGTCGGAGAATTCCCAGCCCTTCGAAGAGGAAAGGCCCGCGGAGGGGACAGAAGCAGCCTCTCAGATCATCGCGGTCTCCGGGCGTTCCAAGTTCCGCCCCTGGATGGTTCTTTGCGTTATCGGTCTGATTCTCGTGGGAATGTTTCTGGGTGCCGGAATCATGGGCCTGTGGATCAATCACGCAAAGAGCGTTCCCCGCGGAGTCGCTGGCTTTGAGTGGCATCGCGCCGAAGTGCTTCAGATTCCTTCACTGCACCGTCCATAAAACATTCTTCCCCGCCAGAGGCGTTGTTGGTGTTCTCGTCGACGACATCGGCTCGCGAGAGGGACTGACCCTGACGTGGCAAATGATCAGGTGACATGACCGGCGCCGAACATCCATGTGTGCAAAACCAAATTACGTCGATTGGCCCCGATTCTTCGTATGACCGGAGCTTTGGTATCGGCAAAAGAAGTGGGCACGGTAAAGTAGAGAACCCTTCGAGTTTTGGAGGATGCGATGAGCCGAAAGCGATTCAGGGTTCGTTATTGATTGTCTAATCTTCGCATTCGCTGTTGCCATCGCAGGATCAATGCAGTTAAACGGGCAAGATACCCAGCCCGTCCTCATCGCAGCCTCCCTGTGGCGAATCCTACACTCCCCTTGGAGTGTGTGGCATGCGGCAGCCAACGCGACAAGAAACGAAACCGCAATATAGAGCCTTTAGCCCTCAAACGGATATACGTCAGCACCATCTGATTGAACGAGGTTGCTCGCCCTTTTCGCCGTCCGTTGTAACACCACGACTATGGTTACTTTGCCCGGGGAATACTCTCGCCTATCTCTCCCCTTTTCATTCAATTAAGAGGGAACGTGAAGATGACACACGGGTGCATTGATTTTTTTCGATTTGATGTCCAAAATTCCCGCCAAAGTTTGGGGATACCGCGAGGGTGTCCACTCAGTCGTTCGGATTGAGTTCGGGTGCTTGTGTGAGCTTATGTCTTTTGCACCGAGCTATTGAACTTATTGAGGGGGCGAGTGATGAAGAGTTTCTCGAAGTTCCGCAATCCCATTTCTGGTCTGGCTTCCCGCTATTTGCCAGCATTCGTTTCGGCAATTCTCCTTTTGCTGCTTTGTTCCGCCACCGAGCTGCACGCCCAAGCGGTCAGCAGAATTAACGGCGAGGTAACCGATCAGGTAGGAGCGTTCGTTCCTGACGCGAAGGTTACGGTCACCAACGTCGACACGAACGTGTCGCAGACGACCACTAGTACCTCTGCCGGCACCTATTTGGTCATCGACCTCATCCCGGGAACCTATGTCGTTAAGGTAGAAAAGACCGGGTTCAAAAGCTATGTTAGCAAGAACGTCGCAGTTGTTGGCGGGGCTACGTCGACTGTCAACGCCACACTGGATCCGGGCACTGTGACCGAGATCGTTGAAGTTACGGCCCCGGCGGTCGCGCTGCAGACCGAGCAACCGGAGATTGGCACAACGATCAGTGAGACCCTGTCGCAAGAACTCCCGCAGTTGATCAGCGGGAGCAACCGTCAGATTGATAACTTTATCTTCCTGACGCCCGGCGTCACGGGGGGCGGTTTCAGTCACCGGATCAATGGCGGCGTGGACCAGCAAACCGAAGTTATGTTCAATGGCGTGCCCGAAGCCTTTTCGGAAACGGCGGGCTTTACATTTTGGAATCAGCCGCCTTATGACTCGATCAAAGACGTGGACGTGCTGACCGGCACATTTTCGGCGCAGTACGGTCTGGGCCAAGGCGTCGAGCAGTATCGCACGAAATCCGGCGGCAACGCGTTTCACGGCGATGCTTTTTTCTTTTACAGAGACGACAAGTATCTTGCCGCTCCTGGCGCCTTTCTGGACATAAATCCAAACAATAACGGCGTGTTGGATCAGCCCAATACGAACATCCAAACCAACTGGGGCGTTTCTGTCGGCGGACCGGTGTGGTTGCCCAAGATTTATAACGGGCGGAACAAAACCTTCTGGTTCTTTAGCTACGATAGGTACAGGCAGTCCTTTGCGCCCAGCCCCGTTACCGTTCCCACGGCAGCAGAGCTTGGTGGTGATTTCAGCGCCCTGGTCGACCCTGGCACCGGTTTACCCACACAGATTTTCGTTCCGATTGCGTGGGCATCCACCCCGTCGCTTATCCCTGCGGGCTGCACGATTCCAGGCTTCGGCTCCCCACAAGCCGCGGCGGGAAAGCAGTGGCCCGGGAACAAAATTCCAACCAGTTGTTTCAGTAAAGTGTCGGCCGCCGTGTTGCAGCAGTTCCCCCTCCCAGCGCCGAACAGCCCGGGCTCACTCGGCGGAGTCAACAACTATAGCCCTAGGACGATTACACTAAATCTTCAGACCGACGTCAGCGTGAATATTGACCATGCCTTGACTTCGAAGCAGGCCGTACACGGCCTTTATTGGCGCCAGAAGTATCCGTCCCCCACCAACCCTGACTGGGTTGCTAACCCTTTAAGTAACCAGTTCATTAACACCGTTCTGGGGCGAGCCGTGGATATTACCTATTCCAACGCCATTAGTCCGCACCTCGTGGCGACTGGTGGTTTCTTGTACGTTTACCAGGGCAATGATTTCCTTCCGACACATTTGCTCTCGGGCCAATTCCCTGGCACTTTACCCTCGGGCCTGTCCGGGCAGCCTAACGCTTTTCCCAGTATTGGCTTTTCTACTGTAGGCGGTGGTAGCACATGGGAGCCGCAAAGCTGGGGACCTGGAAACGGCCTGTCGTCTACCATCAACCACAAAACGGGATACACAATCCTGGGGAATCTGCTCTACCAAAAGGGAAGGCACACCATGAATATCGGTGTGGACTTCCGGAAGACGCATCAGGATGACTTCGAAGCGGGCGGATCCGGGGGCCAGCCAGGCGCCGCAGGATTTCTGAACTTTACCTCCGACATAACTGCAAACCCTGCTGAACCTGGCGGTGGACCCGGCACAACTACGGGAGTTGGCTTTGCGAGCTTCCTGCTCGGGGATGTCACTACGGGCGGAAGGGGTGGTGCCGGTGACACAAACCTGCGCAACACGTACTTGGCGCCTTATTTCCAGGACGATGTACAGCTTAAGCCTAGGCTCAAGGTCAACTGGGGCATCCGCTGGGATTTGGCATTCCCCTTTAAGAACGATTTCGGAACCAACCAACTTACCTTCTTCGATCCCAATGTTGCCAACCCCTCTGAGATCAACCCCAAAACCGGCCAGCCACTCTTGGGGGCCATGGCAAAGCTGGGGACATGCTCGGGCTGCAGTGGCTGGAGTACCATGGACATGGCTTGGCACCATTTTAGCCCCCGCCTAGGGGCTACCTTTCAGTTGAACAGCAAGACCGTGTTGCTGGGCGGTGTGTCCTGGTACTGGCTGGACACAGGCGCTTTTGAATACGGGGTCAACAAGGTCGCGGTAAACTACGGAAATAACTTAAACGGCGTTGTCTCAATCGGTCAGTCGACTCCCGGGAATCAGATTCCTAGCTTTCAATGGGATACAAATCCCCTCCCTGGGCTGCCGGCGGTTGCGTTTAGCCCGGGATTTTTCAACGGCACGTCTATTTCGGGCGGCGCGCAGGTTCACGAGCTGCCCAGGCACGTCAACCAAGCCTACGACGAGCAATTTGTCATAGGTGTTCAGCGTGAGCTGCCCTGGAACATGTTCCTTTCCGTTTCCGGAGTGCACACGCATGACATCCACTTGCCGGCTACGTTACAGTCCGGAAAGCAATCCCTTCCGTACAGCTTCGTGCAATCGGTTTGCCCGCAAGGTCCTACCGTCACGAACACCAATCAATGCGTCCTCGCCGATGGATGGACATGCACGGCTCAGACTGTGGATTCAAGTGGCAATCCAACAGCTCCATGCCCCTTCCCCGGAAACGCGCAAGCTTTCCTTCAGGCACAAGGCTTCGCGAAAGTCACCTATCCCACGGGTACCTGCGGAAACCCTGGGGGGCCGGTGACGTACTACTCCCCCTACAATAATTTCTGCCAGGAGCAGGGCACTGCAACCCCCGTCTTCGTGGCCGAACTTCCTTTTCCGCACATGCCCTTTGTGACCAACAACTTCGACACCTCAGGAGCGGATAAGTATAACGCCCTCCAGGTGAGCCTCCAGAAGCGCGCGGGCAGCGGATTGACCTACCTGGTGTCTTATACACTTTCGCGGTATTTGACAAATACCGACAGCGGTTTCTCGACCTTCAATTTCAGAGGTCTGGACCCGGGCAACCCGCGGGCAGAGTGGTCCGTGGGCAATAACGACCAAACTCATGTGCTCACGATGGCCGGCGTTTATGAACTGCCTCTTGGCCCCGGAAGGAAGTTCTTGAACCGCGGCGGTACGGCTGCGAAGAACCTGGTCGGTGGCTGGAAGCTGGCCATGGTCAACTGGTATGAAAGTGGCCCTCCGCTGCAATTGATCGCCTGCCACACCACGTTCAACTGCGACCCAGTAATTGGCAACATTTTTGTGGCCAACCGGCCGAACCTTGTCTCTACCAATTTTGCTGTCAACTACAATAATTATTACAAAGGGCTGCCGGTATTTAATACTGCGGCGTTCACCCGGCCGGGAGAATGGACGATTGGAAATGGGGCGCCCCTCTATAACGCGTTGCGGGCGCCGCCTTACCTGGATGAAGACGTCGCACTCTCAAAGAAGTTTTTCTTTGGCGAGCGGTTCAGCGGCGAGTTGACCATGCAATTTTACAACGTGCTCAATCGGATGTTGCTGAGCACCGGTCCCGGAGGAGGGCCGGCTTGCTTCCATGGCAACGTTTGGAGTAAGAGGTTTGGCGACATGTTTGACTCTGCAAAGGTCCCCTGTCAGGGCAATTCGCCCAGGACGGGGCAGGCGCAGTTCAGGATCTACTTCTAAATGCCGCTGGGGCCTAAGCGCTAGAACTCAGACCCCTTTTCCTTGGCGCTGCTTAGCGCAGTGCCGACACCCCAAAGCCGGGGCCTTCGGGTCCCGGCTTGCCATTTGGAGTGCGAGGAATCGTTGATCTGGAATGCCTGATTTTGGTTTTGAGGGCTTAGCAGCAACGGTCCTATAATCACCAACGAGGGACTATTGGTGTCCTCTACGCTCTTTGTCGTGAATCGCCTCCGGCTTTCTTCGCGTGCACTCTCGTTTTTGGCGTTCGACGCCACGCCCGGCACAAGTGCACGAATTGCCGCTTTTCTCTGCCTCCCTGGCCTTCTATGTTTTCTCTGCTTCTCACAAGCTGCAACTGCCAAAGCGCAAGATTTCGATTCAGGCGTTTATCCACCCGCTCCGGCTGGAAAGCTGCAGCAAGGAGCGTCTTCTACGACGGCGGCTAGCGCGGCTCAGGCGAACGCAAGTGCGGCTCCTGCCAAAGATGCAGCCGAGCCTGGCGAACCTCTTGCGCCAGATCCCGCGCTTGCTCCCGCGAGGGAGCTCTTGCAACAAGGCAACCTAAGCGAAGCCGAAGCAGCCACACGAAACTTTTTGCAAGCGCACACCGACTCCGCGGAAGCACATTTTTTGATGGGCTTCATCCTTTTCCGGGAGATCGGCGAGAAATGGCGTGACGCGGGAAACGCGCAAGAAGCGACTTCGCCCTACAGCGATGGCAGCGCCATCGGCTCGCTAGCCGAGTTCCGCGATGCGAAAGCAAAAGAATCGCTTGCGGAATTCACGGCCGGCGCGCGCTATCACGCCGCCAGCGCCTTTGACCTGAAGATCGTGGCGCTCGATTACCTTCTGCTCAAGCACAACATGGACACGGATCAGTGGCTGTCGCGTTCAGTACAACTGAATTCCCGCGACGCGCAAGCCTGGTATTACCTGGGTCGGACGAAGTATAGCGAGGGCCAGTTTCCGCAGGCGATTGAGGCCTTTCAGCAGTGCTTAAAACTTGAACCGCGCAACATTCAAGCCGAAAACAACGTGGGATTGTCTTACGAAGCTCTCGGCAAGCGTGACCAGGCCATCCAGGCTTTCGAGAATGCCATTGCGTGGGAAACCGAAACCGCAGTCGGCGATCCCGAACCGTTCTTTGAACTCGCGCACCTTTACATGGAACAGAACCAGCCGGAAAAGGCCGTGCCCTATCTCACCCATTCTGTCGCCATCTCCCCAAAGCTATGCAAAGCGCGCGAGGCCCTCGGAAAGGCCTACTCGCTGCTGCATCGTCTCCCCGAGGCGCAGGCGGAACTGGAAAAGGCCGTTGCCCTCGAGCCGGCAACAGCTTCGTTGCACTATCTGCTGGGCCAGGTCTATCGGCAGGAGGGGATGGTCTCGAAAGCCCAGGCGGAGTTCGACCGCTATGATGCGTTGCAGCAAGCGCAATCTCAGCTCAGCTCCCGTCCAAAGAGCTAAAGGAGAAGCGGGGAAACGGTATCGAATAAGGGAAGGGGAGATTCTCATGACCTCGTGGTTTTTGAAAGCTAGCGTAATGGCTCTGCTCTTGGCTGCGCTGCTGCTAGTGCCCAAGGCCGCAGCGCAAAGCGATAATGTTCAAAACGAGAAGGATAGGCAGGAAGAGGCGAAGAACAGATCCAAGTCGAAAAAGACGCATTTCGCGCAAGGCAATCAGGCGATGCAGGATGCGCAAGGGATCAGGCAACAACTCCAGGCCGCGGCGAACGATCAGAGGCCCACGCTGCTCGCCAAGATGAAGACGAATTATCAGGCGGCGATTACGGAATATCAGCAAGCTCTGCAAGACACCGAAGTGAAGGATGAAAATGGCGTCCACGTGATCGGTCTGATTGGAATCATACGCAATGGTTTGGTGAGCCAGCAGAAGGCAGTCGACATGCTCGTGCAAGACAAGGATCTGCCGGTCATTTTGAGCAACCTCGGCATGGCCTACAGCGGCGCAGAAGAATATCAAGACGCGATAACCATGCTTCAACAAGCCGCGGTCATGAAGCCGGCCGCGACTACTTACATGGAGCTCGGCACAGATCTTGCGCAGGTGGGCAAGACGGCGGAAGCCGCCGCGACTTGTGACAAGATTCTAACCGTGGATGCCACAGCCAAAGGCTTGCAGGCAGGCTGCCTCAAAAACATCGCCATCGTACTGATGAATGAAGGAAGAACGGCGGAGGCTGTTGCGCCACTCCAGAAAGCTACGCAGCTTGCTCCTCAGGATGCGCTGGCCTGGAAGCTTTTGGGCGACGCCTTGAGCAGCAGCGTTACGACCAAATCGGAGCATGGCCAGACGGTTTACATCATTCCTTCAGGGACAGTCGAGGCATACCAGAGATACTTCGAGTTGCAGCCGAACGGACCCTACGCAGCACAGGTGAAGGCCGCGCTCGAGTCCCTAGCGCAGATGACGAAACGCGGCTCGACGCCGTAAACACGAAAGAGAAGAACTGAAGTGATCCCCAGGTTGCGGGCAATGATCGTCGGCAAGATGGGCAGACGAAATCCTGCGCGAGCGATGCTATTGGCCGTCGCCGCGCTGCTTTGTATAGCGGCTGCCGCCAGGACCGCACAGACCAAAGGCCCGCCTGCTTCCTCGACACAGGCCACTGCGCCCCAGAGACACCTTACGGTCCAGACCAACCTGGTTCTGGTTCCCGTTTTCGTTTACGACCCAGCGCGCATGGCTGAAGCTCCCAAGGAGGAGATGCCGTGCGCGCGTGCGATGGTGGTTACTTTCTTCAAGCTGCCTCCCACACAACCCTATTTGCCGAAAGACTGCGATGTGACGGAAGTTCAAGGTCTCACAGCCAAGGACTTTCGGCTCTTTGAGGACGGGGTGGCGCAGCAGATTGGGAGTTTCGAGGCGGCTGCCTGGCGAACCGTGGTTCGAGATAACTTGGGTTGGCACCTGCAAGCGTCCGACACGCCGAGAGGAATATGGAGTTTGAGCGAGCTGAGTGGCATAAAAAAGGTGCCGTTCGTGAGCACGGATTTCCACATCCTGGGGTACCTGCCGCGCGAGGCAAAGGAAGGGTGTCACAGCATTCGAGTGGAAGTGGACCGTCCGAACTTGCTTGTTTTCGCCCGCGATGAATACTGCGGAGCGCAGTCTCCTTCCGATCCTTTGTCAGGAACCCGCGTTGAGAAGGAGTTGGAGCGAATTTTGGCTTCGGATAAGCGCGGGAAAATTCCGCTGTCGCTTCAAGTAGCGACTTTCAGCACCAAAGAAAACCAGTCCCTCGTGGACCTTTGTCTCCGCTTCCCGTGGAACGACCTATATCGCAAGTGGGACCCGTCCAACTGGACGCTCCACGCCAGGATTGGTGTGATGGGTGTGATTCGCGGGAAGGACGGAGCTGTTGCAGCGCGCTTCAGCGATCTCCTCTATCCTTCTTACTGGCCTACGTTTGACCAGGGCGGAACCAAATATATCGCGTGGGAAAAGGGTACGACGAGCCTTTCAACTGCTGTTCCGCGTTTGCTCACTCCAGGTTCTGCCAACAAGCTAGCCATCAGTGACAGCGGCACGGGAAATGGCACCCTGGCCCTGTCCTTCAGGAATGTAGCTGGTGAAATTGCCCCGGACTACACGGCGATCAACACGGCTTTAGACAGTTCTGATCCGTTCTGGATCCCAACTCGCTATGAAACACAGGTTAACGTTCCCGCCGGCGATTACAATCTCGAAGTTGTTCTCAACGATGGGTGGAATTTCGGCCGAGCCGAGATGCCATTCACCATTGAGGCGTACGATGGCAAACAGTTGGCGCTGAGCTCCGTGGCTTTGTGCAAGAGCCTTCGAAGTGCCGCGGTCGCGGCCAAAGAAGCTGCGCAAGCAAACTTCGCGCCGCAATATGTTCCGCTAGTAAGCAAAGACATTCTGTACACCATTGACGGAGGCACGGACTTTACAAAAGGCGAATCGCTATTTGCCTACTTCGAGGTGTACGAGCCTCAGCTCCCCGAGAGCTCTGCCACACCTGTCTCAGTGCACTTGAGGGTTCTCGACTCGAACACGGGCAAGCTCAAAGAGGATTTCGCGCCTTTCGACGCCGCGCCCTATCAACGGCCGGGGAGTTCCGTGCTTTGTGTCGGGCGGAAGGTCCCCTTTGACCAGCTTCAGGCGGGAAACTACAGTCTCGAAGCCCAGGCCATGACTCCAACGGGAAGCAGCACAACATGGCGGGCTGCGAACTTCACTGTGAAATGAATTCCTTCGGCAAGATCCAAGAATCACCATTCTTCAGCTGGCTGATCATTTCTCTTGGAGTCCTGCTTCTCTCCTATTCCGGATGGAGACCCCCGCAGGCGCAGGAAACGTCAGGAGTAAGAATCACCTTGCAAGTGATCGTGCTCGACGCGGAGCCCAAAGCGCAGGAGGCTCTCGCGCGCGTGAAAAAAGGAGAAAAGTTCTCCACCGTTGCTTCAGAAATGTCCATTGATCCAAGCGCGAGCAGCGGCGGTTACGTCAACGACGCAGATGTGACGCAGTTACGCCCGGAATTGCGGGCGGCGCTCGAATCGCTCAAGCCGGACCAAGTGAGCGGCATCGTAAAAGTGCCGACGGGGTTCGTCATTCTGAAGTTGTTGAGCAAAACGAAGCAACAGGCGGGGCAAGGGAAGGAGTCCTCAGCTACTGCCCTCAACCAAAGCGCCGCGGGGCAGGGCATGGGTCCGAACCGCGATCTTCATCTAGCCGGTAAAGGGGCGATTCAGTACCCAGCCGATGTCGCGGGGCAGGTTCTCGCGGATATGCTCTTCCAGAAGTTCCAAAAGCCGGCTGGTTGGGAGCAGGATCTGCATCAAGTGTGCGCTGTCCGAAAGCAGTCGCTCGTTCAGGGGACAAAAGCGTTGGAAAACGCCATCGCTGATTCAGCACAAATGGCGAGAAAGTCTCCTTTCGACGCAATTCAAACGCATTACGGACTGGCGCAAATCGAGGCGTATCAGAGCAACATGGAAGCAGCCATTGGGCAATGGGAACAAGCCTACAAACTCGCAGTCACCGACGTGCCTGGAGGAGTTCCCCAATTGACCCAGGCGCTCGGCGTTGCTTACCTTCACAAATCGGAATTGGAGAATGGCGTTTATCGCGAACCCGGCGACCGGTGCACTTTTCCGCCGCGCGCAAACGTCTGCTATCGCCAGACTAGCGATTCGCAGAAGGCCGTAGAGTACTTGACGAAATACCTTGAGCTTAGGCCGGAGCGCCCGGATGTCGCGCAGGTGAAATGGCTTCTGAATTTGGCGTATGTGACCCTGGGAAAATATCCCGACGGTGTTCCGCAAAAGTATTTGATTCCGCCTTCCGTCTTTGCTTCGAAGGAGAATCTCGGAACGTTCGTGGATGTGGCGCCAGCAGCGGGCCTTAATTTCGTTTCGATGGCAGGGGGCGTGGTCGTTGACGATTTCGAAAACAGTGGTCTCCTGGACATCGCGGGGTCCAGCTACGACGTGTGCCAGCCATTGCGACTCTTTCACAATAATGGTGACGGCACCTTTACCGACCGCGCAGTGCAGGCGGGCCTCTCTGGCCAGCTCGGCGGCCTTAACATGATTCAGGCCGATTTCAACAACGATGGATGCATGGACATTCTCGTTCTCCGCGGAGCGTGGGAATTTCCCGTGCGGAAATCGCTCTTACGGAACAATTGCGATGGAACGTTTACGGACGTTACCCGCGAGGCGGGATTAGCCGAGCCGCCCACTCGCACGCAAGCCGCGGTTTGGGCGGACATTAACAACGATGGCCTTCTCGATCTCTTTGTTGGCAACGAAAATGGGCCGAGCCAACTCTTTCTCAATAAGGGCGACGGAACGTTTCAAGACATTTCCGCGGCTTCGGGCGTCAACAAAATCGCCTTCACGAAAGGCGTCACGGCCGCCGATTATGATAACGACGGCTACGTCGATTTCTACGTCTCCAACCTCTACGGCGGCAATTTCCTTTACCACAACAAACATAACAACACGTTTACGGACGTTTCCGAGCAGGCCGGCGTGCACCAGCCGCAGTCGCAGAGCTTCGCCACCTGGTTCTTCGATTACGACAACGACGGTTGGCCCGACATTTTCGTAACCACATACTTTTTCTCCGCCGACGAAACCCTTCGAAATTACCTCAGGCTTCCCACGAATGCCGAAACCCTCAAGCTGTACCGGAATCTAAACAATGGAACCTTCAAAAACGTGACCGCGGAAGTAGGCCTGAACAAAATCAATATGCCCATGGGCGCCAATTTTGGCGACATTGACAACGACGGCTATCCGGATATTTATTTGGCGACGGGCGGCCCTGAGTACGGGGCGCTGGCTCCCAAAATGCTCCTTCGCAACCGCGAAGGAAAATCCTTCACGGACATAACGGCATCTTCGGGCACCGGGGATTTGCATAAAGGGCATGCCGTCGCTTTTGCCGATCTCGGCAACAGGGGGCTCGAAGACTTGTTGGTATCGATTGGTGGACCGACTCCGGGCGACGCGCATCAGTTCCGCGTATATGAAAATCCCGGAAGCGATAACGACTGGATCACTGTGAAATTGGTCGGCGTGAAGTCGAACCGGGCTGGAATCGGGGCGCGCATCCAAGTAACCGTGGAGAATGAAGGACATGGGATGCGTTCTGTTTACCGCACTGTCGGCAGTGGCGGTTCCTTCGGCGCTAATCCCATCCAGCAGCACGTCGGCTTGGGGAAATCAGCAAAGATTGTGCGACTGGAAGTCTGGTGGCCCTCGTCCAACTCGCGCCAGAGCTTCGCGAATGTGGACAAGAACCAGTTCATCGAAATCAAAGAGTTTGCGAAGGATTACGTCAAGCTTTCGCGCAAGCAGTTTCGGCTCGGCTCTTCGAGTTTCGCTAAAACGAGAGACGTGCAATCATCCAGGCCGAATCCGCGTTAAAATGAAAGGGATCAGCGAGAAAAAACGGGAATGAAACAATGAAGCGCCACTGCTTGCTGCTTCCGCTGCTCTGGGCCGCTCCCCTTATCGCTGGAGAGACTTATTCAGTGTCGGGCCTGGTGCTCCACGCCGACCGCGAGCATCTTTCTCTTGAGGTTTCCTGCCAGGCCATTCCCGGCTATATGGATGCCAAGGTGATGACATTCCCCGTACTCAATGCACAGGCTCTCGATGGTCTGAAACCGGGTACGATGATTGATTTCAAGCTGGACGTGCGGAAAGACGCGGCATACGCCGAGCAGATTCGGGTTCATGCCTACGAAAACACAGCGCAGGAGCCCATGGCCGCGCGACAATTGGAAATCCTGGATGCCGCGATGGCTCCTTCTTCGCGTACCGCTCCTACTTTGCTCGTCGGGCAGGCGGTGCCGGATTTCACTTTGACCGACCAACGGCGAAAGAGCGTCACCCTTTCCGCCTTCAAAGGCAAAGTCGTGGCTATCACGTTTATTTACACCAGGTGCCCCCTTCCGAATTTTTGTTTTCGCATGTCCAACAATTTCGGAGTTCTCCATCAGCGCTTTGCCAATCGGATGGACAAGGACCTGGACCTGCTCAGCATCACTTTCGATCCCGAGCATGATCAACCGGAGACATTGGCCGACTACGCCCGCACTTGGGCGAAAGACGATAAGGGTTGGCACTTCCTGACCGGGCCTGCCGCCGACGTGAAGAGCATTTGTCGGGAATTCGGCGTGAATTCCTGGCAGGATGAGGGCTTCTTCACTCATTCCCTGCATACGGTGATCGTAGACAGGCAGGGACGAGTTGCAGCGAACCTTGAGGGCAACGAATTCACGGCGAAGCAGTTGGGCGATATGGTCGAAGCCGTAGTGAACCGCGCTCAGTAGCGTGCCTCGCCCCAGTTGGCAAGGAAAACAGATTTAGTTCGGTCAATATAAATTAAACTAAATGCCCGGCAAAAAGGAGTCTACCATGAGAACCACCTTCCGGAGAGCAACTACGTCATTCTTTACACTCTTGATCGCCGCATCGCTCGCTTTTGCAAGTGATCCGCCTTGGAAGGGCAAACCTTATCAGCAATGGGACGACAAAGACATCCAGCGCGTCTTCTCCGACTCCCCTTGGGCGCGTAAGACCACCATTACTCGCAGCTGGGGTGCGGCCACGCAAAAGGATGCCCAGAATCCACAACTCCCCGGTGGGGGTAGAAGTATGCCGGGCCCGGGACGGGGGGGCGCTCAGGGGCCGAACGATACTGCAGGCAGCGAATCGACATTCGATGTTTATTGGGCATCTTCTCGGGTCATGCGGGCCGCCACGGCGCGCAGGTCGGTCCTCCACGGAGGAAAGTCAGACCTGGATGTCGATAAGTACGCAACCGCGCCGCAAGAGGAATATCAAGTCGCCATACAGTCCGAGGACATGAGTCCCTTTGTTCGCCACGACGAGAAGTTTTACGAGGCCAACTCTTTCCTGGAGCCTAAAAAATCCAAACAGAAAGTCTCTCCTAGCCATGTCGTTTACGAGCGCGATGAAAAGAGCCAGGTCGCGGCCGCCGTCTTTTTCTTTCCCAGGAAAACTGCCTCCGGTGAACCCACGATTGGCAGCGACGAAAAGAACGTCGAGTTCAACTGCAAGATCGAAGGTACCAACTTGCGCGTCAGCTTCGAGCCCCAAAAAATGGTAGACAACCAAGGCCCCGCCCTGTGAGGTCGTTTACAACTCGGTTGACGCCAGTTTCGCCGCGTATCAACTTAAGACTCTCGAGGCGGAGGTCCGGATGCCCTGTGGCATCGTGATCCCTTTAATTTTCGCTCTCGTTGTGTGCGGAATATCCCCAGGGGCAGTTCTGGCCCAATCCGCGGCCCAAGCCGAAGACCTTCTTTCCGACGCAAAGTCCCTTTTCCAGCAGAACAAGTTCACCGAGGCCGACCGCGCTGTCCGCCAATACCTCAAGGACCATCCGAACTCCGCTGAGGGCCACTTCCTGCTCGGGCATATTCTTTTCCGCGAGATCCAGGCGCACGCGATGCTGGAGGCTCAGTTCCAGTCTCAAGCCCATGGTCCGATGGGAAGCGCGCGAACTATGGGTTCAACTCCTCTGCCAACGCCCGACTTAGCGCCGGCCCAGGAATTGGCCAAAGCCTCGCTCGCGGAATTCACCGCTGGCGCCAGATTCCACGAGCCTTCGGCGGCCGACTTGAAGACCGTCGCACTGGACTATGTCTTGCTCGTGGACTATCCCGACGCCGACAAATGGTTGACGAAAATGCTGGAGTGGGCTCCCAACGATTCCGAAGGTTGGTACTACCTGGGCCGCACCAAGTACAACGAGAACCGTTTCGCCCAAGCCATCGATGCTTTCCAAAAATGTTTGAAGCTCGATCCACAAAATGTGAAGGCAGAAGACAATCTCGGTTTGTCCTTTGCAGGCCTAGGCCGCAACGACGAAGCCTCAGCCGCTTACAAGCAGGCCATCGCCTGGCAAGCGCAGTTGCTCGGGAAAAATCCCGGTCCTTACATAGACCTCGGCAGCCTTCTCATTGACGAGAACCGCCCGCAGGACGCCGTCTCATTTCTCCTTCAGGCATTGGAGATCGCGCCGCGCGATTCGCGCGCGCACGAGCTTCTCGGCAAGGCCTACACTCGCACAGAAGAATTTCCCAAAGCGCAGGCCGAGTTAGAACAGGCCATCGAGCTTTCCCCGCAGACTCCCAATCTCCATTGCATGCTCGCTCCTGTTTATCGCAAACAGGGACTCGCCGAAAAAGCCAAAGGCGAGTACGACCGCTGCGCCGCCCTAACCGGCACCCACTCCACCCCGGAAACCCCTCGCCAATGACCTACGGCTCTTTGCCTTTTTCCTGCAGCACCTCTTTAGCGCGTTCCGCAGTTTTTGCTCGCGCAGCCTCTTCCAGTTTGCTGAACACTTGCATTTCCGCTTGCGCCTGCTGCGTCCGCCCAAGCGACCGGTACGCTTGCGCCAGCAGGAAGTGCGTCGAAGCTTCCCCCAGATCAGCTTTCACCGCCGCCTCCAAGTCCTTCACCGCGTCCGCTGGCCGCTCCAGTTTGAGCAACGCGCGCGCCCTGTCCACTCGCGCGCCCATCAGGTCCGGGCACGCATCCAGCGCTTTCTGCACTTCCGTCAATGCTGCCCCCGAATCTCCGTGCTTCTCGAGAATGATGTTTCCGATCTTCCACTGCGCCATGCAATTCGACGAATCGTTCGCTAGCTCCGCGCGAAACTCTTCCGTGGCCACGTCCCACATGTTCAGCGACCAATATGCATTCCCCAGGTGATAATGCGTACCCGCCTGCTGGGGCGCCAACTCCACCGCTTTTTTGTATTCGAGGAGCGCGCCATCATAATTTTTCATGCTTTCCATGACTTCGCCGGAAATTTCGTGGACCCAGACGGAATTCGCATCCAGCGAATTGAGCTTCGACAGCGCTTCCTCGGACAGTTTCATGTGGACTTTGCCGAGCAAGTACCAGACTTCCTGGTTTTCGGGCTGGCGCTGCGAAAGTTGCTGCAAATGTTCCGCCGCCTGTTCGAATTTGCCGACTTTGATCAAGTCATTTGCCAGAAAGAGCTCCGCGTTGCTGTCTTTGGGATTGGCGCGGAGCGCGGATTCCAGATGGCGTCCCGCTCCGGCGTAATCGCCCAGTTCGTAGAGGGCAATTCCCAAGAGCGCCGAGGCGGACGACATTTTCGGGTCGATCTTCAGTCCTTTTTCCAGCACCGCAACGGCTTTCTTGTACTCGCGCTGCCGAAGATAGAGCGAGCCGAGATTGTTGTAAGCGGGCGCCAGGCGGGGTGCAACCTGCAAGAGCGATTCGTAACTCGCGGCGGCGCCCGGGAGGTCACCGCGCGCTTCCGCGGCTTTTGCCTCGGCGTAGAGCTTGGAGACACGAGGATCGTTCGCTCCTCCGTCGGATTGCGCCAAGGCAGTGTTCGGTGAAAGCAGAACGGCAAGTCCAAACAAGAGAGGGCAAACCAATGAAGGAATTGCAATTCTTGGCAATGCTGTTAGACCCGGAGACTTCATGAAACCGATTGTATCGTCGCAGGTTTGCATGTCAATGGAAGCCAAGGGGGCCAGCCTCTGTTCATCGTATCAATCTCCAGATTCACCCGTTCGAATCGTGCTCGCTTGGTGGAATGTCCACAGACCCA
>Ga0126376_10000598_pt1 | contig 17858 bp, 16 predicted proteins | sample PanSoiMetPlot_15_FD_92760 | JGI IMG/M metagenome (GOLD analysis project Ga0126376, IMG submission 92760) | Tropical forest soil microbial communities from Panama - MetaG Plot_15 | ecosystem: Environmental > Terrestrial > Soil > Tropical forest > Bulk soil | place: Panama | collected 2016-02-17
AGCTCTTCCGGCGAGCGAAGGTCCAGCCCGAGCTGCTCCATCACCGCGTCCAGATACGCCTCCGCACTTGGAAACCCGTGGAGCTGGGCAACGAACGAAGACAGTTTCAGGCCCTGGAGCTGCTTGAGCTTGGCGCCGAGCTTCGCCGGATTGGGAGCCATCACCACCAGCTCGGCGACTCGCGGAAGATAGCGCCGGATGCTGGTCGACGGCGCCGGCGCGGGCGCGCTCTTACCGCACCGCGAGCACCCCGCCGCGAGGTGGACGAGCAGCAGCACGCAGAGGCGCGGCAGGCGGCTCATGTGCTAGCGAACGCGAGCCCCGTGCGTTATCGCGGGGCTCGCCGCGTCGCTGAACTCCATAAAACGCTCCATCTCCCGCACCGTCTCTTCGGTCGACTGGACTTCGGCGGTCAGCGCTTCGAGTTGCCGAGTGACCACTTCCGGGTCGCGGATGGCGATCGATTGCTCGTGCGTCAGCCTAAGCACGTCCTCGATGCCGGCGAGCTGATGGCTGACGATCTCCCGGCTCTCCTCCGCCTGCTGAAAACGCTGAACGCGCTTGCTCAGGATCTCCACCCGCTTTTGCTTCACCTCCTTGATCCGCGGGTTTTTTTCCGCTTCGACCTCGGCGGTGAGCTCTTGAAGCTCGCGTTCCACGCTCTTCCGGTCCCCCATGCTGAGGTACTTACGATAGTTGTTCAATGTCGCGAGCAGTCGGACGAATGAGGTCAGCAGCGCGTCCACGCGCTGCTCCGAGCTCGCCGCGAGCACCCGGCCTCCCGGAAGCTTCCGGTAGTTTTCGAGGATTTGATCGCGCACCTGCCGAAGGGCGTTGTAGTGCTCCCGCTGCGAAGGTGCCATCTCCTCCAGAAGAGAGGAAATTTCGCGCTCCGCTTCCTCCGGCCTCGCGTTTAAACGGGCGCGGACTGCGCGTTGGAAGGGCGGAGCACTGGATAGGATGGCAAGGTAGACGGCCTCCACTCCAAGGGCGATGGCTACCCCAATGGGCTGACCTGCCGCCAGCGCGGCAGCCGCTGCCGTCGGCAGTGCGACCAGGTTCGCGGGAAGCAGGAAGGCCGCCTTGACGTATTTCAGCGAATCGGCCACGCGCCTCCTTTTTCAAGGTCGCCGCGCTTCGAAGACGTACCGCAGCGCCCCAAGGTCTCGCGTGTCTTCGGCGGAAGGCACGCTGCCGGTCTTGCCGATCTTCATGAACAGCGCCGCCGCGCTCTGGAACAGCTCGTCATAGGTCACCGGAGACTCTCCGGAAAGTCCGAAGAAGGCGAGATTCTCCTTCAGGTCGGCGGGCGGCGCGCTGCGGATCGCCTCGGAGGGATCTCCCAGATAGGGCGCCAGCTCTCCGAGGAGACGCGCTCCCTCGGTCGAGTCCCTGCGCACGGCGGCGCCGGCATCGAGTAGGCCTCGGACGATTCGGCGCACCGCGCCGGGGTAGCGAGCCACGAAGTCACCGCGGGTCACCAGCACCGTCGAGACGAGGTGCGGCGCATCCGCGGTGGTGGTGAGGACCTTGCCGCCGCGATCGCGCGCCGCCAGCTCCAAATCCGCGAGAAAACCTGCCGCGGCGTCCGCCCGACCTTCTCGGAGCGCGCTTCCGGCATCCAGCGACGAGTTGAGCTCAACGAACTTGACCTCCTGCATGGAAATGCCGGCGCGCGAAAGAGCCCAGAGCGCGAAGTAGTGAGCGGAGCTTTGCGGGTATGAGGCAATCCGCTTTCCGCGCAACTCCGAAAGGTGCTGAATACCCACCGCCGCCAGGGCCTCCTGTCCGTGGCTGCGCCCGAGCAGAATCAGCGTTCGAGGCGCGGCGTCCCGGAGCAACGTCCACCATTGGGCCAATCGGTCGACAGACACGGCAGCCATGTCGACTCCACCGGTCTCGGCTCCAAACGCGAGCGCCTTGCGAAGCTCTTCCTCTCGGGCGAACACCGTCGCCTTGGCATCCATGGAATAGGCAACCTTGAGCAGACCCTCGGCGACTCGCTCGCGCGAATCCAGAGCCGCAGATCGAACGCCGCCGGTGGCGAGAAGAATCGCGGCCGAGGAGCCTCGCGGGGTAAAGCCGATCACCGTCGGCCGAAGCGGCACCGACGCCAGCTCGCCCATCGGAGCGGCCACTCCGGCCGGAAAATCGCCTGATGAGAGCCGAGCGCCGCGCGGCAAACGCGGAAAAAAGCGGGCCTGGAGCCGCTCGACGTACCCCAGGCGCGAGCCTACGACGTACGCCGCCGCGAGCAGACCTATCGCAAACAGGAAAATGAAACCCGAGCCGCGCCTGACGATCACTGGGTCTAGTCTATTTGACCTCGACCTTCTTGCCGATTGTCTTCTCGCCGGCTGCGGCGACGTCGGAGACCGGCGTAGGCGCGGCCAGCCCCATCTCCATCTTGAACTGCTTCACGATCTCTTGCGCTTGGAGCTTCTCCGCTTCTTCCTCGATCTGGATCGCCTGGTGGTCCACGCCCTCCAGCGCCATCTGCATTCGCGCCTCGTTGACCGCGGTCTGTTCCTCGACCTTGCGGATCATTTCGTCGTGCGTGGCGTCGATTCCGGCGACTTCGAACGACTCCATCGCGTCCGCCACCTTGGCTTGCCACTGAGCGCGCCGCGCGTCGCGGATGGCATTCATCGCTTCTTGAGTCTTCTTGTCCTTTTCGCGCATGAACGCCTTCTTGACGTTCTGCGCCTTTTCCCAAGCGGCGCGCGCAGTGGTCAGCTGGCCCTCGTTGCGGGCCAGGGCGCCCTTCTCCATCTGGAGCCGGGTCGCGTACTGCGCAGCGAGGTCGTCCCGACCCGCTTGAATCGCGGCCTTCACCTTGGCGGTGAGATCGTTGGTCTCCTGCTTGTACTTGGCGTTCTCCTTTTCGAGCAGCGTCACATTGGCGCGGATCATCGCGATCGATTCGTTCATCTTGGGAACCTGATCGTTCAGGTCGCGGATGTTCTGCTCGAGGATCATCTCCGGGTCCTCGATCGAGCTGACGAAGAAACCGAAGAAGCTGCGCATTGCCCTTTTAAACCGTTTCCACATACGACCTCCGACGCTACGCCATCCCGACTTAGCACACGAGCAGCCGGAGGCTATAGATGACTCGTTCGCGATGCCCTACGCATGCGGCGGCCCGCGATTGCCTTGGGGCTACGAGACCTTTGCGGCGAGCCGGTGAGCATGATCCCTGGCGGCTGCGACGACGGCGCTCTCATCGAGCGTCAAGAGCTGTCGATCTCGCATCACCATTTTACCGTCGATGATCACATGCACTACGTCGCTCGAGCGGGCGGAGTGCACCAGCCGGCCGAGCAAGTCCCCCTCGGGTCCGGTGTGGACGGCGGACAAGTCGACCACCGTTAGGTCCGCTCGCTTCCCCGGCTCGATCGAGCCGATCTCCTCCTCCAGCCCGAGGGCCTTCGCCCCACCCAGCGTTGCCATCTCAAGCACGCGCGCCGGAGGCATCGAGGCGGCTCCGGCCCTCGGCTTGTGGATCAGCGCCGCCAGGCGCATCTCGGTGAAGATGTCCAGGTTGTTGTTGCACGCGGCGCCGTCGGCTCCCAGGCAAACGTTCACTCCCTGATTCAAAAGCTCCGGAACGCGCGCCAAACCCGAAGCCAGCTTGAGGTTGGCGCTCGGGCAGTGGCAGACGGAGGTACCCGTCTCGCTCAGGATGCGGTGCTCCTCCGGACGCAACCATACGCAGTGGGCCAACACGACGTCTTTTCCGCTGAGCCCCAGTGAATGCAGATACTCCACGTTGTCTTTGCCAGTGCGCTTGCGAACCGCTTCGCACTCCGAAGCATTTTCACTCGCGTGGGTGTGGATGCGGACCGAGAGCTCGCGCGACTTCTCCGCGACGCCGCGGAGCAGGTCCTCGGTGCAGGAGAGGACGAACCGCGGCGCCATCGCATAGCGCAGGCGCTTGTCCGCGGCGCCGTGCCACGCCTTGATCAACCGCTCGCTCTCAGCGAAGGAATCGGCGGTGGTCTCCAAGAGCGCCGGCGGCAGGTCGCTGCCCAGATCCATCATCGCCTTGCCGCCGGTGAGGCGGAACCCGCAATCGCGCGCCGACTCGAAGATGGCATCGGTGTGCCGCACCACCCCCATGTCCAGGGCAGCGGTCGAACCCCCTTTGATCAGCTCCGCGAAGGAGAGGTCCGCCGAGGCCCTCATCGAGCGCTCATCGTGGACCGACTCCAACGGCCAGATCCGCTGCCGCAGCCAGGCCAACAGATCGAGGCCGTCCGCGAGATTGCGAAACAGAGTTTGGCAGGCGTGCAGATGCCCGTGGATGAGGCCGGGCAAGACCACTTGGCCGGACGCGTCCAGAACCCGGCGCGGGGCGCTTTGCTTTTTTTTGAGCCTGCGTCCCACTTCGAGAATGCGCCCGTCCTGGATCCAGATCTCAACGCCGACCAACACCTCCCGCGCGGCGTTCATCGTCACTACGGTTGCATTGGTGATCAGCAAATCCACGGGGCGGCGGCGCTCCTATCACAAGAGCAGTGATTTGGCTGTTCTCAGAGCTTCGCGCCTCACAGATACCGGCTGGAGAACGCGTGCGGCAGAAGCCGCCCGAGCGTGAAGCGCCTCTCTTTACCTTCGACGTTTCGACACCGCACGGGCAGATCGGGCTTCGCAAATTCCGCCATCACCTGACGGCAGACTCCGCACGGAGGAGAAGGCTCAGGCGTATCGGTGACGATCGCCACGGCGAGCAATTTGCGCCGACCGCAGCGCGCAATCCCGCAGGCGATCGCATTCCGCTCCGCGCACACGGAAAGACCGTAGGATGCGTTCTCCACGTTGCAGCCGGCGGCGATCTCCCCTCCCTGGAGGTACACTGCCGCGCCCACCTCGAACTTCGAGTACGGCGCATAGGCGTTTGCTCTGGCGTCGGCGGCAGCGGCGAACAGCTCGGGCCAAGGGATTGCCTTGCGAGGCATTGCTAGGAGACCTTCGCCGCGCCGGCGGCGCCTCTTCGGACGAGCCGCCGACGGAGCAACGCCGTGGAAGCCCAGATGAGGATCCCCAGCGCGAGCACCTCGGCGGCGAACAACCACTCCTTTGACTTGGGCCGCGCCATCACCAAAAGGACGGTGGAGATTCCGGCGCCGGTCAGGGGAATGATCGGGCCGCCGGGAAGCCGGTACGTTCTGTGCGCCTGCGGCCTGCGGTAGCGCAGCGCGACCACGGCGAGGCAAGTCGGAATGTACTGGCAGAACAGCGCCACGTTGGAGACGTCCACCAGTGAGCCGTAACCCAGAAAAAATGCGAGCAAGAGTGCCAGACCGGTGGACAGCGCGATCGCCGGCCCAGGAGTTTGAAAGCGCGATCTCTCGGTGAACACGGCGGGCAGGTATCGGTCCGCCGCCAACGCGGTGAAGTAACGCGGTCCGACCAGCGCGGTGCTGGAGCAGAATCCCGCCATCGAGACGAGCGAGGCCAGGCCGAGGATCGAGACGCCAGGCCTTCCAAAAATTCGCCCCGCGACCTCCATCAACGGCTGCTCGCGGGCGTACAAATCGGACACGGTGCTCAGGGCGACGGTTTGAATCAGGCAGTAGAGTGCCGTCGCCCCGGCGAGGCTGCCGACCAGAGCAAGCGGGACATTGCGCTTAGCGTTGGTCGTCTCTCCCGCGGGCACCGGTACGTACTCGAATCCGGAGATCATGAAGACTGCGAGGAACGCCGATGAGGAGATCGCCTGCACGTAAGTTACCGGCTCTCCGGGAATGGACTGCGTTGAGAACATGCCGCTGAGCACCTCCGGCCGGACGTGCGCGAGTCCCACCAAGCCCAGCAAAAGCAGCGGAAGGATCTTCGCGATCGAAAGGAAGTCCGAGGTGCGCGCGCCTGCCTTCACGCCGAAGTAGTTGATCAACCCCAGCGTGCCGATCAGGCCCACCGCGACGAACGTCTTGAGCGATAGGGCGAAGCTGCCACCGCGATAGACCACGGTGGCGAACCACGGCACCAGCTTCGCCAGCGCCTCGGAGAACCCGACCGCCACCGCCGACCAACCCAGGATGCCCGTGGACATCGCCATCCACCCGACGACGAATCCGATGTAAGGTCCGAAGGCCGCGCGCGCATAGATGTATGGCCCGCCGTTCTCGTCGAACATGCCGCTGAGCTCGGCGAAGCAGAGGCCGATCAGGATGCACAGAAGACCGCAGGTCAGGATCCCGATCACGCTCGCGTATCCGGCCAACTTCGCCAGCGGCGCGATCAAGAGATAAATTCCCGATCCAACGATTCCGTTGATCCCGATGCAGATGCAATCGAAGAGCGTCAGGCTACGCGTCGGTCGGGACATGCATTCTCCCCGGGCTCGGGATCGACATCGCGCGACTATAGCCGTGACGCGGCCGGCACGAAGGCGCGCAAGACGGAGTTGAAAACTCCGGCGGCGCGGGTTGCGGTGAGCGCCACTTCTTCGTGCGTCAAGGGCTTGGGGCCGATGCCCGCAGCGAGGTTCGTGATGCAGCTAAGGCCAGCCACCTTGACGCCCATGTGCCGGGCGACGATCACCTCCGGAACCGTGCTCATCCCCACTGCGTCCGCGCCAAGAACGCGCAGCGCCCGGATCTCCGCCGGCGTTTCGTAGGAGGGGCCTCGGAGCATGGCGTAGACGCCCTTCTTCAGCCCGATGCCCTGGCGAGCGCCCGACTCCAGCAGCAGCGCGAGCAGCGCTGGATCATAGGCGGCGCTCAGGTCCGGGAACCTCGGGCCCAAGCGGTCGTCGTTCTGGCCCACCAGTGGATTCCATCCCGCGAGGTTGATGTGATCGACGATCGCCATCAACTCCCCGGGACAGAAGCTGGGGTTGACCGACCCGGACGCATTCGTGACCACCAGGGCGCGGATGCCCAGCGAGCACAGCACCCGGGAAGGAAACGCCACCTGCGAGGGCGAATAACCCTCGTAGTAGTGAATGCGACCTTGCATCGCGACGACCGGCTCGCCCTCCACGCGGCCGAGCACGAGGCGCCCGTCGTGGCCGGGAACGGACACGCGGGGAAAGTTGGCCAACTCTGCGTAAGGAATGGCAACTTTGTCTTCGAAGTCATCGGCGAAGGAGCCGAGACCGCTCCCCAGGACGACCCCTATTAGCGGGACGAGCTGCGCGGCGCGCTCCCGGATGGCGCTGACGGTTTCCTGAAGGTCCTCGTAGAGTCCCACTGCGCCATCATACGCGCGGACGACACCTTCTCTACTAGCGAACTTGCAAAGCTCTCCAATTCCTGCATCGTATATAGCTTCGTGAGCGGCGCGTGCGCGCTTGCTCGGGTGCTGGGAGTGGTACTGAAAGAAGGAAACTCGGTATTTGTCGAAAGGATGATTTGAACATGTTGCGCAGAATCGCATTGACGGTTGCATTCGGCCTTGCTGTCCCCGCGGCCGCTCTCGCCTGTCACGACAAGGAGCAGACCAAACAGGCCAACACCACCACCGATGGGCAGCAGATCGTTCTCGCGCAGGCGGACACGACCAAGCCACCGGCGAAGAAGAAGAAGAAGGCTAAGAAGACCAGCACCACCACCCCTAAGACAGACACGACGAAGTAAGCAGTTCAGTTCAGCGACTGCTCGGCGCCGCGAGCGACCTGCCGCCGCCGAGCAGCCCGCCACGCAGTGGGCGTCTTCGAGTGACGCAGACGCTGTGTTTCCTTTTGTTGCGTTAAATCCGGTCGATGGGAGTTCGGCTCCCACCCGGCTTTTGAATGACTGCGAACAGCTCCCGTCACTTCTGCATACGCGGAATTCACCGCGGATAAAAGGGAGCAGTGATGAAGCGCAACCTGTTGGCCGGCCTTGTTTTCGCCTTGGCGGTTCCGGCCGCCGCTTTCGCGTCGGACGCGACTAAGTCCGCGCAGGCCAAGAAGCACCCCGTCGTTGCCCAGGCGGACACCTCGAAGGACGGCAAGTCCGCGGGGACCAACGGCAAAGCCAAGAAAGCAAAGAAGGCCAAGAGCGCCACGAAAAACGGCGCGCAAAAGCCAGAGCAGATGAAGTAACTCGGGTCACTTCAATCGCTCCAGCACCAGCCGACGTGGTGATGGCGCGACCAGACCCACGCGGAACGCCTGGAGGATGAGCGCTCGCGCCGCTTCCAGGCGTTCTTCGTTGTTGTAGTGAATCTCAGCCAGCGGCTCGCCGACCGCAACCCGTTCGCCCACTTTTCGAAGCAGCACGAGCCCGACGGCCGGATCGATTTGGCTGTCGACCCTCTCCCGCCCGGCCCCGATCAGCATCGCAGCAATGCCGACCGCCTCCGCATCGATCCGCGCCACGAACCCGGAGGAGGTACTTGGGACCAGTAGCCGGCTGCGAGAGCGCGGAAGCCGCGAAACGTCGTCGATCGAGGCGGGGTCGCCCCCCTGCCACTGAACGATCTGCTTGAGCTTCGCCAAAGCCGCACCGCTTTGGATCGACTGCTGAAGCATCTGCCGCGCCTCTTCCTCGTTGGCCGCTCTGCCCGCGAGAACGAGCATCTCTGCCGTCAAAGCAAGCGACACTTCGGTGAGATCGGCGGGCGCGGAACCTCGCAGGACTGCGACTGCCTCGGCGACTTCCAGTGCATTGCCCACCGCGCAGCCGAGCGGTTGCTCCATGTCGGTCAGAAAAGCGGTCACCTGGCGATTCATCAGCGCGCCGATCTCCATCATCGTGCGTGCCAGCGCTCGCGCGTCTTCTGCCGTCTTCATGAAGGCGCCGGCGCCGACCTTGACGTCCAGCACCAGGGCATCGATGCCCTCAGCGAGCTTCTTGCTCATGATCGAGCTGGCGATGAGCGGAATGCTCTCCACCGTCGCGGTGACGTCTCGCAACGCGTAGAGCTTCTTGTCCGCAGGTGCGAGCGTCGCCGTCTGGCCGATCAAGCAGGCGCCCACCTCGCGCAGCATTCGCCGATATTCGGAAATGGTGAGATCGACGCGAAAGCCTGGGATCGATTCCAGCTTGTCCAGCGTGCCGCCGGTGTGCCCTAGCCCCCGTCCGGAGATCATCGGCACCACCGCGCCGCAGGCGGCAGCCATCGGAGCCAGACAGAGGGAAACCTTGTCTCCGACTCCGCCGGTGGAATGCTTATCGACCTTGCTGCCCGGGATGTCCGAGAGGTCGAGCACCTCTCCGGACTCGAGCATGGCGCGGGTCCACGCGCCCAGCTCCAGTGAGGAGAGGCCGCGGAAGTAGATGGCCATGCACATCGCGGCCATCTGGTAATCGGGAATCGAGCCTTGCGTATAACCGGCGATGAAGTCCCGGATGCCTTCCGGGGAGAGCGCTTTTCCATCGCGCTTGGCCTTGATCAAATCGTAGGGCCTCACCAGCACCTGGCCATAGCAGGATTGGCGGAAGGTGACATCTGGTTCTGCGCCATCGATTTGGTAAATGGTGCGCATGGGTGCTTCTTCCGTCGCGCGCGCCTGGGTTTTCGCGCTCGCTGCAGTGGCGATCGCTTGCTCGAAAAAGGAGTCGACGCAGGGCTCTGCCGCGGGCGCGACCAACGCTCGGCGGATGAAGGTGGGCTTGGTGACCGATATCGGCGGGCGAGGCGACCAGTCGTTCAATGACTCTGCGCTGCGCGGACTGGAGACGTGGGCCGCGGGCAAGAAGTTCACCGGCTCAGGGTACCGCGACGCGACGCCGGAGGAGATCAAGTCCTCGATTCCCTCGGATCTCTCGAATGTCCAGCCCCCGATCGAGCGGCTGCCGATCGAACCGCTCGTGCTGCAAAGCAAGGCCCAGGAGGACTACGAGCCCAACCTTCAGCTGTTGGTCGACCAGGGTGTGGCGTTGGCGATCGGAACCGGGTTCATGCTCGAGAACGCGGTGAAGACGGTCGCCAAGCGCAACCCGAGCTCTCAATTCCTGTTGATCGACAGCCCGCTGCTGGATGCGCAAGGCAAACCGATCTCGGCGCCGAACGTGCGAACGGTGATCTTCCGCGAGGAAGAGGGCAGCTTCTTGGTCGGAGCGCTGGCGGGGCTGGTGACCAAAGCAAATCGCGTCGCCTTTGTCGGCGGAATGGAGATTCCGCTGATCAAAAAGTTCGAAGCGGGGTTTCGGGCCGGCGTCGCCGCGACGAACGCTGACGCGGCGCCGAGAATTCTCATCAGCTACACGGGAAGCTTCGACAACGTCGCCATCGGCAAGCAAATCGCGCAGGACATGCTGGCGAAGGGCGCGGACGTCGTCTTCCACGCAGCAGGCTCCGACGGCTTAGGTGTCATTCACGCGGTGAAGGAGGCGCGCGCCGCAGGCAAGAACGCGTGGGTCATCGGCGTCGACTCGGACCAGTGGCCGGTCGCGCCTGACGCCGTGCTCACCTCGATGGTCAAGCGCGTCGACCTTGCGGTGCATACGACGGTCTGGGATCTGGCGCACGGCTCGTTTCAGCCGGGCAACAGCGTGCTGGGGCTGAAGAACAAGGGCGTCTCCTATGCTGAGGTGAGGGTCGACTTTCCGGGCAAGGCCGCGGCGCTGCAGCGCGTGGAAACGCTTCGGCAAAAGATCGTCTCCGGAGAGATCAAGGTGCCGTCGAACATCGCCGAGCTGGCGTCCTTCAAGGTCCCGCTCTGATCTCGTTACGCAACATCTCGAAGCGCTTCGGCCCCGTCGCCGCAGTCGACGGCGTGTCCATGGATTTCGAAGCGGGAGAGATCGTCGCTTTGGTGGGGGAGAATGGGGCCGGCAAGTCGACACTGATGAATGTGCTTTCCGGCTTGTACACCCCCGACAGCGGCGAGATTCTGATCGAGGGTCAGCCAACTCGCTTCCGCAGCCCCCGCGATGCGATCGCGCGCGAAATTGGAATGGTCCACCAGCATTTCATGCTCATCCCACCGCTGACGGTAGCGGAGAACGTGGTGCTTGGTCTCGAGCCTCGCAAGCGCGGGCTCCTGGACCTGACCGCTGCCCGAAATGCCGTTCAGAAAACCTGCCAACGGTTCGGATTTTCGCTTCCGGTCGATGCCCGCATCGAGGACCTGACCGTCGGTTCGCAGCAGAAGGTGGAGATCATCAAGGTGCTCTACCGCGGCGCGCGCGTCTTGATCCTGGATGAGCCCACGGCGGTGCTGACGCCGCAGGAGTGCGACGATCTGTTCGCGGTGATGCGCGAGCTCGCGGCGAGCGGGCACACGATCATTCTCATCAGCCACAAGTTGCGAGAGGTGCTCGCCGTCGCCGCCCGCATCTACGTGATGCGGCGCGGAAAGCTGGTCGCCCAGGTGCAGGGCTCCGCCAGCAATGAGCGCGAGCTTGCGGCTTTGATGGTCGGCGATGCTCGGCCGAGCCCGAGCATCGGCTCCGCCAAGCGCGACCGCGGCGAGCTGCTCCTGGAAATCGAGGATCTGCACGTCCTTGGCGCTCAGGAGATTCCGGCGCTGCGCGGCCTCTCGCTGAGGATCTTCGCCAGCGAGGTGGTGGGGATCGCGGGGGTAGATGGCAACGGTCAACGCGAGCTGGCCGAGGCGATCGCCGGCCTACGGCCCTGGACGTCGGGGTCGATCCGCTTTCGCGGCGAGCAGCTGCGGAATCCATCCCCAGGTGAGTTGAGGCACCGAGGGCTCGCTCACGTCCCGGAGGATCGCCTCTCGCGTGCGATCATTGCTCCGATGACGGTCGAGGAAAACATCGCGCTGGGGCGAGATCGAGAACCGCCCTTCGCTCGCAAAGGGCTCATCGACTTCGCGGGGCGCCGCGAGCGCGCTTCGCGCCTACTCAAGGAATTCGACGTGCGCCCGCCGGATGCGCAGGCCAGGATCGGTCTGCTCTCCGGCGGCAATCAACAAAAGGTCGTTCTCGCCCGCGAGTTGGACCTGGCGCCGAGGTTGCTCGTCGTCGTCCAGCCCACTCGAGGTCTGGACATTTCGGCGGTCCGGGCGGTCCACGAGCGCTTGCTCCTCGCGCGGGAGCGAGGAGCCGGCGTTCTGCTCATTTCGCTTGACCTCGACGAGGTGCTTTCGCTTTCGGATCGAATCTACGCGATCTTCGAAGGGCGTATCACTGGAGAGCTAGGGCGAGCGGAGTTCGATGAAAAGCGGATTGGTCGACTGATGATGGGCGCGGAGAGAGAACGACCACCGCGCGCCCCGAGCGCAAATGCCTAGTCGAGCCTCCCGGATGGGGATGTTCCCTTCGCTCTTCCGCGCGGCGCTGCCGTCGCTGCTCTCGATCGCGCTCGCCCTGCTCGTCTGCTTCATCGCCATCGCCGTTAGCAGGTCCGACCTGTCGATCGCCGCCAACGCATACCTCCAGATGCTCTGGGGTGGGCTGGGCGACGTCCCGAGCTTTTTGGGAAGCGGCAATTGGTCGCTCCTGACGCGAGCGTGGGGCGAATCGGCCGCGAAGGCGGCGCTGCTCACCTTCACGGGACTGGCCGTCTCGGTCGCGTTCTGCGTCGGCCTCTTCAACATCGGCGCTCAGGGACAAATGACGGTGGGGGCCATTGTCGCGGCGGTGATCGGCGCCAAGGTGGCGTTGCCCGCCGGCCTGCATCCAGCGGTGGCGATCGCCGGAGCTGCGGGGGCAGGAGCGCTGTACGCCCTCCTCCCCGCGGTGCTCAAGGTGCGCCGCGGCGTGCACGAGGTGATCTCCACCATCATGCTCAACTGGGTGGCGGTCAGCCTGGTCGAGAACTGGCTCGTGGTCGGCCCGTTGCGAGCGACGGCGTCCGGCGATCTGTCGCGCTCCGGCACCGACGAAATCCTCCCGACTGCAGAGCTGCCGCGGCTTCTGGGAAGCCTTTCCCGCTTGAACGCGGGCTTCCCGCTCGCGGTGTTGAGCGCGGTTGGCGTTTGGTTCTGGTTGAACCGCACCAGCAACGGATTCGAAGCGCGCGCAGTGGGGCTCGGGATGGAGGCGGCGCGAACCGCGGGGATCGACGTGCGCGCGCGGGTCTACCAGACGATGGCGTTCGCCGGGGCCCTCGCTGGAATTGCCGGCGCGGTTTGGGTGCTGGGAACGGAGTACAAATTCCCTGCTACGCTCGGCGCACCATACGGCTTCGACGGGATCGCCATCTCCTTGATAGGCCAGAATCATCCGCTCGGCGTCGGCGCAGCGGCGATCTTCTTCGGCGTGCTCAGGGCCGGAGGCACGCGAATGCAGCTGCTTGGAGTTCACAAGAGCTTCCCGGAGCTGATCCAGGGCCTGGCGCTGCTGTTCGTCGCCGGGCGGTTGATCTGGGACAGCGTTCTGCGGCGATCGGCGAAGCGAGCCGTGCCCATGGCGGAGGTTCCGCGTGCTTGAGGTGATCGAGGCCATTCTTTTCTCGACGCTCGACTACGCCCCGGCCCTGATCTTCGCCGCGCTCGGGGCCGTGCTTTCGGAGCGCTCCGGCATCGTGAACATCGGCGTCGAGGGAATGATGCGCGTCGGCGCATTTGCTGCCGCGGTCGCGGCGCTGGTGGTTCCTACCGGCGCAGCGGTGGGCGCCGGCATGCTCGCCGGCGCCGCCCTGGCCAGCATCCACGCCTATTTGTCGATCCGCTGGCGATCCGACCAGGTGGTCTCGGGAATGGCGTTGAACCTGGTTGCGCTCGCGGGCGTGACCTTTTTGCTCGAGACTCGGTACTCGCCGACTGGAACGCCCCCGATCGCGCAGCTGCAGCGCTGGACGGTGGGCGGCATCGACGGCGTTCCCTTGCTGCGCGCCCTCTCAGGCCATTCGGCGATGACCTATCTGGCGCTCGTCGTCCCGGCGGTCTTTCACCTTGCGCTGTTCCGCACGGCGGCGGGCTTGCGCATTCGCGCGGTGGGCGAAAAACCGCTCGCGGCGACAACCCTGGGCATCTCGGTATCGCGCTTGCGCTACCCGACAGTGATCGGCGGCGGCCTTCTCGCCGGCCTCGGGGGGGCAGCTTTATCCACCGCGACTTTGGACCGCTTCGAGCAGCACATGCCAGCGGGTCTCGGCTTCATCGCGCTCGCGGCGATGGTCTTCGGCCGCTGGACTCCGCTCGGTGCATTCGGCGCGGCGGCGTTCTTCGCCGGCGGCAACGCCCTTCGGATCGGCCTGGCTTCGTCGGTTCCCAGGGTCCTGGAGATCGTCCCCCAGGGTTTCCTGCTTGCGCTGCCGTATCTGCTCACGCTGCTCGTGCTCGCAGCGCAGGGAACGAAGAGTCGAGCCCCAGCGTCGCTGGGCATTCCCTTCGAAGCCGAAGGCAAGTAGCGCGATCCGAGTTCGGCGCGCGCGCCCGAGCGAAAAAGGGGCTGGGTCGGGGCTCGTCCTCTAGGGAACGCAGGCGCCGCTCACGCAACTCCGATTTCCCGTGCACGGGCTCATCGTGCCGCACCGGCAGCTTCCGCTCGTGCAGCGATCCGAATGGAAGTCGCACGCCGTGCAGAGCGTCCCGCCATCCGTTGGACAGCATTGGCATGAGCCCGAAGCGCACTGAAAGCCGGCATCCGCGCGGCAAGAAGCGCAAGGCCCGCCGCCGATTCCACACGCGCTGCTCGTCGGCGTCGTGCAGACGTTGCCGCTGCAGCAACCCGCCGGACAGGAGACGGCATCGCAGCCGCAGACGCCGTTGACGCAGTGCTGACCCGCCGCGCAGACGCCGCCGTCGCCGCAGGCGCACACTCCGTTCACGCAGCGGTTCGCGCGAACCTGATCGCAGGAGATGCAGCCCGAACCGAGCGTTCCGCAGCTGCTCAACGAAGGCGCAACGCAAGCCTCGGTCGCGCTGCAGCAGCCGGACGGGCAGGAAACCGAATCGCAAACACATCCGCTGGAAAGACAGCGCTGCTGACCATCGATGCACGCCGGCGCGCTGCCGCATCGGCAGCTCCCGTTCGACGAGCAGTTGTTCGCCAAGTCGGATCTGCAGGCGAAACAGCTGCTTCCGCCGGAGCCGCATTGGGACACGGAAGGCTGAATGCAGCTGCCACCGTCGCAGCATCCAGCGGGACACGAGACGCCATCGCAGAAGCAGCCGCCATTGATGCAGCGCTGGCCGGCCGCGCAAGGTGGATTGACTCCGCAGCTGCACGTCCCGTCTGCGTTGCAGGTGTCGGTGGCCAATGTGGCGCAAGAGCGGCAGGAGGCGCCGTCGTGGCCGCAGATGCATGGACCACCATCGGTGGGACAGCTACCAGGGATCACCACCAGGCATGCCGATCCAAGGCAGCATCCGCCGCAGGTCGCTGGCGTGCAGTTGCTGCAGCGACCGTCGCTGCAGGTCTGGCCGCTCGGGCAGCTCTGGCAGCTGAAACCTCCCTTGCCGCATTCGGTGTCGAGGTTGCCGGCGCGACAGGCCTGCCCATCGGGTGAGCAGCAACCCGGACAGCTCGCTGGATCGCAGACGCAGGAACCGTTCGAGCACTTTTGCCCCAAATCGCAGGGCGGATTCGTGCCGCACGCGCAGATGCCCGAGCTGGAGCAGCTGTCGGATCGAATCGGGTCGCAAGCGATGCAGGCGCGGCCGCCCTTTCCGCACAACGCCAGCAGCGCGGTGGCCCCGGCGTCGGGGTTGCTGGCGGGCGATTCACAGACGTTGTTCCTGCAGCATCCGGTCGGGCAGGAGACGCCATCGCAGGCGCAGGCGCCGTTTTGGCAATGCTGACCGGGAGCGCAGGCCAGGCCGATGCCGCAAGCACACAAGCCCTGCGGGTTGCAGCCGTCGGAGGCGACCGGATCGCAGAACACGCACGCGCCGCCGCCGGCGCCGCAGCTCGTCGGGCCGGCCGGATAGCATGTTCCGCCCGAGCAACAGCCGTTTGGGCAATTCGCCGGACAGTCGCTGCACGCTCCGCCCGAACACGATTGACCCGCGTTGCATCCCTCGCACTGCTTGCTCGCCGTTCCGCAGACGGCGGCACTGCCCGAGCTGGTCGGAACGCACACGTTGTTTGCGCAGCAGCCGTTGGGACACGAGGTGTCCGTACACTGGCACTGGCCATCGTTGCAGAACTGCCCCGGGCGGCAGGGGTCGCCCGCCCCGCAGCGGCACTGACCGAGAACGCACCGATCCGAACCGGTGGCCGGAGAGCACGCCGGGTTGGCGCCGCAGCGGCAGTCCCCGCTCGAGCAGTTATCTGCGCTCGCCGGGTCGCAGGCTGCGCAAATGAGATCATTTCCGCAATTCGCGATCGTGTAGGCGGTAACGCAGGTGACTCCCGAGCAGCAGCCGACGCAGGGTCCACAGCTGGGCTGGGTGCTGGTGCTCGGCAGCAAGAGATCGATCTCGACCTCGTAGTCCTTTCTCACGCGGACCGTCGACTGGTCCTGGCTGACGACGCGACCCTGGTAAAGGCCTTCGGCGCCGACGGCGACGTTTTCACCCGCGAGCGAATCGGGAATGAGGATGCGCAGCGTTTGCCCGCTGCGCAGCACCACCCCGGTGTCATTCGCGGGCCTGACCACAGGCTCGAACAGCGCGTGGTCCGTTCTCGCCGAGAAGCGAAGCTGCGTCACCTGGAGCTCCGGGGAGCCGAATGTCACGCTTACGTAGATGGCGGTCCCGGCGGCGCGACCAGCATCCTTGCAGCTTCCGATGAGCCACGCGCCGAGCACGGCCGCGGCCAGGATGACGCCGTGCAGCGCGAATCGACGCCTCGAGCTCGCTCCGCTCATCGAGCGTTGACGTTGCCCATCGTCGTATCCCGCGCGTGCGCTGGGATGGCGAGGTAGATCGCGCCGCCCGCGACCACGCCGACTCCCGTCCAGAACCACCACTTCTTGAGGATCGAATCGGTCTGGCGCGGCGGGGGCAGAGATGGCGACGAGATCACCACGGTCTGGGGTTGACGCTGCGCTTCGGCTTCTGCCGCTGCCTTCACCGCGGCCGCCCGCGCCAGCTCGAGGTCGCGTTGCCTCGCGGCTTCCGCCTGAGCGCGCTCTTCGCGCTCGAGCTCTTCCTGCTTGGCTTCGACGTCCGCGATCAGCTCGTCAAGCACGAGGGCATCCGCAGCGTTCAGCTGCGCTTCGTTGCGGTAGCGCCGGTAGTAAAAGGCCGCCGTCGCGTATTGCCCGAGGTGCCGGTAGCACTGCGCGATGTTGAAGAGGAAGCCCGGATGCGGTTTGAGATCGAACGCTTCCTTGTAGGCGGTGAGCGCAGCCTCGAACTGGCCGAGGTTGTACGCCTTCGTTCCCTCGACGAATCTGGCGCGCGCGGTCCGATCGCGATCCAACTCGGGTCTTTGCGCTGCACCCAAGGCGGTAGTGGCAATCAGACAAAGACCGACGAGTCGGCGCGATGCGCTAGGGATCAAACGGATCAATGATGCCATCAGCCGAGATCTTCTTCTTCTTCTTGCGGATGGGTCGCGGTGTGTCCTTGGCGGGAATCACCTGACCTGTCGCGCCAAGCTGAGGTCGCTCGGAAATAATCTCCGTCCAGTTGACTGAAGCGTCCGACGGCAGAGCGGGCCCGACGGTGGCGAGCCTTCGCGGACTGGGCGGCAGCAGGACTTTCGCAGCGCCATCCGGGACAGGCTGGTCCGCCGGCGAGCTGAGCTTGGAGTGGGCGGCGGCGTCGATCGACCTTTCGCCACTCCACCGCGGTGAGCGCACCAGCGCAACGGCTCCGATGCTCGCGAGAACCAGCGCGCCGGCCGCAAATGGCCAAGCTCTGCCCAGCGAAATCGGCCAGCGATGGCCGGAACGGCGAAGCGACTCGGCGGCGCTGTCGCTGAGCTCCGCCATCGCCTGGGGCCGCTGCTGCGGCTCCTTCTCGAGACAGCGCATCACCAGCGCTCTGAGCTGGGAAGGAATCCGCTCGCCGCCGGGCGTGAACGCAGGCAACGGCGGGGGCGGCTTGGTGATGATTTGAACCACCAACTGGCCAAAGGCCATGGACTCAAACGGCGGGTGGCCGGCGAGCATTTGGTAAAGGA
>Ga0126376_10000599_pt1 | contig 17855 bp, 14 predicted proteins | sample PanSoiMetPlot_15_FD_92760 | JGI IMG/M metagenome (GOLD analysis project Ga0126376, IMG submission 92760) | Tropical forest soil microbial communities from Panama - MetaG Plot_15 | ecosystem: Environmental > Terrestrial > Soil > Tropical forest > Bulk soil | place: Panama | collected 2016-02-17
GTCAGGTGGTCGCCCGCCGCCAGGCGAAGCATCACCAGCCGCTCTTGCTGGAGAAATTCACCGAGGTAGCGCAGCCACGCGGTGATCTCGGCGTCGATCTGGTCGCTGGGCAGATGCACGAAAGCCGCGGACAGCCGCGCGAGCAGCTTTTCGAATCGCAGTCGCTCCTCGAGAGCTTGCTGGACCCGCCGCCGCTCCGTGATGAGCGCCGCAAGGCACAGGAGCGGAATGGCGAGGACCGTCAAGAAAATCTGGAGGCCGAGGGCCCCCTCGGCAGCGGGCAGCGCGGTGAACGGCCCGACTCCCTGGGTGCACGCCCAAAGCGCCACCAGGATGGTGATGAGGAGGGACCAGCTGGCCCCGGGAGGGCCGAAGCGGACCGCGGCCCAGAGCAGCACCGGCAGCAGGAGCGCAAGGGGTGTGCGCGACCCTTCCGCGATGTCGCCGCGTCGCTCAAAGACGACAAAGGCGACGGAGAGGAGGGATGCGATCAGAAGGGCTCCCTCGATGCGCCGGCGAGGGGAAGCGCGAGCAATCGAGGCGAGGCCACCCGACGCCGCGGTCAGGATCGCGGGCGCCACCGTGAGCTCGGTCACGACGTTCGAAGCAAAGCGGGTCCGCCACACGAGCCAGTACGGCTCACCCCGAGTTGCGGTGACCATCGCGGCATCGGCAAACGTTGAGACGAAGGTCGCCAGGAGCACTGCGCCGAAAATGAACACCGCCACTCGGCGAAGCGTGTCGAGGCGCGCCGGTGCATCGCTGAAGCAGCGCACGAAGACGGCGGCCATCAGAGCTTCGCTGCAATTGGTGGCGTACAGCCCGAGCACGAGCGGCGTCGGGAAAGCGGTCGGCAGCTCCGCGGCGAGATGCCCCGGCAGTGCCGCGAGCAGGTAGATCCACCAGCGCCTCGGCGCCGTCAGAAGCAGGGTCGCCGTCAGAATCGAGTTCGGCGGCCAGATTACCGACGGGGTCGACGATGGGAAGCGGAGGACAAGGCCGGCCTTTGCGCCGAGGTAATAGGCCACCCCAACGAGGATGGCCGTCGCCGCCACGCGGCGAGCCGAGGGACCGCGCGTCATCTGCCTCTCCCTCTCCGGCACTATCGCCCCCTGCGAACGGATCTTGAACCCTATTAGACCAAAGCTCAATGCGCTCGGCCGCCCGTTCCTTGTATTGGTGAGCTGCAGTCCAAAGTAGTCCGCCGGACTAAACGGTGCACCTTAGTGATGTCAAGCAGACGGCGCGCCCCACATACCTCACTAAGAGTGAAGGGTGGAATTCTTCTGCCACGTTCAAGTTCGTCCTCCCGGTTCTCGCCGTCGGGGCTGTCGTTGCGCTGAAGGTATTGCTTAGCAGTTCTTTGGGAAGGGACGTTCCGTTCCTTCTCTTCTTGCTGCCGGTAATCCTCGCTGCCTGGTACGGCGGGGCCGCCAGCGGGCTCGCCGCGACGATCATGGGCGCACTGGCGGCTGACTACTTCTTCATCGCTCCGGGTCAGGGCTTTGGGCCGCTGAGTGGAAAGGCGGCGCTCCAGTTGGGCGGCTTCGTTTTGCAGGGCGCGCTGGTTGCTTACTGCGTCGCGGGAATGCAGAACGCGAGGAAGGCAGCGGAATCGGTCGCCTTGCAGCGCGAGAACAGAAATCAAGTTGTAGCCGAGGTGGGCGCGCTCTTGGCGGCATCTCTGCGTGAGCAGGCCCAGAAAGAAACCAAGCTGCGCGAGGAGCTGGTCAGCATCGTCTCGCACGATTTGCGCAATCCGCTGAGCGCCATCCTCGTCAGCGGACATCATCTTCTGAAAAGCAAGACGCTGGAGCCCGCCGATCGGGAGAAGGTCAACCGAATGATCAGCGCGGCGGAGCGAATGTCGCGCCTGATCTTGAAGCTGTTGGACTTCTCGCGCGCGCGGCTGTGCGGAGGGCTTCCGGTAGACCTGACTGAGACGAGCCTGAACCGCATTTGTGAACAAGTGATCGACGAGCTGCGAGTGGCGAACCCCGGCCACGCAATTCGGTTGGAGGCATCGGGTCCCGAGCTCGTCGGTCAGTGGGACGTGGACCGGATTGCCGAGATGCTGTCGAACGTCGTTGGAAACGCCATTCAGTACGGTGAGCCCAGCTTCCCGATCAGGGTCATGGTGGAGCGGGCGGACCACTCGGCAATTGTCACCGTGCACAACCAGGGCAGGCCAATCCCGCCCGCTCTGCTGCCCCACGTCTTCGATCCATTTCGGCGCGGCATCGAAAGCCGGTCGAACAGCGTTGGGCTCGGGCTCTACATCGCTCGGCAGATCGTGCTCGCGCATGGGGGCCGCGTCGAAGTGACCTCCTCGGCGGGGGAGGGAACGCGGTTTATCATCCGATTGCCCCTGGCGCCGGCGCGAGGCGCGGCGTAAGCCGGTTAACCAATCGGTACAAAGTCCAATATTCCGTTCGTTCAATTTGTGACTACGCGGGGCGCGAAGGGCAAATTGCCATGCGGATCGCAATCGCAGCCCTGCTCGCGCTGCTCGTGGCTGCAACCCGGGCCGACGCCGAGGACGGGAAGTCGTGCTTCCAGGCGTCCAAGACGTCAACAGTCACCTCGACCGTCGTAGCACTCGAGCAAAAGATGCCGATGGTTACGCCGACGAACCGGAACATCGCAAAGCTCGCGGTGTTCGCCTTGCTGGTGGCGGCAACCGTGGCCGGCACGGAGGAGAAAAAGCCGTCCTTCGGCGCGTCCAAGACATCGACGGTCACCTCGACCGTCATGGCAGTCGATCAGAAGACCCGAATGGCCAAGCTGGCGAACGAAGACGGGGAGCTGACCGTCAAGGCGGACACCCGGATCAAGAACCTGGAGGAGGTGAAACTCGGCGACGTCGTGACCGCCACGGTCACCGAGTCGATCAGCGGCCGGGTGCTCAAGAAGGGAGAGTCCATCCCTAACGCCTCCGAAGGCCCGACCACGCCCAGCGCGCCCCTGGGTGCGAAGCCCGCCGGGCACAGCGCGAAAGAGGTTTGCGCGATTGCGACGATAGCGGCCCTCGACAAGGACAGCGGGGTCATCACGCTCACGGGCCCGAAAGGGAATAGGTACCCAATCCAAGCAAGGGACAAGGAGACCGTTGACAAGCTCGAGGTGGGCGACAAGGTGGAGGTTCACCCGGCGCAGGCAATCGGAATCGAGGTCACATCCGCGCGGTAAAGGTCGCCGCCCGGGGGCGGGACGGGCGGCGACCTGCGACATTTTGCCCCAGGCAAGCGAGGCTCCCAAAAATTACCAGCACCCTTGGTCCGACTCATGTGCCGCCAAAGTTACAATTCAAGCCCCCAATTGACGCTGGATCTTGGCTGTCCCATCATGGCGGCAACCGAGGCGGCAGAGGGGCTCATGAACGAGGACGTGATTGTTTACGTTGTCGACGACGACGAACGAGTGCGCATCGCCCTCGCGCGGTTGCTCAAGTCGGCGGGATATCAAGCGCAGGTGTTCGCGTCCGGGCGGGAACTTCTGACTGAGGTCCCGCACTTCAACGAAACGGCGACGGTGGTCCTGACGGACCTGCGCATGCCCGGGATGGACGGGATGGAACTCGCGAAGCGGCTGGCTGCGGAGACGGTGCCGCCGCCGATCGTGTTCCTCACCGCCCACGGCGACGTGCCCGCGGCCGCGCGGGCGATGAAAGAAGGAGCCATCGATTTCCTCGAGAAACCCGTGCGGGAAGAGGACCTCTTCGAAGCTCTGGGACGAGCTGCTGCGCGCAGCCGCGAAGAGATCGTGCGCCGTCAGCGGCTCCGCGAGCTGCAAGAGCGCTACGCAAAGCTCACGCCGCGCGAGCGCGAGGTGTTATCGCTGGTGGTCTCGGGGATGATCAACAAGGAAGCCGCTTGGGAGCTGGGGATCTCCGAGAAGACGATCAAGGTGCACCGCGCGCGAGTGATCGAGAAGATGGGGGCGCGGTCGCTGCCGGATCTGGTTCGGATGGCGGGCCACCTGGGAATCCCGGCGGACGCGACGCCTTCCTCCGACGACGCGCGGATGGCATAGGCCCGAAGGGCAGTACCTGCATCCGCGCCGCGCCAGTGCGAGCACGGCTGTCTGCAGGCAACCCTGTCCAATTGGGCATCTACGAACCGAAAGCCGCGGGTCTAGCAGGCCATGTTGGCCGGAAGGCGCGGCCGTGATTAGTTACGGTCCGGTGAACGCGCTGAAGGCGCCGGTTACCGACGAGGAGTTAAACGATGACAAGCGTCGCTCAAATCTTGCGAGGGAAAGGGCACCAGGTCTGGTCGGTATCGCCTTCGACTCTGGTCTACCAGGCGCTCAAACTGATGGCCGAAAAGGATGTCGGCGCGCTGCTCGTGCTCGAGGGGGATGAATTGAAGGGCATTTTCTCGGAGCGGGATTACGCCAGGAAGGTCATTCTGGCGGGCAAGTCCTCCCGGGAAATCGCCGTCAAGGAAATCATGAGCTCCGAGGTGATTACCGTCGCTCCTCAAAAGACTGTCGAAGAGTGCATGGCACTGATGACAGACAACCGCGTCCGTCATCTGCCCGTCGTCGAAGGCGGCCGAGCAGTGGGTGTTATGTCGATCGGCGATGCAGTGAAAGCCATCATCTCCGAGCGCGAATTCACGATAAAGCAGCTCGAGAATTACATCACCGGAAGCCCGTAGCCAAGACGCCATTCCCGAGCTTGTAGCCTGTTCGCTTCGGAGTGCCCGTCGAGGCGCACTGGCTGTCGAGCCAGGCACGTTGTTTGCTAGAGCACTCCTTCTGTGGGCGGACTGACTCACGGAAGGGATTTTGATGGCTCAAGTGGCAGATTTGTGGATGTGTTTGAAGTGTGTACGTTTGGCCCTTGTTCTGGTTGTGTTGTCGCCTCTGGGATGCGGCGGTGACGACACACTGAGCGATACATCGGATCTAGGCACCGCCAGTCTTCCGATTGAGGACGATTGGAAGGGGTGCGGAGAATCATTCACGGCGGACCTACCGACTGAGGCTCAGCCCGATCCGAACGACGATGAAGTCTGCTGCTGTTGAGCTTTTGGCGGAGAATTACATTGCCGGAAGCCCGTAGCTAAGACGCCATTGCCGAGCTCGCGGTTTGTTTGGGTTCCGAATGTTTTGTCGACGTCGCGCTGGGTCTCGATCGAGCGAGGACGACTACTTTTGTTCCCCCCTTGGGCGTGAGGAGAACGCCGCGTCGCGTGGGCCGGGCGGTCGCCTCGCCAACCAGCTTGAGCTCGAGGCTCGAAAAGAGTGTCGAGAGCAGGACCTTCATCTCATACAGGGAGAATGCCATCCCAAGGCATCTTCGGTTCCCGCCTCCAAAGGGGAACCACTCGCTGGGCCCGTACTTCCTCTCGAAGAACCGCTCGGGACGGAAGACCGCGGGATCGGGGTAGAGGTCCGATCGGTGATGCACCAAGTGCATGCAGGGAGCAACCCTGGCTCCCGCGGGTAACTCCCAAGGCCCGAGCGAGAGCGGGGCCTTCAACAGGCGCAGCACCAAAGGGACAACGGTCCGGAGCCGGAGTGCTTCCTTAACGGCGGCGTCGAGGTACTCGAGTCGCGCCAGCTCCGCCGCACTGAAGTCCGAACGCTGAGCCGGCGCCACCTCATCGACGATTCTGCGAAGAGCGCTCCGAGATGCGAGGATCTCCCGTACCGCCCAAGACAGCGCGGCGGCGCTGGTGTCGTGCCCGGCCAGAAGAAGCGTCATCAGCTCGTCGCAGATCTCCTCATCGTCCATCGGCTGGCCATCCTCGTCGCGCGCCTGCAACAAGATCGCGAGAACGTCGGATCTCTTTGCGAGGTCTGGCGAAGAGCGGCTGCGCGAGATGATCTCGCCAAGGCGCGCGCGGAGCTGATCGACGTTTTGGAGGAAGCGGGCCCAGCGCGGCGACCAATGCCTGAGCCTTTCGGGAATCAGCGGCCCCAACAACACAAACGGGGTCACCGTCTCGGCCAGCATGTCTTGAATGAGATCCGTCAGTACCTGGAATTGCTCCTTGTCATTAACGCCAAACACTGTTTGCAAGATCACGCGCAGGGTTATCTCGCGCATTGATTCGTCGATCGTCACGACTTGGCTCGTAGGCCAGCGGTCGATCACATCGAAGGTTGTCTCACGAATTGTCGTCAGGTACGCGCGCATGCGGTCGCCGTGGAGCGGGGGCAATAAGAGCTTTCGCTGGCGAGCATGAGGCTTTTCGTCCAGCAGCAGGACGGAGCGCGCTCCAAGGGCGGGGCGGAAGAGCGTATCGTTGGCTTCCCCGGAGTGCGCGACCGCCGGATCAGCCGCGAAAATCTCTTCAACGAGTTTCGTATTGGAGACGATCACGAACTGACCGTAGCCGGCCAATTTCACCGTGAAGATCTCTCCGTATTGCTTGGCGCATGCGTCGAGGAACTGGAGCGGCCGTACCGTATAGGAGAGAAGCTGGAGAACGGAGGGGACCTTGGGACCTTGAGGGAGTGCCACAAATCCTCCACTTCCGTGGTCCACTAATAGCCCTTCGAGCCCCCAGCAAGGCGAAAATCAGTCGTACGCCCAAGTAACCAACCTGCATTGAGAGTTTCCATTAGATCAAGGCCTGCGAGGAGCCGTCCGCTGGCGCGTCCCTGAAAAAAGAGTTGGCAAACTGCTTCCCTTATCCGGTCTATTCACCAGTACTTCCCTGCGATCTTCGGGCCGCCAATGGGAAGTGGACCAACTTACCTGCAAAAGGGGGAGATCCGATGAATCCTCGCTTCGCTTTATGTGTCTTAGCGCTCGCAGTCCCACTTTTTTTACCTGAATCCGCTCTTGCGCAGACGATCAACTGCGACCAAGACCCAGCTCACTTTACCTGCCAGATCGTCGACTCGACCCCGAGCGGAAACCACCTGCTCGTTCAGGAAACGCGCCTTTCCGACGGCAGCATTACCTCTTTCATCAAGTCCAACATCTTCAATCGGCAGTACCAGGCCGGGCTTCACATTGGCTGCACTTATTATTCGGAGGAGGGATATGTCTGCACCGATCCCGGAGCGGCGACCAATGCCCAGTTCGTGAATGTCAATGGAATCGAGTTGGCCCGCTTCGACTACAGCTCGGGTCGGGGAACCAAGACGACGCTGTGCGGACGAAATGTTCCGCAAGACTACAACGAAGGGCCAATCTCGGATGACATTCAGTTTAGGCGCGAAGCGATTAATGAGAGCCAGACCCCTGGCGAGTTTGTATTCAGCGGAGATCCGGCGCTGCACCTGGATATGAATAAGACCCTGGTTCGCAGTCAGGGCACGACCGCCCTCATCGGACAGGGAAGTCGAACGGGTTCGGAGTTTCGCTGGACGCTGGCCAACTTGGTGGATTCTCCCTCGCTCAGCAATGTTCGATTTGGAACGGCTCTGTGCGAAGGCCGCCCATGCGGTGGGGAGACCGACGAAGGCCAGAGGTTCTCGGGATTGACCCAAGTCATCGTCATCAACTCGGCGTTGGGGGAGCGCGTTTATCGAGCCGGAGGAAGTCCCCTGGTTCTGTTGCCGAACGGCTCCGTTGACGACTTGCAGGATTTTCTCTGTCAAGAATATCCGGGGATGGACCCTCGGCCGACCAGCGCTGGCGGTTCGCCCTGACCCGCCGCTACAAGGCCATTGATGAATACGGCTGACGCGCCCCTTTCTCGGCACTGGGCGGTTTAGAGGGAACGCGGTTGCGTTCGGCGGCCCCGCTGCTCGGAATCGTCCACAGATACATCGCCGCATAGGCTCGCCATGGCCGCCACGCTTCCGCGCGCCGCTCCAGGTCGCCCGAGCTCTCTAAATCCGCGGCATAGAGAAGACCGAGGTCGCCCGATGGAAACGCATCCGGCTCTCGGAGCGCGCGCATCGCCACGTATTGCGCTGTCCATTTTCCAATTCCCGGGATTTGACACAACCGCGCCAGAAAAGAGTCCGCTCCTACGATTCCTTCAAAGCAGATTTGCCCATTGCAGACCGCGCGAGCGAGAGCGTGAATCGTCTGCGCTCGCGCCCTGGGCAAGCCGACACCGGCGAGGTTGGCATCGGCGAGAACTTCAGGTGTAGGAAAAAGATGGGTGAGGCCACTGGCCCCCGAAAACGGTCGCCCAAACTCACTTGCCATCCGGCCCGCCAGAGTTGTCGCCGCTTCGATGCTGATCTGCTGCCCGAGGATTGCTCGCATCGCCAATTCGAAGCCATTCCAGCAGCCCGGCACCCGTAGCCCCGGAGCAGTCTCGACCCGCTTGGCCAGGACCGGATCAACTCCCAAGCATCGGGCAATCTCCGTCGGATCGGCGTTCAGATCGAACATTGCGCGTATTCGCTCGATAATAAGAAACAGCGAGCGGGGATCGCCGAAGTGAATGCGCACCGACAGCGCGTCATTTGCCTCATCGAGTGAGACGTCAAAATATCCATCGCGACCGTTCAAAGAAAACGAACGGCGATACGTGGAGACATCCACTGCTTCCACGCCCGGCGTACCGCGAGGCGCTAAAAACGCCAGCATCGACCTCCAGTCGTAGGGCGGGCGGAACCCGAGACGGAAGAGGTACTGGTTCTCGGGCGCAGCTTCGATCTGCCGCGCCAGTCGCCGGATTTGAGTCGGCGTTCGATGATAGGTTTTTCGAATCGCGTCGTTAAACCTGCGAACGCAACCAAACCCCGACGCTAATGCGATTTCGTTCATCGGCAGACTCGTCTCGTCGATCAGCTTCTTCGCAAAATGCAGACGCCGGGTTCGGACTACCGCGCTCGGCGTCGCTCCCAGATGTCGGAGGAACAGCCGACGAAGATGCCGCGAGCCGATCCCGAGCCGCTCGGCCAATAACTCCACCCCGCCATTTTCCAGGGCGCTGTCCTCCAAACCGCTCTCCGCAATCAGGCGCAGAGCTCGCGCCACAGTGCTGGGGGTTCCCAGCCAAGCCGGAGTTCCCGGGGAGCATTCCGGCCGGCAGCGCAAGCATGGGCGAAAGCCGGCTTCGGATGCAGCCGCGGCGCTGGGGAAGTAGCGGACGTTGCTTTCTTTTGCAGTGCGCGCGCGACAGATCGGCCGGCAGTAAATGCCGGTGCTGAGCACGGCGACGAAGAACTTGCCGTCGAAACGCGCATCGCGCGACAGCCTCGCTCGCGAGCAGATTTGCCAGCTCAGGTCCACCGTCGACACTCCTTACGGGCACGTCGAAAGGAAGATACCATGTACTGCCTCTTCGACTCTCCCGATCCCTTCAACTTCCAACTGCTGTTGTCCCGCACGTTCACTTGCCGATCGTAGGCGATGCTCCGATTGACCATGGACGTTTGCGGACCTCGATTTTCAGCGGGCCTTGCAAAGCCTATCAGCAATGCTTCCGCACAAATCGACGTCCGCAAACGTCCGACGCCGTTCCCTCCGCGACCCTATTCTGCTCGAGCAGTGAAGACCGGACAATTTCGGTCTCGACCATTCGATACAAGCCGCAGAGGGGACAATATGAAACTCCAGACATTCAGAGAGATGATAGCCGTTGCCTTATTTGCCGCGCTAGTCGCTCCGGCTCAACTGGCCGCCGAAGAGCTGAGCAATCGCGGACATCATCGGTACTCGGTCGTGCGCCTTGGCTCTCTCGGGGGAACGATGGGCGGCGCGAGCAGCATCAACAACCGCGGTTGGGTGAGCGGCTCTTCCAATTTACCGGAGGACCAAACACAGCACGCCGTGCTCTGGCGGCATGGACAAACATTGGACCTCGGTACGCTCGGCGGACCGAACAGCTCGGTATCCTGGCCAAACCATAACCGGCGCACGGTGGTGGGCATCGCCGAGACTTCCGACCTCGATCCTTTGGGGGAGAGCTGGAGCTGTTCTGCATTCTTCCCCAACTCGACCGGCCATACATGCCTTGGTTTCGTCTGGGAGCGCGGAGTGATGCGCCCGCTGCCCACGCTCGGAGGCAACAACGGATACGCGGCGGGGGCCAACAACCGGGGCCAGGTCGTCGGATGGGCAGAAACGGATTTTCGTGACCCGACCTGCATTGCGCCCCAGGTGCTTCAGTTCCAGGCGGTCCTTTGGGGACCGAGAGGTCAGGTCCAAGCGCTCCCTCCGCTCGAGGGCGACCTCGATTCGGCGGCCACCGCGATCAATGATCGCGGCCAGGTCGTCGGCATCTCGGGCACTTGCTACCGAGCTGTCGGGGCATTGAGCGCCAAGCACGCCGTGCTCTGGGAACGCGGCCAGGTGATTGATATTGGAAACCTGGGCGGCATCGCCTGGAACACTCCCGCGGCGATCAACAATCGCGGCGACGTCGCCGGATTTTCCGACTTACCTGGCGACGACGCCGACCACCCGAACTTTCACGCTTTCTTCTGGACTCGGCGCGGCGGAATCCAGGACCTCGGCACGCTTCCCGGCGACACGAGAAGCCTGGCTTTCGGACTGAACGAGCGCGGGCAGGTGGTGGGAGAGTCGATCGGTTCAACTGGACGCCGCGCGTTCATTTGGCAAGGTGGCGCGATGATGACGGACCTCAACGCGCTCGTCCCGCCAGGCTCGCCGCGTTTGCTCTATGCCAATGACATCAACGACGAGGGCGAGATCGTCGGCCAGGCGCAGGATTCAAGCACGGGTGAGTTCTTTGCTTTCGTGGCGCTCCCGGGGTGCGACGAAGACGATGACAACTAGAACCAGCGCTGCAATCGCCGTCGGCTTACGCCGACCGTCGGCGGGTACCGATCCCTTTGCAAGGGCCCCATGCTATGGGGCCGACATGTCGATGAGCATCGAGATACGGCGCGAACGCCCCGGAGACGAGGCAGGAATACGTATGGTGAACGAGTGCGCTTTCGCCCAGCCGAATGAAGCAGACCTCGTCGATGCCGTCCGCACCACCGGCGCCGCGACGCTGTCGCTTGTCGCCGTGCTGAAGGACGAGCTGGTGGGGCACATTTTGTTCACGCCGGTGACGGTGCAGTCACCCAAGGGTGATTTCGAAGCGGTGGGCCTGGCCCCGATGGCGGTCATGCCCGAGCTCCAAAGAAACGGAATCGGGTCGCAGCTCGTATCCAGAGGCCTGGCCGAGTTGCGTGCGGCGGGCCACGAGGTCGTCGTTGTCGTTGGTCACGCTGAATACTATCCGCGGTTCGGCTTCGTAAAAGCCAGCGGGTATGGAATTCGCTGGGAGCACCAGGTTCCCGACGAAGTATTCATGGCTCTCGAGCTGAAACCCGGAGTGCTTCGCGGGCTCGGTGGCGGGGTCGTGCGATTCCGGGCTGAGTTTGCAGCTGGCTGAGCGGGCGAGGTGGACGCATCTCCTCAACGGACGGAAAGGAGCTCCTCGACCTTGCGGAGCGGCAGCCGCGCGCGTTCGCCGAGGTTCGGGTGGCTTTGATAAATGCGCTGAGCACGCTCGACGAGGGATCGAGCCTGAGTGCGCTCCCCTTGCGACAAATAGCACTCGGCGAGAGCGATCAATGACTCTGCGACAACGGGACTGTTCTCGTCCAAATTGGCTTCTCGCCACGCCAGGGCATCCCGCAACGGTGTCAGCGCTTCCTTCGCTCGGCCCAAGCGGGTCAGCGCGAGGCCGTGGCTTACCAGCAGATTCGCTCTGCTGAATTGCAAGACCTCTGCTCCTTGAGTCGTGCTCAGGCGATCGAGACTCTCCGAAGCGATGCGTTCTGCCTCCTCTGGGCGCCCGAGATGAAGGAGGGCGCGGCTGCGAATCAGGCCCGCGACGAACGAGTTTTGAAGGGAACCACCGCCGGACAAGGTGCTCGTCGCTACAGTGGAGAGGGCCTGTTCGGCCTCGCCAACCGCGAGTTGGTAACGAGCGCGGAACAGAGTTGCCGACTCAGGCCGGCCGATCTTCTCCAGGATGGAGCTGGATTGCGAGAGCATGCGGTCGGCGAGCTCGTAGCGGCCCATCGCCATCTGTAAAACTGCGGCGTTCTCCAGCATGTTCGCGTGTTGATACGTGTTCGGCCGGGTCTTCTCGCGGACCGCCAGCGCCTGCTGATACATCAATTCCGCCTCTTCGAGCTTTCCCAGCTCGGCAAGCGTGCGACCAAGCTCGAATCGCGCCGTGGGCAGGTGGAACGACTCTTCTGGACCCAGCACTCGCACGCCGGAGTCCACGGCCTTTCGCAACAGAACCTCCGATTCGCGCAGGCGCCCCACGGTGCGAAGAAAACCGCCGTAACGGAGCCGGGTCTGAATCGTGTCGACGTGATCTTCGCCATTGACGCGCAGGCTCATTGCGACCGTTTCCTTGAAGTCGCCCTCGGCCTCCGCGAATCGCGCCAAGGCGGTTTCTTGTTCAGCCATTTCAGTCACCGGACGAATCAGCTCGATCTCCGGCGTCCCGAGGCGGCGATAAAGCTCGACCGACTCCTTGTAGAGCTCGAGCGAGGCCGAAGTGTTGTGGGCGAAGTTCTCCGCTAAAGCCGCTTGATGAAGGGCTCCGGCGAGGAGCTCGGTATTCGGGTGATATCGCCGGGAGATTTCGACGGCCTTCATCGCGTAACTGCGGGCCTTACCCAGGTCGCCGACGGTGCGCCAATAAGCGGCGAGCCATTTGTCGCACGCGACCCGAATCGCGCTCGTCTGGTCGCCGTTGGCTTCGAGTATTCGCTCGGCCTCCTGCAAGATGGCTAGCGACTCTTTTGCCCGGGGGGTGGCGTAGACCGAATTTGCGTAGTCTACGAGCGCAACGGCGAGTCGTACGTCATTGGGCTTGTACGTGCGCCGCGCCAGCTCGACGCGCTTCTGCCTGAGCTGCACGCTCTTCTCGTCGAGGCCGAGGCCCATATAGAGGTCACCCACCGTCGAAAGGAGCTGGAGCGCGACCTGGGAATCCAGAACTCGATCGGCGAGCAAACGCTCGGCTCCGCTGTCAAGCAGCTCGCGCGCGGTCACCGACTGCGCCCGCAATGGATCGGCTTGCCGCTTGGAGCTCTTGTTGAAAATCCCGAGCAGGAAGTCCTTCACCGCGGTCGCATTCCTTGCCTCGACCCGAGCTTGCTCAGCGGCCCGCGTCGCACGGCGCGCTTGCACCAGCGTACCGAACAGGCCGGCGCCGGTGGCGACGATCGCGGCCGAGGCGAGCGCGACTGCAATGTAATTGCGACGTACGAATTTCTTGGCTCGGTAGGCGAGGGTATCGGGCCTGGCGCTGATGGGCTGATGGCGCAGGTAGCACCGCAGATCGTCGGCGAAAGCAGTCGCCGAGGTGTATCGTTCCGCCGGATTCTTCTTCATCGCCTTGCCGACGATGGTGTCGAGGTCTCCTCGCAGCGCCCGCTTCCCTTTCTCGCCGGAGTCGGTGATATCGGAGGGTCGCGCCGGCTGAGTGTCGACAATGGCTTTCATCAAATCCACCGGAGACTGAAGAGCGGATGCAGCCGGGTGCTTTCCGGTGAGCAGCTGGTAAAGCAAAACGCCCAGCGTGTAGACATCGGTTCCGGTGGTGATTGCGTAACCGGTCAGTTGCTCCGGTGCTGCGTACGCCAGCGTCAGCGCTTGTTCGCCTTGGCGCGTGAGTATCGTCGCCGGCGCTCCTGATTCGTCGTCGAGCAGCTTGGCAATTCCGAAGTCGAGGAGCTTCACCTGCCCATCACCGGTGACGAGCACATTCGAGGGCTTGATGTCGCGGTGGACAATCAAGTTGGCGTGGGCATGCGCCACCGCCGCCAAGACATCCACGAAGAGTCGGAGGCGCGCTTCGACGTCCAGCGCGTGCTCATTGCAATAGGCGTCGATGTTTTTTCCTTGGACGTATTCGAGGATCAAATACGGCGCGCCGGTGGATGAGACGCCGGCGTCAATCAGGTGCGCGATGTTGGGATGCGCGAGTCGCGCCAGAATGCTGCCCTCGCGGCGGAATCGCTGCTCGCCCGCGCCTCCGAGGAGCCCGACGTTCAAGAATTTCACTGCCGCGCGCCCCTCGAAACGCCCATCGCTGCGGCGGGCAAGCCAGACAGTACCCATCCCGCCCTGGCCGATCGGTGACTCGAGCGTGTACGCGCCCACCGTCTGTCCAACGAGAGGCGCGAGCGACGATCGAGGGATCATCTTTACCCACTCCTCGTCGCCGACGGCATCGCGCTCCATGAGCAGCGTCTGCAAATCCATCGCAACGGCTGGGTTCTCCGAGCGAAGGGCCTCCAGCCAACCAGTGCGCTGCTCCGGGGAGATTTCGAGAGCCTTGTCTATGTAGGGACCGAGCGCTCGCCACTGCTCCGGATCAAATGGGGGCACTCGTACCCTCCGCTCTACGTCGTGCGAGAGCGGTCGAACCTACTCCCGCGCGCACCCGACGGCAACGCTGGCGACGCCAAGGGCTAACTGCTAACGCCTCGGTCTTCGCCAATCATCCAGAAATGCGGCTCACGGCAGCTGTTCGAGCTCGACGGCGCGTAAGAGCTCCACTGCCGCGGGAGCGCGGAAGCTGTCCGGTACAGGCGCGGCCGGTGCGGATCCACTGCTACAATTATCGTGCGTGGCGTGCTGCTCGGCTTGTAATGCCGGCTAAACCTCGCAGGAGACTCCTACCTTCCGTCGCAGCATTACGAGAAAAGTTTCGCGTCTTTTTTTTCTGTTTCGCTTTGCTCCACAGGGCTTGGCTAAAGGGAGATTGGGTAGCGGAGCCTCGTGATGGTCCGTGAATCGACCTCAAGCCGGCACCGAGAACGGCAGCGGGTATGGGCGGCCGAAGGGCACGCCGGCGCGCACGGTCTCGAAAGGCTTGAGGTACGCCTTGCCGGTGATCTCGTTCTTCTGCGTGTCGACGAGCTTGATCGGTCCCTCCACCAGCTCGACGATAGAGATATCCGCCGGCGCGCCCGGCTGCAGCGTGCCGAGCCCGGGTACGCGGCCGATCAATTTCGCCGGAGCGGCGGTGGCAAGCTCCACCACCTTTTCCAGCGGCAGCCCGAGCGCGAGGAACTTGCTCATCACCCAGGGCAGGAAGGGCATGCCGGGAGTGTTGACGCTGGCTGTCCAGACGTCGCTGCTGATGCTGTCCGGGGCAAGCCCCTGCTTGATGGCCGCCTCGGCGATCTTGAAGTTGAAGCTCCCACCACCGTGGCCCACGTCGATGTGCACGCCGCGCTTCTTCGCCTCCAGCGCCGCGGGAAGCAGCTTGCCGTTGGTATCAATCACGTTGTTTCCTGCTCCGCTGTAGCTGTGCGTGAGGACGTCGCCCGGCCGGAGCAGGTCGAGCAGGTCAGACAGCTTTCCGGGGGCGCCGCCGATGTGGCACATCACTTTGGCTCCAGGGACTGCGGACATCTCTGCGGCCTTGATGGCGCGCCGGAGCGGCTCGAGGCCGTTGTTCCCGACGATGTTGAGCGCTCTGTTGTCCTTGATGTCGCTCTCGCGGACTTTGATACCTAGAAGGAGCCCGGAGTTCTCGGCGAGGATCTTCGCCGCCAGCTCGACGTCGGCGTAGTCAATGTTGAGCAGCTCGCCAATCGGCACGCCGGCGAGGCCGATGTTGGAGATGTTGAGGAACGCGAAGATGCGCGTGCGGTTCTGGTTTATCACCCAATGATGGAAGCCCGAGAAGTTGTTTGCGCCCGCAGTGCCAGCGTCCACATAGGTCGTGGTCGCGGTGAAGGGGACGATCTCGTCAGGAGGAAGACCGGCGGCCGTCCCCTGGGGATAGACGTGCACGTGCAGATCGACGAGGCCCGGCAACACCAGCTTTCCGGCGGCGGAGATCACCGCTTTTGCCTTGTCGGCGGGAATCTGCGCCTCGACCGCGGAGATCCGCCCGTGAAAGATGGCGACATCCCGCTTGCCTCGCAGGCCCCGCGCCGGGTCGAGTACTTCGCCGCCCTGGACAAGCAGATCGTATTTCTGTTCGGGTGCCGGTCGTGGGACGTGCAGGCCGGGGTCGCCGGCGCCGCGCGGCTGCGCCTCGGAAGGTGCTGCGTTCAATGTACTCAGCGCGGACGCCGTTGCTCCCGCCGCCGAGATCTTGACGAAGTCGCGCCTGGTAAATCCGCCCATGGTTCCCTCCCGTGTCGCGAAAGGCGGACAGCAAAGCATTGCGCAACAGCACCGTCAAAGGTTCCCTGGAGCGTCTTCCGGCTGTCAGCGACAGGAGCGCTCGGAGCGGAGATCCCAGCAGGCAACAACTGGATGACCAAGGGTCCCGTCGGGGTTTTGAGGATGGTAAGTGAACTCCACTCGAGAGAAGTTGAAGCTAATCGAATCGGTTGGAATGTCGGATGATCCGGATGAGTGATAGCTCGATATCAGGGCGTCGCTGAGAACATACCTAAGGTACTCTTGCTCACGCTCGCCACCCGCCTTGCGGCAACTAATCGTCACGGTGGCATAGTGCGTTCCCTCGGCGGCGCCGAGCATCAATAGCGGACTCGATTTGTCGAGCCTCTTGGTAACGCTGAATTCGTTGAACTGGGGGCGACTGCGCCCAGCACCGCCCGCTGCCGAGGTGTGAGGCGTGTTCTGTAGACCCCATGAGAAAGCGAACAGGTCGATTCCATTGTGGACAGCGGTGCTTTCTCCTGGAACACCTGGAATGGACATAACGCATGTCTGCGTAGCAAAAGCCTGGGTTGCACACAGCATCGCCAGAGTCGAGAAAAGTACCTGCACACTTGTAGACTTCATGGTTCTCCTTTTGAGTGGGAGCGAGGGATCAACAGCCTTACTCGCATGGGGACTGATTGGGGTGAGAGAAGTGAGACAAGTATTTATGTATCATTACTCACCGCTACAGTCATCCTGGGTGGCGCGCTACTCAGCTCCTGATCCCAACGACGAGTCGCGTCGTACCGTCGCCTAAATGAGAATATTTTCGCGATCCCGCTCAGGCTGATCGCGCTCTTCGCGACGATGTCATTTGCTACCCCGTCGAGCGTGGGAACGGACGCGCTGACCGTAGGGCCCACGGCCGAAGTGGGGATCCCGGGACGCGTTCTTCGCTCGCTTTTCCCCAGGTCGCGTGTCCCCTAGAAATGTAGCGACCGCGAGCGACTTTCCGAACCACTAAAAAAAAGCGTCACACTATTTCCCCTCACGCATCTAGCCCGCAGAAAGGGCTTCAGGGGGACTCTGGTTTCAAGCGCCAGAAGGTCGGCTGGATGCTCTTCCAGAGACAGGTTCATCCGCAGGTACCTCGAAAAGGAGCAGGAGACATGTTGAATCATAATTACGACTACAAATCGAATTTGGAGACATCGCTCAGAATCAACTGGAAGATCGAAGATGTCATTGACGGGCGGACGTTCGATTACCGCAAACCTTTTTTGCCCGATGCATTGGCAGGGGTGGCCGGAATTCGCTGCCTGAGCGAAAAGGAAAAGCTCAAGCTCAACCAGATCCGGGGCTATACCTATTTGTATCTATTTGGGTTGGTCGAAGAGTACATCCTGCCGTCCGTGGTCGACCACGCCCGGACCGCGGTCCACGGCGACGACTATGAAATCCAGGCGCTGCTGCACTTCGCCGAAGAAGAGGCGAAGCACATCCAGCTCTTCAAGTGGTTCGTCAAGGAGTTCGAGAGGGGATTTGGGACGCCCTGCGCGGCGATCGGTCCTGCGAAAGACATCGCCGCGGCAATCCTCAAGCACTCCCGGCTTGGCGTGTTTCTGACCACGCTGCACATCGAATGGTTCACGCAGCGGCACTACATCGAAAGCGTCAGGGACAACGCCGCCGAGGGACTCGATCCGCTCTTCTGCAGCCTTCTCAAGCACCATTGGCTCGAGGAATCTCAGCACGCCAAGCTGGACACGCTCGTCGTCGACAAGCTTGCGGACTCGGTCCGTCCCGAGCAAATCGAGGCGGCGGTGGACGACTACATGGATATCGGGAAAATGCTCGACGGCGGGTTGGCCGCCCA
>Ga0126376_10000600_pt1 | contig 17836 bp, 8 predicted proteins | sample PanSoiMetPlot_15_FD_92760 | JGI IMG/M metagenome (GOLD analysis project Ga0126376, IMG submission 92760) | Tropical forest soil microbial communities from Panama - MetaG Plot_15 | ecosystem: Environmental > Terrestrial > Soil > Tropical forest > Bulk soil | place: Panama | collected 2016-02-17
CGAAATCTCCTCTCACCTGCAATTCGCCGTTGAGGAAAATCTCCAGCGCGGCCTCTCCCCCGCCGAAGCTCGCCGCCAAGCCCTCCTCCGTTTCGGCGGCACGCAGCAAGCCAGGGAACACCAGCGCGATGCACGCAGCCTTCCCTTTCTTGAAACCTTGCTCCAAGACCTCCGCTTCGCCTTTCGCATGCTTCGCAAATCTCCCGGCTTCACGTCCGTCGCAGTGCTCACCCTCGCTCTTGGGATCGGAGCCAACACAGCCATCTTCAGCCTGGTGAACGGAATTCTGCTGGTTCCTCTCCCCTATCCCAACCCTGAACAGCTCGTCAGCATCACCGGCACTTATCCCAAGGGCGGCGTCGTGGCCATGCGCGAGCAAATACGCACCATGGACGTCGCCGCCTACTACGAAGGCCATGAGTTCAACCTCACCGGCCAGGGCGAGCCTCTTCGCCTGACAGGAACCGTCGTTTCCGCGGAATTTTTTTCCGTCCTTGGAGCGCGTCCGGAACTGGGCCGCACGTTTGTTCCCGGGGAGGACATTCCCGTCCAGGATCATTACGTCGTCCTCAGTCATGCGCTCTGGCAGCAGCGCTTCGCGAGCGATCCCGCAATCATCGGCCGCCCGATTCAATTGGAAGGCACCAGTCGGCAGGTTGTAGGCGTGATGCCGCCTGATTTCCGCTTCCCTTCTTCCAAAACGAAGATTTGGGTTCCGCTGCACAACGATCCGCGAGACACGATTCTCTATTGGGCCGACGATTACATGCCCGTCATCGGCCGGCTTCGTCCGGGCGTTACCCTCGAACAGGCCCGCACCGAAATTCGCATTTTTCAGTCGCGCGTAGGCGCCCTGTTTCCCTGGACCATGCCCAAAGACTGGAACGCCGACGTCAGCGTGCTTCCTCTCCGAAGTGGCATGGTCGCAGACATCCGCTTGCGCCTGCTCATGCTTCTTGGAGCTGTGACTCTGGTCGTCCTCATCGCATGCGCCAACGTTGCGAACTTGACCCTCGCGCGCTCGGCAGCTCGCGAAAAGGAAATCGCCGTGCGCACCGCTCTCGGCGCTGGGCGGCAGCGCATCGTAAGCCAGTTGCTCACGGAGAGCGTAGTGCTCGCCGGCCTCGGCGGTCTTCTGGGACTCGTTCTCGCCACAAAGGGGTTTTCCTCCCTGAAAGCGATGCTTCCCGCCGATACGCCTCGCTTGACCGGCGCGCACATCGACTGGCACGTTCTCGTTTTCACCGGCGGCCTCGCGCTCCTGACCGGTCTGCTTTCTGGATTAGCGCCCGCCTTGCAATCTTCGCGCACCGCTCCGACGGAAACGCTTCGCTCCGGCGGACGCGCCGGCACGCTGCCGCTGTCTCGCCGCTTGCGCAGCGGTCTCGTCGTCGCGGAGATTGCCTTCGCCGTGCTTCTCGTGACTGCTGCGGGCCTTCTGATCCGCAGTTTCTGGGTGCTCTCTCATGTAAACCCCGGCTTCCGCTCCGAGCAGATCCTGACCGCCCGCATTTCGCCCAGCGAAACCTTTTGTCACGATTCCGAGCGTTGCCTCGCCTTCTATCGCGCTTTGCTGGAACAAGTCCGCAATTCTCCCGGCGTGGAGTCTGCCGCTCTCGTAAACACGCTTCCCCTTGGCGGCAGAGTCGCCAAGCGCTCTCTCGACGTCGAAAACCACACGCCCTCGAGGGGACAGGATCAGTCTCCGCTCTTCTGGCTTCACGTCGTCACCCCCGACTATTTTCGAGTGATGGACATCCCCATGATGGCGGGCAGAACGTTCACCGACGCCGATGTCTCTGGAGAGCCGGTCGCCATCGTCCCCGCTGAGACCGCGCGCCGCTTCTGGCCCAATCAAGATGCCGTCGGCAAACATATTCGCCTGGTCGACGACAAAAGCTGGCACACTATCGTTGGAGTGACCGCCGACGTACGCGCCTACGACCTCCAACGAACCATTCCCACTTGGATGAAGGGCGTTGCTTACGTTCCCTACAACTCCTCGGCCACACTCGAAGACCGCCGCTTGCCCGCCGAGCTCACCATCGTGATGCGGACCAGCGTGGACCGCTCTCAAATGGGAACCACTCTTCACAACGCGGTGGTAGGCGCGAATCCGGAAGCCGCCGTCAGCGAAATCAAATCCATGAGCGCCGTAGTTTCTGACGCGGTCGCCACTCCGCGTTCCACAGCGCTCCTGTTTCTCGTCTTCGCCGCTCTTGCGCTGGCGCTGGGCAGCATCGGCATTTACGGCGTTCTTTCCTTCCTCGTGGTGAATCGTACGCGCGAGATTGGCATTCGCATGGCGCTGGGCGCGCAAAGGCGCGAAGTGCTATGGTCCATCCTGAAAGAAGGCGGCCAGACTTCGTTCCTGGGCATTGCTTTGGGAATCGCCGCGGCCTTGGCTCTCATGCGTGTGCTCTCGAGCGAACTCTACGGCGTCAGCGCCGCCGACCCGTTCACCTTCGGTGCTGTAGCCATTGTCGTCGCGCTCGTCGCTTTGCTCGCCTGCTACATCCCAGCGAGCCGCGCGATGCGCGTCGATCCTATGGTCGCCCTTCGATACGAGTGACTATGCTTCGCCCGTCGAAGTCGCAAGCAAGTAAGCAGGAGTTCTGAGAATGCTCTCGCGACTCCGCCAATCATTTCATCGACTGCGCTCCTTCTTCCGTCGCGCGCAACTCGACCGCGAGCTCGACGCCGAAATCTCTTCTCACCTGCAATTCGCCATCGACGAAAATCTCCAACGCGGCCTCTCCCCCGGCGAAGCCCACCGTGAGGCTCTCCTCCGCTTCGGCGGTCAGCAGCAAACCAAAGAGCAGCAGCGCGACGCGCGTAGCGTTCCCCTCCTCGACACGCTTTTCCAGGACCTTCGCTTCGCCTTGCGCATGCTGCGCAAGTCTCCTGGCTTCACCGCCGTTGCCGTCCTAACGCTGGCTCTCGGCATCGGCGCCAACGCCTCGATTTTCTCCGTGGTTTATGCGGTCTTGCTGAAAGCCTTGCCTTATCCTCAGCCCGACCGCCTCGTTATGGTCTACGAAAACGTCAATCTGCCGAGCTACCAGAATTCGCGAAACGAGGTCACGCCAGGAAATTATTCTGACTGGGCGGACCAAAACTCTGTCTTTGAAAATATGGCGGCTTATCGTAACCGGAGCTTCAATCTCACGGGTGCCGGCGAGCCCTTGCGTGTCGAAGGCGAATCGGTTTCCGCAAATTTTTTCACCACGTTGCGAATTGTTCCGGCGCTCGGCCGTATGTTTTCCCCCGAGGAGGATTCCCCTGCCGCTTCGCATGTTGTTGTAATGAGCGATGAGTTATGGAAGGGTCGCTTTGGCTCCGACTCGCAAATCCTCGGTCAAAAACTTCTCCTCGACGGCGAGAGTTACGCAGTCATCGGCGTTGCGCCGCCGGGATTCCACTTCCCCGATCTCGATGACCAGTTGTGGGTTCCCCTCGCTCCCAGCCCCACCGAACGGAGCAATCGCGGGAGCCACTATCTAGAGGTGTTTGCGCGCTTGAAACCTGGCGTGACTCTTCAGCAAGCGCAAGCAGAAATGTCCGTAATCGCAAAACATCTCACCGAGCTTTATCCCCAGTCGAATACCGGTCAGACGGTTCGTTTGGTGCCTCTTCACGAAGATCTCGCCGGCCCTGTTCGCCCGACACTTTTCGTTCTCTGGGGAGCCGTAGGTCTGGTTCTGCTGATTGTTTGCGCTAACGTTGCGAACCTGCTTCTCGCGCGTGCATCGGCGCGTCAGCGCGAAATCGCGGTTCGCTTAGCGCTCGGCGCCAGCCGCTTCCGGCTTTTCCGCCAACTGCTCACGGAAAGCACGCTCTTGGCGGTATTCGGTTGCTCCCTGGGTCTACTCCTGGCTCGTTGGGACGTGAGTGCTCTCAAGGTCTTAGCAGCTTCTCGCCTTCCGCGCACCGACGAGTTCAGCCTCAACGCGCGGGTACTCCTTTTCAGCGTTGTCATTGCGGTTTTTGCCGGACTCCTTGCCGGCTTGGCGCCTGCGCTCCAGAATGACCGCGGAAACCTCCACGACACCTTGCAAGCAGGCGCTCGCGAATCCTCCGTCGGAGCTCGTCTGCGGATTCGCAACCTTCTCGTTGTCGTGGAAACGGCCCTCGGTGTTGTCGTTGTGATCGGCGCTGGTCTTCTGCTCCGAAGTTTTCTGCGCATTGAGCAAGCCCCGCTCGGATTTCAGCCACAAGGAGTTCTCACCTTCCGTGCGATTCCCCGCGGCCAGAAATACTCGAGCTTGCCTCAGCGTGCCGCTTTCTACCGGCAAGCTATCGAACGCATCAACACCCTTCCCGGCGTGAATTCTGCTGCGGCCGTCACGTTCATTCCCCTGACTTTTGTTCGTGGAAGCAAGGGCTTCACGATCGAAGGCCGCCCGCTTATCGCCCCCGGACAAATCCCCATGGCCGGCTACGACGTCGTGACCCCGGTATACTTTGCGACGATGCGCATTCCTTTGCGCCAAGGGAGAGATTTCTCGTGGAGCGACACGCCCGAAACCCAGGCTCTCATAATCATCAACGAAGCGATGGCCAAAACTTACTGGCCCAACGAAGACGCCCTTGGCAAGCGGATTCGCCAGGGCAACGCCGATGACCCTTGGCTGACCATCGCAGGGGTGGTCGGCGATATCCGTGAATTTGATCCCCTGACTCCTCCCCGGCCGACGATGTATTTCCCCGTCACGCAATTCCCTGGCTCGGGGGGAATTTTGCGCGATTGGATTGTGCGCACTGCTGGAGACCCGCTCACAGTTGCTTCATCCGTTCGCGGCGCGATTTGGGACGTGGACAAAGATTTGGCCATGACGCGAGTTCGCACCATGGAAGAGGTGCGCTCCCTCTCCATCGCCTCGCAACGGCTTAACCTCCTGCTTTTCGCGCTCTTCGCCGCTCTCGCGCTGATTCTCGCGACCGTCGGCATCTACGGCGTCATGGCCTACAGCGTGGCTCAGCGTACCCGGGAGATCGGTATCCGCGTCGCGCTCGGAGCGCGGCGCAACGACCTTCTGTGCCTCGTTTTGACCCAAGGCTTTCGGCTAGCGGCGCTCGGTCTCCTCGTAGGCATGGCCGCAGCTCTCGTGCTAGCTCGATTCATGACGAGCATGATTTACGGCGTCAGTTCCACCGACGCGGCCACGTTCATCGCCGTTGCGCTCTTGCTCGCATCCGCGGCGCTCGCGGCCTGTTACATCCCGGCCCGCCGCGCTATGCGCGTCGATCCCATGGTCGCCCTGCGCTACGAGTGATTATGCTTTTACCCGGCGAAGTCCCAGGCAAGACGAAGGAGTTCCAACCATGATCGCCCAGCTCCGCCAGTTGCTTTATCGTATCCGTTCCCTTTTCTATCGGACTAAACTCGACCGCGACCTCGACGCCGAAATCTCCTCTCACCTGCAATTCGCCATGGACGAAAACCTCCACCGCGGCCTCTCTCCCGCCGAAGCTCACCGTCAAGCGCTCCTTCTCTTCGGTGGTCCACAGCAAGCCAAGGAACACCACCGCGAAGCCCGCAGCCTCCCTTTCGTCGAAACACTGCTTCAGGACCTTCGCTTCGCCTGCCGCATGTTGCGCAAGTCTCCCGGCTTTACCGCCGTCGCGGTCCTCACACTCGCCCTCGGCATGGCGGCGACAACGGCTATCTTCTCTGTCGTGAACAGCGTCCTTTTGCGGCCGCTCCCTTACAAAAACAGCCACCGCTTGTTGCGCGTCGAGGAATCTCATCCCGGCGCGGCCGGAATGGGTGTCACCTACGCGACCTTTCTCGATCTTCAACGTGGAGCAAAAACCATCGAAAACGTCGCTGCCTACCGCGAATGGATTTTCAACGTCACCGGCGGATCGGAGCCCGCTCAGATTGCCGGCGCGCTCGTCTCCGGCAACTTCTTCGCCTCCTTGGGCAGTGTGCCCATGCTTGGAAGGACCACCCTCTCTGAAGACGATACGCCCGGTGCCGACAACCGCGTGGTGGTGCTGAGTTACGCGCTCTGGCAGAGTCGCTTTGGTTCCCAAGAAAACATCCTTGGCCAGAAACTGATGGTAAACGCGCAACCCTTCACAGTCATCGGCGTGATGCCGCCCGGGTTCGATTTTCCCGCCCAGTCCAAAATGTGGTGCCCGCTTATTCCTGGAGGCCAGTTTCACAACAATCGTCGCGCGCACCTGCTCACGGTGCTCGCTGATGTTGTTCACGGTCACTCCACTGGAGCCGCAAACAGTGAATTGATCACCGTCGCGAAGAGTATCGAGGCGAGGAATCCCGGAGTCGACGATCCCTCCTTGTCCCTCACCGGCGTCACCTTGCAGAGAAGTCTCACCGCCCCGGTTCGCCCCGCGCTTGTGATTTTGCTTTTCGCCGTCGGATTGCTCCTTGTTATCGCGTGCGCCAACGTGGCCAACCTCTTGCTTGCCCGTGCCGCGGCGCGCGGCAAAGAAATTGCCGTTCGCCTTGCCCTTGGTGCCAGCCGCGGTCGCCTCATCAAGCTTTTGCTGACGGAGAGCGTCCTGATTTCCCTTCTGAGTGGTGCGTCAGGACTCCTCTTTGCCGAAGCAGGACTCGTCTTCATTCGAACTCAAAGCAATCAAAACTTGCCGCGCTTCGCGGAAATCGATCTCGACTGGCGCGTCTTCGCATTCTCCTTCGGCGTTTCTATTTTTTCCGGCCTGTTTTTTGGACTCACGCCTGCCCTTGCCGGCTCGAAACTTAACCTGAACGCACCTCTCAAAGAAGGCCATTGGGAAACGGCGGGAGCCAAGCGCCGAATCTCGAGTAATGCGCTCACCGTTCTCCAGTTTAGTCTCGCGACAATCCTGCTTGCCGGTGCTGGCTTGCTGGGCGGCAGCCTGCTTCGCGTCCTGCGCGTCAATCCCGGGTTCCATCCCGACGATCTCCTAACCTTTCAGATTTTTCTCTCGCCAGTGCAGTATCCGGAGAGGGATTCGAAAGCCGCCATCACTCTGCATGAAATGCTGGAAAGCATTCGGCCGTTGCCCGGCGTGCGCTCAGCCGGATTGGTGAACGCTTTGCCGATCACCGGCGGCCCCAGCACCGAGTTCGTCATCGAGGGCCGTCCGGCCCCGCGCCTTGGCGATGAGCCCGGCGCGGACATCCGTGTTGCCGACTCCCAGTATTTTTCCACCATGGGAATTCCGCTTCTCGCTGGACGCGTTTTCACCGAGCACGACAACGCCTCTTCCGCTCGTGTCGTGGTCATCAACCAAACTCTCGCTCGCACGTTTTGGCCCAACGAAAATCCGCTCGGCCAGCGCATCACCATGAAAGACTGGGGCCCGCCGCTGAGCGGAGAAATCGTCGGCGTGGTCGGCGACGTCAAAACCAACGGACTCGACGAGCTGGTGGGCCCGATGATTTATTGGTCCTACTATCAGTTTGGCCTAGTCTTCAATTCCATGGTCGTTCGGACCGAAGGCGACCCGCTTCTGATGGGTTCCGCAGTGAAGAGTCGTATCTGGTCCGTGGACAAAGATCAGCCGGTCTCGCAGATTCAGACTATGGACCAGCTTCTCTCGCAATCGCTCGCGCGCCGCCGCCTCTACGTTGTTCTTCTCGGCGTTTTTGCCGGTGTCGCGTTGTTGCTCGCCGCGGCGGGAATTTACGGCGTTGTTTCTTACTCCGTGACACAGCGAACCCGCGAGATGGGCATCCGCGTTGCCCTCGGCGCGGAACGCCTGCATATCTTGGGCATCATCGTTCTGCAAGCCGCGAGACTCGCGCTCGCCGGCGAACTCCTCGGCATCCTGGCAGCCCTGGCCGTCACGCGTTGGATGATCAGCCTGCTGTTCGGCATAACCGCTATGGACCCAATGACTTTCGCTGGCGTGTCTTTGCTTCTCAGCGCCGTCGCCTTCTTCGCGTGTTACCTCCCCGCTCGGCGCGCCATGCGCGTCGATCCCATGGTCGCCCTCCGCTACGAATGAGGCAAAGGCTGTGGAAATGATTTCTTGGATGACCCACAAAACTACTCGTGTCGTGTAACCGAAGAAAGTGATTCACGGGTGCGTTTTCTCGGGTTGGTGTAAGTCCAGCGAAAGGGCGGGGCGTTGCGGTTGTACTGGCGAATGTAGGTCATGATTTTGTGTACCAGGTCGGGGACCGAATGAAAGACGCCGCAGCGGATGCAATCGCGGGAGATCATGCCAAACCAGATTTCCACCTGGTTCAGCCAAGAGGCGTAGGTGGGAGTGAAATGAAACTGCACGTTGGGATGTTGTTTCTGCCAGGCGCGCACCAGCGGGGTCTTGTGCACCGTCAAGTTGTCCAGAATCACGTGGATCGTTTTTCGGTGCTCTCCGGACACCGCTTGGTTCAGGAACTCCTCGAACTCCTCGCTGGTGTGATGAGGCACGCAGCGACCGAGCACTTTTCCCTTATGTACCTCCAACGCCGCGAACAGCGCGACGGTGCCATGGCGGACGTACTCCACCGCCCGGCGTTCCACTTCGCCAGCGCGCATGGGCAAAGCGGGTTGACTGCGGTCCAGTGCCTGGATGGCCGTCTTTTCGTCAATGCAGAAAACCGCTGTATTCTTCGGAGGATCCAGGTACAGACCCAAAATATCTTTGGCCTTGGCTTTAAACGCGGGGTCCGGACTGGCCATATAGCCGCGCAGTCGATGGGGCTGCAAGCCGGCCTTGTGCCAGAGCCGCATCACGGTCATATGACTGACTCCCATGCGCTTGGCCAGGCGACGCGTCGACCAGTGGGTGACCGCTTCCGAAGAAGACTCTTTGGTGGCCGCCAGTACGCGGGCCTCCCGGGCCGCCGTCAGCTTCTTCCGACGTCCCGGGCGCGGGGCATCGAGCAGTCCGTCGAACCCCCGTTGTTGCCAGTTCCGCTTCCAGGCGCGAATGCGCCGTGGACTCATTCCCGTGTGCTCACGGATCCGGCGCAAAGACAAACCCTCTGCGAGCTGCAACAGCACTCGGGCCCGGCGCGCCAACCCCGCCGACCCACGGGTGGAACGAGCCAATTGCTCGAGCCGTTCCCGATCGGGAGAAGTGAGAGAAAAGGGTTCAGCTGTAGCGAACATGAACCCTTGTACCATACCAAATCCTATGTGTCACTTATTTATGTTACTAAACACTAGAGTGTGTGAAATTCGCCTGCCCTGAGCGCGGCGAAGGCGGCGTAGCAGGCCGACATTCTCTTACCGCTGGGCTCCTGCCAAGCGGTCGGCCACGGAGCCGAGTACTGTTCGGCATCGCGCGGTTCTTGCGCGGTCAATCTCTCCTTAGTTTTAGTAGCTCGCGCAAATTCATTTCCCGAAACTCCGCCAAGTTATAGGAAAATGCCCGCATGTCTCTACTCGATTTGCTCCTGGGCAAGGCTCTTGCCTCGGACCAAGCGCGCGCCGAGTGCATCGGCACGGCCGCCGGTATCCCCATTTTTGGGCTAGACGCCCTAAGTTCCGCGGCTTACGGTCCTGAGGCCGCTCTCACGCTGCTGATTCCTCTTGGCGCGGCGGGAATCGCCTATATGGTTCCCATCAGCATCAGCATCATCGTGCTGCTGGCGATCGTTTATTTCTCTTATCGCCAAACCATCGCGGCCTATCCCGGCGGCGGAGGCTCCTACACCGTCGCGCGCCAGAACCTCGGCGTCACCGCCGGCCTCTTGGCCGCCGCGGCTCTGATGATTGACTATGTTCTCACCGTCGCGGTCGGCATCTCCGCCGGCGTGGGCGCGCTCGTCTCGGCCGTGCCTAGCCTGCAGCCCCACACTCTCGCGATCTGCCTCGGAATCCTGGTGCTCATCACGCTCATCAATCTTCGCGGCATGCGCGATACCGGCGTCGTCTTCATGGCGCCTACCTATTTGTTTGTGGGAACGTTGCTCGCGGCCATCGTTATCGGGCTGTTCAAGACGTTCCTCGCGGGCGGCCACCCAGTCCCGGTTGAGCCGCCTCCCCCGATTTCGCAGGCCGCGGCGCTTCCCGGCGCTTGGATCATTCTCCAAGCCTTTGCCAGCGGCTGCACCGCCATGACTGGCGTCGAGGCCGTGAGCAACGGGGTGAAAGCGTTTCGCGAACCAGTGGTTGCGACGGCACGACGCACGCTCACAATAATCATTGCTCTTTTGATGGCGCTCCTCGCGGGAATCGCCTATCTCGTCCGCGTTTATGGCATCGCTGCAACGGACCCGGGACGCCCCGGCTATCAAAGCGTGCTTTCCCTCCTTCTCGCCGCAGTCGCAGGCAAAGGGGTCTTCTATTACACGGCGATGGCTGCGATCCTGATCGTTCTGGCGCTCTCCGCCAACACTGCATTCGCGGACTTCCCGCGCCTTTGCCGCGCCATCGCACAGAACAACTACCTCCCACATTCTTTCGCCACACGGGGGCGCAGGCTCGTGTACACGCAAGGCATTCTCGTTCTTGCAGTGGTCGCCGGTTTGCTGCTCATCATTTTTGGCGGCATTACCGATCGCCTGATTCCCCTTTACGCCGTGGGAGCATTTCTCGCCTTCACCCTTTCCCAGGCTGGCATGGTCGGCCACTGGCGCCGTGTTGGCGGCAAAGGCGCAACGCAAAGCATGGTGATCAATGGTTTGGGAGCGCTTGCTACTGGTATCACAGTGATTGTGGTTCTCGTTGCGAAATTTGTCGAAGGCGCGTGGATCACGGTGCTCCTTATTCCTGCGTTACTCATCGCTATGGGTCTGGTGCGCCGCCACTATCATGCCGTTTTCCTGGAAGTTCGCTGCCCGACGCCACTCGAGATGGATGATGTTGCGCCGCCGTTAGTCATCGTGCCGGTCCAAGAATGGAATCGCATCGTTAAAAAAGCCCTGCGCTTCGCCCTAAAAATCTCTCCGCATGTTCGCGCCGTTCACGTTGACCCGGGAGAGGGTTCGGAGCTTCTTCACGACGAATGGTGCCGGTTCGTCGAGCAGCCCGCGATGGAAGTCGGCGTGGCTGCTCCTGAATTGGTGGTTTTGGCGTCTCCTTACCGGTTGATTCTCGGTCCGATCGTTGATTATGTTCTCCAAGCCGAGCGTGACAATCCGAATCAACAGATTGCCGTTCTGATTCCCGAACTCGTGGAGCGCCACTGGTATCATCATCTGTTCCACAATAAACGCGCTTCGGTCTTAAAGACGCTTCTTTTGCTCCGCGGCAACCAGCGCATCATCGTCATCAACGTGCCCTGGTATCTCGATACTTGAAACGTGTTTCGCTCTAGGAATTCTTCGGGCTTTTCTCGTCAAGCTGTCTGTCTTCTGCGGGGAACTCATCCACGGCGCGGCCAGTCGCTAATTAGCAAAATTTCGAATCCAAATGATTTGTTTTTCCGGCTTGACCTGGCTCGCACGTGGTCTAACATCGCATCCACAGATTTTCTGTTCAGGTAAAAGGAGAGTCTTGGATGAAAAAACTCGTCCTTTGCTTTCTTGCAGTTCCGCTTTTGATTCCCGTTTCCGCTTTCGGTCAAGATCAAAACGCAGCCAAGTCAAGCGCGACCAAATCCATCACGATTTCCGGCCGCGTCAGCGAAGATGGAAAAATGCTGATTGCAAAAAACGGTGAGGCTTGGTCTGTTATGAATGCTGTCGCGCTGGCCGGTCACGAGAACCAGCAGGTCAAGGTCAAGTGCGAGACCTCGGCTGGTCACAGCATCCGCGTGCGCTCAATAAAAATTCTGGCCACGCCAGCGACCGTTCACGCAAATCCAAGCGATTCAGCTTTTCGACGCTGAGCTCGCAGCCGATACTTGGCGCCGACGGACTTGCGTTTCGCCATCACCGGGTCAGTTTCCTTCCAGGATTTTGCCTCCCCCTAAAATTTGACAAGAATCGCCAAGTTGACGCGATTTTCGATTCTCTTCAGATCGGGAGTCCACAATCCGACTGCGCCACAACCGCCTGGGGGCGCAACGCTGCCGTCGTTGCAGACCAGCGCGCCTGGCGCACCGAATGTGTTGCCAAGCGGCGGCGTTACGCCTCCCGGCCCGGACCAATACGGCACGTTCGCGGCGCGATGATTGAACTCCCAGCGAAAGGTGATGTACTGGCTCGGCATCCAATCGAAAGTGCCTGAAGCGTCCCACGCCTTGAACTGGTCTCCCGGATTTTCCGTGAAGTACGGCGTGCCAGATGCTGCCGTGGCGCCATTGATCGGCGGCAGCAACACAAGGTAGCGGCCTGGATTGTTGATGCGGCCGCCGCCGAGGGTCAGGCCATACTTGTCACGATCAAACCAGAACCGGTTGTAGAACATGAAGCCAAGAAAGCTCTGTTTCGGATGGCCGTTCCTGGTCCCAAGGCACGCAACTCCGCCGCCGTGTTCGCAACCGATGTCACCCGTCAGTGAGAATGCCATCTTGCTAAGACGGTTTTCAGGCCTGTCGTAGTATTTGATCTGGATGCTGTCGTCGCTGTGATAGCGCACGCGGCCGGGAACCCCGAATGCCTCCTCGCCCAGTGCATATTGGTTGCCAAGCACCGAAAGCCATCCGTTCGGCCGCCACAGAATTTGCATGCCGAACCCCGGTCGGGCGTTGAATCGGCCATACGATTGCCAACCGTTCGTAAACCACGGTTCAATCTTCAAATGCTCCGTCGGAAATATCTGTACACGCAATCCGTTGAAGAACCACGGCGTGTTCGAGGAAACGTAAGACGGCTGATACGCCCAGTTGTCGAATTGGTAGTAACTGAACAGGCCGACGTACGACATGAAAATGCCAGCGTCCACGTTGATGCCGTGCAGCGCGTTGAAGTGGTAGCCGCCATAGGCTTCTGATATATAGCGGTAGGCGTTGTCCAGATTCCATTGGCCGCGTGCCGGGCTTGCGTCGTTCCGTGGTGTCGTCTGCGAGTACATCCCGAACTGCGTCATCAGACGCGCGCGGACATTGTCATAGTGAAAATCGCCGCCGACGCCGAGTTGCGTAACTTGTACTTCGCCGTGTCGAAACACCTCACTCGAGCCGCTAATGGTGTCGTCTTTGGGATGATTAAAGCTGTAGTTGTAGTCCACATCGGCTCGAATCTCCGGCGTAAAGAATTTCGTATCCATTGCCGGTTCTTTCGTTCGCGCGTTGCCGTTCAACCACGTGAAATCTGCGAATGCGAAAGGCTCTGCTTTAACTGGCTTGGCCGCAGCCTGATCCTGCTTGGTCGAAAGAGTTGCAGGTGAATTCACAGTCGCAACGTCGACGGCAGTTTCCCCGCTTGCTCCTGGCACCGCCGAGACCGGTCCCCTACTGGCGGCTAGGCCCACACTTGAAACCTTTGCCGTCGGCGTGGCCGCGAGCTCCGCTGAGACAGGTTGCGCAGTAATCGCGTGTGCGGCCAAACCTTCGGCAGGGGCCGCCGCATTTGGATTGCTCTTGGCCTCGAGTTCGGCAACGCGCTTCTCGAGTTGCTCGACGCGATCGAGCAGCCAGCGCTCGCGCTCCGTCAATCCGGGCTGCAGCGCATCAATCTTCTTGCCTGCGGACTTTGGAGCGGCGGACTTTGCCGGCTCCTCTTCCGATGGAGATGGCTTTTTGTCAGCAGCGCTGTCATCAGCGGCGAGCAGAGCATTCGGTACAGCGACGATGCAAAGCAAAGCGGCACAAAACTTACACAGCATTCTTTTCTCGCGGGGCAGCGAGCGCATTCTCACTCTCCTCAACATCTCTGGAACTTAGATAAACGGCAGACAACGAAGGATGCGAGTTGCATCCACAACTCGGCGGCTCTTCGAGGAATTCTTCGTTGCCAAGAGATGCTAGCTTGCGCGGCGTAAGGAAATCATAAGCGCCTCATAAAGTTGTGGTTAGCGGCATCCTCCGAATAGACCCTGCTAAATTTGTGACTTACGAACCGGGCTCCGCAGCCTTTAGCCAGCCAAATAGAATGCTCCGCATCAGTCGGGTCTCGCCTTTCTTTCCCTTTTTCGGCGGTGGCGCCAATCTGCTGGCCGCCAGGGGTTCTAAGCAAGAGGCTTGGCGCGGGTGGAAATATCCAGCGCGACCTTGCGCATTTCTTCGTGGATAAGGCCGTTAGTCGCGAGAATGAGCGGTCCGCCAAGGTGATACGGCTGGCCCTCGAAATCGCTGACTTTGCCGCCAGATTCTTCGATGAGCAGAATGCCCGCGGCGACGTCCCACTTGTTGAGGCCAAATTCCCAGAAGCCGTCGAAGCGGCCCGAAGCGACGCAGGCAAGATCAAGCGCCGCGGAGCCATCGCGGCGGACGCCGTGCGAACGCTGCGTGAATTCGCCGTAATACTGGAGATTCGGGCTCAGCTTGCGATTGCGCGTGGGAAACCCGGTGCAAAGCAGGCTTGTGGAAAGAGTTGCGGCTTTCGAGACGGCGATTTTCTTGCCGTTGAAACTAGCGCCTTCGCCTCGCGCCGCGGTGTACAGCTCGTTGTAGTAAGGATTGAACACCACAGCGGCCAGTAACGCGTCGCCCTGGGCCAGCGCGATGGAGACGCAGAAACAAGGATAGTGATGGGCGAAATTTGTGGTGCCGTCGAGGGGATCGACGTGCCAGCGAAACTCGGAAGCGGTGTCCTGCCTGGTTCCTTCTTCGGCGGTGATGGCATGGCCCGGAAAATACTCGTTGATGCGGGCAACGATGAATTGTTCGGAGCGCTTGTCGGCTTGGGTGACAATGTCAACCTCGTCGCCTTTGTAGCGAATATCGAGCGGGCGGGAAAATTCCTCCATGAGGATTTTGCCGGCTTCCTGAGCGATCTCAACGGCGGCTTCGAGATAGTTTTTGGACATGGCAAGGATTCTAGAGGAGATAAAGGGCGTTCGGCTACGGTCGAAAGATGCTGGAAGATTGCTGGGCCAAAGAGTTCGAAGATTTGCAGCGCACTATCCCCGACACGCCGCTTACTTTATATGCTTTCAAAACACAGCGCTTACAAATAGTGCATTTCAGGAGGTTTTGGTGGCGAAGAAGAGGTCCTGGAAGGCCACCAGCGATAAGAGTTGCTTGCGCCGGGGGCTTGGGTATCGGCATCAGTGAGCCATCAGCCACCAGAGATGAACCTAACTTCCGTTGGTGAAGGAACTCTTGGAGGTTTATTCCGTTGTTAGCTAAGAAGAGACGCGTACGGCTTGGATTCAACTCCCGGGGCCAGGGAGGTTTTGCAAGTAGTGTGCAAGCGGGCGGGATGACCTGGATTCCAGCACAAGACGCAAATTAAAGGCGATAAAACACTTAAGCCCCGGAACGATGCGCCTGACTGACATGCACCTTGCTTCGTCTAATGGTCGTTGGCCGAAACTGCAGGGCTTATAACGCAAGGAGCGTTCAATGCGAACTCTCTTCCAAGATTTGCGGTTTTCCTATCGTGAGTGGAGCAAGCGGCCCGGGCTGGCGCTGACGGCCATTCTTTCGCTGGCCCTTGGGATTGGGGCGACTACGGCGGTTTTCAGCGTGATTTACGCTTTGCTGGTGAATCCGTACCCCTACAAGGCTGCCGACCGCATGGTCCATCTCGTAGTTCTCAACGAAAAGGGAGAGGACTGGTGGGTAGGACTCACCGCGCCACAGCTCAAGTTGGTGAGCCAGGCGAAGTGCGTGGAAAGCGCGGCGGCGACGTTCGGGACGTGGAATCTCACCACCACGGATGAGGAGCTTCCGGAGGATGTGCCCTCGGTCAACATGACCGCCAACGCGGGCGTTCATTTTGGCGTTCCGGCACTGTTAGGTCGCACGCTCCTGCCTTCGGATGCGCCCGAAGGGCAGGACCCGGAGCCCGTGGCAGTTCTGAGTTATTCGTTTTGGCAACGGCATTTCAATGGCGATCCTGGAGTGGTCAGCCGCAAGATTCAGTTGGTTCACAAAACCTACACGATCGTGGGAGTGATGCCTTCTCGGTTCACGTGGCAAGATGCCGATGTCTACCTCCCCCTGAAGCTGCCGGGCGGGCCGAACGACGTTTATGATCCTACCATCCGGCTGAGGCCGGGATTTACGCAGGAAGCGGCCAATTCCGAGTTGCAGCCGCTGATGGAGGAGTTTGCCAAGGAAACCCCGGGCCACTTCCCTAAAAAGTTTCGAGTACATGTGAAGGGTCTCAACGACCAATTCGTTGAGCATCTCGGTCATTCCTTGTTTCTGCTATTTGGGGCAGTAGGGCTGCTACTGGTCATCGGATGCGCGAACGTTTCCATCCTGCTGCTTGCCCGCGGCACCGCGCGGCAACAGGAACTCGCGGTGCGATCGGCGATTGGGGCGAGCCGCTGGAGGATTCAGCGGCAACTCTTGACGGAAGCTTTGGTACTTTCTCTGGCCGGCGCGCTTGGGGGCGTCGCGCTGGCCTACGGTTTGCTCGCCTTCCTGGTACGGTGGCTTCCAGAGTATTCGTTTCCGCATGAGATCGTGATCCGGATTAATTTGCCAGTACTGGGATTCAGCATTCTTGCCGCGATTCTCACCGGTGCATTGGCGGGAATTTCGCTTGCGTTCCAATTCTCGAAGCCTAATGTCTCACAACTTATGCAATCGGCTTCGCGGCGCACCACAAGCGGTGTTCACGGCAAACGAGCGCACAGCATGCTGGTGATGGGACAAATCGCGCTTACCTTGCTTCTGCTGACTTCCGCGGCGGCGGCGATCAACGGCTTTGTCCGCATTGTGCGCGCGAATCTCGGCTACGATCCGCATAATGTGATGTCCGTGGGGATTCCCGTCCACCAGAACGCGCACGTCCCGTGGGAGGACCGCACCAATTATTTCGAGCAGCTCCGTGAGCACATCGCGGCCTTGCCGGAAGTCGTTTCGGCAGCTATTTCGACGAATGCCACGCCTCCCTGGAATGGCAACGAGACGACGTTTGAAATCTTCGGACGGCCCTCGGATCAGCAGCAAAGCGCCCGCTTGAATTTCGTGGATTCAGAATATTTTTCGGTTTTGCATATTCCGCTGGAGGCCGGCCGGTTGTGGGACCATCCCGAATTGATGCGCGGGGCGCGCATGTGCGTGGTTAATCAGACTCTTGCAAGGCAGTATTGGCCGCAAGAAAACCCCGTCGGCAAGCGGTTGCGCTTCCCTGATTTGAAGAGCGAGCCGCCGTACTTTCAGGCCGTACCGGATAGCAATAATTGGCTGCAGGTCATCGGCGTGGTTGCGGATGCGCGCGACGATGGCTTGCGCAACCCGGTCAAGCCTGCGGTTTTTGTGCCGTTCTCCCTCGCGGTGCGCGTCTGGACCCAGATTCTTGTGCGCACCCATGCCGAGCCGTTGGCGGCTTTGAACCGCGTTCGCGCCGCGGTCAAAACCGTGGATCCGGACCAACAGGTGTTTGGGCGCACACGCAACTTGGAGGAGTGGATTCAGCGCATGCCGGAGTATTCTTATGGCCGCCTTGTTTCGGGAATGTTCGGCGGGTTTTCGATTTTGGCGTTGGCGCTGGCTGCTACAGGACTATTCAGCGTGGTTTCTTACAGCGTGGCACAGCGGACAAATGAATTTGGGATTCGCATGGCCCTAGGGGCGAGTGGAGTCCAAGTGTTGCGGCTTGTGTTTGTGTCTACGGCAACGAGCGTTATCGGCGGACTTGCGGGAGGCGCGGTGCTGAGTCTGGCGTTGAGCAAATTCCTTTCGCGCTGGGCGGAAGGCAGCGCGCAGAGCCCTATTCTCTTTATTGCCGCCATGCTTTTGCTGATCCTGGCGGCTGCTTTGGCGGCGTTTGTGCCGGCACGGCGAGCCTCGTCGATTGATCCGATGGAGGCTCTGCGGTACGAGTGAGGTTCGGTCACGTCCACGGAGATAGCGCGAGTCAAATTTCGAGGCGTTGCCAGATTCGGGATTTCATCCACCAATAGGAAATGAAAAGGCTAAC
>Ga0126376_10000602_pt1 | contig 17798 bp, 13 predicted proteins | sample PanSoiMetPlot_15_FD_92760 | JGI IMG/M metagenome (GOLD analysis project Ga0126376, IMG submission 92760) | Tropical forest soil microbial communities from Panama - MetaG Plot_15 | ecosystem: Environmental > Terrestrial > Soil > Tropical forest > Bulk soil | place: Panama | collected 2016-02-17
TCTAAGAGCTTTCGTCCTTCATCCGCCCGCCTTCATCCTGATTTCGTGGAGCGGGAGACGAGACTTGAACTCGCGACCCTCGCCTTGGCAAGGCGATGCTCTACCACTGAGCTACTCCCGCTTGAGCAGCGTCGATTCTAATGATTCAACCGGTCTTGTCAAGCGAGCGCAGATATTCCCAGGCGGAGTGCCGCCCCTACAGTCGTGCGAGCGTCGCTCAAGATCGCGCCGGTGGTTGTCCTTCTCGACCTGTTCGACAGCCAGCTCTCGCCGTTTATAGCTAACAAGACTTGTAGCGGCAATTTCTATCGCCAGACATTGCTGATTATCACCCACATACTTAGATGACATCGAAATCTCGGACAGTGCGATAAACTCCGTGCAAAGCTGTTTCTGATTTGTACAAGTTGTAGATATTCTCATATCACATTATAGTTTCTCGCCGCGCTAAAAAGTCGCTAGACTCTTTCGAGAAGGGTGACAAAATTTTATTGTTTCGATCAGACTATCAAGCCATGTGTAACCTCTCTCGGCCCTCCGGGGCCGCCGTTGATCATGGACCATCCACTTCACGTATTCGCTCCCGGAGCTACTTTCTTCGGTCTCCGGGCGCGGGCTGGTTGCGCCGAGCAATCACTGTTGCACTCTTGCTTCAGTTAATTGCTACCGTTGCCTGTGCGCAATCTCCACGCAACAGCGCAGCCGCTGTCAATTCAAACGGCAATGGTGATGTGTCCGCCAGCGGTCCGATGACTCACCACGAGATCAAGCCTTCCGATCTTCCGCCACCGAAATTTGGGGATGAGCCAAATAATCCGCCGCGTGTTATTCCGCAGCCGCAAGGCACAAAGCTGGATTTACCGCCGGGATTTGAAATCGGCACTTTTGCCGAAGGCGGCTTTAAGCTACCGCGCTGGATGGCGCTGGCGCCAAATGGCGATGTCTTTCTCGCTGATGCAGAGGAAGGAAAGATCTTCATTCTGCGCGACACGAATGGTGACGGCGTATCCGACCAGCGCTTCACGTTTGCGGAAGGATTAAACAAGCCGTTCGGCATGGCCTTCTGGCACGATTACTTTTACGTCGGCAACACCAACGGGGTAGTGCGCTTTCGTTACAAATCAGGACAGACCAAGGCCGATGGACCACCTGAAAAGATTGCTGATCTTCCGGGCAAGGGTTACCGTGAACACTGGACACGCAACATTCTGTTCAGTCCGGACGGCAAAAAGATGTACGTGACGGTCGGCTCAGAATCAAACGTCAGTGTTGAGGCTGATCCAATGCGCGCATCGATTATCGAATTCAATCCTGACGGCACGGGCAAACGCACGTTTGCAAGCGGCACACGTAATCCGATCGGCCTGGCGTGGCTACCCGGCACGCGCACTCTGTGGGCAGCGGTGCAGGAACGCGATCTCATGGGCGACAATCTGCCACCTGACTTCGTCACCGAGATCAAAGATGGTGGTTTCTACGGCTGGCCTTACGCCTATATTGGTCCAAATGAAGATCCGCGGCGCAAAGGTGAGCGGCCCGACTTGGTCAAGAAGACAATTGCACCCGACGTGCTGATTCAGGCGCACTCGGCCGTCCTCGGGCTTGTCTTCTACAAAGGGAAACTGTTTCCAAAAGAGTATAGTGGTGACGCGTTTGTCGCCTGCCATGGTTCCTGGAACCGCAGCCAGCGCACTGGCTACAAGATCATTCGCATTCGTTTTAAGAACGGAAAACCTGTCGGTGGCTATGACGATTTCATTACTGGCTGGATGCTCGACGAGAGCAAGCGCGAAGTTTGGGGGCGCCCGGTTGGCCTACTCGTCCTACCCGATGGCTCGATGCTCATCACCGACGATGGAGCCAACAAGATCTGGCGCGTCACGTATCGGCAGACGAAATAAGTCGCTGTTGTTTTGATTATCGTATGAAAAGTTGGGATGACTTCCTACTTGGGTTTCCACACCTGAAAAGTTTGTTGACAGCAATCAAGCCTTATCATACTCTATGGCACCCTCATCATACTTAGTCGGCCAAAAGACTCTCCCAGTTTTTCGGCTTCTTTAAATCCCCGCCCAGAAAGCATTAGCTGACGAGCTACGACCACAAGTGCGTGGTGCTTGAGGGTCTCAGTATCTGACGGGCTGGCAGGCTCCTGAAAACGGGATTTGCGGTGCGGCAGCGCGCGTCACGCGACGGCGCTTCGGATTTGCTGTCTTCCAAAACGATGAAGAATCCAAAGCGGCGCCATAGTAAGCACACTCGCAAGTTTCTAATAATCCAATAAAGTTTTCAGGCTGCGAAGTCCTGCAGATCTATAGGGGAAGTGTTTCTTATTTTCACTACGGATATGCCTTCGGGCCTTCGGCATTTGATTGTATTCCTGACGCATTCGCAGAGACTGTATTCCTAAGGCATTCGCAGAGACACGCCAATAGTCTAACTGAGTTGCTTTTACAGGCGACGACAAGACCCGTGGCTCAGGCAATTCGCCTTTCGCGAAAGTGGCTTATCTAACTCAAAGGATGAAACGCTTATGGAGAGCGAAACAAGGAACATCGCGCTTAGTTGGTATGCCATTCACACCAAGCCTCGTCAGGAGGAACGTGCAGATAATAACTTGCGCGCCTGTAATATAGAGACTTGCTATCCGCGGCTGAGGGAGAGACGCTACAGTTCGTTTACCCAACAGCCGTTTTACGCAATCAAGCCATTATTTCTGGGTTACCTTTTCGCGCGTTTTGATGCGCGGACTACGCTTAACAAGGTATGGTTTACTCGGGGAGTCCACAGCGTAGTTAGCTTTGGTGGACGCCCTTTGACAGTAAACGACGACATCATCTTATTGATCAGATCGCAAATTGGGCCTGAAGGTTTTGTCAATACCGGCCAGCAGTTTGCCATTGGCGACAAGGTTAGAATTAAGTCTGGTCCGCTTCGGGACTTCGTGGGTATATTCGAAGCCAATGCAAGCGACGCGACACGCGTGAGATTACTGTTGTCGGCAGTTAATTTCCAATGTCGTATTGACATTGAGCGAGATTTGATCGAGAAATTCGCTTAGCTAATCGGTTGTTCTCGTAATCGGAGATTTCTCGGACGGGTGCGGCGTTAGTGGCGATTTCGATCGAGATTCTATTGCTCTGTTTTGTTGAGCTTTTTCATTGCCCGTCCGAACCGGTGCAAGTATTCCACGGTCCCATCGGCGGCGGTCAAGATCACAAAGGTCTGCGTCTGAGACGTGCCTGGAATGGTAACGGCGAATTGCAAATTACCAATTTTGGTAATTGGCATTACCAGGTTTCCTTCCTTGAGAAAGAGACGACCGTTAGTCAGCCGGATTTCAGCGGTACTCTCATTTGCATACGTCCCTGCGTACTTCGCCATTTCCGCGTCACTCATCATTTGAGAACGAAACGACGGAACAGCGCGGTTCGGCTCCAGGGGCAACATTAATTCCAAAGCTTTACGAGCAGTTTTGTTGAGAAATGTGCCGCCTGATCTGTTTGAAAGAATGATCACGCCAAAACGATGCGCCGGCACTAGCCAAATAAGTGGTGTAAATCCAGCCCAACTACCCTGGTTGGTTAGGAGATGTAAACCACGATAGTCATAGATCACCCAGCCATAGCCGCTTTTTTGATTCTCCTCCACACTGGGGATATCCGCATAAGTATCGGAAAGTTTACTGACCACGGCGCCACTTAACGCTTGCCTGCCGCCGAGCTTGCCATCATTAAGAAAGGCAACGACAAAGCGAGCGAGATCACTACCGCTGGAGAACAATGATCCGCTCGGCCAACCAAGTGAATTCTGCGCATAGGGTCGAAGCACCGTTACTTCCCCCGTTTGCTGCAAAACGTGACCCTGAGAAAGCGGATAGGTCATTGCAATTGCCGGGCTAAAAGTCGTGCGCGTCATTCCCAGAGGATCGAACAGCCTATGCTTCATCGCCTCCGTGAAAGGTTCGCCAGTAACCGATTCCAATAGGAGACCAGCCAACGCGTATCCCGGATTGGAATGCGAGTAGATCTTTCCCGGTACGCTTAGGCAATATTCGTCGGTCCAGCTACGTACGGTCCGTCCTAACGCGTCAACTTCATAGAGCGCCCGCGCTGCATGCTCTTCCTTGATGCCTGCCGTGTGAGTTAATAGTTGGTGGGCGGTTACTTGCGAAAGCTTGCTGCTTAGACCAGGTACATATTTGCCAATCGGTTCATCCAGCTTTACCAGGCCTTCATCCGCGAGTGATACAAGAGCAGCGGCGGTGAAGATCGTGGTTATTGTGCCCACGCGAAACTCCGTCTCCGGCGTCACTGGAACGCCGGTCTCTATGTTCTTAACGCCAAAGCCTTTAGCAAAAACTACTTGATCTCCACTAATGACGACCACGGCGGCACCTGGAGTTTTGGTCTCAGCCATCTCTGCAAGGGCAGTTCGTTCCAATTCGCTCATATCAATTTGCTTTTGCTGAGCGCGAGTTGGGGTGGGCCACGTCGCTAAATACAGCAAGGCAACAGAGAAAGCCGACAGGCAGAGAAAAATTGAGGATCGCAGCATTCGTATTACCTTTCGCGGTGCTGATAACGAGGCGATATGACGATGACGAGTGTAGTTGAAAGAACTGAGCGCGATTTAAATTTGCCGTTAAGATCGAAGTTGTACGGGTGCGCTCTTCGTCCCGCACCCACTGCCATTCAAATTCATTCTTGACACCATAAGAAAAATTTGCAATTATCCGGCGCCTTGCAGCTTAGCACAGCGCACACTGCAACGTCTCCTGCGACAGTGATCCAATTTTTCGTAAGTTTGAGCTTAGTAATATACCGTAAGCTCTAAGTCCCTCCAGTGATCGCTGATTGAGCTCGAAGCTCAAGTGCGGCAGCTTTGCCTGCATCCACTCCAACTTCTCAAACAGCTCGCAAACCTTCATCGAACGTACGGCGAAGCCCGTGCAGGAACTAAACCGCCGACGCGTTTCTAATCCCTAACAGCATCCAAACTTATTCAGACGCACCCGTAGTTTGCTAATGGTAGAAGCAGGTGAGTTAGTACACGCATCCTCTCGTCCGCGTGCAGCCAGCGTCGGCTTAGTCCCTGGTGGCTTGTTGATTCTGTTTGCTCTGCTGCTGGCTTTCCTTGCAATACACAAACAGCAGCCGCCTGCGAGCGTTGCAGCATCCGCGCCCTCCACAGAGTTTTCCTCCGCTCGAGCGATGAAACACTTGCAGGTGATCAGCCAAAAACCGCATCCCATCGGCACAGCGGAGCATGCGGTCGTGCGTGATTACTTGATGGGCCAACTAACAGCGCTGGGTGTAAATCCGGAAATCCAAAAAGCAACAGTCATAAGCGACCGGTTTCGCGCACCCTTGCCGCTGCATGTCGGAACGGTTGAGAACATTTTGGCCCGGCTGAAAGGGACCAACAGTAGCAAAGCGCTTCTGTTAGTAGCTCATTACGACTCGGTACCCACCAGTGTAGGCGCTAGTGATGATGGTGCGGCTGTGGCCGCGCTGCTCGAATGTTTAAGAGCGCTAAAGGCGGGTGCGGCATTAAAAAATGATGTCATCTTTTTGTTTACCGACGGTGAGGAGACCGGGCTAATGGGCGCTCAAGGGTTTGTCGAAGGGCATCCCTGGGCCAAAGATGTAGGGCTGGTACTCAACTTTGAGGCTCGCGGTAATGGAGGCCCATCACTGATGTTTGAAACCAGCGCACAGAACGACTGGTTGATCGATCAATTCACGCAAGCTGCTTCATCCGCCGTCACTAATTCATTGCTCTATGAGGCGTACAAAGTTTTGCCAAATGACAGCGACCTGTCGATCTTCAAAAAGGCTGGTTTAGCCGGACTTAACTTTGCGTATATTGAAGGCCTGCCTCGATTCCACACATTGGCGGACAATTTGGAAGTACTCGATGAGCGCAGCTTACAACACCATGGAGCCTATGCTTTAGAACTGACGCATCACTTTGGAAACCTCAACTTTGACAGTCAAATTAGCAAGAGTGACAGCATTTACTTCAATACGTTTGGAACATCGCTTGTTCACTACTCGAAAAACGTTGCGATCGCTGCTTCCATATTTGCAACCGCGCTCTTCATCGCTGTGGCAATGTTCGGCTTTGCCAAAGGGCACTTAACGATCCCTGGAATCGGTCTCGGTCTGCTGGCACTCCTGCTGATTATGATCTTTGCCGGCACAATCGTGACGATACTCTGGTTCATGATCGTTCGGGTACATCGCGATTATGGATCGATTTTACAGGGCTTTACTTATAACGGCCGACTTTACCTGGCGAGCTTTGCGGCAGCGACGATTGCTATCGCTTCTGGTGCCTATGCTTTTCTTGCTCGTAAAGCCGCGATGGCAGATTTGTTATTCGGCGGATTGATCTGGTGGTTGATTCTGATGCTGCTGACGACCTTGCATGCGCCGGGGGCGAGTTACTTTTTCACCTGGCCGCTGGTTTTTTCTCTGATCGGCCTCGGAGTTTCCTTTGCGCTGGAAAGACCGGGAAAGCCTTCTTCCGTTGGTGCAATCTCGTTGTATCTCGGCTCTCTTCCGGGCATCGTCTTGTGCTGTCCGCTGATCTACTTAATCGCCATGGCGCTGCCTCTAAATGCCAGCGCCGCTTTTGTCGCGCTCGAAGTTCTGATGCTTTGTCTGCTTGTGCCTTATCTGAGGTTGATAACAGCTAAACATCAGTGGTCGTTAACCGCGGCGGCCGTGATTGTGAGTGTGATTTTTCTTGCAGCCGGCACTGCGACCTCGGGGTTTGACAGGCTACACCCCAAACAGAACAACATCTTCTATTGCCTGAATGCGGATACCGGACAATCCATCTGGGCGAGCGCGGATGAAAGACTGGACGAATGGACCAGGCAATTCTTTCCTGGCGGCGCACGTCGCGGCCCAATCCCGGAATATGCGCATATTGATCAACAGTTCCTCAACGGGCCTGCCGCGCTCGATCAATCAATCGAAGGTCCCAATTTGACGTTGTTGACCGACAAAGTGAAAGACGGAGTGCGAAGAATTGAGTTGCAAGTCATTTCACCAAGGCAGGCACCGTACGTTTCCATCTTCGTGAGCGCCAATGTCGACGTTTTAGAGGCTACGATCAACGGCAAACAGATCGATCACAGCAGCATTCCGCAACAGAGAGGGTTGGGTTTACTTTATTACGCTCCGCCGAAAGAAGGAATACCGCTGGCTCTGGAAATAAGGTCGAGTGGCCCTCTGACTATCGGGCTAACCGATCAATCCTATGAATTGCCTGCGTCATTGATGAAGTCGCTTAACGCGCGACCAGATTACATGATGCCGACGCCTTTTCCATTTAATCCTTACGGCGACTCCACTGTCGTAAGCAGATCATTTACTTTCTAAAAAACCAACGCGCCTCAACCAACAAGCTGAAAGGAGTTACGCAAATGAAATTAGCGGTGACTATCTTGACCATGGCAGTCGTCTCGTCGCTGGGATTCGTGTGGTGCACAAGCGCGGCAGCTACCATTCGTCAGGAACACAAGGAAATCAAGTTGGATCCGAAAATCTATGACACCTACGCCGGCGAGTACTCCGTCGAATTTGGCCCCAATGATGCCCTCACAATCTTGATTACGAGAGATGGTGACAAATTAATGGGTCAAGCAAACGGCAAACCGAAAATTCAATTGTTTCCCGAAACGGAAACGCGGTTCTTTGCAAAAGTCGCCGACTTACAGGTGACGTTCTTCGTCGAGAAGAATGGAAAGGTGTCGCATTTGACTTTCGCTGATTCGGGGAAGACCATCGAGGCCAAGAAAGTAAAGTAAAGATCGAGAGGAGACGAAGATGGATAGAGACGATACTGAAGACACTACTATCTACAAAGTAGTCATGAATCACGAAGAGCAGTACTCGATTTGGCCCGCCTACAGGGAAAACGCTCTGGGATGGACCGATGTTGGTAAAAGTGGTACCAAGGCGGAGTGTCTGTCTTACATAAAAGAGGTCTGGACCGACATGCGTCCGCTGAGTCTCAGAAAAAAGATGGAAGCCGCGGGACTCTAGCCGGCCAGCTCAAGACCGCAATTCAACGCTACATGTCGTGCAAGAACGTATGCGCTGCGATGGCCTTCTGAGATTGTTGCTGGCTCTACTGCTCACGTTCAGCTTTTGTCGGAGCACAACCCGAGCTCAGTCCGCTTCAACGATAGATGAGATTGAGAATCTCACGGCGGCCGAATTCGGCAGGGAGCCGACCGGGAGTCTCAACATTGCAATCGTGTCAGGTGGGCAACTGGTATGGACCAAGAGTTACGGTTACGCGAACATTGAGAAAAAGACGCCGGCAACCGCAGATACCGTTTATCGCATTGGCTCGGTAACAACACAATTCACAGCATTGATGTTGTTGCAACTCGCGGCCGAAGGAAAGGTGCATCTTTCAGATCCGGTTGCGAAATACTTTCCCGAAGTCAATAAGATTCAGAGCGCCTTCGATTATGCTCCGCCCATTACGCTGGTCCAACTGGCAACTCACACCTCCGGCATTGCTAATGAGCCGGACGATCTGATGCTTTATACGAAGGGAGCGGTTAGTGAATGGGAGAAGGTGTTAATTGCAGCCTTGCCTCACACCCGGTACGTTTACGAGCCAGGGACACGGGTGAGCTATTCGAACATTGGATACGCGATCCTGGGCGCTGCTTTGGGCCGTGCGGCACACCGGCCTTACGTCGATTACATCCAGGAACGAATTTTCCGTCCGCTGAAAATGACTCACACCGCCTTCGAACCTGACTCTCGTATACTCGCAAACCTCTCCAAAGGTTATGAAGTGAAAGCCGGAAAAGCAGATGCTGGTGTTTCTGAACAGGAGCATCAGGGCCGTGGCTATAAAGTTCCTAATGGCGCTGTCTACACCACCGCCAGCGACTTGGCTCAGTTCGTGGCTTTCGAAATGGGACATGGTCCTGCGGAGGTTTTGCCGGCTCAGGCTTTAGAAGAAAATTTCAAGCGGTTGATCGCGTTAACTGACGAACGCCCAACCTATCTTGCCTCCGGTTATGGGATCGGCTTTCGTTTTCGCACGTACGGCGACACCATCATTTACGGTCATGCCGGTGGTGTGACCGGCTACGAAGCGAGGGCAGACTTTGAAAGAACGTCGCAGTACGGCGTCGTCGTGCTGCGGAATGTCGGAGGCCGATCAACTCATCTCTCGACCACTAAGTTGGTAAGTGCTGTGATCGAAAAATTAGTCGATGCCTCGCGCACCCCCACCAGATGAGCACTATTGGCATTGCGTACTTTGGTAGTAGTAAAAAACTAAGGTCGGTCACACGCTGGTTATGGGAGGGCAACAGCCAAATGAAGAGAAGCGCTCTTTGCGGTTTCCTGGTATCGCTCCTACTGGTCTTCTGCTCACGTGACTTAGCTGGAGGCATTTGGCTGGAGCGGGTCTTAAGTGCGCCGCAGGATCCACCCGCTGAAAAGACGGTCGAACAAGTCTTTAAGAACATTCAAACACTGAAGGGCCTGCCCGCTTCGCAGATTTACGCCACGATGAATTTCATGAGAGCTTCCCTGGATGTGGAATGTCAGTACTGTCATCTCAGGAACGCTCAGGGCAACTGGGACTTTGCCAGTGACGCCAAGCCTACAAAGGAGGCAGCTCGGCGGATGATTCGCATGGTGCTGGAAGTGAACAAAGCTAACTTCGGAGGTGAGAACGCTGTCACTTGCTTTACCTGTCACCATGGACAATCGCAACCGGAAAAAATTCCGGTGGTGCTTCAGCCTAAGGCGGAAAGAGAGTCGAAAAGTGCCGCCAACGATAAAGCGCCGTTGCCTGAAGTCGATCAGGTACTGAACAAATACGTCGATTCTCTCGGGGGCAAGACTGCTATTGAAAAGACGAGAACGCGAATAATAAGGGGAACAATTGTCGAGCATTTGCTGCCAAGCTCGCCAATTGAGATCTGGCAACAATCTCCTGACAAGATCCAGATGGTCATTACTACGCCGAAAGCAACGATCACCCAAAGCTACAATGGTGCCGAAGGTTGGGTAGCAGATCCCCGTGGCGTTCGTCCACTGGACGGCGTGGCTTTGGCGATGCTGAAACTGGAGGCGGATTTTTATCGCGACTTGCATCTTCCTGAGCGTTATTTACGAATGATGGTTACAGGCCGCGATAAAGTTCGCGACCATGAGACATACGTGGTCGAGGCCACAACCGCGGAGCATAAGACAGAGAGGCTGTACTTCGATGTGCAAACTGGCTTGTTGCTTCGCCGGGTGACGTTTATTCAGACGATGATCGGTATGATTCCCGAGACCACCGACTTCGATGACTATCGTGCGATAGACGGGGTCAAGATCGCCTTCAAAAGGCACCGCGAACAGTTGCAAGGATTCGAAGTATCGAACCTGAGTTTCACTGAGATCAAGTCTAACGTGGAAATAGATCAGGCAAGATTTGAAAAACCCGCCGCGAAGCAATGACGAAATTCCGCGTACTTCAAATCAATTCGGCTTTGCACAAAAAGTCAGAGATACCACGGGCTTGCCCCGTGGAGCTTCACGTTTCCTGCTATTTAGCTAGTAACGTGACCCTCCACGGCCCAAGGCCGTGGCATCCAGGCTGTCGCTTGAGATCATCAGTGTAGCGACGAGCGTAAAACTCCGCGGGACAAGCCCGTGGCATCTTTCCGACTTGTGCAAAGCCAATCAAATCTTCAAAAAATAAAAAGGGAGGCTCCGATGACTAGAATAAGAAATACAGTCGCGGTTTTTCTGCTTACTAACGCCTGCCTTTTGACTGCCGTTCCGCCGGCGAACGTCATAGCTCAGGCTAAGCTTAGTGCCGCGGCTAACACTGGAGAGAACGATGCGGTGACGGCATGGCTGAAGCAACATGCCATTGCCCTGAAGACTCTGGAACCAAGCCAAGGTCTCGAGGATTTGAGACCGCTGAAGCATATTCTGCGCAACGCCCGTTTGGTTGGTCTAGGTGAGGAGAGTCATGGGGCTCGCGAAATCTTTCAGTTTAAGCATCGGGCGATTGAGTTCCTGGTGCGTGAGCTGGGATTCACGGTTTTGGCAATGGAGGTCAGCTATCCTGCCAGTCTCAGGATTAACGACTATGTGCTCAATGGCCGCGGCGATCGCGATAAGGCTCTCGCGGGTCAGGAACTTTGGGCCTGGGACACGCAGGAGGTGACGACAGTCATCGAGTGGCTGCGGCAGTACAACCAAACTGCGCCGCAAGGCAGGAAAGTCAAGTTCGTCGGCTTTGATATGCACAACAGCGCGCAGGCGATTGATGTGCTTCTTGCCTATCTTGAAAAAGTTGCGCCGCAGCGAGTCGAATCCACGGCTGCCGCGCTCAAGTCTCTGCGCCCGACTGGTCCGGGCAGGCAGCACTTTGAATACATACTTACTTCAGCGGCTGTTAAGTCGCAGACACAAGCAGCAATTAACGAACTAATTGGGTTCTTGAGCATAAACCAGACCAGGTTTAGCCGGCTGACGTCGCCTGGCGAGTTCAATTCTACGTTTGAACAGGCCCGAATACTGGCGCAATTTGCCGATGTTTATGGACGTCCGGAGATCGATAAAGAACATCCGGAAAACTCACGCGGTGCGGCCCGCGACTTCTACATGGCAGAAAATATTGAGCGAGTTCTCTCGGCCGAAGCACCATCCACTCGGGCAATTCTCTGGGCGCACAACGAGCATATCGCAACAACCAAACAGGGAATGGGTTCGCACTTGCGCCAGACATTCGGCACAGCTTATTACGCCATTGGCTCGAGCTTTAACCAGGGCTCTTTTCAGGCGCGTGAGATGGCGAAGGATGTGACGATCGGGGCGCTGACGGAGTTTACGGTAGGACCGGCGCCGGAAGGCTCCGTCGATTGGTACCTGGCCCGCACCGGCCTGAAGACCTTTCTGGTCGACTTCCGGCAGGCTGCGACTGATCCGTTGATGAGCGATTGGTTGAAGACGCCGCACCGCATGCGCGCGATCGGTTTGGGCTTCTCTCATCAGTGGAAGGACAGCCTCACATCAATTTCGCTCGACGGCACGTTCGATGGCATTGCGTTCATAGATCAAGTGACCCGCGCCCGGCCCAATGCCACTGGAATGCGCGGTCCCTGGATAATCGGGGAAAAGGCGCAGGGCAGCCAGCAATGACTGGGATATGGTTGAGTATGCAAACCGAAGTAGTTAACTGAAGGAGGCACAACTGATGAGTAACATGGGAAGATATTGTAAGGCCTATTACCTGGACACGTTAGAGAGCTTTCCCGGTTGGAAAGAAGCTGCCAGGAATATTGAGCCTGAAAGCAAATCGATCACTGATGCCGAGGCTGAAACTGACGGCGAGTCTACAACGCGACCCTTTCTTTATTTGCAGGAGAACTACACAGTAACTGGGGGTATTTTCCTGGACGACCAGGTAGTTTTCGATGCCGTCAGCGATGATTGGATTAGCTTTTGTAAAGACACATTGAAATTTGAAGTGCCCGACTACGCCGCAAGTGCACCGAGCAATGATAGTGTTCAAGAGCAAACGCAGGCGGCGCAGGTCTAAAGTCGCGAGGTTGATTCGCAATTCCCGCCGTCGCCGAATGCAACAGTCACTATGAGACGTGGTCGCACTAGTACTCCATTCCGGCTGCGCTGAACTGTCAAAGTAAGCTGGTCCTTCCTCAGTCTAGATCAACTCTCTCTATACGAAGAGCTGAAGTCCTCGCGCCAGGTATGCATGCCAGCTTGCTCCCTATTCATCGAATCTAACGAAGAGAGGAATCGCGGAAAATGAAAAATGAGAACGCAATAATTGTCGGTGGCGGATTGGTGGGTTGTTTACTTGCAGTGTACCTGTCAAAGCGTGGGTACCGAGTGGACGTCTTTGACCGGAACCCAGATCCTCGTGGCGCTCAGGCCAACCCGGGAAGAGCCATAAATCTGACGATCTGTGATCGCGGTTTCAAAGCCCTCGACAAAGTGGGTGCGGGCGATCTCGTGCGACGGATTTCGGTGCCGGCTTACGGCAGAATGATCCACTCTTTAAATGGGGAATTGAATTACCAGCCTTACGGAAACAACGGCGAAGCTATTTATTCAGTCCTGCGGACGGATTTGGGGACTACTCTAATGGAGTTTGCTGAGCAACAGCCAAACGTCGAGTTTCATTTTGATCAGAAGTGTGTCGGTCTCGAATTGGAGCCACTGAAGGTCGAATTCGAAGAGAATGGCTCGAGTCGCCGCAAACGTTGGGAAGCTGCTCGCGTGTTTGGTGCCGATGGGACGTTCTCAGCGGTGCGCACGTTGATGCAGCGGATGAGTCGCTTTAATTATTCACAGGAGTATCTGGATCAGGGTTACAAGGAGTTGCCAGTGCCTGAGTCCTCGCAGGCGGCGTGGAGCAGGGAAAAGAAAGTGCTGCATATGTGGCCGCGAGGTCGCTACGTCTTGCTTGGGTTTCCTAATACTGACGGCAGCTTCACCTGTTCGCTTCACATGCCGTTTGAAGGGAATCCATCGTATGCGTCGATCAAGACGGCGAATGACGTAACTGCATTCTTTCGCGCCGAGTTTCCCGATGTTGTTGACGAGATCTCAGACCTCGTTGAGAAATATTTTGCGCATCCACCAAACCCGATGCTCACCGTCCGCTGCGCGCCCTGGACGTTTGAAGGTAAGGTTGCGCTGATCGGTGATGCGGCTCATGTGCTCTTTCCCTATTACGGGCAGGGCGCGAACGCCGGGTTTGAGGACTGTGAGTTCTTGATGACGTGCCTGGAAAAACACGGCGACAATTGGCAGGCCACTTTCCAGGAATACGAGCAGACTCGTAAACCCAACATGGATGCTATCGCCGACATGTGCGCTGAGCATTACGTTGAGTTGCGCGATCTGGTTGGCGATTCACAATTTCTCCTGCGTAAGTCAGTTGAGAGAAAGGTCAATCAGATGTGTCCGGAGAAGTACGTGCCGCTATATTCGATGATAGCGTTCAGCGATATGTCCTACCGCGAAGCGCTGCGGCGTGATCAAGAGCAACGGCGAATCATCGATCAGCTTATGAGGCTCGACGATTTGGAGAACAAAATGCTGAGCGGAAAGATCGAGGAATTCATCCATGACTTGATGTCCGGCGCGGCCCCAATTGGTCGTGAAAGCGTGGCGCGCGAAGCCGCATCGTATGCTGCCTGAGTAAACCAAAAGTTCGTCGCGAATGCTATGAGTTGCACATTAGGAACCACTCCCTGGCTGGCCTACTCCAGGATAAATCCTGCGGCGCGCCTGCGCTTATTTTGTTTCCCTTATGCTGGTGGAGGCGCGTTGATTTACCGTGGATGGCCGTCCCTATTTCCGACGACCATTGATATTTGCCCGGTCCAATTGCCGGGGCGCGCAACGCGTCTTAGCGAGCCGGCATTTACGCGCCTGGCGCCGGCAGTAAGCGCAATTGCAGAGGCGATTATGCCACTGCTGGACCGGCCGTTTGCTCTGTTCGGCCACAGCATGGGCGCTCTAATCAGTTTCGAACTGGCGCGCTGGCTACGGCGGGAGCGCGGTATTTCACCAGTCCATCTGATGGTTTCAGGACGCCATGCCCCGCAACTTGAAAAGGAGGAACTGGTCCCGTACGACTTGCCGGAGCCGGCGTTCCTGGAGAAGGTGCGCTATTTGAACGGAACCCCGACCGACGTTTTGAAACAGCCGGAATTGCTGCAACTGGTTGTTCCTTTATTGCGCGCCGATTTTGAGCTCTGCCAATCGTATGACTACAGTGCCGAGGCGCCACTGGATTGCAGCCTGACCGCGTTCGGGGGCTTGCAGGATTGCGAGGTCAAACGCCCCGACCTTGATGCCTGGCGCGAACACGCGAGCGGCGCCTTCACTGTGCGAATGCTTCCCGGCGACCATTTTTTCCTTAATACATCACAACATCTGTTGAACCGCGTAATAGTTCAGGAGTTAAATCAATATTTGTGTGCCCCTCCTTCCGGTTCTGTCCGTGCGGCGCTTTACTAGACCGTCAATGCAGCATCCTCACCAGCCCGACCCGATTAGGCTTACTGCTTCAGCAACTTCTTAAGAGATGCATAAAGTGAAGAGACAGAATATCGAAGCAATTTATCCATTGACTTCGACTCAGGAAGGCATGCTCTTTCACTCGATGTATGCGGGTGGTTCTGGCGTTTACTTCCAGCAGACGAAGTGCACGTTTGAGGGCCGTCTGGACGTGCCTGCCTTTAGACGCGCGTGGCAACACGTTGTCAATCGACATCAAGTGTTGCGCACCGGGTTTAACTGGCAACTGAAACGCAAGCCGCTGCAAATTGTTCGCCGTCAGGTTGAGTTGCCCTGGGAAGAGCTGGACCAGTGTGCGCTAAGTGCTGTTGAGCAGGAGGAAGCATTACAACAGCGACTAAGAACATATCGCAAACAAGGCTTCGATTTGACGCAGCCACCGTTGATGCGTTGCCTGTTGATCCGGTCGAGTCCTCAATGCCATGACTTCATCTGGAGCTATCATCACATAATTCTTGATGGCTGGTCCGTGTCGCTGCTTCTCAAAGAAGTCTTTACTTTTTATGAAGCATTTCGGCGTGGCGCAAATCCAATGCTGGAAGAGCCTCGTCCGTTTCAGGATCACGTTGCGTGGCTCAAACAGCGCGATGTGTCGGCAGCCGAGAAGTTTTGGCGCGACTATCTCGCCGGGTTCGAGATTGCGACTCCGCTCGACACTAAGCTTACTCAGGGGCCAGTGGTTGGTGATGAGGAGACCGAGTACGGTGTACAGCAACTTCACTTGTCAGCGGCGACGTCCACGATGCTTGAAGAGTTCGCGCGGCGGAGTGGGGTTACCCTGAGTGTTCTGGTCGAAGGAGTTTGGGCGCTCTTGCTGAGCCGTTACAGCGGAGAAAAGGACGTCGTTTTCGGACTCGCTGTTTCCGGACGGCCGCCCGAATTGCCTGGCAGCCAAACGATTGTTGGCTTATTTATCAACACTCTGCCCTTGCGTGTACGAATCAGGAATGACAACCCATTGGGTGAATGGTTGCGGCAGTTGCAAGCGCAGCAACTTGAGTTGCAGCAATATGAGCACAGCGCGCTGATTGACGTGCAGGGATGGAGCGCAGTACCGCGCGGCATGCCATTGTTCGAGAGTATTTTTGCTTTCGAGAATTATCCGGTTGAAGATTTTCTGGCAACACTTAATGGAAACCTTAGAGTTGGTAACATTACCTCAAACGAAAAGACTAACTATCCTCTCAACCTGCTGACCTGGCGACATCAAGGCTTGCTTTTGAGAATTACATACGATAGCAGCCGCTTCGCAGACGCGACGGTTAAGCAGATGTTGGACCACCTGCGAACCTTGTTTGAAAGCATCGCTGCGAATCCAGAACAGTGCGTAGGTGAGCTGAGTTTGGTGAACAGGAAAGAGCGGCAGCAGTTAGAGGAGTTTAATGCCACGACCGTGGAGTACGAGCGAGCAGGATGTTTGGCAGATTTATTTGAAGCGCAGGTGCGGTTGGATCCTGAAGCAAAGGCGGTGGCGGACGACCACGAGGAGATCACCTATGCGGAGTTGAATGAACGAGCGAATGCACTCGCACACACACTACGGGAGCAAGGAGTCGGTGCAGAAGTGCTGGTGGGTGTGTGCGTCGAGCGATCGGTGGCTTTAGTCGTGGCGCTTCTGGGCGTGCTGAAAGCGGGCGGCGCGTATGTGCCACTGGATCCGGGCTATCCCAGAGAGCGGCTGGACTACATGGTGGCGGATGCAAGAGTAGAGATAGTGGTGGTCGGCGAGGGGTTGGAGGAGGTAGTTAGTGGCGAGCGGATCAAAAAAGTCAGCATCGCGAGCGGCGTCACGGGCGAGCGGCGCAAAAAGAATCCGGAACGGGCGATCGATGGAGAGAATCTGGCCTACGTGATTTACACGTCGGGATCCACGGGAAAACCGAAGGGAATCCTGGGTCCGCACCAACCAATGCTCAATCGCTTTTGGTGGATGTGGAAGACGTACCCCTTTGAACGCGAAGAAGTTTGTGCGCAGAAGACGAGCTTAAGCTTTGTCGACTCAGTCTGGGAAATATTTGGTCCGTTGTTGAGGGGAGTCCCACTGCGCGTGTTTGCTGACAATACCGTAAAGGATACACCTCATCTTATTGAAGCTCTCGCCGCAAACAAGATTACGCGGATTGTCCTGGTCCCCTCTCTGTTGCGTTCGATTCTGGATGGCCCTCGCGAATCGCTTCGCAAACTGAATGGTCTGAAATATTGGATCACTAGCGGAGAGGCGATATCGCTTGAACTGAGCGAACGCTTCCACGAATACCTTCCAGGGTGCGAGTTGATCAATCTTTACGGTTCGTCAGAAGTAAGCGCAGATGTCACGAGCTATACGACAACCGCAAATGAAAGCCGATCGAACATCCCCTTGGGGAAACCCATCGCCAACACAAGAGCCTACATCTTGGATGAGAATCTGCACCTTGCGCCAATAGGGATGAGTGGCGAGTTGTACATCGGGGGCGCGGGACTAGCGCGCGGCTATAACGGCCGCGCGGAGCAGACGGCGGAGCGGTTCATCCCGGACGAATACAGCGGAGTGGCAGGGGCGCGGTTGTATCGGACGGGAGATATGGCGCGCTATTTGGCGGATGGGAATATCGAATATCTGGGGCGCGCAGATCACCAGGTGAAGCTGCGCGGTTATCGCATCGAGTTGGGCGAGATAGAGACAGCGTTGCGGCAGCACGAAGCAGTGCA
>Ga0126376_10000603_pt1 | contig 17797 bp, 10 predicted proteins | sample PanSoiMetPlot_15_FD_92760 | JGI IMG/M metagenome (GOLD analysis project Ga0126376, IMG submission 92760) | Tropical forest soil microbial communities from Panama - MetaG Plot_15 | ecosystem: Environmental > Terrestrial > Soil > Tropical forest > Bulk soil | place: Panama | collected 2016-02-17
GATACGAACAACAACCGAGTTCGTCGCATACATGGCTTAACGCATGTCATTGCGACCGTAGCCGGAACCGGCCCCGCGGGTTTTGGTGGGGACGGCGGGGCAGCCATCGCAGCCAACTTGAGTGCACCCACCGGAGTTGCAATTGATGCCGGCGCAAACATCTTTATTGCCGATGCCGACAATGGCCGCATTCGGGAGATTGCCGGCGGCAGCGGCATCATCAGCACTGTCGCCGGGAATGGCTGTACCATTTCGGGACAGAGTCTCTGTCCTCTAGGTGACGAGGGATCAGCTACGGATGCTTATCTCTCAAATCCGATCGGGATCGCTGTCGATAATTTTGGAAATCAATTCATTCCCGAGGGGGGAAATGGCCGAATTCGGGAAGTCGATGCCCGGTCCGGAACCATCATCACCTTTGCCGGCGGCGGCACGGGCGATGGCGGGCCGGCCACGCTGGCTAGCTTTTTCAGTCCGGGTTCAGTGGCAGGCGACAGCGCCGGAAATCTGTTCATTGGTGAACGTAGTCGCATTCGCCGCGTGGATGCGGCGACCAGAATTATCACCACCATCTCCCAAAGCGGACAACGAGTTGCAGTAGACAACGCAGGAAACCTGTTCATCGCAGACTCGAATAGCGTGTGGCGTATTGATGCCAGCACTGGGGCGGTCACAACTGCCTTTCAAGGTCTTGTGTTCGGAATCGCGGTGAGCCTGGCAGGCGACCTCTACGTGGTGGATCAGTATGACAATTGCGTCTGGCTGGTGAAGGCTGGTAGCCAGACCGCAATCAGAATTGCCGGAACAGGAAACTTTGCCGATAACAATAGCTTAGGCGATGGAGGCTCGGCAGGAAGCGCGCATCTCTATCACCCGAGCGCGGCTGCTGTGGACCCACTGGGCAATCTCTTCATTGCGGACACCTCGAATCAGCGAATCCGGCGTGTGGACGTTGCCACCGGAGTCATCACTACCGTTGCAGGTACAGGCGTAAAGAATTTCAGCGGCGATGGCGGCCTGGCCACAAGCGGCACTCTTGCAGATCCTCTCGGCGTTTACGTGGATGGAGCAGGGAACCTGTTCATCGCGGATTCTCTCAATCACCGTATCCGTCGTGTGGACCATGCGACGAGAATCATCACGACATTCGCAGGCAGCGGCCCGACAGGCAGCGATAAGGGTAGTTTCAGCGGCGATGGCAGCGCGGCAAACAGCGCGACCCTGAACTCTCCTGGCGCCGTTGCCTTCGACAACAACGGAAGTTTGCTGATTGCCGACACTGGGAACAATCGAATCCGGGTTGTCGCCCCAAACACGTTCTTTGTTTCTTCCGGGCTACTTGCATTTGGATCTGCATTGCTGAACACGCAGAGTCCATCGCAGAACTTCGCGATCACTAATGCCAGCAACACGCTACTCGCCTTCGCGATTTCTGTTAATGGCGAATACGTTGAGTCGGACAACTGCCAAACCGGAGTGGCGCCGGGTTCGTCATGCCAGGCAAGCGTGTCGTTTGCCCCGAAGACTGCGGGACTGCAAATTGGAACGATAACAATTGGTCCGAATAGTGGCAATCCTATAACAATATCCCTTATCGGCGTGGCGAAGTCGACTACGATAGTCGCTCTAAGGTCCTCGCAAAACCCGCAACTCGTTAATCAGCCGGTCACGTTCACAGCGACGGTTGCAGGCGACTCAGGCGCGGTGAGCGGCGCAGTAGCTTTCACTGCATCTGGAAAACTGCTGGGAATTTCGACTCTGATCGGTGGAGAAGCCACCCTGTCCACCACCCTCCGCACGAGCTCTATTGTGACCGCACAGTATTATGGCGACCTCAACAGCTTTCCGAGCACCTCGACGACGCTACTTCAAAACATGGTGTATCGGTCGTTAAACGCTTTGACCGTCTCCTCGTCAATGAAGCCATCTATATTCGGCCAGGCAATTACGTTGACGGCTACGGTCAAGGCGGGAACTGTTCCTGACGGGGCACTGATCACGTTCAAAAAAGGAATTACCGTACTGGCTGCGGTTCCGCTTTCGGGCGGATCGGCTTCATTCACTACATCCGCCTTACTGCCTGGCATTAATGTGATAGTGGTCAGCTATGCTGGTGACCCGTTCTTTTACCCGGCTACTGCCGTCTTCTTGCAAATGGTGGATAAGGTCCCGACAACAATTACTCTCAGCTCCTCTGCGAATCCGGCACGATACGGCCAGCCTCTCACTTTCATGACGACGGTTGTAGCGTCCGGAAACTGTACGTTTAGCGGATCCGTCATTTTTCGTAATGGAGTCGCAATATTGGGTGCGGCAGTGGTGAGTGTCAGCGGCACGGCAGCGCTGACGCGCAGCACTTTCCCGCTGGGAACGCTCGCTGTCACCGCAACTTACCTTGGAAATGCCCAGTGCAGCGGAAGCACGTCTGCAGAACTCGATCAGGCGGTTGTGCTGCAGGCTCAACTTACTGCCAGCCCAGCCTCGATCAACTTTGGCAGCGTGGCGGCAGCCAATTCTGCTGTGCAATCAGTCATGTTAACCAATGTTGGAAATGCGAGCGCAACTGTTACTCAACTCAGCAATGCCAGAGCCGCATTTTCGTTGGAGGGATTAATCCTACCGTTCACGCTTCGCAGCGGAGCTAGCGTACCGATTCAAGTCACATACACACCTCCGCTGGCAGGCTCGTACAGCGATACTGCAATGATCACAAGCGATGCCGTCAACTCGCAGCTTCCAATTGCGCTGAGCGGGATGGCAACACACTCGGTGGATATTAGTTGGACTGACATTGACGCCGCGTTCTTCGGTCACAACATTTATCGTGGTACGCAGCAGGGAGGTCCGTACACAAGAGCAAACCCCCGGCCAATTTGGGGATTGAATTGGAACGACGCTAGTGTGCAGCCGGGAGTAACTTATTACTACGTCGTCACAGCGGTTTTTTTTGAAATGGAGAGCACTTACTCGGACGAAACGAGCGCCACCGTGCCGGAGCCCTGAGTCCCTCACATCCGGGAAATCAGAGTGAATATTAGGAGCTAATGAACTAGTTAGTAATCAGTTTACACACTTCCCAAGGAAAAGGCTCCACTGCAGGGAGTTGTCTGCGTGTAGCACCGAAGCTGCTGCCAATTCTGAACACCCCAAAGCAGCTGTCGTCTATCGTTGTTGCTTATCCAAAGTGACGGTAAATAGTGCTCCCGGCGAACTCTATGACCGAGCGCGGTAACACGCCAAAGACATTCTTCATCAAACGTGATGTGCGGGCCCTGGCAAAATTGTAATTCAAGCTAGGTGCCCAAGCCCAATAGTTCAGTTGATTCGACCAGCTCGTCCAATGATTCTTAAAGGTAACTAACCCACCCGCATCATGATCTGTTCTCCCAAGGTCTAGAACCTTTGATCCAATGGATTTCGCCTTGACGATTACTCGCCAGAGCAGAAAAGGAAAGGCACCACTACTGTGGAATCTTTCATCGGAACATCCATATTTAAAGTAGCTCTTATCAAGAAAGTGCAAACTTATTATTGCAGCAACGGGAATGTCGTTTAGGTACGCTACTCGTAAGTCCGCGTAATCTTTCATGCATTCGAGAAGATTTCGAAACCAAGCGAATGGCTGCGGTGGCATGCCGTGGCGAATTCTCGTCCGAACCATGAGCCCGAAGAAGTCTCTCAGATGCTTTTCTGTGTTGCCACATTCCTCGCGAACTCCCACGCGTTCCGCGTGCCGGATTCTTCGTTGCACACAATTTTTATGCAGGCGACGAAAGAGTTCGCCTTCTGATGGCTCCAAGTCAACGCGATGCAAAAGATACTTGCCGGTCGACGCGAATCCGAGCTTTTCCAAGTCGCAGCTGATAAGCGAGATCAAGGGTCGCAATTCGATGTATTTCCGCTTCTCACAAAGGCTCTCTTTCTGCAGGTACAAAAGCAGGGTCTCAAGTTCTTCCTGGCTTTGGCACAAAGGCGTGCAATGATCGGAGAACGGTAAGGAGACAATGCGACTACCAGTGAGGCGGCTGCGAATTCGAACGCAGAGTAGCCCGTTTGTCAGTGCTACTGCAGGTCGCGAGGTTGTAAACACCACCGGTTCGTATCCATACGTCCGTTGCAGCGCCTGCAGCCATCCGGCACAGTGAAACACCGATGCTGCAGGGTGTCTGCTCAGGAGGTCTTGCCAGTTCGAGTCAGCCAGCGGATTGAGTTGAGAGACAGCGAATGCACCCGAATGGTTCATTTTCCGATCTGCAGCGATGAACGCGAGGAGCAAGACTGCGTTCTCTTAGTCACCTTTGTGTTTCAAGCCTGGAACTATTCAGAAAGACTTGTTACAAATTGCACAAACTCAATTTGTGAAGATCGTCGGCAATGGAGGTGGACGATTATTAAAGCTCTCCAACAACGGATCGCTAGCCTTGCACGAGAATAGGGTGCGCAGAATTGAGTGATGGCTTAAGCAGAAACCAGTGGTTGTAGATGGGACGACAGCAACGACTTGAACACGGCTGTCGTAATGCATATGCATACTGCCGGACGATCGGTTCGAAGACGAAATTTGCTTACCGTGGAAGTACCAGAGTTCTTGCTGAACACTGTCGTCGATAGGAGAAACGGCTGAAAATGCAACAGCGATCAGCGTTGCAAGTGCCAACAACTTCACTGTTGACGCTTTGCGGTTCACTATCTTAAGGGGCTTGCCCAATGAGATCTTGCCAATGAAGCGTATGCTTTTGGGGGAACATGATTGTGCGCCTCACAATTCGGGATGTCAAGTGCAACTCACCCCAAGTCGCTCGCATCGCGATCTGTCGCTACATGCTCGAGAATCTAGTCGCTGTCCGCGTTACCTGCAACTGTCACTTTTCGCAGTAGTACGCGCGATTCTGATCGACTCACGCAGATATTCTTGCACGACACATGACCATGCAATGATTGCTATGGTTATTAACATACTTCAGCTACAACGGGCGATTGCAGAGCACCGAGCGATTTGGAACGAAGAACATGAAAAGACAGTTCGTCAGCGCGATCGTTGTCGGATTAGCGATCACCCTATTGATCCTGCGTTTTGGATTTCCTGGTAATCATCGACGGCGGCCTATTGTTAGTCAGGATCTTGTTTCGTCCGAACTGAACAAAGCTGCGGATCTCGATGACCAGCCTGGGAGGCGGCATTCTATCCGGCCCAACGACCTTCCAGCACCATTCGCAACCGTTTCGGCGGAAAATTTCGCTCAAATTGTTCCGCGTCCGGCTCAGGCGTGGCCTAAGGTTCCACAAGGGTTCAGGGTCCAACTCGTAGCCACTGGTTTGGCAAACCCAAGGAAGATAGTCACGGCCCCCAATGGCGATCTTTTTTTCTCTGAGAGCTCAGCAAATGTGATGAAAGTTATCCGTGGAATCGATCCCAGTGGGAAAGCAGAGAAGATCGAAACCTTCGCAAGCGGGCTTCGACAGCCTTTTGGCATAGCCTTTTTTCCCCGAGGACCTAATCCCCAGTTTGTCTACGTGGCAAATACGGATTCGGTAGTCCGATTTCCGTATCGGAATGGTGACCTGCGAGCTCGAGCTACAAAACAAACCGTTGTGCCGAATCTACCTGGCGGCGGACGTTTAGAGGGGGGAGGTCATTGGACTCGAGACATTGTGTTCTCTGAAAACAACGAGAAGATGTATATATCAGTGGGTTCTCGGACGAATGATCAAACGCAGTGGCTTGCTCCCTGGTTCGACAAGAATCGTGCGAGCATTTTGGAATACAAGCCCGACGGATCGGGATTTCGGATTTATGCGTACGGCATTAGGAACGCTGTTGGACTCGCAATCAATCCTGCTGATGGAGTCTTGTGGGCTTCAGTAAACGAGCGAGATCGCCTTGGAGATGATCTCCCTCCCGATTACATCACCCACATAACTGCGGGCGGATTCTACGGTTGGCCCTGGTACTACATCGGCGCTAATCAGGATCCGTTCCATAAGGGCGAGCACCCAGAGTTAGCTCCGAAGGTAATTGTTCCCGACGTTCTTATCCAAGCGCACTCCGCTTCCCTCTGCCTGACCTTCTACGACGGTCAGCAATTCCAACCCACCTATAGCGGGCAGATTTTTGCGGCCGAACATGGATCATGGAACAGGCAAAAACACACTGGGTATAAAGTCATCATGGTTGCTCTAGAAGATGGCAGCGCAACCGGGGAGTACGAGGACTTCATGACCGGCTTTGTTACGCACGACGGACAAGTATGGGGACGTCCTGTAGGCGTTACGGTGGCTCAGGACGGGGCCTTGATCGTAACGGATGACGGTTCCAATTCGATATGGCGCGTAAGTTCTCTTCAAAACGGCCTTGGGCGTCAAAAACGATCGAGTCCACCATTAAACGCGACGCCCTAAAGTCAAGGCCAACATTGTAAGAAGGCAAATCAACCTTCGCCTCTCGCCTTCCATTCTCTTTCTTGGTTCTTCCCCGATACAACCCGCTTGCCTCAAAGAAGACTCTGAAAGTCCGCTTCGTCACGACCAGTCAGCCGAGACCAGTGCAATCGTTGTTCCATTGATCAAAGAAATGTGCTGCGCACAAATCACTTGATTTCGATTCATATCAGGGGATTGTGGAATTCGTCGGCCAACGGTTTTGCAAACGCCTCCACAAGTACGGAAAGGAGAATTCCCTATCGTTTGAGACTAGCTACGCGAAGATTTCTGCTGCCACACCAGAGTGAGGCTGCAGTGGACGCAGCTTGTGGTAGCCACCAGGTCTTCCGAAAAATTCGGCTTTGGCTCCGCATCATTCGGTGGCTCACAAAGTCGAAGCCGAACGGTGCAATCTGGAGGATGGGATAGATGGCAGCGGAATTCGCAAACGGACGCATCAGCACATTACGCTCGTAGCCGTTCCCACTTTCAATGGACCGACGGGTTGACCATGCATCGAACGCTGCTGCCGAATGTTGCGCAATTATAAGCCCCTTCCAGATCCGAACTTCTCCCAGGCTGGGCTGGTTCTCGGATGGTTTTGTTGTCGGTTGAGGTTTTAGCGGAAGCGCTGCGCCGCGCACCAGCGCACTCGACGCTGATGGCGTTGAGATGAGCTCAACATTCGGATCAGCGGCAGCCAATGAGTCTGGCGAAGAGTTTGCGGCAGAGAGTAGCGGCGTAGCAGAAAGTGTTGCGATCGACTGCTGTGCAACCGCAGAGACAGCTGTCAACGTTGCCAGAACAATGGCTCCGAGCCCGAGCTTACTAATCGGCAATTTCATGCACCTAGGTACAGCACGCCCACGTCCACTCGGACATGTACTTTCGAGCGCCCTACGTACAGGAAATCAACTTGTGTTCACAAGTACTTAGAAAGTGTCCTCGCAAACTTTCTGGATCCCGCATCGGGCAATCCTGCCGGCTGGTTTGAGACAGAATGTGCAAGGGTTTGCACACACAGGTGACACCTTGTCCCATCGAGTTTCGACCCCAGCAGCAGGAGATCCTTAATCAATAGTTAACATTTAATCTGCGCCTAGATTGCATATCAGTACATAAGCCGGAAAACACAAATCCCATACTCAAAAAACAGATTAGGCCGACCAGGAATCTCCCGACCGGCCATAAAATTCTTGAATTTTCTTTCTGATTTCTACTTCTTCAGCAAGCGCAGTCGAAATTCCGAGAGGGACACCAAGGCAGAGCCGAGTAGAAGCATGGAGCTGGGTTCAGGAACAGCCGAGGTCTGACTCAATTGGAAGTTCTTTCTTTCGTCCGATTTCCAATCGCCAGGTCAAGAGGTTTGCCGGAGTGGTTCCACCCCGCTGGTCAAAGATCACTTGGTAGTTGATTGGTGAAATCTGGAAGTTCCCTGGACCGCTGCCACTCACCGCACTGCCGGTAACCGCTGTATCGGGGATGCGAAAGTGATGTAAACGTCTCCGCCGACCGAGGAGCAGGACAAACAGAGGGAAATGTTTCCGCTGATAAGTGTCGAGCCCAGATCGGTAGAGCCGCTACTCGGCATCGTTTGTGTGGTCGTGAGGGTAAATAAAACTCCCGTGGAAAAGAGATCGGTTGTAGTAGAGATCAGATTGCCGGTCACTGAGAACGTTCCAAGCGAGCTGGTTGTTGTCAGAGGGGCTGACGGAACAGCCTTGCTGCCTGGAACGCCGAATCCTGCAAAAGAGATTTCCACACTAACCATGGTCTGTGTTGATGGTTACGTCAGTGCCGGTTGACACGCAGTTCGCTGGTGCACCGCAGTCAAACGACCCGACAGTTGAGTAGCTGACGCCTATGCTATCCGCCCGCCCTGCCGCCACAAGTAAAACAGTCACCGCGAAGACGGAGAGCGGGACCGATAGCGTGTCTTTTCACTGACTACCCCCTGGTTCGGTCTGATGTTCTGCAGTCTTGCGCAGGTCGTCGGGTCATTAACGAGCAGGTTATATTTCAAATTTGTTACAGGAGTAAGCGGCTCATTAGGAACAATCTAGAAATGATTTCGCATTTAGTACGGGACTGAAATTTGCAGTTCTTTGCAATGAAAGAAAATTACTTGCCCTGGAGCAACTAGCGATTCGCCTGATTCATGATTCTGCCGAACGTCAGTTCCAGCCATTTGGCTGAAACAGCGGCGTCGGGATTTGTATCGCTGCTGTCGCGCATTACCTTCACTATCAAACTGTAGCCGGGCTGGCATCCCCGGCCGAAGAGCAGCCCGGTTAGGGTTGCGACGTATTGACCACCTGCAACAGGCAGATTATTCGCAATCGCGGCGCTAGTCTGCAGCGGCGGGCTGAGCGGAGTGTCATCGGTCACCGTACCGTCCATGGCGCTGCACGCTGTTTGGATATCCCACGAAGTAACATCTCCTGAAACTGTATCTGACGTAGTGAAGGCAATACGCACATCCACGCTCGAGGCCGCATTCCAATCCGTCGGAAGTTCGAACGAGATGTAAGCCGCATTCCCGTGATCAAACTGCAATACTCCCTTTTGGGAATTCACACCCTGACACGCTGCGGATGGAGGACTCGTTGAGTCTGCGTCCCAATTGCTGAACGAAGAGCCATTGAAGCAGCCTGCCGCCGCGAAGAAAGCACGAGCTGGCATGGAGAAAGAATTTCCGCTTGCTTCAGCGTCGAACGTTTTGTGTGTCAGTATCGCATCGCTGTCGGAAGTCAGAAACGCAGAAACGGACTTTCCCGAATCGGTACACGGGTTACCATTAGCTCCGTACACAATGAGGTTGCCTGGAATTCCGCTAGTGCAAGGTGGACCTTGCGGACCCTGTATACCGGGCGGTCCTGGAATACCTGGCAATCCTTGTGGGCCCTGGGCTCCCGCCGCGCCATCAGTTCCAGGGGGTCCCTGCAGTCCAGTAAGTCCAATCGGCCCTTGCGGACCTGTCGCTCCCGTTGCTCCAGCCGGGCCCATCGGACCTTGTGGACCTGCCGGACCCATTGCCCCTTCTGGGCCAACTGGACCAGCGGGACCAGGTGGGCCACCTGCCGGCCCTTGGGGTCCAGTAGCTCCTTGTGCTGCCAATACTGACCAAAATGGATCGCTTCCTGGGGGGTCTTTCGGTGATCCTGTCGCGATGTAGGAACTCCCCTGATAGGTCACCACGTCGTTGGCCGCATAGGTCGCTCTTGAGTCAAAATCATTCCGAAACGTGAAGCTTGTCCCATTTTGGCCCGGATCTCCCGGCACTCCCTTCGGTCCAGGCAGGCCTTGCACTCCCTGCAGCCCTTGATCCCCTTTGTCTCCTTGCAACCCTGGAAGGCCCGTCGGACCGATCGGTCCGGGGTCCCCCTTCGCTCCTGTGAGTCCAATCGCTCCTTGCAAGCCTGGTTGTCCTTGTGGACCCTGAACCCCTGGATCGCCCTTGTCTCCTTTGTCTCCCTTCGCACCCTGTGCGCCTTGTGGCCCGACACCCCCCTGAGGAGCCATCAGTGCCCACACCGCATCAACTCCCGGCTCCGCTCCCACCGCCGGTGTTCCCGTCGCAATGTATGTGCTCCCTTGGTAAGTCACCACCTCGTTCGGCACATAGCTCCTTGCAGGATCGAACGTATTGCGGAACGTGAAGCTTGTCCCATTTTGGCCTTGCAGACCTTGCGCTCCGGTGTCACCCTTTGCACCCTGTGGCCCAACGCCGCCCGTATCCCCTTTTGGACCTTGCGGTCCTCCGGGACCGATTGCTCCAGCTGGACCTATCGGACCCTGAGGGCCTCCCGGACCCGCCGGACCGGTTGCGCCTATCGCTCCCGTGTCACCCTTTGGACCCTGAGGCCCTAAGCCACCCGTGTCCCCCTTCAGACCCTGCAATCCCTGTACACCTTGCGGCCCAATGCCTCCCTGTGGCGCCATCAGTGTCCATGCAGGATCACTGTCAGGATTTAATCCCAAGGTTGGCGTCCCCGCCGCAATGTATGTGCTCCTGTTGAAAGTCACCACATCGTTCGGTAGATAGCTCCTTGCAGGATCGAATGTATTGCGGAAAATGAAGCTTGTCCCATTTTGGCCCGCTGGTCCCGCCGGACCGGGAAGTCCCTGCATTCCCTGAGCACCTTGTGCGCCGGTATCTCCCTTCGGTCCTTGAGGACCCTCCGGCCCGGTCGGACCGCCAGGTCCTTGCGACGAAGCGGACGCAACCCAACTCGTTCCGTTGAAGCTCAACACGTCTCCATGCGCGGGGGATATGCTTAGGTCTATTGGAATTCCTTTCAGCCTATCGACCGAGATACTTTGCTGAGTTCCGCTGATGTCGCCCAGGAAAGGGCCGATCACGTTCCACGCTGCGCTGGCCTGAAGGGCTGGCATTACTGTAATGTCAGGAGAGAGCTGAACCCCCTCCACGGTAACTCGCAGCAAGAGGTTGGCCCGGAGAAGCATGGATTTAGATAGGGCTGGCATACCGGGTCCGCCGAGCACGACAGCGTAGAGACCGCCAGTCACGTTCAGAGTTTGTGGTCCGGAAGTCCAAAGCTGTTTTCCTGTTTGATCAAGAATCGAAAACACGAAATTCCGTGTTCCCGTTACGGGCGTGTCAAACTCGAGCAGCCGGCCTTGATATGCCAAGAGGGGAGTTGGGGACGGATCGGCATCTTGAGCGAGGCTCTCACATGACAGCCAAAATAGCGAGATTAAGGCGAAGACCCAACAAAGTACGCGGCTTCTTTCCCTCATAACATCTCCCTAATGGCAACTGGGATCGGAGGCTTTGCAAGGTAGCGGAACTGGAAAGCCGCTCTGCACCTGGGTCTTGCCTGTTGGATCGATTGACTTCACAGCAGGAACAGCGCCCCCGATGATTACTGCGTTCTGAATTGGGCCGGAGATTTGCAGAGCGCCTGATGCCTGGGCCAAATCGGTGTTAGGCGCTATCGGCGAAAGCACAGTGACGGCTGAGGAGCTGCTAATGTTGTTTCCAGTTGATGAATTCGTGGGTACCCAGGTTGCGATAACCGAATAGTTCCCCGGCTTTTCCGGTGCGGTGTAGATCCCTGAACTAGTGATGGTCCCCCCGCTTATTGGACTAACTGACCAAACCAGGACAAATCCGGGCGGAGCACCTGGTGAAGCGGTGAAAGTTGTAGTAGAACGCGGTGCAACGCTGGCCGAAGCCGGGTCAACAGTAAGCTTCAGAGCGACAGGCGTCGGATTTGGAGAAGCATTTTCGAGGTGTGAGCCGTTCCCGCAGCTAGTAAGTATAGAAATCACAAACGCAAGCCCCAACAGAATCGCGACAGCCGGCCTACCTTCGTTTCCACGTGCAGCAATCTGTGCCAAAGATAGTGACATTGGGTACCGCGCCATGACATTAACTGTGGGAGATTAGCGAACGGACGCTTTAGGCTTGCAAGGTGCCCGCAACTTTGTAGACAAACGCCTGCCCGAAAAAACTCGACTTGCACTGAAGAGCAGCTGTTTGAGACAGACTCAAAGTGCCACAATTCGAGTCAAACTGTCTGTTGCACCTGAAAAGCCAAAGTTTCGGGGCGCAATGGTGGCATAGGAGACGCAGTGATCAGCTCACCGCAAGAGAGGGACGCTGGCTGGTGATTTAGTAAATCTTGCTCTTCCTTAAGCTGACGCCATCCGCAACTGATTGTGTGCAAGCTCTTGCATTCTAGTGCTAATCATTTTCCGCCCAGAAACGGATCGTGCGAGCAGGTACCGCCTGTAGCTTTCGAAGCGGAATATAAGGAACGAGTATTTTGGAATTGAGATCCAAGGTTGCCACTCAGAATAATTGCCGGCAATACGGATGTTAGCGATTCGCTACTATTGGCGTATGACCACGACCTCGACAAGGCCGCCGCCGGAACAGGTGGTAATAATGGGAATCGTATTCCACTTTGCTGACTTGCCATTTCGACAATCCGCTTGTTGAGTAAGCTGGATGGGCTGTCATCTCTGCCACCCCGCCATGTGAGGATAATTCCCTCCCCTATGCAAAACTTTGCGCAGTTTCGTCGAAACACTACTAAGCAACGACTAGCAGTTTCAACAGTCTAAGTTGGTACAAAAAGTGCTCCTGATACTGTAGGATGAGAACGTTGGGCACCATTCTTGGGATTGTTGCGCTGATATTGCTGGTCTTGATTCTCATCGCCCCAAATTTGGAGCTCGACGATTATTGCGATAAGCCGTTTTACCGCCTTGTCGTCCTTTTATTCTTGTTCATTCTCCAGCTCTTTTGCGTATGCGATTGCCTTTCCCTTCTGGGTATTGATTTCAGAAGCCGCCCACCTCATATCCCGCTAGATTTGTGGCTCCAAACTTCTCAAGTCACAACTGCTCCGCTGCCTCTGCTCTGCTGAACTAAACCTCTACTCGGTCTTGCGCGTCGGGCTCGCTTTTGATGTGTGCCTGAGCCCTATTCCTCTGGCGATTTCTTTTCGTCAACACGGAACACTGTCAACCTAATTGAGCAAGCCCCAGATACTCGGGCTTTTGAGGTCATTCGATGATCGCCACGATTCGGGGTGTCTTTGTCCGAAAGTATTTAGCAGTACTTCGCATCATGTGGGGTTGTTTTCCCGCTGCATTCCGCGCGCGCACACTTGGCCGCGCTTATGGGCGGTACATGCATGGAGTTGTCTGTCGCTCCAGCGATCGCAGCCAGAACCATTCAACTTTCTTTTTGCGCAACCGTCCTGAACTTAAGCTGATTTGTCGTCTCCTGATGGAGAAACCTAGCGGCAGTGAAGTCGATATTGCCGTGATTGGATGCAGCAATGGCGCCGAAGTCTATTCAATAGCTTGGGCCATTCGATCTTCCCGTCCGGATCTGAAGATCAACTTGAAAGCGGTTGATATCTCGCAGTCGATTCTGATCGCGGCTGAGCGAGGCCTGTACCCGCATTCCGGCAAGCAGGGGCCGTGGCCCTCAATGTTCGAGCGGATGAATGCTCAAGAAATCGACGCGATCTTCGAAATGACCCATGGCGAATTCCGGATCAGACCGTACCTGCATGACGGAATTCAGTGGGTGCTTGGGGACGCGGCGGATCCAGGATTGGCGACTGTTCTGGGCCCGCAAGATCTGCTTATTGCGAACCGTTTCCTCTGTCACATGAAACCGACTCTCTCGGAAGCTTGCCTTCGGAACATTGTCCGGTCAGTTAAGCCGGGTGGCTATCTGGGCATCTCTGGAGTTGATCTGGATGTCCGGATGAAGGTGGCTCGCGCCCTGAAATGGAAACCGGTTACGGAGCAGATCGCTGAAGTTCACGAGGGGGACCCGTCATTGACGGAGAGCTGGCCGTGCACTTATTGGAGTGTGGAACCGTTCTCACCTAGCGTTCCCGACTGGTCGGTCCGCTATGCCTCATTTTTCCAGATCGGATCGGCCATCAGCGAAAAGCAAGGCCAATTTCCTGAATCTTTGCTGAATTCAAGTAGCGATGTGCTGGACAGTCAATCGATCTCCGGGTTCGCTACTCGTGAACTATCGGGAGCTCCGAGCAATGTCTGACCGCGCGATGAAAGTTGCTCTTGTCTATCACATCGGCTGCGGGAACCTCGGAGAAGATGCCAGCATTGCGGCCATTCGCGAATATGTTATTGCCCGATGGCCGCACGCCGAATTCGCTTGCCTTCGTATGCTTCGCGACGATCTTGCGGGAGAGGTCTCGTGGCCTTTGTCGCACCGAACTCTGAATGGCAGAGTCTCCGTCCCCAGCAACTTGGAAGGCGTCAGGAATAACCTGAAGACCTCGCTCGACGGACATCGCTGGCTTTTTAAATTTCTTCGGATGCTGTACCGCATAGAGAAGAACGCTGTCGCTGCCGTTCAAGAAATTGCTTTTTTGATCAGTTCGTTTCGAATGCTGCGCTGCTTCGACATTCTGGTACTCAGCGCCGGCGATCAATTCGGCGAAACCACAGGCCAGCATCGCAACCTTCGTCCATCTTGGAAGCATCCGTCGCATGTTTTCAAATGGGTCCTACTTGCCAAGATTGCTGGGGTGCGGTCGGTTCTCTTGAATGTCGGTGGCGCTCCGCAACAAGGGCTCACGGGAGCATTCATCGCTGGCGTGCTGTCATTCGCTGATTCCGTCGGTTTTCGCGATGAGCAATCGCGGGAATCCCTTTCATTGAAGGACGCCAAGCGGGCGAGCTTCTTGCTTTCCGACACTGCTTACAGTCGGAATTTCGTCACGCCCACAGCGTCTGAACAATCGCGTCGGACCAAGCCGGTGGTGGGCATTGCTCCAATGGTCATGAGCGATCCGACGGCGCCGCTTGACTCCGCGTTCCAACATCGGATGGCCGCGTTTGTCGTGTGGCTCATCAATAACGGCTATTTTGTGCGATTGTTTTGCACGAACATCAATCTTGATTCATCAAGCGTCTGTCACATGCAGGAAATTCTGAAGGGTTATGCTATCGGTGGCGCGGCTTTGCCGAACATAGTTCGAGTTCACCAATGGTCTGCCGAGGAGCTAATGACGAATATGTCGTGCCTGGACTACGTTGTTACCTCTCGCTTTAACGGCGTCGTTTTTGCTCACCTCCTGAACAAGCCGGTTCTGGCGATTTCCGATCACCAGTGCGTTCGCAATCTCATGGATAATCTTGGGCTGTCGCAATATTACCTCAGCACTGTCGATTGCCATTCGGATGATCTCCGTAACACGTTTCTCTCGATGATCGATGCCGGAACGGAGATCGGGAGAGGAATGGCTGTGAAGTTGGCGGCGATTAAGGTAGAGGTGTCAGGTCAGTTGAATGCGTTATTTCCATCTGATCGACCGAGCTTCGACGCAGTCGAGGGGCGCAGGGAAACTTTGTACGCGCGGTGAACGCTACTGCCGGTGTTTAGCGCCCCAGTACAGAGCGGTGAACAATCTTATCGGGACACCTCCCACGATCGTGAGGTCGAGTCACCGAATCATATGCTGAGCGAGAGGCAGAGCTTAGAGAGAGGATGTGGCGCCGCCAGCCGCCGATAACAAATGGGCTTTCGAGAAAAGAGCCTCTTCCCGATTTAGCAACAGCTTCCAAACTGGAATCATAAGCGCCAGGGTAAGCAAGAAGAAAAGGAAGCCGCCACGCTGGTGAAGTTTGCCTGTCAGGAATCCCATGTCTACATGGGTTGCAAGCATGGTGAGTGTGACGATGCGAATCGCGTTCTTCAGGATTGAGAGCGGCAGACTGGTAAGTACGAAGATAATTTTGCTGGATATCCTTCGGAAACTTGCGTCAGCCACCAGCAAGGACGTGATTAGTAAAGCCATGCTGGAATTGATTCCGCTGCATTCGGCAGCAATCTCAATCGAGACTCCAGGTACGGTGAAAACAAGTCCTTCGCGCAGAACAGGGACCTGCAAAATAGAAAATATCCAATACACCAGCGTCGCTGAGCCAGCTTGCAACAAAGCTACAATTCGAGCAGTAAGCTCCGCGGGCAGCGGAACGAAGAAGAACAGCATGAATGCCGGGAACAACGCAGCTCGAAACGCCTTCTGCCCGAATGACGCTAGAAAAATTGCGGTCACAAAAAGACAGAACGAGAGCGCCGTAAGCGAAAGATAATCATTTTCGCTGAGAGCAGAGTGGTACCGGATCGCGGAGAAAAAGCTCAATAAGGCACAGATTGCGGTGATACTGGCCGACACCGACGAAAACGCTACGGAAGTGAAAATTTTCTGACGTGACGTCCATATCAAATACGCTGCGATAGCTGGCGCGACTACGATGTATGAGCCGTATCCCTCTTGTCGCGAGAAAGAAATCAGGTGCGACAATCGAGATGCATACACTATCGTGAGAATCAGCAACGCGAGCGTAAAGATCATGCTTCTGGTTCGCATTGATATTACATTTGGTTGCAAGAATTTCGGCATCGCCACTTAATCTGAGCTGCGCGATTCGAGAGCATCGCACGACTACTTCACCTCGAAATCAGATTATCTTCTTCTTCAAGATCATGTATGGGAGCAAAACAAGTTCCGCAACCGAGGGTAAGGGATCTTTACTGCTGAATACAGACTCGATTCGCGTGTTGCGAAGCGATTCAACATAAGATCTCAAGCTAAGTCGCCCGCGAAGCATTTCAGAGAGAGATGTTGGAATGTCGGTGATCAATCGCATCCATCCAACACCCGCCTTAGCGCGACGACGCTCGACGTCTTCTCCCAACTGATCGGAAAAGAGAAGATAAGGGAAGTCGATTCCTGCTGCTGCTCCGAGAGTGTGGAATCCCCATGTTCTGGCGTTCACATCGAGGATTTTATATTTCCCGTCTCGCGGATCTTGTTTGAATTCCACTTCAACGAGACCATAAAAATCGACAGCCTTGAGAAATCGTTCCGCTAACTCTTCGATTTCCGGAAGATCTACTGTTTCGACATAGGTCGCCGCACGTCCAAACTCCCGCGGATGCTGTCGCTCGCGACGAGCAACAAGAGTGCTATGCGCATTCCCTTCCTTGAAAAACGCGCAGTAGGAAAACTGCCGCCAACCGTCACCAGGGATGATCTCCTGAATCAGGATCTCCTCAGGCTTGATTTGCCTCCCAGCTCTCAGAAAAATTGATTCCAGCTCTTGCGGAGTATCAGCACGCCAAGCTTTTGCCCCGGTCGTATAGAAAAAGTTTTCCTTGACTGCGGGCTTCAGTGCCAGAGGCAGCAGGTTACGCAGCTCTCGTATTTCTTCTAAAGTTTGCGGGTTCCAGGTTCTCGGCGCTGGGATGCCCAACTTTGCCGCGAGTTCGTAGGTGTTTTTCTTGTTCCAAGCCCAACGTACCGAGTCCCAAGCTGGCGTCGTGACGCGAAAGAGCTCGGCCAGCCGTTCACGATGACGAGAAAAGGCTGCCACGGTTTCGTCTCGCGTGGGAAAGAGAACCCAACCGTCCAGCTTGAACCTGCGTCCAATCTCGAGCACAGACTCGACTGTGGCATTCTCATCTCGCAGATTCGGAACTCGAATGACTCGTTGCGCGAAGCGTGAAAGCTTGGAGATCGACTGTTGATCTTCCACCACGTAAACAGGAATTCCCCGACGCCCCAGGCTTCTAAGTACGCCAAGGCCCGGATGATCTCCGCCGATCACCAATGCGCCGACTGGCCAACTCTGTCGGAATGTTACTGATTTCGAGACTAACGGAGATGAATCCGTTACTCGCACGTTAGATCCCGCTCCTTTTATATTGGCGAATGAAATAAGACGAAAGCTCGTTGGACGCGAATTCTGTCCCGGCGACAAAGTATAAGAGCGGCCCAAACGCTCGCGCAGCAGCGCCCCCGAGGAAATGGAGTCCCGGAACGGAACTTGAGAATCCTCTGGCGAGAGC
>Ga0126376_10000606_pt1 | contig 17793 bp, 16 predicted proteins | sample PanSoiMetPlot_15_FD_92760 | JGI IMG/M metagenome (GOLD analysis project Ga0126376, IMG submission 92760) | Tropical forest soil microbial communities from Panama - MetaG Plot_15 | ecosystem: Environmental > Terrestrial > Soil > Tropical forest > Bulk soil | place: Panama | collected 2016-02-17
ACAAACCAGAGGAAGGGCTCGATGTGAGTCGCTTGATTGGACCACCACTCGAAAACGTGATGCAGTTTTTGCTGCAGTCCTACGGGGATGATAGGGTCGGCGAGGCTGTGGTGGCCTTTCGTCAGCACTACGGCGAAAGCGGCTTCCTCGGGAGCGAGCCTTATCCGGGAATTGGCCGCGCCCTCCAGGAAATGCGACAAGCCGGATTGCAAATTTATCTGGCGCCTCCAGTGCCAGCACGCGCTCGTATTCTGTAACGGCGCCGGCAATGTCGAGAGTTAGAAAACATCGTCCAGCGCGGCTTGATCCCGACGCTCGCCGCGGCAGGCATCGCCGGCTGATACCGCGGGATGCATTGTTTCCGGCATTTCTATGCGTCGTGGTGCATCAACCGGGTGAAGGACGGTGGGCTTGAATTGCCGGTCAAGACAGTTTCGACGCGGCTGGGCCACGCCTCGATAAGCATCACGCTGGACGTTTATGGCCACTTGTTTCCCAGCAACGATACCGGCGAGGAATTGGCTCAGGCAGAATTGCGGGTGCTGGGTTAGACGCGACAAGACTGCAACATGACGGCCGATTCCGTAATAAAATCAACAGGCCACTCAAGACGCACGCGGGAGAATTTCTAAAAAGCGGGACCGCGCGTCCTGCCCGTTCCTTTTGTCCGGCGCAACCAAGAGACGGGCGGGACCCGGGCGTGGCTGCTCAGCCGCCGCCCTGCTCGCGAAACGCTTGCGGGGTAATGCCGGTCTGCTTCCGGAAAAAGCGGGTGAAGTGCGAGGGGTCCGAGAAAGCGAGATCGTAGGCGATCTCGTGGATCGGCTGATTGGTGAAGACCAGCTGGCGTTTCGCCTCGGTCAGCACGCGCTGGCGGACGAGGTGGCCGGCGGTGACGCCGGCGGCACGCTTGACATGATCGTTCAGGCGATCCGGCGTCATGGCGAGCTTGCCGGCGTAGAAAGCAAGCTGGCGCTCGTGACGGAAGTGCTCCTCGACCAGGTAGCGCAACGCGTCGACCGTCGGGTCCGCCGGCATCAGCGTCGCCGCGCCGGTCCGGGCGCGGCTCGCTGCGAGCCGCGCCACCGCGATGGCGATGAGCGCGAGATAACCGCGCATGGCGAGGCGGTAGCCCGGACGGGCGAGGAAACGCTCTTCATGGAGATCAGCACACAGCCGGCCGATCCGATCCACCTCGTCCTCACCCGACAGGGGCACTACCGGATCGGCGGCAAGCGCGCGCAGGACCAAGATCGCCTCGCCTGAGCGCTCGCCCAGTCCGCGCGCGACATCCTCGGTGAAAGTCAGCACCCAGCCCTCGGTCGTCTCCGGGCGAAAACGGAAGCCATGAGCGACGGTGGCGGGCACGATGATGGCGGCCGGAGCCTCGAAAGGGATCACCCGGGTCTCGAACGTCATCTCGCCGCCGCCCCGAGCGATCAACAGGATCTGAAACAGGTTACGGTGGCGATGCGCCCGGATCGTCCAGTCATGGACCGAAGAGCGCGAAGAGATGGTTTCGATGTGAACGAAGTCGAACGCCTGATCGTCAGGCGGGTCGCCGTAGAGATGAAACAGGGGTAGGGCGGAACTTCGCGGCATAAAGTTCAATGTAGCGCATCTTGGCGCCCCGGTGCCAAGCGTATGTGGTCGCAGCAGAGATAACCCGTCGTCAGCCGCGCGGCAGTTGGCGGTGGCGCCGCCAGCTGATCGCATCTCCCAGCCGATCGTCGCCCCACAATAGTTCGCGAGCGCGCGATCGAGGCAGCCGATGGGTCAAGTGCCTGCTCTAACCCTCCCCCGCAAACTCTGCCTACACCCGCTTATAGGCGCGATTGTAGTAGACCAGCGCCGGACCTGCAGGGCCCACCCTGATCTCCACCACCGCGCCAAAGATGACGTTGTGACTCGCCACGGCCCTGATTTCGATCACGCGGCAATCGAACGCGACAACCGACTCCGCAAGCACCGGAGCGCCCGTCTTCAGGATGGACCACGATCCCGAAGCGAAGCGTTGGGCATTGAATGCGCCGGTGCGGCCAGCGAACACGTCGGCGAGGGCCTGGCCGTCAGCGCCCAGGGTGTTGACGCAGAAAACCTTGTTTTCGCGCAGAATCGGGCCGCCCTGGCTTCTGCGGTTGAGACACACGAGAAGGGTCGGTGGGGCATCCGACACCGAGCACACCGCTGTCGCCGTGAAACCGGCTTTGCCGCCCGGCCCGGCCGTCGTCACCACATGAACGGCGGCGCCGAGCCGGGACATGGCATCGCGAAACGCGGCTGCTCCGACGGTGACGACAGGCTCCGGCCCGATCGCCTCGAAGGCGCCTGCCATGGCGTCGTCCGGCCTCTGATCGTCAATCCAACTCATGGCGCAAAGATACCACGTGCCGCGGATTAGCGCAGCGTAATCCGCCAACATGGCGGTCACGCCGGCGCCTGCCATCGGGCCGCTTCGGGCGGACTCGCTGCTAACCAGCCCTACTCGGCCGCCCGCGCGGCGCGCGAGGCAAAGTTGGACACGTCGTCCGGGTTGATCCAGGTCGGGTCCCTCCACCCGTGCTCATCGTAATCCGACATGCAGTCTTCGGCGAGGGCGATCATCCGGTCGAGCGCGCCGGAACTGCGGGCGTTCCACATCGCCTGAATACGGATATCTTCGTGGTTGCCGGCGTAGTTCATCTCGTACAGTTCGTGGCGGCCGCCGAACTCGGTGCCGACCGCATCCCACAACAGCTTCATGACCTTGATGCGCTCGCGGTAGTCGATCCCGTGGGAGCCTCGCACATATCTGGCAAGATACTTATCGATGTCGGGGTTCTCGAAATCGCGCGCCGAGGACGGCAGATAGATCAACGCCGAGGCCACGATCTTGTGCACGATTTCCTTGACTCGGCCGTAGGCATCACCAGCGAACACGCGGTAGCTCGCACCCGATTGCGCATTGGGAAGCACGGTGTTGCCAACCCACGGCACCGGATTCATCGCCATGGCATCCGAGATCGCCCAGAAAAGGTTTCGCCAGGCAATGATCTCGCCGAGCATCGCTTGGTTGCCTCGGAATTCATCGGCGCCGGTCGCCCGCAGCGCCTTGGCGATGAGGCCGACCATGAAGTCGAGCTTGACGGCGAGCCTGGTGCAGCCCTGAAACTGATAGCCGTGGAGAAAGCCCGAGCGCGGATAGAAGATCTTGATCTTCTCGATGTCGCGATGGAGCAGCACGTCCTCCCACGGGATGAGCACGTTATCGAACACGAAGATAGCGTCGTTTTCGTCGAAGCGCGACGACAGCGGATAGTCGAACGGCGTTCCCATCACGCTCGCGATCATCTCGTAGGACGCGCGGCAGAACAGTTTCACACCCGGCACATTCATTGGCGCGATGAACATCACCGCAAGGTCAGAATCGTTGATCGGCATTGCAGCGTTCTGGCCAAGGAAGTTGTAATGGGTGAGTGCTGACGACGTTGCCACCACCTTGGCGCCCGAGACGTAGACGCCGGCGTCGGTCTCCTTCTGGATGGTAATGAACACGTCCTTGACCTGGTCGGCCGGCTTGGCGCGGTCAACCGGCGGGTTGACGATGGCGTGATTCATGAACAGGACGTGGTTCTGGGCGCGCCGATGCCAGTTCTGGGCGTTGGCGGCGAACTTGTCGTAGAAGGCGTAGTTCGCCCCGAGCGTATTCATCAGGGACGCCTTGTAGTCGGGGGTGCGCCCCATCCAGCCATAGGACATGCGTGCCCAGGCTGCGATCGCCTCGCGCTGGCCGATCAAGTCCTCGCGCGAACGGGCGACGCGAAAGAACTTATGCGTATAGCCGCTGTTGCCGGTGTCGGTCGGGCAGACCAGCAGCTCCCTGGTGGCGGGGTCGTGGAGCGCGTCATAGAGCTTTGCAATGGTGCGGGCAGCGTTGCGGAACGCCGGATGGGTGGTGACGTCGGCCACGCGCTCGCCATAGACGTAAATCTCGCGGCCGTCACGCAGGCTTTCGAGGTATTCCTTGCCGGTGAAGGGCCGGTTCGGCGCACCGACGTAGTCTTCGGCCTTGGTCCGACCTGCCGTCGAGCTCATGGGGTCCTCCGCAGGGTGTAGCGCCCCTTACCCTCCCGCAAGGCAGAGCAATCGCATGTCAGCGCGGGCGCCTTACCTCTCCTCGCTCGCCGGGAGAGGCCGGAATTTGCACGCGCTTCGCGCAAATTCCCAAATGATGGGGCCTCTCCGCGAGTCTCCTGTGGAGAGGCGCCTCCACTCCTCCCTTTCCTCGCAAAGCGGGCAGAGGGAGAAGCACCCCAGCGCCGCATGCGATTGCCTGAGCCAAAGGGGCGGGGAGGGGGGTTCGGTTGTGGGGATCATTGGCCCAGGCGCAGCGGTCGGCAAAGATACGAAACCGGGGATTTCTGGAACAATTCCCTGCCGCGTTGCCGCGCCGTGACCACCCTGTTAAGACGGGCGGCACGGGTCGGGAGTTGAGGATCGGGAGTCGGGTGTCGGAGGGGCTTTCCTCCTTGATCGCCTGTCTGGTTCCCACTTCCTGGCCCTTGACCCCTGACGGCAGACGCATGGAAGTTTTCGTCCAGCAACTCATCAATGGAATCACGCTGGGCTCGATCTATGGCCTGATCGCCATCGGCTACACCATGGTGTTCGGCATCATCGGCATGGTCAACTTCGCCCATGGCGACGTATTCATGGTATCGGCGTTCATTGGGCTGATCGCCTATTTGATCATTACCGCCTGGCTCGGCATTGCCTCGGTAGTGGGCGCGCTCCTCATCGTGCTCGTCGTCGCCATGGCGCTGACTTCGCTCGTCAATTGGACGATCGAGCGCATTGCCTACCGGCCGTTGCGCGGCTCATTTCGCTTGGCGCCGCTCATCTCCGCGATCGGCATGTCGATCTTCCTGTCGAATTTCGTCCAGGTTGCACAGGGCCCGCGCAATAAGTCGATCCCGCCGCTGCTGCAGGGCGAGTTCGTGCTGATGGGGCGTGAGGACTATCAGGTCACGTTGTCGCACCGCCAATTGCTGATCTGGGTCGTGACCGCAATACTGCTCGTCGTGTTTTGGTATTTGGTGAGCCGCACTTCCCTTGGCCGCGCGCAACGCGCCTGCGAGCAAGACCAGAAGATGGCGGCGCTGCTCGGGGTTGACGTCGATCGAACGATCTCGATCACTTTCGTGATCGGGGCGGCGCTGGCGGCCGTCGCCGGCACCATGTATCTGATGTATTATGGCGTGGTGAATTTCAATGACGGCTTCACGCCGGGTGTGAAGGCGTTTACTGCAGCGGTCCTCGGCGGCATCGGTTCGCTGCCCGGCGCCGTTGTCGGCGGCCTGCTCATCGGCCTCGTCGAAACCATGTGGTCGGCGTATTTTTCTATCGACTACAAGGACGTTGCGGCCTTTTCCATCCTCGCCATCACGCTGATCTTTCTGCCCCAGGGCCTGCTCGGCCGCCCTGATGTGGAGAAGGTGTAGGGGTGCATGTCGTCCCGTAAGTCTGAGGGCGTGGAGCGCCCCTCCTCACCCCAACTCTCTCGCCCCCAGGGAGGAGAAAGAGCGCGGAAACGACGTCCGAAAGTCCGAGAAACAAGCAAAACAAGCGTCGCGCGGCGGCTGCGCCAGAATGCCACGACCGCTGAACAACGACTTTGGGGTCGACTCCGCTCGCGTTCTCTTTACAGAGCCACATTCGTTAGGCAGGAGCCAATCGGACCTTACACCGCTGATGTCGTTTGCCGGCAACACGGCCTCGTGGAAGGTGATGGTGGGCAGCATTCTGAGAACAAACTTGATGTTGTAAGAGATCGATGGTTGCGTGTGCTGCGCTTCTGGAACAACGATGTGATAGGAAATATCGAAGGCGTTCTTGAGGCAATTGCGAGCGCGTTGCCGCACGACGCCCGCGCTCCCCCAATAGGGGGAGGGGGTCGGGGTGAGAGGCGCGCGCCCCAGGCTCGGTCTCGCCAGACTCAGATTCGCGCAACGCTTCCTTCATCCCGACCTTCTCTCCCACCGAAGTCGGGTTTACCCGACGTCGGCACTTTGATCGAAATCGACAACAGCCGATTTCGATTGGGGGGAGAAGGAGGCCGCTGCGGCCGGAGGTGACGGCGATGGAAAGCCCCTCCGCCGAGAACGACATCGCCCGCGCCGTCAAGGATGCCGGATTCTGGGCGCTGGTGGCGTTCGGGCTGTTCCTGCCGCTGATCGGGTTTCAGGCGGTCCAGAACATCCGCAACGAGTTGACGTTGGAAACACGCTGGCCACTGCTGTTCGCATTCGTGGCTATCGTTGCCGTCGGCCGGTTGCTCCAAAATCTACTCATTGCACCGTGGTTGGAGCGGCGTCGCCAGCGTCTTGCTGCGCGCACCACAGTCGCCGTTCCACACTGGCACTCCCGGCTGGCCAACGTGCTCGCGCCCTGCGCCATCGGTTTTGCGCTCGCCTATCCGGCGATTGCGTTGTGGCTCGGTGGCGCCGGCGGCGCGGCGAAATGGATCGACAATTTCGGCGTCCAGATCCTGATCTACGTGATGCTCGGCTTTGGCCTCAACATCGTGGTTGGGCTCGCCGGCCTGCTCGATCTCGGCTATGTGGCGTTCTACGCAGTCGGCGCCTATTCCTATGCGCTGCTGGCGCAGAATTTCGGACTGTCATTCTTCATGCTGCTGCCGCTCTCCGGCATTCTGGCGGCATTCTGGGGCTTGATGCTCGGTTTTCCGGTACTGCGCTTGCGCGGCGATTATCTCGCCATCGTGACCCTCGCGTTCGGGGAGATCATCCGCCTTGTACTCATCAACTGGGTGCCGGTAACAAATGGCTATGCGGGCATTACCGGCATCCCGCGCCCGACCTTTTTCGGCATTCCGTTCAACGCCTCGGATGAAGGCTTTGCGGCCATGTTCGGCCTTCCGCTTTCCCCGATCTATCGGTTGATTTTTCTCTACTACATCATCCTCGCGCTTGCCCTGTTCACCGCGTTCGTTACCGTGCGGCTACGCCGGCTTCCGGTCGGGCGGGCCTGGGAAGCGCTACGCGAAGACGAAATCGCGTGCCGCTCGCTCGGCATCAATACGACCAACACTAAGCTGACCGCATTCGCGATCGGTGCAGGTTTCGGCGGTTTCGCTGGGGCCTTCTTCGCGGCGCGGCAGGGCTTCATTTCGCCGGAGTCCTTCACCTTCTTGGAGTCGGCCACCATCCTCGCCATTGTGGTGCTCGGCGGCATGGGGAGCCAGCTCGGCGTCGCGATCGCGGCGGTAGCCATGATCGGCGGCACCGAGGCGCTGCGAGAGCTCGATGTGCTCAAGGAGGTCTTCGGCAACGATTTCGATCCGACCCAATACCGCATGCTGCTGTTCGGATTCGCCATGGTCCTGATCATGGTGGTGCGTCCGCGTGGGTTGATCGCGACTCGCGAGGCCTCCGTGCATCTTGCCGAGCGCAAGAAGATCTCCAGCGCACTCGTGCGGGAGGGGCACGGATGAGTACGCTGCTGCGGGTAGAACATCTCACCATGCGATTCGGCGGCCTCGTCGCCGTCAACAATCTGAGCTTCACCGCAAACCGCGGTGATATCACCGCGCTGATCGGACCGAACGGCGCCGGCAAGACCACGGTGTTCAACTGCATCACTGGCTTCTACAAGCCGAGCGAGGGCCGCATTGCGCTCGCCCATGGCGCGCCGCGGATGTGGGACGAGTTGACGGCGCTGACGCGAAGCGACGCCCGCAGCGTGGCACGGGGGGACGGCGCGCTGTTCCTGCTCGAACGTATGCCCGACTACCTGGTGGCACATCGTGCCAAGGTCGCGCGCACGTTCCAGAACATCCGGCTGTTTCCCGGCATGTCGGTGCTGGAAAACCTGCTGGTCGCCCAGCACAATCCCCTGATGGCGGCATCTGGCTACACGGCGCTCGGAATCTTCGGGATCGGAAATTATGGCGGCGCCGAGCGCGCCGCGATCGCCAAGGCCCGCCACTGGCTCGACCTCGTCGGTCTCGTCGATCGCGCCGACGATCCGGCGGGCGACCTGCCCTACGGGGCCCAGCGCCGCCTCGAAATCGCGCGCGCGATGTGCACCGACCCGGTGCTGCTGTGCCTCGACGAACCGGCGGCCGGCCTCAATCCGCGGGAAAGCGCGCTGCTCAACGAGCTGATCCTGCGCATCCGCACCGACCACGATGTTTCGGTATTGCTGATCGAGCACGACATGAGTGTGGTGATGAACATTTCGGACCACGTTGTCGTGCTCGACTATGGCGTCAAGATCGCGGACGACCACCCGGCTGCCGTGCGCGACGACCCAAAGGTGATTGCCGCGTATCTCGGCGTCGAGGATGAGGAGGTAGGCCAGGTCGAGGCGGAGGTCGGGCTGTGATGAGGCATGCAGCGTGTCCGGCTCCCCCTCCCCGCTTGCCATCAGGGCGTTTACGCCCGTCTTCGACACTCCTCCGGTTCGCGATCGAGGACGCCCAATGACCCCCCTCCTCAGCGTGCGTGGCGTCAAGGCGTACTACGGCAATATCATTGCCCTTCGGGGCATCGACGTCGACGTGAACCAAGGCGAGATCGTCACCCTGATCGGCGCCAATGGCGCCGGCAAATCGACCCTGATGATGACAATCTTCGGCAGACCGCGCGCCCGCGAGGGCGCGATCGTGTTTGCCGGCCGCGACATCACCGGTCTGCCGACCCATGAAATTGCCCGACTGAGTATCGCGCAATCGCCCGAGGGCCGGCGCATTTTCCCGCGCATGACCGTGATGGAAAACCTGCAGATGGGTACGGTCGCATGCGACGGCGACACGGCCGCCGACCTGAAGCGCGTCCTCACCCTGTTTCCGCGGCTCGCCGACCGGCTCAACCAACGCGGCGGCACGCTGTCCGGCGGCGAGCAGCAGATGCTGGCGATCGCTCGCGCGCTGATGGGCAGGCCGCGCCTGCTGTTGCTGGATGAACCCTCCCTTGGCCTTGCACCGCTGATAGCGCGGCAGATTTTCGACATCATCCGTGTCCTCAATGAACGCGACGGATTGTCGGTGCTCCTGGTAGAACAGAACGCATATCACGCCCTCCGGCTCGCCCACCGCGGCTATGTGATCGTAAACGGCGCGATTACCATGACCGGCACCGGACACGAGCTGCTGGCCCGGCCGGAAGTGCGCGCGGCCTATCTCGAAGGTGGGCGCGGGTGAGAGGGCGGACGGAGACCTTGGGCGTTGCCGACGTGACCGACGGGCTCACGGCCCGTCTAGCAGAGCTCGCCGACTCCGCAGCGATTGCCGCCATCTATAACCAGGGTATCGCGACGCGCCTGGCGACGTTCGAGACAGCGCCGCGCACGCCCGAGCAGATCGCCGCACAGCTCGCGGAAAAGGGTGCGCGGTTTCCGACGATCGTGGTCGAGTGCGCGGGGCGGGTCTTGGGCTTCGCCGGTGCCGGCCCTTACCGGTCGCGCCCGTGCTACGAAGGGATTGCTGAGCACTCCGTCTATGTCGACGCGGCCGCGCGCGGCACCGGCGTCGGCCGTGCGGCGCTTGCGGCGCTCATCGAGACGTACGAGGCGCTCGGCTTCTGGAAGCTCGCGTCCCGGATCTTTCCGGAGAACGCGGCGAGCCTTGCGCTGCACGACCGTGCGGGGTTTCGCGTCGTCGGCGTCTATCGGCGTCACGCCAAGCTCGACGGTGCCTGGCGCGACTGCGTCATTGTCGAGCGTCTGCTCGGCGAGGCGGCGTCATTGTCCGATCAGTAGAGCTTAACAATGGTCAGCGCGTAGGGGGGCCAAGCGAAGCGTGCCCCGCCGCACTCCCGCCCGGATTTTGCAAACGGGACGACATGAACCGCAGGGTGTGTTGGGCGACGTTCGCCGTCTGCCTCGGCGTCGTGCCGGCGAGCCAAGCGTGGGCCAATGACACACTGGCCACCTTGGGGGCGGGCGGTCTGCAATTTCAAAAGACGGACGAGTTGCGCATGTTGCGAGAAGACCTCTATCTCAGCCCCCGCGAGGTCCGCGTCGCCTACGTATTGCGCAATCTTACGGATCATGAAGTGCGCGCGAGGGTCGCTTTCCCCATGCCCGATATCGACGTTTACCAGATGAGTGAGACGCCGCATGAGTTCAACAAATCGGCCCATGACGGCGACATCTTCGACTTTCACGTCGAAGTGCACGGTCGGGAGATCGAACCGGCTTTCGAGGTTCACGCCTATCACGATGACAAGGACGTCACGGCACTCCTTGTCGAGCATCACGTTCCGCTCGTACTTGAACGTCGTCCCGACGAAGCGGCGGTACGGGCGCTCACTGCAGCGGGCCTGATCGTGGCGGGCGACCTCGATCATCCAATGTGGATCGTCAGGCCAGCGTATCACTGGGTTCAAGTATTCCCGGCCAGGCGAAATATCCGTGTCACTCACCGTTACAAGCCCGTGCTCGGCGGCCACGCCCTCACCGGCAAGATGCGGGCAGGTCCGCACAACGAGGAACGCTATTGCGTTGATGAGACATTTGCGAACGCTTTCAACAACAAATTGGCCGCCGCTAACGATCCATATCCGGAGAGCCGTGAGCTTGAGTACCGGCTCGTCACTGGCGGAAACTGGGCTGGGCCTATCGGTCGCTTTCGCCTCGAACTCGACAAGGCCAACTCGGAGCTGGTGTCGCTCTGCCCGGTTCCTGGCCTGAGCCTTGCGAGGCGCGGACGCAACTTCGTCGCCGAGGTGGCGGATTACACTCCGACCCGGGACATCAAAGTGCGGTTTGTCTTTGCCCGGTGCAACAACCCGCGCTGCGATTGAGCGGATGGCGTCTGCGTCAGTGATACCCGCAGCCGGATGCAGGCCGCGCTCGCCATCACCGTCTGCCACGCCATTTGGTTTGTAAACCGGCAGAGCATCGCCGCTTCGTTCGGCCAGCTGATCACTTTCCCACGAATGTCTTGATGACGTAATCTGCGACGGCCTCTATTTCGCGTCTTGTCAGCGACGTCGAGTGGGGGTCGCGCGGCGCATCGTTCCCCAAATCCTTGCCCTTGAGGCCATAGCAGTCCGAATCCTCGTAGGCATATTTGTCGAAGTGGGGCATCTCGGTGGCCGGCCGCCCGCACGCGATGACTTCGATGAGTTGGGCGCGATTGAGGATGGTCTCGTGCAGATTTGCAGCCCGGCCAGGCGAGCGCGGATCGCCACGCCCGTCGCCGTTTGGGCCGTGGCAGAACTGGCAATCCGCTTTTTCATGAAACAGCCGATCGCCAAAGGAGACATCCTGGGCGGAGGCGGGAAAGGGGTGGATGGCGGCGGCCAGCAGGGCCGCGGCGACGAACTTGCAGGTGTTCACATGAAGCTCCTCGTTCCCAGTGCGCGCCCGAAGCCCCGGGCCGTGTCATTGTCCGCGCCATGGTCGGGCGCACGCGTACGATCCGCTCACCGCGGGGTTCTCCATCGAACCCAAGGCCGCCGATTACTGGATGCTCCGCTTTCGCGGAGCATCCAATTTTGGGGAGCCGAACCGCCGCTTACAGGCCGAATACGAACAGCATTGTCTGGTTGCGCTGATCGCGAAGTTCCGGTGTGAGCACGTGGCGGCCCTTGGTGATTCTGCTGATGCCGGACAGAACGGCGACGTATTGCTTGCCGCCGGTTTCGAAGGTGATCGGCGGCGCATTGAAGCCGGTTCCAACATTGATCTTCCACAGCTGATCGAGCGTGTTGTCGTCATAGGCCGCGAAGGTGCCGTCGGTGTAAGCCGTGAACACGAGGCCGCCGGCTGTCGTGAGCACGCCGCTGACGTTGGGATAAATCGAGTGCACTCGCTTCTTGACCTCGCCGCTCAGCGGGTCGGCCATCACGAGGTCGGACTCATTGCGCTCGATCTGCTTGGAGATGCGGCTGAAATAGATGCCTTTCTTGATCGCCTCCTGGTCGAGCGTGGAGTCGTTGCACATCGTAAACGCCGGAATGTACAGCAGCCCCGTGCGGCGGCTGTAGGACGGTGGGAAGTAGTTGTTGCCGCCGGTCAATGCCGGGCAAAGCCGCTTGGTGGGCTCCGCCAGGGTGTAGTTCTGCTTGCCCGAATAGACCTGGATATCGCGGTTGGGATCGTAATCGACGGGCTTGCCGGTCTTCTGGTCAATCCCCGCCGTCCAGTTGATGCGCTCCACGTAAGGCTTGGCCATCACAGTCTGGCCATTGGCACGCTCAAAGCTATAGAGAAAGCCGTTGCGTGCGGCGTGGGTGATGAGTTTGCGTGGCTGTCCGCCGACGGTGACGTCGATCAAAATGTGGGAACCTTCTTCATCGTAATCCCACATGTCGCCCGGCGTGTACTGGTGGTACCAGTTCATCTTCCCGCTGTCCGGATCCCATGAGATCAGGCTGTCGGTGTAGAGATTATCGCCCGGGCGGTAATAGGGGTCGGACCACGGCACCGGGTTTCCGGTGCCCCAGAGCACCTGATTGGTGGCGGGATCGTAGGAGCCCGTGACCCACATGGCGCCGCCGCCGGTCTGCCACGCGTTGTTCTTGTCCTTCCAGGTCTCGCTGCCCGGTTCGCCGGGCGACGGGACGACGAATTTCTTCCACAGCAGTTTGCCGGTGGCGGCATCGAGCGCCAGGATGAAGGTGCGCACGCCTTGGTCGCCGCCGGAAGCGCCGAGCACGATCTTGTCCTTCACGGCGAGCGGCGCCGCCGTGAACTGCAGCCCGTTCTGGCCGTCGGAGATGTTGGTCTCCCAGACAACCTTGCCGGTCTCCTTGTTGGTGGCGATGAGCCGCGCCGGATGATTGGCAACCGAAATGACAAAGTTGCCCCACAGGGCGACGCCGCGATTGGCGTCCGGCGCTTTCTCCTGGCCCGGGTCCATGCGCCACAGGATCCGGCCTACGTCACCTGAGTGGCCGTCGATCTTGTAGACGACGCCCCACAGGTCGACCACGTAGAGGTATCCGTCCTCGGCAAGCGGCGTCGATTCGAGGTTTTCGTCTACCGAAGTGCCGCCGATCGCGACGGCGTAGGCAAGCTTGAGCGACGTGATGTTGGTCTTGTTGATCGCGCCGAGCGGCGAATAGCGCTGAGCGTCGTAGGTGCGGTGATTCATCAGCCAGTTGCCGGGCTCCGGATTCGTCAGCCGCTCCGGCGTGACGTCGGCCGCGACAGCGGGCATTGCCGTCAGCGTGGCGGCGCCGGCGAGCAGGAAGCAGCGTAGGGAACGATGATGAAGCGAATGCATGTGATCCTCCCTCCGATGATTGTTGGCCGATTTTACACCGTCGAACAACGAAATTGAACGGCACAGCACTGTGGCCTGCACGGAGCCACCGGATCCGCCCCTTCAAAGCTAACTAACTGAAGGTAATGCGGAATATTTTCGGCCAGCTGTGAGTTTTGTATTCGTACTTTGTAGCGCTGAGGCCTGCCTTTGGCTAGGTGCAAGGCTGACGCTGAACGTGGCCCGGCGGCAGATGGCCCCATGCCGGCGTACTCGCTCGACGCGCAACGGCTCATGCTCGGCCTTCGTTTAGACGTTCGGAATGGCATACTGGTGCTGTCAGTCGGGGACGAGCGAGCGGGGCTTTAGTGGCGCTTTGAAATCTTTGCAGTGAACAAGGTCAGGGGTGGTGGGGTGAAAAGGAGACCACTTTTCCCCCTATCACCCTCGCACCCTTGCTGCGCCAAGGGCGGCCAAGGGCAGCCAGCTAACCCGGTGTTAGCTGCTGCGCAATTTCGTCAACGCTTCGGGAAATCGCCGCGATAGCGGCACAGTCACGGTTCCCAGTTCCACCGCGTAGTCGCCCGAGCCCTCCGGTTTGAGCGCTGTCATCTGTCCCGCATTCACCAGCCATGACCGATGCGTTCGCAGGAAGCCCCTCGGGCTCAGCTCTTTTTCCAGCGCCGATAGCGACGAGCGCATCAACAGCTTGCGCCCATCCTTTAGGACGAACTCGACATAGTTCCCTGCCGAGGCGATGGCCAGAACCTGATTCAGCCGCACGCGGGTAACGCTGGCACCATCGCGGATGTCGAAGGTCAGTGTCTGACCAGGCATCTCGATGAGCGATTTCTGGCGCAACAGATGCTCGACCAGCGTGAAGGCGGCGACGATCAGCGAATAACCAATCACATCCTTGCTGAGCTCGTAGCGGAAATGGGGAAGGAACGCGCCGAAATCGTAGTGCGCACCCCAAAGCAGGTAGACGAGCTTGCGCAAGCCGATAAATCCCCCGACGTGGGCGAGCGAGAACAACAGTGCCGCTGGGACATGGGCCAGTAGCTTCCAACGCGGCCGCACCGGGGCCGGCGCGATGCGGTAGCCGATCCAGGCGATCCAGAGGAACAGGATGAAGGTGATCCAGCTCGATCCCTCCCAAATAATAGGAGCGGCGAGGCCGTATTGCGGATTATCGTGGCGGACGGTGATGACGTTGATGGTATTGACTGCGCCGACCGCTACCACTGCAACCGTGTAGCAGTACAAAAGCGTGCGCTGTGCGATGCCGCTCGTCCCCAATACCTCGCCGCTCATACCAAGCCATTGCCAGACATCACCAATCCGGCGCGCGCTGTCACCACGTCCTTCTCGTGGACGGGCGCGTCTGGAAGAGTTCTCGGGATCGGCGAAACCGGACAATGTGTATCCCGTGGATGGCTGCCGTCCATATTAGAGGGCGGCGCCCGGAACGTGAAGGTGAGGAATGCGCAGGCGAAACATACTCAAGGGAATGGCGGCGATCATGGCCGTGCAATCCCATCCGTTGGTGCGGCTTGCGGCCAAAGCCGCCCCGACATCCGCGTTTAGCCGCGTACGCCCGGGCGACGCCGCATGGCCGAGCGCAGCAAGCTGGGCCAAGCTGAGCGAGACGGTCGGCGGCAATTTGATCTCGGTGCAATCTCCGTTCGGCGCCTGCGCCACCGATCCCAGGAGCGCGCCTTGTGCCGAGGCTCTCCGCGACATCCGCAATCCTTTCTACCTCGGCGACCAACCCGCGGGCACGCAGGTTTCCGGCTGGCTCGATGCGTGGACGCCTGCGCCCAGCGTCTACGCGGTGAAGGCCCGGTCAAGCGGCGATGTTGCGGCGGCGGTGAATTTCGCACGGGACAACAATCTGCGACTCGTCGTCAAAGGCGCAGGCCACAGCTATCAGGGAACCTCGAACGCGGCCGACTCGCTCCTGATCTGGATGCGCGCAATGGATAAAGTGACGCTGCACAACACCTTCTTGCCGCAAGGATGCGCAGGCAAAGTCGCGCCCTGCCCGGCCGTCACCGCCGAGGCGGGCGCCCTCTGGATTGACCTCTATCACGCCGTCACTAGCGAGGCCGGCCGCTATGTGCAGGGCGGCGGCTGCACTGACGTCGGCGTCGCTGGACTTGTTCAGAGCGGCGGCTTCGGAAGCTTCTCGAAGGGATTCGGCACCGCAGCCGCCGGGCTGCTGGAAGCCGAGATCGTCACCGCTGATGGCGCGGTGCGCATTGCGAACGCCTGCACCAATTCGGACCTGTTCTGGGCGATTAAAGGGGGAGGCGGTGGAAGCTGGGGTGTGATCACACGGCTTACGCTGCGCACGTATGACCTGCCTGCGTTCTTCGGCAGCGTCTGGGGAACGATCGAGGCGCAATCGGACAATGCCTTCCGACGCCTGATCGCCGGCTTCTTAGCCTTCTATTCCGACAATCTCTTCGACCCACACTGGGGCGGCGAGATTGGACTCGGACCCGACAACACACTCAACCTGTCTATGATGTGCCAGGGCCTCAGCAGCGCGAAGGCGAAAGTCATCTGGCAGCCTTTTTTCGACTCGGTGAAAGCGTCACCACAGGATGTCTCCCTCAGCGACAGCCACGGCGCGCGTGCGGTATCGGCGCGACACTTTTGGGATGTACCGGGTAACGATTCTATGGTCGCCGACCGGCGCGCCGGCGCGCCTAACTATCACGGCTGGTGGCGGGGCGATCAAGATCAAGTCGGCGCGTTCCTGCATGGCTACGAGTCGCTCTGGTTACCCGCGTCCCTTTTGCAGGAAGCGGAGCGGCCGCGTCTCGCGGATGCGCTATTCGCTGCCAGCCGCTACAAGAAAGTCGGTCTGCATTTTAACAAGGGACTGGCCGGCGCGCCCGATGAGGCCATCGCCGCCACCAAAGATACGGCGACCAACCCGGCCGTAACCGAGGCCTTCGCGCTGGTTATCATCGCGGATGGAGAGGGTCCGCGCTATCCGGGACTCGCGCGGCCCGCACTCGATATGACCGTAGCGCGCAAGGACGCGCGCGCGATCGATTTAGCCGCGGTCGAACTGCGCCGGATTGCACCCGACGCGGGCTCATATGTTTCGGAGAGCAACTACTTCAATGCGTCATGGCAGGATGCGTTCTGGGGACCGAACTATCCGCGCCTGCGTGCGATCAAGGAAAAGTACGATCCAGCCGGTCTCTTCTTCGTGCACCATGGCGTGGGCAGCGAGGAGTGGACTGCCGACGGCTTCGCGCGGCGCTAACGGGTATTGCGGTAGAGCGCCGTCCCCTCTTGATGCTTTGGATGGCTCCTCCCCGGCACGAGCGTGCAATCGATGTGGGCGCTGCTAGGGGACGTCCCATGGTTCGGGGAGCGAGCGCATTCAAACGACTACGACCGTCGACCCGGATCCGTTGCGTAGTGCGAATCCCGTGTCGGGAACAGCTACGCAGCGAAAAGTTTTTGGATCAGGCGATCCGTGCGTCCCACATCCGGGCCGACTTCACCCGACGGTTGGGGGCCTACGGGCACGCAGCGACCGTCGCTCGCGCTGGCCCGATCACAATTTTCGGAAGCGACTCGTCGTGAAAGGATAGGACTTGGACGTGAAGGTGTGGCTCCCCCCCGCTGGTAGTTCAGCGACTGAGCGTAAACTCGCCGCAGGGCAAGTTCTGTTCAGCCGTGGTGACCGCGCGGCCGGGTTGTATGAAGTCGTGAGCGGAAAGGTAAGGCGCACGAGAGTCGATTCAGGGGGACGTGAACTCGTGCTCGGCATTGCGAGTGCGGGTGACACTCTCGCCGAAGCTTCGTTGTTCTCACCGATCCACCATTGTACCGCCGTCGCGGTGGCAACGACGGTCGTTCGCTTCTACCAGAAAGCCGCCCTTCTTGCGGAATTTGCTCGCAATCCGCAAGCCGCGCAGTCATTCGCAGAGCTACTCGCCCACCAGGTGCTAGAACTGCGAGCTCGCCTGGAGCTACGAAACATTTACTCGGCGCGCGATCGCGTTCGCCACTATCTGGCCGCCGGCGCCGAGGGCGGTACCGTCGTCCTGCCAGGTAGCGTCAAGGACCTCGCCGGCGAACTCGGCCTCACGCACGAAGCGTTGTATCGCACGCTGTCTGAGATGGAGGGGGCGGGAGAAATCGCCCGCCGTAAGGGAACGATCAGGCTTGCCCGGGCTCTGTACGATCGGGTTCATATATGAGCCGCCGCTGCCGCACTCAGTGATGGAGTTGGGGGCCCTTCGGAAAATGCTACCCGATGCCGACCCAGCGGAGGGAATTTCGCGTCGACGGCGCAAACCGTTTGGATGGCACCGCGCAATCTACTGAACAAAGGTAAGCGCCTCCCGGAAATTGCGAACCCGAAGCTCCGCTCAATGCTGTGAGTTTCCTCCAACAGCTGCCAATCCGGAGCCTGCGCATGAAAGAACTCAGCGTGCGCGCGCCCGCTGGGTCATGGTCGGGTCCCCGGTGTCATGTTCTGCGGTCGTCGCCCTGCATTAATTTTGCCACGCGTGCGCTAGGATCTCTTGCTCAGCAATGTCAGCCAGTAG
>Ga0126376_10000607_pt1 | contig 17787 bp, 13 predicted proteins | sample PanSoiMetPlot_15_FD_92760 | JGI IMG/M metagenome (GOLD analysis project Ga0126376, IMG submission 92760) | Tropical forest soil microbial communities from Panama - MetaG Plot_15 | ecosystem: Environmental > Terrestrial > Soil > Tropical forest > Bulk soil | place: Panama | collected 2016-02-17
ACTGACGCGGGCGTGAGTCGCGTGTTTGTGATTAAGGACGGACACGCCGAGCAGCGTCTCGTGCAGACCGGCCAGACCGAAGGCGACCTGATTGAAATCAAGCAGGGCGTTGCCGCAGGCGAGCAGGTTGCTACGAGTAATCAGCAACAGTTGACTGACGGCATTGCGGTGAAGCAATAGGTCCTATTGGTCCTATAGGACCTATTAAACCTTATAGATCTTGAAATTATTTTTTTATGCAAAAGCTTGCTGAAATATGTGTTCGCCGCCCGGTGTTTGCGACGATGTTGATCCTCAGCCTGACGGTGGTCGGGTTGTTCTCTTACAAGTCGCTGGGCGTCGATCTGTTTCCGAAGATTGACTTGCCGACGATCACGGTGACAGTTGTTAATCCCGGTGCTTCGCCGCAGGAGATCGAGACTGAGATCACCGACCTCGTCGAAGGCGCGGTCAACACAATCTCGGGAATAGACGAGCTTCGCTCGACCTCAGTCGAAGGTGTGTCGCAGGTCTTCATCACGTTCCTGCTGGAAAAGAATCCTGATGTCGCGGCGCAGGAAGTCAGAAACAAGATCGAGCTGATCGTTAACGATCTGCCAGTCACGGCGGAACAACCAATCGTACAAAAGCTCGACACCGACGCTGCGCCCGTGGTCCGTATCGCAGTTTCGGCTTCACGTTCACTGCGCGAAGTAACCGACGTCGCGGACAAACAGATCAAGCAGCAGATCGAATCGATCAACGGCGTCGGTAACGTCGACATCGTCGGCGGACGTCGACGCGAGATTGAGATCTGGGTCGATCCAGACAAGATGCGCGCGTTCAACGTCACAGTGGCGCAGGTCGCGGACGCGGTCCGCGCACAGAACCTGGAAGTGCCGGGCGGGCGTGTTGACGAAGGCACGCGCGAACTGACGGTGCGCACGATGGGTCGCATCATCGAGCCGGTGGAATTCAACAACCTCGTGGTCGCGAATCGCGGCACGTATGCAGTCAAACTCAGCGACATCGGCTACGCGGAAGACGGAGCCGAGGAACCACGCACCGAAGCGCGTTTGAACGGCCAGCCGGCGGTGACCTTGATCGTCTCAAAACAATCGGGACAGAACACGGTCGCAGTTGCCGGCGCGGTGAAGCAGCGTTTGCAGGAGATCAGCAAGACGCTTCCGCCGGGTTTCAAAACTGAAGTCGTCGGCGACCAGTCGATCTTTATTAAAGCGTCGATCGAAGCGATTCAGACGCACTTGATCGAAGGCAGCATTCTCGCCGCGATCGTGGTGTTTGTCTTTTTGTGGAGCTTCCGCTCGACGGTTATCGCCGGACTCGCGATTCCGACTTCGCTCGTTGCCACGTTCGGTCTCATGGCGGCGATGGGTTTCACACTCAATCAGATCACGATGCTCGCGCTCACGTTGATGGTCGGTATCGTGATCGACGACGCGATCGTCGTACTCGAAAACATCTTTCGCTTCATCGAGGAGAAAGGTGTCCCGCCGTTTCAGGCGGCCATCGAGGGCACGAAAGAAATCGGCCTGGCGGTCATGGCCACAACGCTCTCGCTGTTGGCTGTGTTTCTGCCGGTTGGTTTCATGGGCGGCATCGTCGGGCGGTTCATGTCGTCGTTTGGTCTGACGTCGTCGTTCGCGATCGCTGTGTCGTTGCTGGTGTCGTTTACGTTAACGCCAATGCTTGCCGCACGATTAATCAAGCGCAGCGACGATGAGAAAGAACGTGCGCTCGAACGTCACACTGAGCCCGCGGATCACGGCTCGAAAGAGTCGCGTTTCTACCGCCCGATCGATCGCACGTACACCAGGCTGTTGACGTGGTCCATGGCCCATCGTTGGGTGGTGGTGCTCGCCTGTCTGCTCGTCATCGTCAGTATCGTGCCGCTCTTCAAGTTTGTCGGCAAGAACTTCCTGCCGGTCGATGACCAGGCGCAGTTTGAGCTGAACGTGCGCGCGCCGGAAGGTTACACGCTGGCGGCAACCTCGGCGCTCGCAGAGCGCATTGCGACTGATGTGCGGAATCTGCCTGGTGTCGTCGACACGTTGACAACGATCGGCGGCGGACAGCAGGAGCAGGTGAACGTCGCTTCGATTTACGTGAAGTTGAAGCCGATCGAAGAACGAAAGATTGCGCAACAGGATCTGATGGTGCGGGCGCGCAACGAGGTACTGGCAAAATATCAAAAACTTTATCCCGGGCAGTTGCGCACGAGCGTGCAGCAGGTGGCTGCGATCTCCGGCGGCGGTTTTCGTAACGCGGATATTCAGTACGTCATCGGTGGTCCGGATCTGAACAAGTTGCAGGAGTACTCAGACAAGCTGCTTGCGAAGATGAAGACCATTCCGGACGTGGTCGATGCTGACTCAACTCTGATTAGCGGAAAACCGGAGTTGCGCGTCGTTATCGACCGGGCGCGCGCGGCTGATCTCGGCGTGAGAGTCGGCGACATCGCTCAGGCACTCAATTCTCTCGTCGCCGGTCAGAAGGTGTCGACATTCAATGCGGGAACAGACCAGTACGACGTGCGCGTGCGTTCAGTCGGACAATACCGCACCAGTGTCGAAGGCTTGCAGCGCATGATCGTTTCATCAGCGAAAGTCGGTTGGGTAAGTCTCGACAACCTGGTGAAGGTTGAAGAGGGAACCGGGCCTGCTGCGATCGATCGTCTCAACCGGCGACGGCAGGTGACAATCCTGGGCAACGTGCGGCCGGGTGGTTCGCAGGCCGCAATCATTCAACAGATGGACCAGTTTGCGAAAGAGGTCAACATCGCTCCGGGTTATTCGACCGGCCTGGCCGGACGTTCGAAAGAGCTCGGGCGCGCCGGATACTACTTCGCGCTCGCGTTCATCCTGTCGTTCGTCTTCATGTACATGGTGCTAGCGGCGCAGTTTGAATCGTTCATTCACCCGGTCACGATTCTGTTGACACTGCCGCTCGCGATCCCGTTCGGCATTCTTGCGCTGCTGCTGACGGGACAGACCGTGAATATCTTTTCGGGTCTCGGTCTGTTGCTGTTGTTCGGCGTGGTCAAGAAGAACGCGATCTTGCAGATCGATCACACGAATCAACTGCGTGCGCGCGGCATAGATCGGCATGAGGCGATCATTCGCGCGAACCGAGATCGTCTGCGTCCGATTTTGATGACGACGATCGCGCTGGTCGCGGGCATGTTGCCGTTGACGATCTCGACTGGTCCAGGCTCGGGTACGAACCGGTCGATCGGCGTGCTGGTAGTTGGCGGGCAAACGCTTTGTTTGCTGCTCACGTTGCTGGCCGTGCCGGTGTTTTATTCACTCTTTGACGACCTCGCGCGCAGTCGTGTCTGGGGCCGGATTAACGAAGGAACGCACAGAGTGTTTGGACGCGTGCGTCGCCGTGCTGCGAGCGCCGCCGCGGGTTTGATCTCAAAGCAATAATCCGTGTCATCTGTGTTTAAGGAAGAGCAATGCTAAAGAGGATTTTCGCACTTATCATTTTCGCCCTCGGCGTTCATACAATCGGAATGGCGCAAAAGCCTTTGCCGGAGCAGAGTCGTGTCGGCGTCGACATGAACCGGCAGCAGCCGCTGTCGTTGCGTGAAGCGCTGTCTATGGCGCTCGCGAACAACAAAGAGATCGAGGTTGCGCGCGAGAATGTTCGCATCGCGGAGTTTGATCTGCTCGGCGCACAGGGCGCTTACGATCCGCGTATCACGACGGGCGCGTTTTACGAGCGCGCCGAGAATCCGATCTCGAGTTTCCTGAGCGGCGGTCAAAATGGTTCGACGATTCAGACCGATTACACTGCGACAGCGCGTCTCGAAGGACAATCGCCGGTGCTCGGTGGCAACTATCGTCTCGACTTCTCGTCAATAAAGCTGAACACGAATAATCAGTTCACGGCGTTGAACCCGCAGTATCCGACGGCGTTGACGTTCAGTTACACGCAGCCACTCTGGCGCGGACTGAAGATTGATAACAGTCGCCGGCAGATCGAGATCGCGCGTAAGAATTTATCTTTAACTGACGCGCAGTTTCGCCAACGCGCTATCGACACCATCACCAACGTTCAACGCGCGTACTGGGATCTCGTGTTCGCGTTGCGAAATCTGCAAGTGCAACGTGACGCGGTCAGCACGGCTCGCAGTCAACTCGAACACAACAAACGTCTGGTGAACGAGGGACAACTGGCGCCCATCGATGTCGTCGCGGCCGAAGCGCAGATTTCGACTTTTGAGCAGGCAGTTTTCAGCGCGCTCGAAGAAGTCTCGCGGTCTGAGAACAATCTGAAGAACCTGATCGCGGAGAATCAAAAGGCGGAGATCTGGAATGCCTCGATCATGCCGACAGATCCGGTTGAGCTAACCGTTCCTGACGTCTCGTTGCCGGATGCATTGAAGGCCGCGATGGAAAACCGGCCTGAGTTGCAACAGTCGAACGTGTTGCGTGAGATCAATCAAATCGATCAGCGCTACTACAAAGATCAGACCAAGCCCGCGATCGATCTCGTCGGTAGTTACGGTGTCTCTGGTCTGGCTGGATCAGTCAGCAGCAATGTCGTGAACCCATTTACGCAGTCGAGTCTGCAGGTACGCCAACGCGTGGATGAACTGTCAGCGATTGTAGGACTGGCGCCGTTGCCCGTTATCCCGCCGCAGACGTTTTCACCTGACTTGCTCGGCGGTTACGGCCAGTCGCTGCAAAACCTGCTCGCGAATCGTTACGGCACGGCCAAAATCGGCGTACAGATCAGTTTGCCTTTGCGGAATCGCACCGCGGAAGCGCAGTTGGGCCGTTCGCTCGTTGAAGGTGAAAGGCTGGGAACGCAACGCGAGCAACTTGCGCAAACAATTCAGGTTGACGTTCGTAATGCATTGCAAGCGGTGCGTAGTTCGGAAGCTCGCTTGCGCGCGGCGTCGGCGACGCGTCAAGCGAACGAGCAACAGTTTTCGAGTGAGCAGCGAAAGCTGGACGCGGGACAATCGACAACGTTTCTGGTGCTCGAGCGGCAGACAGAGTTGACGGAGGCTCGTGGGTTGGAGTTGAAGGCGCAGACAGATCTGAACAAAGCGATTGCGGATTTACAACGAGCCACTGGCAATTCGCTCAGTGTGAACAGTATCGTGGTGCGAGTGCGCTGACAGGTTTCCCCGTATTGCTGCACCTCATCACGGGCGGTGGGTTTTGGGGGCAAACCCACCGCCAGCTAAAAGAATATAGGTCCTATAAGTCCTATAGGACCTATATTCTGTGCGCTTTTGAGGACCAAACCATGCCGAACAATCCACTTGTCGAAACCTGGCAGATTCACGATCGCATCAATTTTTACCTGCTCGACGCAGTCGATCCTTCGTCACTCGACAGTCATTCAGCTTCGAAGGGCAGGAGTGTTGGTGAACAGTTTGCTCACGTTCATAACGTTCGCTTGATGTGGTTGAAGTCAGTGGCACCCGATCTGCTCAGCGGTCTCGCCAAGGTCGAGAGTGAGCAGGCAAACGACAAGAAGCTGTTGCGGAAGTCGCTGACTGATTCCGGCGCCGCGATCGGCACACTCCTCGCGAACAGTCTCGAAGCTGGCGGAAAGATCAAGGGCTTCAAGCCGCACGCAGCTGCGTTTCTCGGTTACCTGATCTCACACGAGTCGCATCATCGCGGGCAGATCGCGTTGACGCTGAAACAGGCGGGCAAGCCACTCGATAAAAAGGTCGCCTACGCTATTTGGGAATGGGGTGTGAGGTGATCAAAAAGTCGCTTCCACAACCTTGAACGCGACGAACAAAGCACCCGCAACACCGATCGCTGTTAGCATATACCAGCCCGGCAATTTTGTTTTACATGCTGGACAGCGCCTGCGCGTCCAGCCCACGACTCTCTCGCAATTAGGACAATTCATTCAGAAACAATTTAGCCACAAAAAGGCACAAAAGTCACACAATGAATCCGCTTTTCTTTTGTGCCTTTTGTGGCTCAATGAATCCGAGTTTTGATGTTGGTCCATAACGGGAAGTGATCCGAAATTTCGACTTTTCGATCTATTCCACAACTGGTCGCTTCGAGCCCGCGCAGCCAAACCCAATCCAGCTTCAGTTCAATCGGCACAAATAAAATCCGCCGTCTGAATGTCGCCTGCCCTCCGAACGGTGTTTTCAATCCAGCATCCAGAAAAAATTTTTTTGTCTTTCCATCCGCGTAGGGTTCCCACGTGTTCAGATCGCCCATGACGATGGCTGGCATGTCTGCCGGATAATGCGCGAGATCGTCGAGCACCGCTTTGAACTGCTCCAGTTTCTTGCTGACGGGGATCCGCGTCTCGGTGTGCGCTGAGTAGACACGCCAGCGATGATTGTCGATCTCAACAGTCGCGCCAAGCGCGACACGACGCCGGCCATTCGGACCTTTGTTTGGCAAGACGATGCGATGCACGTCTGACAGCGGATAGACACTCAGGATCGCGACGCCTGTCTCTTCTTCGTCGGTCGGTTTTGGTGACGGTGGCGCGGCCCATACGTAGTGCATGCCGAGTCCGTCTGCGATCAATTTCGCCGTGTTGCTGTTGCCACTGCGTTTTTTGCTTCGGTCAACTTCCTGGAGCGCGAGGATGGTGGCGCCGCCGATCTCCGGATCGTCCTTGAACAGTTTGATTAAAGCCTTCAGGTCATCGCCGCTACGCCAGCGGATGTTGTATGAGAGAAGTTTGATCTCAACGGGCGCGGAGGTTTGCTTTCGTACGTTCGTACCCTTGCCGAATTCCAGTAACTGCACGTCGGGGCGCGGCAGCAGTAGAAGAAGTAAGAGCACTAAGGCCTTCATCGGATCTCCAACGTTAACCCGTCGGCAGCGGCGATGGTTTCTCCCGACCAGAGCTCGCGAGCTTCCGCGGCCAGATCGACGTGGTCCCACTCCGGATACAGATGAGTGAGCACCAGTTTTTCGGGCACACACTCACGGGCTACACGCATCGCGTCCGCGAGTTCGAGGTGCTTCTGAACAGATTTGTTTCTCCTGAAAGAACATTCCATCAGCAGCAACCGAGCGTCTTTTGAAAACGGCGCTAAATCTTCTGAAAAACCGGTGTCAGAAGTATAGATAAACGGTTTCGAGTCTTCGTCTTTCAAACGAAGGGCCAAACTTTCTTTCGTGTGCGGAGTCTTGAGCGTGTCGGCGTTGACGCCGGGCAGGATTTCGAAGCCGGCGTTCGGAGTCACTTCGACGATCTCGATCGCGAATCGTTGTTCGAATAATTTGTAGTTGGCTGAGTCGTTGATCGTCTCGAGGATTTGGCGCACTCCTTCCGGACCAAAAATTCGCAATGGTTTAGTGCGACTTTGCGTTTGCGGCGCCCACTTTAAACCGAAGAGAAACGGCGCCAGGCCGCCCATGTGGTCCAGGTGGAAATGGCTGATCCAGATTGCGTCGAGACTCGGCCAATTCAACGACTCCTGCGCCATGCGATGCGGAGCATCCGGGCTGATGTCCAGCAGGAACGTGCCGCCGCTCGTTTCGAGCCAGTAAGCCGGCGACGCACGCTCAGGATGCGGCACAGATGTGCCCGAGCCGAGGATGGTTAGTTTCATGTGTGTATTTTAAGCTAAACTTCGACCATGAGTCCGGCAGAGACACAACTCGATGTGCTCGCAGTTTTCTCTCATCCCGATGACGCGGAGTTGTCAGTTGCGGGAACTCTTCTGAAACTCAAGAAACTTGGTTATCGCACGGGTGTTTGCGACATGACGCGCGGCGAGATGGGCACGCGCGGCACTCCGGAGATTCGCGCGAAAGAAGCACTCGACGCCGCGCGCATTATGAAACTCGACGTGCGCGTGAACCTCGAACAACCGGACGGACATGTTTGGCCTACTGAAGTCGCGCGCACAGCTCTTGTGCGAGTACTGCGAACACATCGGCCGAAAGTTTTGATAACCACGCACGAAGACGATCCGCATCCGGATCATGCGAACACGTCGATCATCGTGCGACAGGGGGCGCGATTGGCTTCGATGGGTCGCTACGATGAAGAGTCGGGATTGCAGCCGGTACCGATGCCCGCGATCATGCACTCGCTGTTTTCGCGTCGCATCGTGCCGTCGTTTGTGGTTGACGTTTCCGATTTTGTCGATGAGAAGATGAGCGCGATCAAAGCTTACGCGTCGCAGTTTTACAACGCGCAGTCAAAAGAGCCGTCGACACGAATCAGCGACCGTGGTTTTCTGCCCGAGATTGAATACCGGATGCGATACTTTGGATCACTGATTGGCGTGGCGGCCGGCGAGCCGTTTTACGTGCGTGAGGCGCTGAACGTGGACGATCCGCTCGCGCTGCTGACTCGCCCGATGAATATTTACTCGTGAGGTTGTTATAGGACCAATAGGACCTATTTTGTCGCTGGCTTCTTCGGTTCCAGAATCGCGCGCGCGATCGCGATTGTTGCTACGGCTCGCGGCCCTTCAGCTTGAAAACCTCTGGCCAGCTCCACTGCGCGATCGTAGTCCTGCGTCGCGAGATCTCTGAACAATCCATCAAGATCAAACTGAGGCACATCACTCGTGTGTACTGACGAGTGACCTTTGGTCTGAAACTTCGCCACCACTTCGCCGTCTTCGCCCGTAAAACCTTCCGCGGAGTTCGCCGCCTTAACTGCATCGAACGCCGCATCCCAAACTCGATCGCGATCGATCTCGTTGAGCGCATATGCAACGGCGACTAACGCACGCGGCAGCGAAGGATCCGAGACGTCAATGCGGCGCGCTTCAGTGTTCGCCTCGTCGACAAGCTCGAGTGCTGTGTCTCTGTCAGTCTTAAAGAGAATCTTGGCACACTCGGTTAACACCCACGCCTTGATGAGCTGGGTCAGCTCACCTTTATGGACCAACTCCAGCGCTGGATCCGTCTGCTTCTTCCCAACGAAGTATATCGCGAGAGATTGGTCGATATAGACTTGTGCCTGTTTACGCACTTCGGAGTCTTCGACCTTACTGACGAAATCGCGCGCGCGCATGTCGCCTCTGCCGGACGCCGTAAAGGCGAGCTGAAGGTACAGCGAATCGCGCTCTGCCGAAGTCTTGGCGCGCTCGATTCGGTCGAGCAACGACTGGTCGTGATCTTCCGAGGGACGTTCAGGCCTGATGCCTCTGTTTAGCTGGTCTTCGTCATAGCGCCGTGTGTTGTCAGAAACCATCGTCTGCAACGCATTCAGGTGACCGCGTAGAGATTCGACCATCGCGGGCGGCGCCGATTGTTCGAAGAAAGGCAAGAGACGTTTGATAACGAGATACTTGCCATCGAGACCTGCCGAGCTCGTATCGGGTTGTCCGGGCACGGGCAACGGTCGCAAGAGAATTGCTGCCGCTGATTGGAAGAATGCATTTCTGAGTTCAGGCGTGACATCGGCCGGTACGATCTTCTGCGCGCTCTGCGAGCTCGACGTGCTGTTGTTCGCAAACGTCATGAACAAGTGCGGCGTGAAAATGTACGACGAAAGTATCGAAACTGTGTTGGCGTCTGATTGCGGGTTGTTGGCTGAACTGGCGAGCAAGGCGGAGTAGCGCGCATCGGCAGCCGCGGGATTCTTTTCTCGCACGAAGCAAAGAAAATTCAGGCCTTCCATGGTGACCTGAGTAAGTGCAGGATCTGCGAATTGAAGCGCGCGCTCCAGTTCGCCAACCTGCATTAACTCTCGAGCCACTTCAAGGCGTTGGTTCAAGGCGTCGCCAATTCGATTCGGATTCGGATTTGGCTTGGCAGTGGCCGAATTTGCCGCTTCGAGTTTTTGCTGTTTTAGCTTTTCGAGAAACTCTTCACCGAGAGCGCGATCGTGTGGTGCGGCTAATCTTAAAACTTCGCGACGTACGTTGGGTGGCGTGTTGACCGCGAAGCCGCCGCCACTGCGAGCCTTCTGCTGGTTGATCTCTTCCTGGAGTTTCTGGTCGCTTTCCTGGTCGGCAACTTCCGCCGCTTCCCACGCCTTGCGAAACATGAGCCGTCCTTGTTCGGGATCGACTTTCCAGAGCGCGTCCGCGATACGTGCGAGGGAACGGGCGCGTAACGTCTGGTCGTGAAAAGTGCGTGCGTCGCTTGCGAGCGCGACGAGCAGCGAGCGCGCACGCGCGCGACGTTCTTTCAATTCCTCGGTATCGGTTGGTTTCGTGGAACTAGCCGCGACACTCTTGGCCGACGCCGCCTGTTTCGTGTCGGCAGTTTGCGCCTGAGTGAGGATTGCAGAAAAGACTAAGCAAAACACGACGCCGGCTCGTTTCATACTCTCATCTCCCGAGACGCCTTAATTCGTTGCTACTTCTCTTCGTTTCTCGAGCACGGAGCGTGCAATCGCAAGCGTCGCGACCGCGCGCGGTGCTTCGCCGGTAAACGTTTTCGCGAGCTGAATCGCTCTCATCAGGTCGGCGCGAGCAAGATGCCTGAAAACCGCGATCAAGTCAAAATCTGCGGCGTTACTTTGGTTCATCACGACCATGAACTTCGTTTGCAATACTGAAGAGATGCGGCTGTCTTCGCCCGTGTAACCTTCCGCTCCGTTCGCCGCCTTCACCACTTCGCCAAGAGTCTCCCACGCCCGCACGCGATCGATCTCACCGAATCCAACTGCAACCGCCGTGAGCGCGCGCGCACGATCCGGATCGCTTTCGCTGATGCGACGACTCTCCGCCAGAGCTTGCTCGAGCATGTCTGTCGCACGCGAACGCTCCGAAGTGACCACCAGCTTCGCTGCGCTCGTCAGTGCCCAAACTTTCTGAATATTGGTCAGGTCGCTGGTTTTAACTAGTCGCATGATCTCGGTGACATCTTTGTTTCGAACTGCATGTTGCGTGATTTCAAAATCAGTGTAGGCTTTGACACTTTTACGCAACTCAGTGTTTTCAATCTTGTCGACGAGATCTCTCGCACGCGGATCAGCATCCTCCGTAAGCGAGACCGCATAGTCGGCGTAAATCGCATCGCGATCTTCCGATTTAGTCGCATGGTCCAGACGTTCCTGCATGCGCTGGTACGGATCACCTTCGGACGACTCAGGCATAATACCGGTGTTAACTGCACGATTCTCGCCTTGCTGCAAACCGGGAGGCACATAAGACGCGAGCGCAGTCATCTGTGTACGTAAACCTGGCGCGAGGTCGGCAGCGTACTGCTCGAACAGCGGCAACAGTCGTTTGATGATCAGATACTTGCCGGACTGGCCCGAGGTAGTGCGATCCTGATCCGGCGACGGCAGCGGTTGCATCAGTATTTGATAAGCGACTTTGAAAAAGCTGTTGCGCAAGTTCGCATCGATGTCAGCGGGCGCAGGCGTTGGACCACGCCCTCGATTCTGATTCGAGCCGCCGTCGCGATCGAACGTCACATATAAAAACGGCGTGAAGAGATACGACGACAAACCGGAAACGGTGTTGGCGTCGGAGTTTGGATCACGCACTACGCGCGCGAGCAGCGTGTTGTAAGCCGAATCGGCAAGTTGCGCATTCTTTTCGCGTAGCGCGGAGAGAAAGAAGATGGAATCGACGTTGACGGTATCGAGCGCAGGGCCGGCGAATTCGAGTGCGCGCTGGATCTCGCCGTCTTCGACCAGCCTGCGCGCCAGTTGCAAACGCTGCGATGCGCCGACACGCATGCCGGAATTGTTCAGACGTTGATCGGTCGCTGCTTCCGAGCGTTCCTTTTCTGCAGCTTCGTCGAGAGCCTTGAGAAACTCTTCACCGAGTTTTCGATCTCGTTTTGCGACCAGACGCAAGACTTCGCTGCGCAAACTGGGCCCACCGCGTATCACTCCTGGTCCACCCTGGTTCTCTTGTCGTCGCAGATCCTCGGCGCGTTTCTTTGCGGTCTCTGCGTCGACGATCTCCGCCGCTTCCCAGGCGCGCTTGAAGAGTTCGCGGGCGCGCTCAGGATCGCTGTCCCAGAGCACATCGGCGGCTCGTGCCTGTACGCGCGCGCGACGTGTTTGATCCTTGAAGCCCCGCGCCTCGTCCGCCAGCGAACTGACCAGAGAGATCGCGACCGTGCGTTGTTGGGCGGCATCAGCATCAGCCTCTTCGTTGCTGGTTTTGGCTTTCTTTTGGGCTACAGAGGAGACACTCAGGCAAAGACTCAACGCGAGTGCGGTGACGGGTAGACGCATAGAACACTCCTGTTGGACGGAAATGCGGATGGATATCGCCGGACATTTTACACGCCCGGCGTGAGGCTCGGTTCCAAAAAGTGCCGCCCCTCGTGTAGTTGACAATATGTCAACTCAGAACTTATCGTAGTACCAGCCCTTGAACGCGAAGGAACCCATGACAGCCCCGCAGATCCGACAAGTTAAGAGGAGTAATCTGCAGAGATGTCACCCAGCGAGCCTCCGCGCCTTTCGCCTCCCGAAGCCACAAAGAGGATTCGCCGAATACTAGCAGAAGGTACGGTTGATTATTCTGGCCACTGCTGGCATGAGCGAATGCCACAGAGCGAATGCCACAGAGCGAATGCCACAGAGACATGTCAGCACACTTGATGTTGAACACCTTCTTAAGGAAGGTCAGGTTATTCGGGACGCAGAATGGGATTGTACGTATGGAAATTGGAAGTATCGAGTTGAAGGAACCGACATTGAAGGTGACGAATTAACGGCGATTACCGTGATTTTTGAGCGGGATTTCTCACTCCTGGTTGTTACCGTCTTTTGACAACGGTCAGTCAGCTAACGGGACAAGTGATTTAATGAAGTGTGACGTTTGCCACAAAGGCGAGATCAAAATCAAAAGGCAGCAGAACTACCACTATATAGAATGTGGACTGGATAACGTCTACCTTCTCAATTTGGAGTTCCAAGCCTGCAATAATTGCGGAACGAAAATTCCTCGCCTGACGAGAATGCCCGAACTACATGCAACGATAGCGCGGGCGATAGCTTTGCAGCCATGCCCGCTCAGAGGCCAGGACATCCGATTTCTTAGAAAACAACTTGGTTTTAGTGCTAGGGAATGGGCAAAGTTTCTTCGGACAGATGCTAGCACCCTCTCTCGATGGGAAAACGATCAGCAGGAAATTGGCACACAATCTGATTCTTTGATACGGTTGCTTTACTTTCGGATAAGAGATGAAAAGGAAGGTACATTGACCAAAGAATCCGTCGCGATAGCAACGGCCGCTGTGAGTGCAGCGTGCTTCCTAAATCTCTGCGTAAATATGAACAATCCGAATGTTTACTCTTATAAACCCCGCCCCTAAGATTTTTCTGAACTCAAACGGCGACTACCTCTAACTCAGGATCGACATCCTGTTTCAACATGCTCTCGATCGCCATCAGCGTGCCGGTGAGGGAGCTGGGGCAACTGCCGCAGGCGCCCTGGTAACGAATGCTCAACGTGTGATCGATCAAAGCGATGATCTCGAGATAGCCACCATCGCCCATCAACGCCGGCCGGACTTTCTCATCCAGGATCTCGTTGATTCTTAACAGACGTGGGTCGTCACTCGCCACCGCCGCGATTGGACCACCAACTGCAGCCGCCGCGGCTGGCGCGCCGTTCACAGCTTCCGCGGCACGAATCGGCACCGCGAGTGCCGGTAAAAGTTCATCCCAATCACCTTCGTCGTCCTTCTCGACCGTGATCATCTTGTCCATGTAAAAAACAGACACGACGTGACCAACATCAAACAACGACTTCGCCAGCGAATCATTCTCCGCCAGGTCTGCTGAACCGTACTGTCGCGCAACTCCGTTGCTGACCGCCTCGCGCAAAATAAATTTCACCGCATTCGGATTTGGCGTCTCTTCAATATCACTAATCTTCGGCATCAAAACTCCTTTGTTTGCAGTCACATTATAGCGCTTTTGCTGCGCGCAAGCAGTAGCCCGAATCGTGCCGGCCCAATAGCTTATCTGCCCGCTAAATCTTTGTTACACAAAAGCCATGTGGATGTTGCACTAATCATTGCTAAAAATCGAAAGCGGGCATATACTCCCGCCCTCACTTGCCCCCCTCTCAGAAGGTGAGTCAAGTTGAGATAGAGGCAGGCGATAGCGAGGGTCGCCTGCCTCAACCTTTTTTGCGGGTTGAATTTCGGACTTTGTGCTTGTTACTTTGAGAGCGCAATGAACATCGGCATAACGGTTTACTCGTCTTACGGCGGCAGCGGCATCGTTGGTTCCGAGCTCGGTAAAGAGCTCGCTGCTCGCGGACACACAGTTCACTTTATTGCGTCGTCCCTGCCGACGAGGCTGACTGAGCTCAACGAGCGCGTACGCTTTCACGAAGTCGAGATGATGTCGTACCCGCTGTTCGAGCATCAGCCTTACACGCTCGCACTCGCGACCAAGATGGCCACGGTCGCTGAGGAAGAGAATCTCGATCTACTTCACGTCCATTACGCGATTCCACATTCGATCAGCGCGATTCTCGCGCGCGAGTCGCTTAAACCAAGACGGCGTTTGCCTGTGGTCACGACTTTGCACGGCACCGATATCACGCTCGTCGGCGCGGATCGATCGTATTTACCCATCACGCGTTATGGAATCGTGCAGTCTGACGGCGTCACTGCGATCTCTCATTTTCTGAAGGATGCGACGCGCGAAATATTTCATTTCGACGACATCAAGGTAATTCCGAACTTCGTTTGCCAGTACGACTACAAGCGACTCGAAGTCGACAACCTGCGCGAATCATTGGCGCCACACAACGAGCCGTTGCTGGTCCATGTCTCAAACTTTCGACCGGTGAAACGTCCGGTTGACTGCGTCGAGATCCTCGCGCGCGTTTTAAAGAAGGGTGTGAAGACGCGTTTGGTGATGGTTGGCGATGGCAGCGAGCGACCAAACGCCGAACATCGCGCGCGTTGTCTCGGGATTCATGACCAGTGCACGTTTGTCGGAAAGCAGCCGCGCATCGTGGATTATCTTTCGGCGTCAGATGTGCTGTTGTTGCCGTCAGAGCAGGAGTCGTTTGGATTGGCAGCGTTGGAAGCGATGGCTTGCGAAGTCCCGGTGGTCGCTTCGCGCGTCGGCGGTCTTCCGGAAGTGGTGACTGACGGCGAGACCGGATACATGAGTCAGGTCGGCGACGTGGACAAGATGGCGACGGACGCGGCGCGTTTGCTTAGTGATGACAAGCTGCGAACGGAGATGGGTCAGCTCGCACGCGACTCCGCGATCACGCGGTATCGCACGGACGTCGTCATTCCTCAATACATCGAATTCTACGAACAGGTAATTGCGAAACAACCCGTGTAATCCGTGGCTAACATGTCTTCTCTGATAGTTGGCACAGCAGGTCACATCGATCACGGGAAGAGCGCCCTCGTGCGCGCCCTGACCGGAACCGACCCCGACCGTCTGCCGGAAGAGAAACGACGAGGCATCACTATCGATCTCGGTTTTGCGGATCTCGAGCTCGACGAGGTTCGCATCGGCTTTGTCGACGTTCCTGGTCACGAACGTTTCATCAAGAACATGCTGGCGGGCGCGCACGGCATCGACTTGCTTGCCCTGGTTATCGCGGCTGATGAAGGTGTCATGCCGCAGACTCGCGAGCATTTCGATATCTGTCGTCTGCTTGGCGTTCGCAATGGTCTCGTCGTGATCACGAAAAGCGATCTGGTTGACGAAGAGATGCTCGTGCTTGTTGAAGACGAAGCGCGGGAGTTAACCGCCGGATCGTTTCTCGAGAACGCCCCAATACTTGCTGTAAGCTCGCGCACGGGCAAGGGCCTGGACCAGTTGAAAGCGAGGCTCAACGAGTTGGGCAAGAGTGTGCCGGCGCGGTCTCAGAATTTCGTGACGCGCCTGCCGATCGATCGCGCTTTTTCGATGAGAGGATTTGGCGCGGTTGTTACCGGCACGTTGATCTCGGGAAAGATCAAAGAGGGTGACGAACTGGAGCTGTTGCCGTCGCATATCAACGTGAGAGTGCGCGGGCTGCAGGTGCATAACAAGTCGGTGACGGAAGCACAGGCAGGACAGCGCACCGCGGTGAACCTGGCGGGTGTTGATACGGCGCAGATTGAGCGTGGGATGGTGCTCGCGCCCGCTGGTCGTTTGCGGCCGACGCAGGTTGTAGATGTTTGGATCGACGTGTTGCCGGGCGCTTCGCGTGCAGTGCGTTCGCGTTCGCGAGTTCGGTTTCACATTGGTGCGGCGGAAGTGTTGGGACGCGTGAGAGTGCTCGATGGTTCGTCACAGATCGCTGCAGGTGGTGGCGGCCTGGCGCAGTTGCGACTGGAAGCGCCGGTAGTGGCGGTGCATGGCGATCGCTTCATTTTGCGAACGTATTCGCCGGCCGAGACGATTGCGGGCGGCGTGATTCTCGATCCCTTTGCAACGCGACATCGTGCTCGAGATCTGGCGCGTGCTCGAGAAATACTTCAGTTGCTGAGGAGTGATGAGCGGGCCGCGAACTTTACCGGATTTGTGCGTGCCGCAGGTGATCGAGGCTTGCGGCTCGCTGACTTGGCTGCGGCGACCGGGTGGACCAGCGAAGTGCTTGATGCTGTTGCGTCTGAGGTAAAGGCTCAAGGCGCGGCAATCGAGACGGGCGGTGTTTACCTTGCACGCGAGAGTTTCGATCGTTTCGCGGGCGCTGTTGTTGTTGAGTTGGAACAACATCACAAACGCGAACCACTTGCGCGCGGCATGTTGCGCGAAACGTTGCGCGAGAAAGTCTTTGCGCGTTCGTTCACTGAGGTGTTTGCGGGAGTGATCGCGAAGCTCGAAGCGGACGGTAAAGTCGCGTCTGAGAAAGACATCGTGCGCTTGAGTGAGCACAGCGTTGGTCTATCCGAGCAGGACATCGCGCTGAGTAAACGTATCGAAGAGATTTACGTGGCGGCGAGTGTTGAGGCACCGTCACTTGATGAAGTGATGACGAAAGCGAACGTGCCTGCGGCCCGCCGCGCCCAGGCACGCAAACTGCTGCAACTCTTGATTGACGAGAAGAAACTGGTGCGAATCCAGGCCGAAATGTTCATGCACGCGCAGGTACTCGCCGATCTAAAAGCGAAGCTCCACGGCTACGCCTCGCAGCACGAACCCGATCGCCTAATCGACGTTCCTGCTTTCAAGGATCTCGCGGGCGTCTCGCGCAAGTACGCCATCCCTCTCCTGGAGTACTTCGACCGCGAACAAGTCACCCGCCGCGCAGGCGACAAGCGCCTCATCTTAAAACCCCGCTAGACTGTTTTAACGCCGATGACACGGATAAATATCTGACTTGCATTCCCTCATTCCCGGCGTTAACATGCAGCCATATTTCGCTAAAAACGCGGCTTTTTCCTTAACCTTCATAACTTGATTAAGCTGGCCGGAGGTTCAAAATGAAAAGCCTGAAAGATATTCTCGCGATACTGGTTGGCATAGCGGCCGCAATCGGTGCGATCTTTTATTTCTATAAATTTGTGACCTTCCCGGACCCCGCCGGTGGTCACACGTCGGGCTGGATCGCGCTCGGGTTGGCAGCCGTAGCCTTTGTTTGTGGTCTGATATACTTTCTCGGCCACGTAAACAAAGAGGAAGAAATTCACATTACGCAATAGCGTCGCGCGCGGTTCGTCAGTAGCGAGCAATTTCAATCGACGCCGCTGAAATAAACTTGCGCCTGCTCCCCGACCCCATATTGGACGCCGTTTGTGCACCTACCAAACCGGCTTACGTGCGCAGACGGCGCTCGTTTTTTGGTTGATTTCTCAGGCTACGAAAAGGAGCTACTCAAGAAAAAATGTTTCCTCTCCTGATTGTGCTGCTGCAACAGATTCGCGCGACGCAGCCAACCTACTTTTTCCTCGTCACTCTGGTGCTGCTGGTTTTAGGAGGCGTCGG
>Ga0126376_10000608_pt1 | contig 17783 bp, 16 predicted proteins | sample PanSoiMetPlot_15_FD_92760 | JGI IMG/M metagenome (GOLD analysis project Ga0126376, IMG submission 92760) | Tropical forest soil microbial communities from Panama - MetaG Plot_15 | ecosystem: Environmental > Terrestrial > Soil > Tropical forest > Bulk soil | place: Panama | collected 2016-02-17
CCGGCGCCGGGCGGACCGGTGATCCCGATCACGTATGCCCGACCGGTTCGAGGGAAAAGGGCGCGCAGCTCCTCCGTCGCCCGGGGTTCGGCATCGTCGATGTGGCGCATCAGTCTCGACGCGGCTCGAACGTCGCCCCGCAGAACATCGTCGGCAAGCGTTCCCGGCGCCAACCTACCCCTCCCTGATGATTTGCCGCGCGATGATCGTGCGCTGGATCTCGCTGGTTCCCTCGCCGATCTCGCAGAGCTTCGCGTCTCGAAGGTAGCGCTCGACCGGGAACTCGCGGGTATATCCGTAGCCGCCGTGGATCTGAATCGCCTTGTTGCACGCGCGCATCGCGGCTTCGGAGGCGAAGAGCTTGGCCATCGACGCCTCCTTACTGAAAGGTCGGCCCGAATCTGCCATGCGCGCCGCGCGATGGACCAGCAGCCGCGCTGCATCGATCTCCACCTTCATGTCCGCCAGCATCCATCGGATCGCCTGGAACTCGGCAATCGGATGTCCGAAGGCGCTCCGCTGCTGCGCGTAGGCGGTCGATTCCTCCAATGCGCCGCGGCCGAGCCCGACGGCCAAGGCGCCGATGGTGATGCGGCCTCGGTCAAGGATCTGCAGCGTATCGATGAAGCCGTGAGCGATCTCTCCAAGACGCTGGGAATCCGGTACCTCTACGTTCTCCAGGTATAGCTCCCCGGTGTCCGACGAGCGCATCCCCAGCTTGCCGTGCATCGCGCGCTGCGAAAACCCCTTCGCGCCCCTCTCGACGATGAAGGCGGTTACGCCCTTCTGGCGTCGCTCAGGGCTGGTCATGGCCATGATGACGAACACATCCCCCACCGTCCCCTGAGTGATGAAGGTCTTCGAGCCGTTCAAAACCCACTGCTCGCCTCGACGCACCGCGGTGGACTTCATGCCTGCCGCGTCGGATCCCGAGCCTGGCTCCGTGAGGCCCCAGGCGGCGAGCCATTCACCGGTGGCGAGCTTGGGAAGGTACTTGAGCTTCTGAGCGTCCGAGCCGAAGAGTCGAATGTGGCTGCTGCCGAGCCCATTGTGTGAGGCGACGGTCAGCGCCAGCGAGCCGTCGTAGCGCGCGATCTCTTCAATCGCGACCGACATGGCGAGCGCATCCATTCCCGCTCCGCCGTACTTCTCGGGGGTGAGGATACCCATTGCACCCAGATTGCCGAGGTCATTGAGAATAGGTCGGTGAAGAGATTCTGCGCGATCCCACTCTCGGGCGAATGGTTTGACCCGGCTTTCGCAGAATGCGCGGAGGGAAGATTGAAGAGCGCGGTGGTCCTCGGGAAGTTCGAAATCCATCTTCTTAGTCAAATCCATGCCGCGGTTGGCTGACCGAGGTGTTTCATACCGGGTAGATGCCGCGCTTTCGTGCGGGCGGCGCCGCGAATCGTCGGGCGTACAGATCAAACCGCCGCGCCAGCTCTTCTCGCAGCGAATCCCCGGGGACGATGTCGTCTACCACCAACTCGGAAGCCAGCTTGTAGATGTCCACGTCTGCGCGGTACTCGTCCCGAAGCTGCTGTACGAACGCAGCGCGTTCGCCCTCGCTCTTCTCCTGGATCTTGTTGTAGTAAACGGCGTTGACCGCCGCTTCCGGTCCCATCACCGCGATCATCGCCTGCGGCAGCGCCAGCGTCGCGTCGGGGCTGAACGCCGGCCCAGACATCGCATAAAGGCCGGCGCCGTAGGCCTTGCGAATCACCACGCAGATCTTCGGCACCGTTGCCTCGGAAACCGCGGACACCATCTTCGCGCCAGCCCGGATGATCCCGGCACGCTCCACCTTGGTGCCAATCATGAAGCCCGGCACGTCGGCGAGATACAGCAATGGGATGTTGAACGCATCGAACAGCCAAATGAAGCGCGTTGCTTTGTCCGCCGAGTCGACGAACAGCACGCCGCCCTTGTGTTTGGGCTGATTGGCCACGATTCCCACCGCCCGCCCCTCGATTCGGGCCAGGCCGGTGATGATCTCGGGTGCGAACAGCTTCTTGATTTCAAACCATGAGCCTTCGTCGATCAGCATGTCGATCAGCGCGTACATGTCGAACGGCTTGTTTTGATCGGCGGGGATAATCTCCTCGATCCGCCGCGAGGATTGCTTGGGCGGTTTGGGGCCCACCATCGGGGATTGGCCGGAGAAGTTGTCCGGCACGAGCCGAAAATACGCCTTCCCCGCATCGATTGCCTCTGGCTCCGTCTTCACCAGGATATCGCCGCAACCGGATACCGAGCAGTGCATCCGCGCACCACCCATCTCCTCCAGAGTGACTTTTTCACCGATCACCATCTCCGCCATGCGAGGGCTGCCCAAGTACATGGAGGCGTTGCCCTCGACCATGATCACGATGTCGCAAAAGGACGGGATGTATGCGCCGCCCGCGGCGGACGGTCCGAAGAGCAAGCACACCTGCGGCGCCAGCCCCGACAGATGAACCTGGTTGTAGAAGATGCGCCCTGCGCCGCGGCGGCCGGGAAACATCTCCACCTGATCGGTGATGCGGGCGCCGGCCGAGTCCACCAGATAGAAGAGTGGGCACTGCAAGTGACTCGCTCGTTCCTGGATACGAAGAATCTTCTCGACCGTTCGCCGGCCCCAGCTTCCGGCTTTCACGGTGGAGTCGTTGGCCATTACCGCGACCAGGCGGTCGTCGATTTTGCCAAGCCCGGTGATCACTCCGTCGGAGGGCAAGTCCGCGTCTGCGTTGTTCGCGAGCTTGGCCTCCTCGACGAATGAGTGGGGGTCCAGCAAGAGAAAGATTCGCTCCCGCGCAAAGAGCTTGCCAACTTCCTTATTCTTGGCGTGGTACTTCGCCGCTCCTCCCTTCTCCACCTCGGCGATCTTGGCGCGCAACCGCTCGTCAACTGTCATCGAGTGCCACATATCAGACGGACCCTGTTCGATCGAGCGCCGGCCAGCCTGGCGTACGGCGTGAACGGGGTGCATCCGGGAACCACCCTTCCTAGTTTGTAGGAAGCGGTAGCTTGGTTGGAGAGTTCGAAGAACGAGACCACGAGGAGAGATTAAATGGGCAATTTCGGAAACGTGATGGGTACCATGTACAAGGCATATGTCTACAAGACGCTGCTCACCGACGTGTCGCGCTTCGTGAGACGCATGTTCGATGATTTTGACTTCGATAAGGAGTCGCTCCTCAACCGCGTCGGCCTGACGACCTATTCGCCCGTTCGAAGCACCATCGGTGGCATATCCTGCTTCCTGGCGGGCGCCGCGATAGGAGCGGCAGTAGGTCTTGCCCTTGCACCGAAGCCCGGAGCCGAGCTGCGGGCCGATGTGAAGGAGAAGGCACGCGACCTGCTGGGCCGCGGCGAGGAGCCGATCGAGAGGCGCGCGCAAGCATAGTCCGATCGATGGCTCTGCGTATTTCACGACCGGAAGGCTTGACTAACGACCTTTGTAGCTCGGGGCTCTGCGCTCCGCAAAGGCGGAGAGACCTTCGAGGCGATCTTCGGATTTCAGCGTCGTCTCGTAGTACCTGCGCTCCAATTTCAGCGCCTCGTCGAGAGGCAAGGCGAGCCCCTCGTCGATGGCGTGCTTGGCCGAAGAGACCGCGAGCGGCCCATTCGCGGTGATCGCCGCTCCAACCTCGAGGCAGGTCTCGATCAGCTTACCCGCGGGGGCAATCCGGTCGATCAGGCCAAGCGCCAGAGCCTCGGTCGAGCTTACCTTGCGGCCGGTAAGAACCAGATCCTTAGCGCGACCGGGGCCGATCAATCTTGAAAGGCGTTGTGTACCTCCTCCGCCGGGGATGATCGCCAGCTTCACCTCAGGGAGCCCGAGCTCCGCCTCAGGCGCGGCAATCCGGAGGTCGCAAGCAAGCGCCAGCTCCGTACCGCCACCGAACGCGGCGCCGTTGATGGCAGCAATGAACACGGCATCGCTCTTTTCAATCGAGCGGAGGGTTCGCTGAAGTTGATCGAGGAAGAGGCGTATCTCGGCTTCGTCCATGGTGGCGCGCTCTTTGAGGTCCGCGCCAGCGCAGAAGGCCTTGCTTCCCTCGCCGGTCAGCAGAACGCATCGCGACTCGCCACTGGCCGAGGTCCGATGCACCAGTTGCTCCAGCTCAGCGAGCATCGCGCGGGTGATTGCGTTGCGGCGCTGCTCGCCGAGAATGGTCCAAACCTCGGTGCTGCCCGATTTTTCGACCCTGAACTGCCCCATTCAATCCTCCGCGGGGTTCTTGGCAGTCACGGACATAGTACACACCGACCTGCACGAGCACCTCTGCGGTGCGGCTCTTCAAGGTCCAGGCGCCTCTGCGCGTTGCTTGGCCAGGCGCCAACCGTGCCTCCATCGGCCGTGGAGGTGGTCGGCCACGACTCGGCGACCGGGCAATGTCCGCGGCCGACGTCCGTATAGAATAGGCCCCATGCGCCTCTGGCTCTTCCGAGTCTCTCGCTGGTCACCGCTGCTGTTGGCCATCCTGGTCCCGGCCTTGAGCTGGGCCCGGAGCGGCGGCGGTCAGCATTACAGGAGCGGTCGCGAGCCCAGCTCACGCTCATCGCCCTCGGACGGGGGCGGCGATCTGGGCGGCATCATCTTCTATTTGGTGGCGCTCACGTTCCAACACCCAGCGTTGATGTTCCCGCTGATCGTCGGTGGGTGCCTCTTCTTCTACTACTACCAGCGCAGCCGCAATCCTTCCGCCTCCACGCAAAAGGCATTCGAGCAGCGGGAGGCGGATTTGCGCACCCAGGTTTCCGCGCGCGATGTGGAAGGATGGGTCAACACGCTTAAGCTCAAGGATCCGGAATTCGATCCGGTTCCTTTCCTCGATCGAGCCAAGAAGTTGTTCATGGGAATGCAGCTCGCATGGCTGCGCCGCGATCTCTCGTCGGTCCGTCCGTACCTCTCTGACGCGACCTTTCAGCGGCTCAAAGTTCAGCTCAAGCTGATGCAGGACCAAGGGATCCGCGATGCGTTGACGGACGTTCAGGTTCTGGATGCGCAGATCATCGGTCTGGACCAGAGCGAGTGGTTCGATACGGTGCACGTTCGAATCAAGGCACAAATGCGCGACGTGGACGTGCCAAGCACGACAACCGAGGCTGAGGCGTTGCGAGCGGCCCAGTCGGCACCTTTGGAGAGCTTCACCGAAGTGTGGTCATTCGTTCGCAAGCCCGGTGCGAAGACTCGCATCGGCGAGAACCTCTATCAAGGCAAGTGCCCCAACTGCGGAGCGCCCTACGCCGGCGGGGCGACGAACAACTGCGAATTCTGCAACGCCGTCCTCAACTCGGGCAATTACGATTGGACGCTGGCGCAAATCACGCAGGGCATCGAGCACGTTCGGTACTATCCAACCGTCGATGGCCTCCTCGAGGCGCGCAAATCCGATCCCGCTCTCAACATCGAAGTTCTTGAGGACCGGGCCTCGTTAATCTTCTGGAAATGGATCGAGGCCCAGAGCCACGGCGAGGCGCAACGGCTGTCGAAGCTCTCCACGTCCGGTTTCCTTGCTTCGCTCGACGCCGACTTGAGCGGCTTGAAGCGCCAGCGGCGCAGGAAGGTCTTTCTCGAATGCGCGGTGGGCGGCGTAATCGCGCGGATGTTCCGGCCGGATTCCGGCAGCGAGTACGACGAGGCGCATCTGGAAGTTCGCTGGAGCGCGAAGATGGGCATCGGCCCTGAAAGCGAGCGACCACCGTCGCTTCCCACCGTTCCCCAGCGGTGGATGTTCGTGCTCGTCCGCCGGCGAGGCGCGACCACCAACACCGCAAACGGCATGTCGACCAGCCGGTGCCCGCAATGCAGCGCGCCCCTCACCGATTCGCTTTCCACTGCTTGCGATTACTGCGGTATCGAGCTCTCGAGCGGAGCGCGGGATTGGGTGCTGCAATCGGCCGAAACCATCGAGGCATGGAATTCACGCGAGGAAGATCGTTTCCAAGCGATCGCCGTCAAGCCCGGAGAACGCCCCGCGGCAGACGTCATCACCGACGTGCGAGAGCGCGAGCGGTTGCTCTACATGATGGCCGCGATGGCCGCGGCGGACGGGGTAATCGACGAGCGGGAGAAAAAGCTTCTCAAGCTCTGCTCTGACCGGTGGGCGGTGCCTTGGGCAAAGGTCGAGATGGCGATGTCCGCTGGCCCACAACTGTTCGACCGACTGGTTCCGAAAGGCAGCCCGGAGGCAGAGGTCTTCCTGCATTCGCTGGTGCAGATGGCATTGGTGGACGGCCGGATCGACAAACACGAGCGCAGGATGCTCGAATCCGCCGCTCTGCGGCTGGGGATTCCAGAGCGACTGCAGCAAATTCTCAGCGGCAAGTAGCGGCCGTCGGCTACGTCTGGGCGCGCCGCGTCTTTTTGCGCTCTCGCTCGCCCAGCGCGGCCTGGAGGTACTTCCCAGGCAGACGGCGGCCGATCAGCTCCTGCGCGATCTCTCCAGCCTCAACGAGCTTTTCGAGCTGGATGCCGGTGTCGATTTTCAGACCGTGAAGCATAAAGACCAGATCCTCGGTGGCCAGATTTCCGGCGGCACCGGGAGCGTAGGGACATCCGCCAAGCCCTCCGATGCTCGCGTCGATGGTTGTGATTCCCGCCGTCAATCCGACCAGCGCATTCGCCAGCGCCGACCCTCGAGTATCGTGCAGGTGGAGCGCGAGCTGAGAGGGTTTGAAGTATTTCAGCAACGCCTCGAGGATCTGGGACGTTTGGCCGGGCGTCCCCACGCCGATGGTGTCTCCGATGCTGAGTTGGTAGAAGCCGGCGTCCGCAAGTTTTCGGCAGATCTCCACCACGCGATTGATGTCCACCGCTCCCTCGTACGGGCAGCCCCAGACGGTCGAGAGATATCCGCGGACTCGCATCCCAGCTGCATTGGCCACCTTGGCGACCTCGTGCGCGCCGGCAATTGCCTCGGCGATCGTCTTGTTGATGTTCTTCTTCGAATGGGTTTCGGTCGCCGAAAGAAAGACGGCGGCTTCCTGCAACCCGGCGTCGATCGCCCTGTTCAGACCCTTCAAGTTCGGGACGAGCGCAGAGAAAATCACGCCGGCGGGCCGCTTGAGCTGTTTGAGCAGCGCATCCGCGTCCGCCAGCTGAGGGATCCATTTCGGCGAGACGAACGAGGTCACTTCGATCCGTTTTTCGCCCGCGGCAATCAGTGCCTCGACCAGTTGGATCTTGTCGCCGGTGGAGAGGGTCCTGAGCTCGTTCTGCAGGCCGTCGCGCGGCCCTACTTCGTACACGTCGGCGCGCGCCGGGAGGTCTCGCACCCAGCTCATGGGCGCGGTTGGATTTTTTCTCGAATCCACTTCACGATTTCCTGCGTCGAGCTGCCTGGAGTGAAAATCTCCGCTACCCCGGCCTTCTTCAGGCGCGGGATGTCGTCGTCCGGAATGATGCCGCCGCCGAAAACGGAGACGTCCTCCGCTTTTTGTTTTCGAAGCAGCTCGAGCACCGCAGGGAAAAGGGTCATGTGAGCGCCGGACATGATCGACAATCCGATCGCGTCCACGTCCTCCTGGATTGCCGCACTGACGATCATCTCCGGCGTTTGGTGCAGGCCGGTGTAAATCACTTCCATTCCCGCATCGCGAAGCGCGCGGGCGATGATCTTCGCACCGCGGTCGTGCCCATCCAACCCCGGTTTGGCCACCAAGATCCGAAGCTTTCTCTCAGCCATGGGACCAGTCCTGTCAGTCCTTCATTCCAAAAGTCTTGCGCACTCTCCAGAAGATCACAAAGACGACGATCCCGACCAGGATGGCCAGAAGCAGAGCAACCGTCGGATTCGCTCCAAGCACCGCCTTCTTGCCCATTCCAAGCGGAAGGGGCTGGCGCCGGACGATCCGCGAAGTGGGTTCCCGCGGATCCTCATTTGCCGTTTCTCTAGAAAGCGCCACCTTCACGGTACCGGCCCCAGACATTGCGAAAGACGTCGCAGATCTCGCCCAACGTCGCGTAAGCCTTCACCGCGGAGAGCACCGGTGGCATCAAGTTGTCTGTGCCGCGCGCCGCGGCTTCCACGCGCTCAAGCGCGGATCGCACCGCTTCATTGTCGCGCTCAGCGCGGACTTGCTGAACCCGCTGGACTTGCTCGCGCGTAACGCGCTCGTCAATTTTGAGCAGGTCGATCGGCGCCTCGCGCTCTTCCCTGAATTCGTTGACCCCGACGATTACCCGCTCTCCCGCTTCGATTTCGCGCTGGTAGCGGTATGCGCTGTCGCCGATTTCCTTCTGGGGGAAATGCTCCTCGACGGCTCGGATGATGCCGCCCATTTCGTCGATCCGGCGCAGATAGTCGACCGCCTGCTTCTCCATCTGGTCGGTGAGGTACTCGACGTAGTAGCTGCCCGCGAGGGGATCGACAACGCGATCCACGCCCGACTCGTAGGCGATGATCTGCTGGGTTCGAAGGGCGAGCGTGACCGCCTCCTCGGTAGGGAGGGCGTACGTTTCGTCGAGCGAATTGGTGTGCAGCGACTGCGTTCCGCCGAGCACTGCCGCCATCGCCTGAAGCGACGTGCGAACGACGTTGTTGTAGGGCTGCTGCGCGGTCAGCGAAACGCCGGCAGTCTGCGCATGCGTTCGAAGCTGCATCGAGCGGGGATCGCGAGCACCGAAGCGATCGCGCATCGTCCGCGCCCAGATTCGCCGCCCGGCCCGAAACTTTGCGATCTCTTCAAAGAAATCGTTGTGGACATCCCAGAAGAACGAAAGCCGAGGGGCAAACTCGTCCACGCCCAGGCCGCGCTTGACGCACTCCTCGACATAGCCAACGCCGTCGGCGAGCGTGAATGCGAGCTCTTGAACCGCGGTGGCTCCCGCCTCCCGGATATGGTAGCCGCTGATCGAAACTGGGTGCCATCGCGGCATCCGGCGCGCGCAGAACTCGATCATGTCGATCACGATCCGCACCGCCGGCCGGGGCGGGATGATCCATTCCTTCTGCGCGATGTACTCCTTGAGCATGTCGTTCTGGATCGTCCCGCCGAGCTTCTCCATCGACACGCCCTGCTTTTCGCCCACGGCGATGTACATGCAAAGCGCGACGATCGCCGAGGCGTTGATGGTCATCGAGGTGGTGACTCGATCCAGCGGAATGCCCTCGTAGAGGATCTCGAAATCCTTCAGCGATGAGACGGAGACGCCTTCCTTGCCCACCTCGCCTTGACTGAGCGGGTGATCGGCGTCGTAGCCCATTAGCGCGGGCATATCGAACGCCGTTGAAAGGCCGGTGACGCCGTGCTCGATGAGGTACTTGAACCGGCGGTTGGTATCCGAGGGCGTGCCGAAGCCGGCGAACTGGCGCATGGTCCAGAGCCTGCCGCGATACATGCTGGGCTGGGTGCCCCTGGTGAAAGGAAACGCCCCTGGCAAGCCCAAGCTGTCCGGCGATTCCGACTTTCGGTCGATGGGAGTGAGGACGTCCGGGATGGGAATACCGGAGTCCGTGGTGAACTCCGCTCGGCGCAGGGAGGACTTCTGTTTCGCGCGCTCCAGTTCCTCGGCCCTCCAGCGCTCGAGGCTCTTCTCTAAGGAGGCGATCGCCGACGGATCATAGATGCGGGCCGCGTTGGACTGAGGTCGCGCGGTCCGGCTTCTCCCCGCCGGGCGGATTTGCCTCATCGGCTTCGAGGTTCGTGGCGCGACCGGGCGTGAAAGCTTCTTTTGCTTCGATCGAGGGGCTCGAGGCATGAGACGCATGTAGCATCGTGATCTTTTCGCCGCAAGGCAACGCGGGTGGACATCAACACGCGCCTTGCCAGCGGAGTGCACTCACAAGGTTGGTCCGTGTCGGGCGGCGGCCCATCGGGCCAAGCGCTCCGCGGCGGCATCGAGAGCGGACTGCGTCTTACAGTATGCAAAGCGCGCAAACCTGCGCCCGTGATGCTTATGCGGTCCGGAGTAAAAGGCCGAGGGCGGAATCGCCGCCACGCCCACCTGCGTGGTGAGGAAACGACAGAACTCGAAGTCGTCCTCCATCCCAACCGAGCGCGTATCGGCCATCGCAAAGGTCGCTCCCTCCGGCTCGAGCGGCCGCAGCGATGCCGCGGCCAACGCAGTCACCAGCCGGCGCCTCTTGTCGAGGTAGCTCGTCTGGAGCTGCTGGAAGTAACTGTCTGGGAGCCGGAGCGCGCACGCCATCGCCGCCTGAAGCGGCGACGCCGTGGCAAAGGTGACAAACTGGTGCGCCTGACGCAGGGCGTGCTGAAGTGGCGGTGGCCCAAGCGCCCAGCCGATCTTCCAACCCGTTAGGCTGAAGGTCTTGCCGCCGCTGCTGACGGTCAGTGTACGATCCTCGAACTCGGGAAGCGTGCCCATGCGAAGGTGGCGAGCAGGCGGGAAAAAAATGTGCTCGTAGACCTCGTCGCAGAGCGCAATCGCATCGTGTTCCAGGCAGAGGCTGCCAATGAACTCAAACTCCTCTCGGGTGAACACTTTTCCGGTGGGATTGTGGGGCGTGTTGATCAGGATGAGCTTGGTTCGGCGATTGAACGCAGCCTTCAGCTCCTCGAAATCGAACCACCACCGCGGGTGGCGCTCGTCGGGCGGATAGAGCACGACATATCTCGGCACTCCCTCGGCCATGAGGACGTTCGCCTCATAGGAGTCATAGAACGGCTCGAAGAGCACGACCTCGTCGCCGGGATCGACGAGGCCCAAGATCGCGCACAGGATCGCTTCGGTGGCACCGCTGGTGACGGTGATCATCAACTCCGGATCCAGCCGTTGGTTGTAAAAGCGCTCGGAGTGCTCGGCGATCGCCGCCCGCAGCGCCACCGCGCCGCGGCCGAGCGCATACTGGTTGACCCCGTTCCGGATCGCTGCGATCGCCGCTTCCTTTACTTCTTCGGGCCCATCGAAATCGGGGAAACCCTGCCCCAGATTGACGGCTCCGTGCTGAGCGGCCAGCGCGCTGAATTCGGAGAAGACGGTCGTCCCAAAGCCGCTGACGCGGTTTGCCAGCACCTCGGGGCCTAAGAGCTTCGTCGATTTCACAGTCCCGGTTGAAGCTAGATCCGCGCCGGCTCTTGGAAGACCCCCGCCGATTTCGGAATCTCTACACCGTGGGGCCTCGCGCGCGCCAGAGCCGCCGCGAGACCGAGGACGACGACGGCAATTGGAACGGCGCAAATGAGATCGATTCCGTAGTGGTACCTACAAACGACGGTCGCCGCGACGAGTCCCGTTCCGAGGGGAAGTAGAATCCAAAAAAGCCGACGATCGAAGCGGAAGGCGGAGCTCAAAACGATGATCGTCGCTCCGGTATGTCCCGAGGGGAAGCAGTCCATGTTAAAGGGCCCCGTCCGCATCAGGGCATCCAGGTAGGGGGTCAAAAAGACGCCCGTGAGCGGCGCGTGAAAGTCCCGCGCCAGGAAAAATCGCGGCCCGATCGCGGGGACGGCGAGGTAGAGCGCATAAGTTACCGAGTAAAAAAGCGCCAACGCCAGAACGAATTCATCGAAAGCCCGGCGCCGCCCCCGCCAATACAGTGTGACGCCGAGGATCAGCGCGAGGACAAAGTAGCTGTAGTAACAAATCATCAGCAGCTCGGTTAGCCACGGAGTCGCGTACTGAGCTGCAAGAACCGCGGGATGCGCTCCGAAGAGACGGACGTCCGCCAGCGCGAGATACGCATCCATGAGCCGAGGATGGACCGCATCCATTAATGGCCCCAGGTACATATGGCCAAAGGCTGCGGCGGGAATGAGCCAGAAGGATGCGGCGATGTCGAGCAGCTTGCTGCGCGGAAAGGTTTGCGCCAGCCAACGAAGGACCGGCGGAACAATCGCGATCGCGGCAAAGACCGCTACGCACCCGCCGAAGCCCGGCACCCATCTCCCTCCGAAGACGAGGTAGACGACAACGAGGGTAGCCATCGTGCTGGTCACCACCTCGGCGAGTTGCAGCCGCAAACCTTGCGCCTCTCGACGAGTACTCGCTCCTGCTCCAAGCAAGGCGGATGTACTCAAACGGGTCGAGCGCGGCGGCGCTGATGATGTGCGCAAAGCGGGTATCACGTGGTCAACCTGGAACTCTTGCAGCTCTCAGGCCATTTCGGCAACCCCGCCCTTCTTAACGGATGGATGGGGAAATCAGCAAAGGAAAGTTCTACAAAGCTGCCTGGTGCCGCTGACGATTACCCCCCAAGGATGGGTCACACTCGCCGCATGTGCCGGTGAGCTCGCTTTGGCTCTGATGGCGTTGCTTCGCGGCGCGCCCAGCCGCCTGGCGCTGCTGCTCGCAATCCTGAGCCTGAACCTTTTCTTCTGGAATTTTGCAACTCTGGCTTATGAGATTTCCGGAGGGGTAGCGTGGCATTGGCTCGACCACGCGACCTCGCCGCTTAGCGCGCCCTTGGCTCTTCACTTCGCGCTTACCTTCGCCGGGCGCCGACGCCAGCTCGGCTGGGTTATTGCCGGGGCGTATGCCGCCTTTGGGCTTATAAGCGTAGCTTCGTCGCTCGCTTTCTTGTTTGCTTGGGCTCGCCGGTTCACGGATTCGGCGGCGTGGGCTGGCGCGCACCTTGCCCTTCTCATCCCGGTCGTACTGCTCGGTACCTGGTGCCTCATCGTCCACGTGCGGCGAAGCACCGCCAAAGATGAGCGCTGGCGCGGACGCCTGCTGCTGCTCGGTTTCTTGGCGCTGGCCCTCTTGGGTTCGACCGAGCTGCTCCGCGCCCTGGACTTTTCCGTTCCCTCCCTCGGCAGCATCGGCGTCCTTGCATGCAATGGCCTCATGGCAGTCGGCGCCCTTCGATTTCGTCTCCTCGACCGGCCGGTGAGGTCGATGATCGTTTGGAACGCGCCATGGCTCGCTGCTCTCGGCGTGGGCTCGTACGTTTCGATATTCCAATTCCGCGGGACCACCTCGGCAGTGCTCGTCCTCGGCCTCGCCACCCTGCTTTTTGCCTTGGCGGGAGGAGCGATGCAGTTGAGAGCGTCGCTGGCAATTCGCCGCGCGAGGTTCGAGCGCTTGGCGACCTTGGGTCGGTTCTCTACGCAATTGGCTCACGACTTGAAGAATCCGCTGGCGGCATTGAAGGGCGCGGCGCAGTACCTCGTTGAACAAATTCGCCGCGGAAAACAGATCTCCGGCGAAGCGGAGCTGGTCTCGCTGATGCTGGAGCAGATCGATCGGCTCGCCGCGGTGGTAGAGCGCTATCAGCGCATCTCCAGAATCGAACCCGATTTTGCGCTGCTGCAGGTGAACGAATTGGTGCGGGATGTACTCGCGCTTCAACCGTTTGCAACCGCGGCGAAGGCGGTTTCGGTTCGCGTTGAGCTGGATGAAAAATTGCCGCCATGCCTCGCGGATCGACAACTGCTGTTCGCGGCCGTGGAGAACGTGGTGCGCAACGCCTTCGAGGCGATGCCGAACGGTGGAACGCTGACGGTTCGGACTCGCCCCGACGGGAGCGACCGGCTGCTTATCAGCGTCGAGGACACCGGCGAGGGGATGAATCCCCGCGTCCAAGAGCGGGCGTTTGACGATTTTTTCACCACCAAGCCACAAGGCACCGGTCTTGGCCTGACTTTCGCCCGACGGGTCGCCGAAGCGCATGGCGGCGATGTTTTGCTGACCAGCCGCGAGGGATTCGGTACCGTCGTCTCCGTCGAGATTCCCTTGCGGGCGCCATCCGGATGAAAGCCAGCATCAAGGAGCACGGCAGCGTGCTCGTTGTGGACGACGACCCGGCCGTGGGCAAGGTGCTGGAGGCGTTGCTGGCCCAGGACGGAATCGCGTCGAGCCACGTGCTCAGCGGGTCCGACGCGCTCCAGGCGCTCGGACGGCACCCCTACGACGTGCTCGTGAGCGACGTGCGGATGCCCGGCATGGATGGCATGCGACTGCTAGCCGAAGTCTCGATGAGCTGGCCGGACATCCCTGTCATCTTGATGACCGCCCATGGCACCATTCCTTTGGCCGTCGAAGCGATGAAAGCCGGCGCTGCCGACTTCGTTCTAAAGCCATTCGATCGCGAGGAGATTCTGTTCTCAGTGCACAAAGCGTTGGAGTCCGTCCGTCGGCTTGGGACTATTCCGCCGCCGGCAGGCGAGAGCCTCCTCACCGCCTCCCCGGCGATGCAGGAGGTGCAGGACCTGATCCGCCGGGCCGCCTCGGGAACAGCGACGGTGTTGCTGCGTGGCGAAACCGGCACGGGCAAGGAAATGGCCGCGCGGTCCATCCATCGGGTGAGCCCACGCAGGCAGAAGCCCTTCATCAAGGTTCAATGCGTCACCCTGCCGGAGGCTCTGCTGGAGAGCGAATTGTTTGGCTATGAAAAGGGAGCCTTTACGGGGGCGGTGAACCGAAAGCCAGGCCGAGTCGAGCTTGCCGAAGGGGGAAGCCTTTTTCTCGACGAAATCGGCGATCTTCCGCCGTCGATACAGGTCAAGCTTCTCAGGCTGCTGCAAGAGCGCGAGTTCGAGCGGCTGGGCGGCACGACGACCCTCAAGGCGGACGTCCGCTTCATCGCGGCGACGCACCGAGAGTTGGAAGCAATGGTTGGAAGGGGCGAATTCCGCGAGGACCTGTTCTACCGACTGAACGTCGTGCCGATCTTCTTGCCGCCACTCAGGTCCCGACCGGAGGACATTGCTCCTTTGGCCCGGCACTTTTGTGCTGGATTTGGCGCGGCGAACGGCAAACCCAACGCGTCGCTCAATGCCTCCGCGATCCAAGTCCTGCAGGCTCAGCCGTGGCCGGGCAATGTTCGCCAGCTTCAGAACCTCATCGAGCGCTTGGTTCTGCTCTCCGACGCCGAGGTCCTCAGCTCGCGCGACGTCGAACGGGAGTTGAGACGCACGGCCCCGGTTCATGCAGCATCCCTTGTGGAGGGCGATGACTCTGCAACACTCGATGAGCGGCTCCGCGGCGCCGAGCGCAATGCCCTGGAAAACGCACTTCGGCGCGCAGGTGACAATCGAACCGTCGCGGCGCGCCTGCTCGGCATCAGCCGAAGGACGCTTTACAACAAACTTGCAGAGCACGGGCTCATTTGAGGACTCTGGACACTGCCTCCGGGCCGGCTCACCCCTGAACGAGGCGGAAGGTCCCCTTGAACGTCGTCAGCTGCAGCTCAGGACCTCCTCCGTTGAGTGCCTTCTGAATCCTGCCCGAGCTGGCCCGGTCCTGCACTCCGACAAGATCGCTGTCCAGCTGTCCCCTTCGTCCCAAGCTCGCGTCTAGATTGATGCCTGCCCCTTTGGGAACGACGATTTCCAGATTCCCCTTGTGCGTTTCGAACCGGCTCGCCTGCGCCCACTTGCTGAAGGTGGCGCGGCCCGTCCCTTTGTGCGTCTCGAGGTTGAGGGCGCCCTCCAAGCCACGGATGTCCAACTGTCCCTTGTGAGTTTGAACGCGCAGATCGGCTCGAAGGTTCGAAATTTGGAGCTTCGACTTATGGTCCAACACCTGCACCTTAGCGGTCGCTGGCACGGAGATCTGGTAGTTGACGAAAGGTGCGCTGGAGCAGCCTTCGCCGCCGTACGGAATCTGCTGCGGATACTCCGTTGAGACCTGAACCGCAGCGGGGGACGAGCGAATCCTTATCTCCGTGTTCTTGATGCGCTCGGCCTGGTAGGCATCGTCGCCACAGGAGGGATCGGCTTCGATGCGGGCGTCGAGCTTGACCTCGGACCGGTCCCAAGCGGCCAACTTCACCTCTCCTTTGAAGGTCGTGAGCGAAAACTCGCCTTTCGGGTCAAGCGGGAGCGTCTGATGGATCTCCTTGGGCTGAGCGGCGGCGACGGGCGCTGAGACGGGAACCAAAAACAACGACGGCAGTGACAACGCGAGGATTCTCATGGGCTGCTCCTGGCAAAGAGTTCCAGCAGCGAAGTACGCATGGCCGATGACCTCATTGCCGGCAGGAAGCATCGGTCGAACCGCCTCGCGCCATGCGGCATAAGACAAGGCGGGGTTGCTCCGTTACGCTCCGGAACAGAATTCCACGCGCGAGCGCACGTCGGAAGGATCGGTTTCTTTGACCACGGAGGCTGGCATGCTTGCACGCACCAAAGGCATCAACGGACTCATTGGTCGAGTTCACCCGCTCAGGCGCAGAAACGTGAGAATCCAGTGCAACGTGCTGGCTCGCGTCGAAACCTGGAACGAGAGCGTGCGTGGGCTGTGCACCGATTTGTCCCTGGGAGGAATGCTGTTCGTCGGCCCGTCCGTCGAGGTGCGAGAAAAGATCAATGTCACGTTGGACCTGCTGCGCTCGGGCACTATTCGGGTGCGCGGCGAAGTTCTTGCGCATCGCGAGCTTTCCGCAGGACCTGCGATGGCGATTCGCTTTCCTGAGCTCAGCCAACGCGATCTGGCGGCCATCAATCGCTTCGTCGCTTTTCAACTCGCGTGAGAGGGCGAGCGGGTGAAGGTAGATGTCGGATCGAGGATATCCATGTATCCTTGATGTACATGGAATTCTCGTCTAGCCTTTTTCCCGTGAATCAACATACTCCGGATCAGCTGGCGCTTGAGCTTCCCCCCGTCGTCTTTCACCGTTCGTCTGCGGGCGCCGAATCTGAGCGCGTTGGCGCTTCAGAGCGACCCTTTCCCATCGAACGCCGAAGGACCCGGCGGGCGGCCGTCAACGCACCCGTGCAACTGGATGCAGCGGAGCGATCCTTGATCGGCGTGTGCAGCGACATCTCCCTGGGGGGAATGTTTTTCTTGGGGCCCGTTCTGCCGGTCTCCGAAAAGGTCAGCCTGACAATGGAGTTTCCCGCCTTGGGTCGAGTCCGGATCCCAGGCGAAGTTTTGGCGCATCGCCACCATCCGAAGGGCTCTGGAATGGCGATTCGGTTTTCTCGGCTCGCTCAGAGCGACCTCGCGATCATCACCCGCTTCGTCGCAGAGCGACTCTCGTAGAAGCAGCGAAACCGCGTTGTGCCGCGGCCGCTCCGAGCATAACCTCGCTGAGTGGCGATCGTAACCCTGCTTACGGATTTCGGTGAAGCGGACGCCTACGTAGGTCAGATGAAGGGTGCGATCTTGTCGGTCAGCCCTTCGGCGACCCTCGTTGACCTCGCACACGCCATATCGCCGCAGGACGTTCGAGCCGGAGCCTTTCTGCTGTGGACCGCGGTCGCGGCGTTCCCGCCGGGATCGATTCACGTCGCCGTCGTCGATCCGGGCGTCGGTTCCGCTCGTCGAGCCATTGCCGCCCAATCCGCTCGAGGGGATCGGCTGGTCGGTCCGGACAATGGGCTCTTGGTGCCGGCGCTGGAAAAGTTGGGTGGAGCGATCGCCGTAGTGGAGCTTTCTAATTCGCAGTTCTGGCGACCGCGCGTTTCGAAGACGTTCCACGGAAGGGATCTCTTTGGGCCCGTTGCCGGCCACCTGGACCGCGGCGTCGAACTCCAGGCGCTGGGCGAGCCGGTCCCCGAACTGGAGCGCCCCTTTTCGATTCCTGTGCCGCAGGCGGCAGGCGAAGCGCTGCGCGGCGCGGTCATCCACGTCGATCGATTTGGCACGCTGATCACGAACCTGCCGGGCGAACGCCTCGGAGCGGATTTCGTTCTGGTGCTGAATGGTCGTCGAATCCTGGGCCACCGCGAGGCGCAGTATGAATCGGTCCGCGAGGGATCGCTCGTCGGCCTCGTGGGCAGTAGCGGTCTGGTCGAGATTGCTGTGCGCAACGGCAGCGCGGCAGCCATCTTGGGGCTTGGCGTCGGCGCCGCCGTCGCCGCGGAACCCGTAGAACGCGCGGGCATTCGCTAGAGCACCGAGCCAATAACTGCGCACTTATATACGATATGCGCCGAATCTTGCTCAGTCG
>Ga0126376_10000610_pt1 | contig 17752 bp, 19 predicted proteins | sample PanSoiMetPlot_15_FD_92760 | JGI IMG/M metagenome (GOLD analysis project Ga0126376, IMG submission 92760) | Tropical forest soil microbial communities from Panama - MetaG Plot_15 | ecosystem: Environmental > Terrestrial > Soil > Tropical forest > Bulk soil | place: Panama | collected 2016-02-17
GACCTCCTTCGCGATGTTGCCGCCGACGTTCTTCGCCGCGTGGATCATTCCGGCCGGGATGAAGGGGACGTCGCCGGCTTGAGCGTCATCGGCGGCTTGCCCTCGATCTGATACTCCAGCGAGACCTCGTGGACCTAGATGATCTCTTCGCCCGGATGCGTGCGCTTGCCGAAGGCCGCTCCCAGGGTCGAATCCCGAATTCGATAGTAACCGATCGGCTCAGCGCCTCGCGGTGCGCGGCTGGCCGATCACGTTGAACTCGGCCTTCTGTTCGTCGCTGAGCGAGGCATAGAAGTCATCGAGTTCCGCCCGCACGGTCTTGACCGCCTGGAGCATCGCATCGAGCCGCTTGGCGACCGCGTCAAGCCGGGCCGTTGGCGTCAACGGCAGTTCGACCGGGCAGGACGCGGCGATGTCGTCCGCTGCCCGGGCGGCGCTAGCCCGAAGCGCATCGAGCTTTCCCTGCTGCGCCGGATCCGGCCGCACCACCTTTTCAATTTGCGCCTGCGGCCACTGGAACGCAGCGTTCGCGGCCTGGCAATTCTCAGCGATCGACCCGCGCGCCTGTGGGCGCTGCTGATCAGGCGCCGGATTGGCGTTGAACCGCACCTTCTGTTCATCGGTCAATGAGTCATAGAACCTCGCGAACGAGCCGTGGACGACATTGGTCGCCTCAATCATCGCTTCGATGCGCGCCTGCATGCCGTCGAGCCGCCCGACCGCCGTGAGGGAAACGGTGGTTGGGCACGCCGCCTTGACGATCTGGGCGGCCCTTATAGAAGAATTAGAAAGATCGTCCAAAACGGCGCGCTGCGCCTCGGTCGGCGACACCAGTTGCTGGATGCGGTCGATGGGCCAGCCAGCTATGTCCCGGGTATCCTCGCCGCACATCTGGCGCAGATCGCTAGGAGCTGATACGGCAACTGTTCCCCCTCGTGCACGCGAGGCGAAGCGGTTAGGGGTCACACGGCTTTCGACGCCCCGAGGGTCTGGCAAGTAGTTGGCGAGATCGTCATAGCCGTAGGGCCAGAAGATTCCAGCAAGCAGATCACCGTAGCCATAGTCCCAGAATGGATCGTAATAGCCCCAACCCCAAAAGATGTCGTCGTAGAAGTCATCATAGAAATAGGGCCAGAACAGGGGGCCAGCCCAACCGAAGAAGATCGCGAAGCGGTTCCAGTGATGCCACGGATGCGCAAATTGGCCATTGTGCCAGTTTTGCCAATTATTGTGCGCAAAGGCGTGCGATCCGAACGGCAAAGCGTTATGCGTCGGCGCCTGCGTGTTACCAGCGCCACGCAGCGTGGATGCGCCGGCGAATGTGCGCAACCCATGCTGGCCCTGCAATCCGAGGTTAGGGCTGCGCAATGCGTTCCCGGCAGCCGTTCTGCCAACATTCGTTACGGGCGTGCCAGCACTGTGAATTCCGCCAACGCGCGCCCGACTCAAGGGCAATGCGCTGGGGCGCATTCCGCCTGACGGCAACCCGCCCATACGCATTGCGCCACCCCCGGGACGCATTCCGCCGAAACTTGGATGGAAGCCACCGCCGAACCCGCCATGAAATCCGCCGCCACCGCCACCGCGGCCTCCACCAAAGGCCATCGCATCGGTTGAAAGTGACGCCGCACTCAGCGCGGTCATCGCCGAAAGCGTGATAGCGAATTTCCGTGACATGATAGGATCCCCCCTGCTCTGACGCAATGCCCCAATAATTCAGCTGCTATAAGACAAGGTGACTCGGCAGATGAGCGATTATGTGGCGCGCACCACAGTTCCACAGCAATACGAACGGCTCATAGTCGGCCGCTTCAGCCAAAGTGAATGGATTTCTGGCGGGGGGGCCCTTAGGGTTGCCAGTTCGTCCGCTCTTGACCCATGCTGTTGAAAAAGTAGCGGCCGGATCTTCGATACTCTCGATATGAGTTTTTGGGTGCGGCTCTTTTCGTTCTCCTGGTTGTGGTCCTGGTTGTTGTCTGCTGAGGGAGTACTTTGCTGCGGGGGCGTCCAACCGTTAGGGCAGGTTGGACGCCGCTTTGGTTCGGCGCAGGGAGTGCGTGCCGAACTTGAGCGGGTCGAGGCCGATGCTTGCGATCCATTGGCCGACGAGGCGGGCGTATTGACGTGTCGTGAGGCTACGACGGTCGCCGCGACCGGCGAACAGGAATTCGCCGGGCTTCCTGCGGGTCATTCTGAGATACTTATCGATGGCTTGCCGCGTCTGTTCGGTCAGCTCGAAACGGGCCGGGCGACCGGTCTTCTTTCTGGCGGACCGTTGCTCGATCGAGTGTGTAGCTGTTGGAGGCCACGTCATCGACGCGCACCGCGACGACATCGCAGCCCAATTTGCTGTCGATGGCGAGGTTGAACAGTGCGAGGTCGCGCGTGCGCTCTTCGAGCCGCAGCTCCGTGCGGATGGACCAGACGTGGTTTGGTCGCAGTGGCGGCTTCGCGCCCATCAGCTTGCCCTTATTCCACGGCTGACGGCCCGGCGGACTGCTCGATGGGATCGCTTCGTTTTCGTTCATGATCGGTCTCCTTATTGGTGAGACCGATCAGAATGGCGCGTTCTTGCTCAAGGCGTTGATTGCGCGGCTAAAGCGGCCGCGCAGCTTGGAGTTTCGGCTCCCACAGTGTCGGAAGTGATCGCCGATCTAGAAGCAGGACTCGGGGTTCGGCTCCTTGACCGCGGTTCGCAGGCCGTTTACGGCGAGGCTTCAGTTGCGAAAGTTGCTTCGGTTGACGCTGGGTCGTGAGCCCTGGAGATTGCAGATGCTGCTGCCAGTCCGCAACCCTTCTTTGACTTTTGGTGCGTGCTCATGCGGTCATCACTTTTGCGATGGTTTGAAATATCGCAAATCCGGCGGCGGTTGGTTTTTGCGGACTGGCATCAGCATCCCGTCACCGCTCATATAATAGGTTTCCCTGCCGATAGCGATCATCGAGTTGTTCATGTTTTCGGCACAGCTAACCTCGCCCCAGCGCGGACGCGGATTAGGGTTCGAATTCCTCCAATCCATTGAGCAGCGTCTGCGCCAATCATAAGACCGCGAGGTTGGCCGCCAACGATTTCCGCTTCCGAAGACACAGGACATCGTTGTCCGATCAGAGGCAAGCCAACGCAAAAGGTGTGATATTAGAGGGCTTTATCGCGCTCCTGCGCGCGCACGACTGCGTTAGCGCGCTGCGCCTCGCCTTGTCCAAACGAGATATTTTCGCCGGGAACTTCGTAGAGAGTGATCAGCATGTCGTCCGGCGACACGCCAGCGGCCGCCGCAATGCGCGTATTGATGTCTTTCAAGAGTGCGAGCCGCGTCTCCCTCGGTCGTCCTTGGATGAAAGTGACATCGAGAATAATTAGATCGTCAGTGTAATGCATCCCAACGAACGACGGCGTATGGAGTAACCGGTTTTTCGGCAACTCGAAGATCAGTTGGTAGAAATCTTCGGGCGGCACACGCAACGTATTCATCAAGGCGGCCTGCACGGCGTTGGACACCTTAACGATGCGGGTTTCGTCGTAACGACCTTCGACGACGTGGATCTTGGCGAGCGGCATGGTATGACTCCTGTCTTGCTCGTCGTTTTTCAATGCAGCGCTTCAATGGCGAGCGCGATGCCCTGACCGCCACCTATGCAAAGCGTAACGAGGCCGCGCGTCAGCCCGTCGCGGCGCATCGAGTGGATCAGCTTGGTCGTCAGCACGGCTCCCGTGGCACCAATCGGATGACCATGGGCGACGGCGCCGCCTTCGACATTGACGATGTCCTCGGTGAGCCCCAGTTCGCGCGCGACAACGATGGCGATGGCTGCGAAGGCTTCATTGATCTCGGCGCGCTCAATCGAGCGAATGTCCCAGCCGGCCCGCTGCAATGCGAGCTGGACTGCCGGCACCGGTCCGAGTCCGAACATGCCCGGTTCGACCGCAGCGATGCCGTAAGCGACGAGGCGTGCCGTCGGGACAAGACCGCGTTTCTCGGCCCACACGCCTTCGGCGAGCACCATGGCCGAGGCAGCGTCATTCAGCCCGGGGGCGTTGCCGGCTGTGATAGTGCCGTTCGGACGGAAGGCTGGCTTGAGCCGCGCCAGTGTTTCGAGCGTCGTGTCGGGCCGGTTGTGCTCGTCCTTGTCGAATAGCGTGGGTTCCTTTTTGCCGGGCACCTCCGCCGGCACGATCTGCGATTTGAAACGACCTTCAGCCTGCGCCGCGGCGAAGCGCTGCTGCGATCTCAATGCCCAAGTATCCTGGGCCTCGCGCGAAACCTGATACTTCTCGACCAGGTCCTCAGTGTGCCAGCCAGAATGGGCGTCCGAGAAAGCGTCATTTAGCCCGTCGCGTAGCACGCTGTCGTAAAGCGCGCCGTCGCCCATGCGGTAGCCCCACCGAGCGCGTGCGATGAGATAAGGCGCCTGGTCCATGTTCTCCATGCCGCCTGCCACCGCGACATTGATGTTGCCGAGGGCAATCTCCTGCGCGGCCGAGACGATGGCCTGCGCCCCCGAGCCGCAGACACGATTGACCGTGAGTGCCGGAACTGTGACCGGCAGCCCTGCATGAACCGCTGCCTGCCGGGCGGGATTCATCTTGGTGCCGGCTTGGACGACGTTGCCCATGACGACGGTTTCTACCTCCTCGGGGCGAAGCTTCGCGCGCGCGACTGCGGCGCCAATCGCCACCGCACCGAGAGTGGGAGCGGGTACATCCTTGAGCGAGCCTCCAAAGGTGCCGATCGCCGTCCGAACCGGCTCCGCGAGAACAACCGAGCGCTGCGGCGTCATGGCAGACCTCCCGAGAGCAACGTTGATGTTGCACTTCTGCGCGCTCGGCCGAGGTCCGGGATCATGCCGTGTCGAGCCTTGGCCGCTCGGCTTATGTCATCCACCAGCACTTCGTCGCGACCAGCTTCGATTGCGCTGAGCACTTGGCGAACCACGTCCACCGGCTTGACTTTGGGAAGCGTGAGCTCACCCGCCATGTCTTCCTTCGCAAACATCAAGCCGAGTCCCCGATTTGCACCCGATATAAACGCAACTGAATCGTGGACCCTCATCTGTCGGCCCTATTTGCCACCATAAGTGCACATGCGTTGATATGTGTGCATATGCGCGTTTCGTCAAGAGTCAGGCGAAAACAACAGTCACTGCTGCTGACGGCCCGAGCTTAGTGCATGTTCCGCCAGCCGACTCGTGCACCCGTGACGATGCAGGCTTTCGCGGGCGTCCACCCCTTTTGGCCCGCTGGTCGGGAGTACTGGACCTGGACGGCCGCGCAGACCGGCTACGTTTAGACCGCAATTGCTGAGCGTGGCAGAAATCGAACCTGACCGTCCACGCGTCGCAGAACCCGAGTATTGACATGGGCGCATATGCACCAAAAATAGCTTGTTGAAGATGTGAAGTTGTGAAGATGGATTGGATCGCTGATGGCTAATACATCGACGGACGCTTCTGCCGAGTGCAACTGCCTCGCTGTGCGTCAGGCGGCGCGCTACATCACGCAGTTCTATGATCAGCATCTGGCAGCCGCCGGCTTGCGGACGACGCAATACGGCATTCTCGCGAAGCTCAAGCGTCATGGGCCGATGTCGGTCAATGCTTTGGCGGCCGAGCTGGTGACCGACCGCACCACGCTGGGCCGCAATGTCCAGTCACTGGAACGCGATAGCCTGATTGTGATCGAACCCGATCCCCAGGATCGACGCAGCAGGATCTTACGTCTCACCAGAACCGGTGAGCATCGCTTTGAGCGGGCCCACAAAGGATGGGCCGAGGCGCAAAGGCGCTTCGAGGACGCGTAGGGGGAAAGCAGGCCTCTGAATTGCGTCGCAGCCTGCGCGCCGTGATCGCGAGCGGACTGGGCCCCTTCGACTCCGCCGATTAGTTCGCCGCGAGAGATCGGGCGTGCTCGCACCGCACACCTGAAGACGTTTCGATAAATGAGCGTATACGGTTAAGGATCAGACAAGGAGTGTGTACAATGAATATCTCGGGCTTGTTCGACCGGCGCAGCTTGGTGAAAGCGGGCGCATTTCTGGGCGGTGTCTCGGCGGCGTTCGCACGAGCCACTGGAGCCGAGGCTGAGGAACGAAGCAGAAACGTCGCGAGCGAAGCCACGCCCGCCGAAGTGACGATGGCCGAAATCCCGCTTAGTGCGACCGCCAAGGTTACGGCGGAGCGCCGCGGCCAGATCGTCCTCATCGGCATCAATCGGCCATATATCCACAATCGGATCGATCCCGAAACCTACAGCGGGCTCGCCACAGCCTACTACCAGTATGACCATGATCCTTCGCTACGTGCTGCGGTGCTCTTCGGGCACGGCGACAACTTCTCCAGGGGCATCGACGTTGATGCGTTTGCGGCGCTTGTGACATCCGGTCGATCTCGCATCGAGGAGCGCGGAATGATCGATCCGTTGGCGAAGGTACCTCCTGTACTTTCGAAGCCGCTCGTCGTGGTGGTTCATGGTGACACTTGGAACATGGGCCACGAGCTTCATCTGGCCGCCGACATCCGCATAGCCGCCGCCGATACGGTTTTTGGCCAGGACGAGAACACGCATGGGCGGTTTCCGGGCGGGGGCGCAACGATCCGGTTCGTGCGCGAGGCAGGCTGGGGAAATGCCATGCGCTACATGCTAACCGGTGATCACTGGGGTGCCGAGGAGGCCTTTCGCATCGGCGTGGTGCAGGAAGTCGCGCCGACGCGCGAGAAGGCCTTTGAGGCAGGCGTCGCGATCGCAACGAAGATAGCCGCCTGCGGGCCGCTCGGGATCAGGACGACTCTGGCGTCGGCGCATCTCGCGGTCGACCGCTCCGAGGCAGAGACGCTCTCCAAGCTTAACGCACAATACGGAGCGCTTTACACAACCGAAGATTTCAAGGAAGGCCGCCGGGCTGAGGCGGAAGGTCGCCAACCGATTTACCACGGGAAGTGAATCACCGCTTTCGGCGGTGGCCTCGTCACCGCATGTTTGTGAATTTTTTTTTGGGGCGCCGAGACAATCCTGCTTATCATCGCGGGGAGGATTGCGAGCCTACTTGCGAGATTGCCATGAGGTTTCTCGCGCTTTGGCGCGCGCGAGGTGACTCGGCATCCGACCCGCCGCTGCGACAACGGCGTTTTGCTCATCGAAGCGACGCAGCCGTCCAACTTCTTGGTTGAAAAGGAAATTCCTGCTGAGACGGCCGCCCCGAGCGTGCCCGCTTTTAGTCACCGGGAGCAGCGAGTTGAGTTCGCGTGCCTCCGGTCTCCCCCGTCGCGCCGATGAACCGCGCGCCCGATTGCGCCGGCTGCTGCTGGTCGGGGCAAGTCTTCTTGCACTTTCGGGAGCCGGATACTTCGGCTGGGAGTATTGGACGGTCGGCCGGTTTCATATTCGATCGACGACGGCTGGCCTATCAGGCGATGTCAAAACCGGGGGTGACCCTTCCACCGGGATCACCTCGGGCGGTGCCTGAGACGGCCCGAGCGGCATCCCGCATGTACTCGTCAGTGAACCAGCCTTGGCAGCACGACTGCAACAATGCCCTGCGATTCCTCGATGTCGACGTCATCGCCGGTCATTAAGCGCGGTGATTAGATCGGTCAGCATCTCGTCGATCGATAGTTCAGGGCTGGCGGCATCGCAGACTCATCATCGTGTCGGGCCACGACAGATGCCTGCTCTCGGTGATAAATCGGAGATTGCTGTTTCACTGCGCAGCCGGCATCGCCGCTGCTACGGGCTCAACGGCGATCGGGCCCACTTGCGATTCGGCGCGTTCCTCCGCCGGGCCCGTCTGCCGGCTCAAACTAAGCGCGCAGTTGATCAGCCCGACATGACCGTAGGCCTGCGGAAAATTGCCCAGCATGAGCCCGGTCAGCGGATCAAACTCTTCGGCGAGCAAACCTACGTCATTGCAGCGCGAGAGCAAACGGTCGATTAGGCTCCGGGCTTCGGCGCAGCGGCCCTGCAATATGTAATTGTCGACGAGCCAAAAACTGCACGCGAGAAAAGCCCCTTCACCCGCAGGCAGGCCATCGCCGGCATTTTCGGTTTCGTAGCGCAATACGAATTCGCCCTTAATCAGCAGTCTGTCCTCGATCGCCCGAAGCGTTCCTCGGACCCGCGGATCGGCTGCGGGAAGAAAGCCGACGAGCGGGATCAGCGGCAGGCTGGCGTCATGCCGCTTGGAGTCGTAGGCCTGCACAAAACTGTTGAGCTCGCGGTCGAAACCGCGCTCGCAGATTTCGGCATGGATTTCGTCGGCGATCTCGCGCCACCTCTGTCCCGTCGCATTGAACCCCTCCTGTTCACTCGCCGCGCGATCGAAAGCAACCCAAGCCATGACTTTCGAATGGCCAGCTTCCCAGCCATTGCGGTTTCGGAAACCGCCTGGGCCGGCGAGGTAGTCGGCGAACAGGCCATGCGGGTCACGCTTGGCACGGATTTGCTGCAGACGCGTCCATGCATCGTCGGTCAGCGTCTTCACCTCGCGCAGGGCTTGGTCGGAGTCCCCCCAGTACTGGCCGACCGTAAATGGCTCCAATGGCTTGATGGCATCGAGATGCCACGTGCGGTAGGCGTCATCGTTCTGTTCACCCTCGTAGATGATGTAGGAGCCGAGCATGACGTCGGTGCGTAGCGACATCGCCATGTCCGGCGCGTCAGGACGTGGAAGCGCGAAGTCAAAGAAAGCATGGCCCCGGGTGCCGCTCGGACGCTCGGCCACGAGCTTTTTGGTCGCGGCGATGATGTCGCGTGATGGGCCTTCGACCCACGCGGAATCCACGAGGTAGCGCATGCCTGGTGGGTGGATAGCGCCAGCGAACTCAAGTCGCTCAGCAATCGTCGTCGGCTGAGCGTGTTGGACGAACAACGCTTCTCCGAGGAAAGGTGACTCCGCGAGTGGCTCCAGCACCTTGAGCGCCTCGTCTCGCGACGCCGAGAACGCTACCCCGGCAAGAACGAACATGAAGCCACCCTCGCTACCCGGAACGGGGAATGGCAGGATCACCGAAACGGCAACTAGGGCCGCGTCCGGCGACAGGCTGTGGTGGATCTTCCACACCCATTCGACGACCTCGGCATACCGCTTCAACGAATAGACGTGCGTCGTTGCGGCCAGCCCCGCTGGACCCGGGCGGGGCGCGTATGCAGCCAAGCAGGATTGGATGGCTACCGACGATGCGTTCATCGAGGTTATTAGATCCGAAGGGACATTGTAGCGCGCGATCCGGATCGAATTCAGTGGCAACAGGAATACGCACGCAGCCTCAATGAATTTAGCGACGTTTTGAAAACGCGGCGTCCGGACCTCGCCCCTGCCCTTGTCGAACGGGGAGTGAGCGTTCGCAGACAAGTTGTCGCCCGATTGCCCAACGATGCCAGCAAGAAAACACAATCCGCAAAATCGGACCTGGCAGCAAGCGAGAATGTCGTTTCAAAGATCGTAGTGGAATTAAGTCCGGAGAAGGTCGCTGACATCAAGTCGCACGGGGACAGGATCATCAGCGCCGAGGAAGCGGCTTTTTCTGAGCGCCGTCGGTCAGCGCTGCGCGATACTGCCGAATGCTGGAATGATCTGCTGAGCGGTCTCAACGGGACCGTCGCTCGCCGGTAGCAATTCCCCGCACATCTCGTCGAGACCGCATCATTGATTCGGTCGGCGCCGGCTCACGCCGGCTGCGGCGCCCGGCGGATCATGCCGCGCTGGGGATTGTAGCCGAGCACGGCGAGCAGGAAAAACACCACCGTCGAGGCACTGACGACCGCGGCCGCCACCGCCTCGAACTCGCCATAGAGCGCGAAGCGGATCAGTTCCACCGCATGGGTGAACGGGTTTGCCAGCGCGACGTAATAAAGCAGTTCCGACCCACCCTCGCGCAGCTTCCACAGCGGATAAAGCGCCGATGAGAAGAAGAACATCGGGAACATCACGAAATTCATGGCGCCGGCGAAATTCTCGAGCTGATTGATGTGCACCGACAGGAACAGCCACAAGGCGCCTAGCATCAGGCCGGATATGACCAGTGCCGGTAGCACGGTCAGCCAATCGATCGGCTCGAAGGTCACGTCGAACAGGATACAGACGGCGAGAAACACATAGCACGTGATCACCGACAGCGCCGTCCCGGCGAACAGCTTGCAAATGAGCAATATCCAGCGCGGCAACGGCGCGGTGAGCAGAAGGCGCATCACGCCCATCTCGCGGTCATAGACCATCGAAAGCGAGGACTGCATGCCGTGGAACAGCAGGATGATGCCAAGCAGGCCCGGCACGATATAGACCTGATAGGTGATATAAGTCTTGTACGGCGGAATGATCGAGACGCCGAACACGTTGTAGAAGCCGGCCGCGAACACCGCGAGCCACATCAGCGGCCGCACCAATGCGGACAAGAGCCGCCCGCGCTGTTGGGCGAATTTGGTGATTTCCCGCATGGTGAGCGCCGTGAGGGCGCGGCCGACATGAGCGATCTGCATCTTAAGTCCCGAATGGCTCTATTTGTTCAGATGGCACGGCGTTTCGGGCTCATCGTCGCCGAGGGTGTCAAGCTCGTTGATCCGATGGAGAAACCCCTCCACGGGGGCGCTGGCCACCACCATATAGGGAGCCGCCAACAACACTGCTTGGCGCACCTGATGATCCCATGGCCGCACCGACACCGGCAGGCCCTTGTCGCCGTCAAACCCCGCGTCGCCGAGGATGAAATCGCGCTGCTTCGCAAACTCCGCCGAGCGCGTGCGCAGGGTTGCCTGCACCACCATCTTCGCGGCGACCCAGGCGGCCCAATCCGCGCTGTCCATGCGGCGGCCTCCGGATTTCTTGTCGAATCGCGAATTGACCTGGGGGGCGCCGTTATGCTCCCAGGTCCAGTGCCAAGCCACCGGCTCAAGGTCGATGCTTCCGACCACCGGCCGCGGCAGCACCGTGTGATAGGGCACCTGGCGGACGAAATCGAACTCCTCATCGGCAACGAAGACCACGTCGTAGTTGCCGCGGATAGCGCTGAGTAGTGCCGGATTGTTCAGCTCGCGCTCGCGCGGGTCGGTCCCCGCCTTGAAGCGCTGGTTGGCCACGATCCTGGCGCCGAATTTCTGCGCCGAGCGGGTGAACGCCCTCACGGTCTCGGCATCGGCGGGCAGCGGCCCTTCGAACACCAGAATGTCGCGCCATTTCCGCGACGTGAGATATTGCATCAGCGCGTCCATGCGCATGGCGAGGCTCGGGATAACATGCACGAACTCGCGCGCGCACAACTCGCGGCGCAAGCCATCATCGGACGCCGAGACGTTGAACAGGAGCGTGTCACGCCCCTTTGTCGCGGCCGCAAGCGGCTTGAGCGCCTCGGCCGGCGCGTCGATCAGGAAAAAATGGACGCCCCGCCCCTCCAAGGCCTGAATCACCGCCGGCGCGACCTCGGCAGGTGATTTCACGGTGATGCGTTCGAGTGCAAACTCGGTGTTGAGGACCCGCACCAGCGCTGCGGCTTCGTCGAGGCCGATCTGCGCACCCACGAAGGGGTGATCGCGGGTTTTGAGAATGAGGCGCTCATAAGCGCGCACCGGCTCGTAACGCGGATCGCCCTCGATCTCCACGTACCCGATGGAAACATGTTGCCGCGGCGGAGCCGGAGAGGTCGGAGCGGTCTGCGCAAACGCGGGAGCAGCCAAGCCGAGAAGCCCGAGGAGCGCGCAGACTGTAGGGTGGGCAAAGCCACCGGGTCCAGCCTTCGGCTGGCCCGATGACAGGCGCCGCGTGCCCACCGTCGACCTCTCCGGGTGGACACGCTTCGCCTTGCCCACCGTACGCCGACTACGCCGTGTACAAAATTCAATCATCAATTACTACGCCCCATGGAATGCGACCTACCGGAATCGAAACCGTTGCCTTGCGGGTCCGCAGATCGATAACGGTGACATCGTCGCCGAAGCCGTTGGCGACATAAAGCGTCTTTTCGTCGCGAGACATGCCGAGGCCCCAGGAGCGCTTCCCGACCAGGATGTAGCCTTGAATCTTACGGGTCGGTACGTCAACCACGGCGACGTGGGCGGCGTGGCCCAGTGTCACATAGGCGGTCTTGCCGTCGCGCGTAATGCGCAGATCGACCGGCGTCACGTCAGTCTTGCGCATGCCCGGGGGCAGAAACTCGATCTTGCCTTCGACGGTAAATTTCTCGCGATCGATGATATAGACCTCGCCGGACAATTCGGCCGACACCCACAACTCTTTGTGGTCGGGCGTTGCCGCGAAGCGACGCGGCCTCGTGCCCACCACCACGTCCTGCACCACGTTGCCGCTATCGGCGTCGATGAGATGAATGAGATCGCCGACCTCCGACGTTACATAGACGAAATGGCCATCTTCGCTGATGAATACGCCCTCCGGCTCGGCGCCGGTCGGTATCTCTTGCACGATGATGTTCTGGTCCAGGTCGACGACCGAAAGCGAAGAGCCTTCCTCGTTGGACACATAGATGCGGCGACGGGCCTCATCGATGCCGAAGGTCTCCGGGCTTGAGCCGGTCGACAGCTTGCCGACAACCTCCAGTTTCGCAACATCGATGATATCGATCACATCGTCGTCGCCACAAGCGACATAGAGTTTGGTGTGATCGGAATTGAAATGCATGTCGCGCGGCCGGCGTGACGTCCTGAGGTCCTTGACGACCCTGTTGGTCTTAGGGTCAATAACGATGAGATTGTTGGTCTTTTCATTGCTTACGAATACAAGCCCGGTGTCCTTGGCCGATGCCGCCGAAGACAATGCGGCAGCGAAAACGGCAATGCAGAGCGGCGCCAACAACAGGCGTAAGATGGGCACGAGCTATCCTCTTTTGCTTGCGAAAGCGATTGCTCCCAGCGTACGACTTAACCAAGCGGCCGGGCAATGCAAATCCGCCGCGAATCGGGAGGTTACCGGCTGATGGACGATCGCTCCGGCGTAGTTACGGCGCCAGCCCTGTTATTGGACAACGTCGTAAAGACCTACGGGCCGATCCGGGCGGTGAACGGCGTCAGCTTGGTGGCGCGGCCGGGTGAATTCATCGCCCTGCTCGGCCCCAACGGCGCCGGCAAGTCGACCTTGTTCCAGCTTCTCTCCGGGCTTTTCGTGCCGGATTCGGGCCGCATCGAGGTGATGGGGCATGACATGACGCGGGATGCAGTGCCGGCGCTGGCGCGGCTCGGCATTGTGTTCCAGCAGCCGACGCTCGACCTGGAACTGTCGGTGACCGCCAATCTTCTGTTCCATGCCGGCCTGCACGGTATTCCGCGCGGCGTGGCGAAGCCGCGGATTGAAACGGAGCTTGCGCGCCTGGGGCTGGCCGACCGCGCCCATGACAAGGCGTCCCAGTTGAGCGGCGGCAATCGCCGGCGGGTAGAACTTGTGCGCGCGCTGCTTCACGAGCCGAGGGTGCTGCTGATGGATGAGCCGACCGTCGGGCTCGACCCGGCGAGCCGCAGCGACCTGCTCAAGCTGCTATTGTCAATGCGGATCGAACGCGCGGTCGCAGTCCTTTGGGCGACGCATCTGTGCGACGAGGTGGGCGATGCCGACCGGGTCATCGTGATGCACAAGGGCAAGCTACTGGCCGACACCACGCCGCAAAAGCTCGTGGCCTCAGCCGGGGTGTCGACCGTCGAACAGGCGTTCCTGGCGATGACCGGCGAGGCAGCGGAAGCAACGAATGCTACGGCGTCGGCTGCACGGGACCATAGCGAATTCGGATAAAATTGCTGCGATGTCCCCCTCACCCCGACCCTTTCCCCGCAAGCGAGGAGAGGGAGCAGCAATTGCGTGGCACGGTGATTCAAATCATAGAGGCGATTCAAATCATAGAAACGCACTCTAATTCTTCGGCGGCAGCGCCACGCCTGAGAGCGGGCGAAACTCGATCTGCTGAGCTTGGCGGAGCATCTCTATTTCAATGTTGGACAGCCCTGTCTCGGGGCGATTCGGGCCATTCATCTGGTCAAGCTTCGCATCCAATCTGTTGGTGTCGTCGCCTTCCATGTCGCTGGCGGTTCCCTCCTGCGGATTGCCCGCCATGATCTCGTCTTTGGCCTTGTTGGAGCGGTCGGCCAAAGGCGGGGAATATTTCAGTTTGAAGGACCGCGGCGTGCCGCTGGGAACGTTATTTTCATCAAGCTCCTCGACCCACAGATAGATCGCGCCCGGATCGCCGAGCTTCGGGTCCGGTTCGACAACGCGCGTCCACAACAGCTGGAAGCGGCGAGGAAGCTGGCCGGTGCCGGGCCAACCCAGCAGGCTCTTGGTCGCAAAAAATGACTCGATGAAAAACGCGGAGGTCACCACAATGACCACGCCCTTGAGCCACCACGCATATCGCGAGGTAAGGCCCATGCACAACAGCAGCACGCCCATGACCACGTAGGCGATGGATATCGCGAGCACCACGGCGTTCATCGGCGTTACTTTTATAAACCTCCACTCGAATATTCGGTCACTTGTATTCGCTCATTTGTATTCGGTCACTTGGCACCACCCGAGGAACGGCGGACGCTGCGCGTCAGTTGGATGAGGGACTTATAGCGGTGATTGACATCGATAACGTTGCCATTTTCGGCAATCTTGAACCGCGCGGCAGTCTTCTCCTGTCCCATATGATCCAGCATGATCGTATCATAAAAAATCACCTCGACGGCGGGGTTCACTTTCTCGATCTTGACAGATACCGGCACCGGCGCCATCGTGGTGGCAAGGTAATAATTTACATTCACGGTGTACTCGCCGGCCACGATGCCCCGGATGCTGGTAGTCTCCTGACGGATCGGGCTTAGGATCTTGCGGCCGTTCACCGTGATCGAATTGTTGAGGCCGCCACGGTCATCGCGGTCAAGCACCATGAATCCCGCTTCACGCTCATGATACCAGACGATATTGCCGAGCGGGTCCTCGACATAGAGGTCGATATCGTCCGGGTGACTGTCGGGCCAGCCCAGCGTGATGATGAATTCCGCCTTGGTGTCGACCTTACCCTGCTTCGCCTCGGGATTCATGACCAGCAGGGCGATAAAGAACAGGAACGCAACCACCTGTAGCGCCTTGAACAGCATGACGCTGAAAGGATCGAACGGTCTATCGTCAGGATAATTACCGAAGCTGTCCATGCTGCCCTCGCTCGAGGACGGACACCACGAACACCTCGGTCAGATTGGTGGCGAGCCCGAACAACCGCTGGGTCGCCTTGTCGAGCATGTAATACTGCGTCTGCACCAGGATTGAGCCGATCAGCCCGGTCAAGGTCGTGTACATGGCGACCGCCATGCCGTCGCTCATCAGCCCCATGGAGGTGCGCACCGACACGCGATCGGCCACATCAAGGCCAGCGATCGGCGCCAGCATCATGATAAATCCGATGATCGTGCCGAGCAGGCCGAGCTTCATCAGGGCGTCGCCCGCATATGAGCCAAGCTGGTTGGGCCCGCGCAACGTGTCGGCGAGGCCGCGCAGCAACAGCGTCTGGTCGAGGCGATGTTCCTCGCCTTGCAGGCCGGCCTTGAGAATGAGGTTACGGATGTGCCCCGTAACCTCCCCGTGGGGCAATTTGGTCCCCTCCGGTGTCACCACCTCCGCGCCTTCGACCTTAAGTTGCGACACCCCCTTGCTCACCAGCGCCAACACCCGGTGAGCCTTGTCCAGTTCGCGCGAGATGGCGACGGTGCGCAACAGGCAGTGCAGCGAGCTCAGGACGTAAAGCACTACAATGACAACCGAAATGTAGGTCCTGTCGCTATTGACCATCATCCGCACGAGGCCGAAATGCCAGGCCATGACGAATGCAAACACACAAACGCCCGTAAAGATGAGCCAACGAAGCAATGGCGCATGGTCGGCGGGGAATTCAGTATTAAAAATGCGCGTTGCCATCCCGAAGAACTTCTTCTTGCTTGTAACCAAGCGCCCCGTCGGCGCAAGTACAGTGAAATTGTTAACCCGACGATGGCGGTCGTGTCGATACCTTTTGTTATGCTGCCCAGGGCTGCCGGGGCTGTCTTTTATACATCAGCCCGACGGCCGCCGCCCGCCGTTGCCTTCAGGGACCTTCCGCTCGCGCGGTCTGACGGCTAACCTGAGGCAAAGCCGTGGAGGAAAACCATGCACAAAGCCATATTCGTCGTTCTGGCGCTCATCGTTACCGTCGCAAATGCGCTTTGCGCCGAACGCCCGACGCGGTTCTGGAATTTAACGCACGCCACCATCTCGGAGTTCCAACTTGCCCCTGCCGGCACTGCCAAATGGGGCGAGAACCAATGCAAGAACGACAAGGACGGAACCGTAGACTTCGACGAGCGGCTGCGCATCACCGGCATCGAGTCTGGACGCTACGACGCAAGGATCAAGGACGTGTCCGGCCGGCTGTGTTTCGCCCGCAACATCGCAATCAAGACCGGGGAGGTCTTTTCCATAGAGGAGCGTGACCTCGCCGATTGCAATCGGTAAAGCTCTATGGCCGATGGCTGTCGTCTCTCGCGATTTTACTCGCCGCATCGATGGCAGCGAACAGCGATGTGTCCTGCACGGGTTTCAAGAGAAACGCGAAAGCGCCGGCGGATTCGCAACGCTCGCGTACTCCGAAATCGCCGTGTGCGGTAATGACGATGGTCGGAATTTGGATAGCATGGCGTGTCAGATGCTGAAGAAGCTCCAGGCCGCCCATCTCCGGCATTTGTAGATCGAGGATCAGACAGTCGGGTACCCCGCCGGGCAACGCCGCCAGAAATTCTTGCGCCGACCCGTATGTCTTTGTGTGCAAAGAACGTGCGCGCAGCAACCGTGTCAGACCCTTCGCCACGAACGGGTCGTCGTCCACAATGGCGATCCACGGGCAAGCTTCTGCCATGAGGAGAGATATTGTGGCGGCCGAGGGCGGTCGTCGAGTTGACCGTTGGTCCAATATCGCCGCGTGGCTGCTATGGCCTACCTAGAAATGCCGGCTCTTTCTGCCAGGCGCACGAGATCCGCGAGCGTGCGCACGCCCAGCTTTTCCATTACACGCCCGCGGTGAACCTTGACGGTCTTTTCGACCGTTCCAAGATCAGCGGCAATCTGCTTGTTGAGCCGCCCGGCGACAACGTGCGCGAACACTTCGCGTTCGCGCGGGGTCAAGGTGGCAATCTTGGCCTGGATCGACGCCAATTCGGCCTGCATTTGGCGCGACGTGGTATCCTGCTCCTTGGCTCGCGCTATGGCTCCCAACAAGTCTGAGTCGCTCACCGGCTTGGTCAGGAAATCGACGGCGCCGGCCTTCATGGCGCGCACGCTCGTTGGAATGTCGCCCTTCCCGGTGACGAAAATGACCGGCCGAGGAGCCCCTCCGGCTGTCATCGCCTGCTGCAACTCAAGGCCGTCGAGACCCGGCATGGAGACATCCAATACGGCGCAACCCGGAACGGTCGCATCGTGGCGTGTCAGGAATTCCCGCGGCGAGGTGTATGATTGGATATCGTAGCCCATCGCGCGCAGGAGTCGCGACAATGCCTTGAGCACCGCGGCATCGTCATCGACAATGAAGACCGTGAACTTCTCGTTCGTCACTTGATCCGCCACTTGATCTATCATTGGGCCGCAATGAGCATGTCTTGAGCCGGCAGCGAAAACGCCACGCGTACACCGCCGGCTTCATCATTTGCCAGCGTGAGCTTTCCGCCGTGCGCCTGAACGATCGTCGAACAGATCGTCAAGCCGAGACCAAGGCCATGGCCCTTGGTGGTATAGAACGGCTCGAACAGCCGGCTCTGCTC
>Ga0126376_10000611_pt1 | contig 17748 bp, 23 predicted proteins | sample PanSoiMetPlot_15_FD_92760 | JGI IMG/M metagenome (GOLD analysis project Ga0126376, IMG submission 92760) | Tropical forest soil microbial communities from Panama - MetaG Plot_15 | ecosystem: Environmental > Terrestrial > Soil > Tropical forest > Bulk soil | place: Panama | collected 2016-02-17
CGGCTTGATGGGGTTAACTAAGAATGGCGCGCCCGCTCGGTTTAGATGGTTTGTCGTCGCAGTTGGCGTTTGCCTCATCATTTCTAGTTGATCTCATTACAGCCGAGTAATCTTGTGCTCTGTAAGCCACCTGCTTCTGGCGGCCGCCGGCAACACAGAGGCCGCGGTTCGCACGGTGCCGTTCAGGCATGCAAGAAGTATCGGCCGCAGCCGCCCGCTGCGCCACCAATCGGGTGCCGGCTACCGCTCTGTTTCAACGTTTGATGGAGCGAACAAGGCCGGTCGGAAACCGGCGCGGCTGCGCTGTAAAGCCACATCGGCCTTGCCTTCACTCCGCTTGGCCGCCGGCGTCGCCGCAAAGACGCCACGAAACACCAGCATCGGAGCTGAGCCCGCACACGGCAAACAGCGCAGCCCCAGCACAGGGGCTTCCCACCGACGTGAACGCGACGTTCGCGCCTGCGCGCACTTGTTGGTCGCCGCATCGTGTCACAATGAGGCTACGACCGAGGGCGCGATCGAATGGGCTTTTTTTCCAGGTGGCTGGCTATGACCGCCATGGCTTCGCTGCGCATCGCGAAGTCGCCTAGAATCGCGTCACCACGGCGCTTTTTCAACGCGCGAAGGCATCGTCCGCGGTCTTCCGGGTAGTAATCGTGAGCGTATCCTGTCGTTTTACCTGCAATGGCGAAATACTGCTTGCTCATGTACTGCTTGACGTCGGTCCACAGGTCTCCCGCAACGGCGAAGATATTGCGCTCATTTTGGTCGAAACTGCGGGTATGCCGCCCATTGCCGTTGGGTATAGGCTGGGTGATGAGAACCTCGCTTCGGGTGAGCAGCGCGAGCACAGCCGCGCGCTGGCCCGAAGGTACAAGTCCCATCATGATCTCCTCGATCACCTTGGCCCAGGCCAGGACCTCGATGTCATAGCCCCCCGGTGGCTCCTCAATAGCCCCAGGTGACAGCGTGTATGTGGGCTTCGGATCATGCATGGCCACAGCTTCCCGCGAACCAGATCGGGTTGGTAGAAGCTGAAAAGCCCCGCCGGTCAGAGCGGGGCAAGTCAACGTTTAGAGAGTCCCAGTTAAGACTATCCCACTCGTCGATCGGCTACCGTCGCCCACCCAACGCAAACCGATTCTATCCACCGAAATCGCGAAGTCGACGTTCTCACTGTAGTCCTGTCGATTTTGACCCCATTCCGGACCTTTGAGCCGCTGAAATTTCAATGAGGACGTTGCCGTCGCATTTCTTCCCACCAGGCAAGTCGCCGAGCTGACCTTCAGCCTCGGTCGGACCCGGCAGCGCGCCTCGGATGACTCCGAAATAGTTGGGATCGGATTCGAGCAAAGCCCGAAGCCGCATCAGCAACGCGATCGCGAGCGAAGGCGTCGATCACGAGTCGCCGCTGGAGGCGGGTGGTTTTTTGATTACCTGATCCGCGTGAGGTCCTCGCCACCGCAGATTCCCAGCACGCAGCCCTCAATTCTAATGCTCGTCGGGCCGGTCTCGATCAGGTTCCCCGAATAGTTCTTGCCGTCCCTGACATTGTAGAGCTGCCCCGACCACCTGGTGGGCTCTTCGTGATGCATCGAGATCAGAACCTCGGCTCCAACCAGAGGTCGGTTGCGCTTTGCCGGATCGGCGTTGTTCTTGTCCGTAGGCGGCCTGCCCGTCGCCGGATCGATCGGTGAACTGGACTGCGCGATGAAGCCACATAAATTGCGGCCGCACGGGGTTACCCTTATCTTTGTGCCGTCTTGCGTAAGCCACAGGCCGACCGGGGAAGCTGATCCGGTCTCACCGCTCGCCGCAAGACAAGCCGCCGCAAGGCACGCCGACAACATCCAATGCATGAACGCCCCCAACAAGAAATCGCGCCAACGGGCGCGGGAGAAGCGGTTACTCCGCCGAGTTTCTAAGGTCCAACCGAGGGTCGTCCGGATAGGGAGCGCCCTTGCCGCGTTCGAGGAGCCCTTTCAGACTCATCAGAAAGATCGCCCATTTTGGTGCTGCAATGGTGCATGAAATCGCTGGGCTCCTTCCACCCCTGGTGCCCGAAGCTGACGGCGGTGAAGCCATCCTCCGGCGCGAGTCCAAGGCTCACCTTCGTACCGAACGATTCAGTCGACCCACCGACGACTTGCCAGAGGATAAGCTTGGCGCGCTCAAGCTCAAGTACTTTCATGACGATGTGGCCGCCGTCGCGGAAGCGGAGAATGATGATACCGCGGAAATCGCTGTTGCTTTTGGTGTCGCGCGCGCCGCTCCCGGCGCGTTGCTCGATGAGGCTGGCGACGGCCTTGGGGCGAGCTGATTGTGACGGCGCTGGGGATTTGTTCGTCTTCGACATGGGTCATGCCCTCGGCGCGACAGCCGTCGAAGGGGTGGGAAGGAGAGCGGTGAAGAAGGATTTCTCGACGACGACTAGCGGGACGGAGTTCGGCGCCGTCTCGGCAGCGTTCTAGTCGGCATTCTGGGGGAAGGCAGGGTATATCTCGAATGCCACACCGAGCTGGCGTCACAGACCTCGACGTAGTATTCGCGCTCGTGCGGCGTGAACTGTCCGACGTCGAGAAACGAGGCGAGAAAGGCGCCGCGCGTCGAAAGCTCCCGCATTGCGGCGACAACGTATCGAACGATGGCGCAATTCGATCGTCAGATGACACTCTCCCTTCAAAGGCTGCTTACGCTTGCCTTGCGCATCCGTTGGCAAAGGTAACATTGGAAGCGGATCATCGCGGCGAAAATCTCAACCGAGATCCTGAGATTGCGCAACGTCTTCAAAGGGGGAGCGGATGGAAAACTAATCGGAAAACAGGTTCTGCAACGGATTGCCGGCCAGCCCGCAAAATCCCGTCTTCGCATCTTGATCAGCCCACCTCCACATCATGCATCCCGAACCCCAGCATCTGAAAAACTTCGCCCGAGCCAGCCAATGAAGACGCGGGAAAAAAGTCCTGAATAGCGCGTTTTTCACCCGATTCCACTGTCCCGGATTGGAACGATTGCTGGCCTGCCACACGTTCATCCATCTGATCCGGACCATCGGACACCACATCGACCGCTTGGCCTGCCGTTCCGTGAGTATCATGGGTTGCCTCTCGGCTAACTTAGTGAAGACGCTTTTTGCAAAGCCGCGAATCAGCGGTGAGCAAAGCGTTTAGGACCCGGGCCCTCGATCACAATCGTCAATGCGAAGCGGGCCGGGTTCGCGGGGAGGCATCTCCCGTGCGGTCCAACGCCAAGCGATGTGTCATGTTCCGAATCGGTTGGCAGTAAGGTTAATAGTCATGGCACGCTACCTAAGCTGTGAGGGGCGCCGATTGGAGAAGACACGGATCAGGCAGGGCTATGCGCGTTGGTGCGATTGGTCCACGCCAACGGAAGACGAGGTTAAGCAACTGCTCAAACCCGTTGACTCCACTGAGTTGAACGGCGTCGTCGATGAAAAGATGATTGTGTTATGCTGGCACTAACGGGTTGGGCGCGCAGAGTGAAAAGCTGTATCGCGATCGCGAGAGCAAAGAGTTGTATTGATTCACCAAGCCCTGCTTGATCCGGCGTTGCCGGGATCAGCCTCGCCACCTAGAGCGAGTTTCGATTGCGTTGAATCACGAACCGGCGTCGTCGCCGGGCTTGTCCCGGCGACCCCGAATAGGAAGGCAGAGCAACAATGGATCGGGTTACCAGGCCTCGGGGCATCGGATATCATGCGGCCCATCTTGGCCACTGCGATCGGCCGGGCCGGCTGAACTCAAACTTCGAAAGGGCGGGCACCGTAGCCGTGGGCTTCGGCATGGCTGCGTTTTTGCCTGCCCCGCTGCCCGTTCCGGCCGCTCACCAACCCCCGTCGTCATAGCCATAGCCGGCGTAGCCAGCGTAACCGCTATAACCGTCATAGTTACCGTAGCCGCCGCATCCCCAGGAACTTCCGCGCCCGCCGTAGCCACTGTAGCCAGCGCCGTAATATCCAGGGTAATATGGCGCGCCATAGACGCCACCGTCGCCGTAGAAGCCGGCATAATGTCTGGGGTAATGCGGTCCGCGATGCCAACTCTCACCGCGCCGCCATCCCCCGTCGAAGGGGACCGGTAGATTCCCGAGCATCAGCGTTACAAGCGGGCCCCACCCCGCTGCAGCCGCACCACTCGACAGACCAGCCAGTGCCAGCGGTGCGAGCATTCCGAGAACTGCGGCTCGCTTCAACATGATACACCTCCGCCTCCTGCAGGTGCTCGCATCTCTCGCCTCGCATACTTGTCGGTGCGCAGGAACGCGGCAAGTCTTCTTTCGGAAGTTGGTAAACGGTGGTGGGAGTTGAATTTGGTAAATCGTGATGCCAGTCGGCGTCGGGCGCGGCGCTGCGCCGCTGCGTCGTGTTGACCGACTTGGGTCGAACCGCGCTTCGTCCGGTCAGCCTGACGGGGCAATGAGTGTGGCGATGCCAGCCATCGCATTCAGACAGCAACGCCGGGCGTGAGTCCTATCCTGCCGGGGACTAAGCAGAGCACCTGCAAAAGCGAAAGTGTTCTGATGAAGAGGTACGTTCCTCGTCGACGCCGTACTGCGAACATGAATAAGCGTTAAGTTTATGCCTTACGCCTCCGTTCTCTATTCCCCTTGTGCTGCGCGATTTACTCGTCTATGACTTTACTCTACTGACTCAGGCGGGTGGATGGAACTCATGATGATTTAAGATAGACCATCGAGTGAACCTTTGAACCACTGAATAGAGCGTGTAGCGTAAGGGCTCAGTTTTGACGGTACAAAAGTCGCGGAAAAATCCCGGAAACCTGTGTGAACACGGAAGCCAAGGGAAAGGAGGGGAGTTCGCAGCAGCGCCGAGCTTTGGCCTTGCGGCAGTGGGCGAGTGCAAGCGTCCAATGCCGGCCATTCGACTGACCGAAACGAAGCGGCCGCTGAGCGGAGTGACCGGCTCTCAGGCCCTCCGCATCTTTCTCCTCGGCGCTGTGTTTGCTTTCTCCAACCCCCTGTCAATGAATCAGGGGGAAGTGCACGCGCAAGAACTCGGCGCAACTTCCGCGGCGTCGATGATCGGCGGCTGGTGGCGTTTCCTTGTCCGGCCCCATCAGGCGAGGGAGACATCCCCTGGTCTGCAGGCCGAAGAGCCGCCCATGTCGCCACCCCCCGTCAACGGCCAAACCCCAGATTCCGAGAGTCCGCCTCAGGAATCCGGGAATGCCGCCCAGCTCATGCCGCTGCCAGCCGAAGCTCCAGAATCCGGGAATCCGCCTGAGGACTCCGGCAGCCCCGTTCGGCTCACGTCGCTGCCGCCCCTCAAGGCTCCAACCCCAGATTCCGGGAATCCGCCTCAGGAATCCGGGATTCCGACGCCCACTCCACCCGCCGCCCACATCCCACGACCTCTCGATAAGATCAGTCAATATCTCTGGAGTGTTTATCAGCGTTCGGCAACGAAGCGGGATTCCAGCGGCGATTTCACCTGGAAAGATGAGGCGGCGGCGGCGCGGCTCGGCCTCTTGACCCAGGAATATGTCATCGGCGGTATGGATCCGGATTTCAGGGAACTCCTCTACAACCTTGGACATTCGATGGATGCTGCGGGCATCAACTGGACCATACTGAGCGCGTTTCGTGACGACTATCGACAGGGTGTCGCGGCGGGTTTCAAGGCCCACCGCGGCTACTCATTCCACGGCGGCAGCATAGCGACCGGCGGCTACGGCCACGGCTGCGCCGCCGATCTTGAAGGAACCGACGGCAACGCCGACTCCAACGACGCCGTCTGGAAATGGCTGGACCAACATGGCGCGCACTTCGGAATTTACCGCCCGATGCGCAAAATCGATCCCGCGCACGTCCAGCCCGTGGCAGGATGGCATGAACGCGCTGCAGACTTGCGGGACAAGCGAATAGTGGTCCAGAAGGCCGATCTGCCATCGGGCACGGCCAACGCCGCCCTTGAGAAGCCGATCTATCCGGTGGTTGCGTCGCATGCCGGCGTTACCGAGGCGCAGTTCGAGTGCGAGCGGTCTCACCATCATCCGGCGGAACGTTTAAGAGTGGCGGGGACGTCGAGTCATCTAAGGCCACGCTTTATGTTCGATCGGAGTCACCGACGCCACAGGTCGCGGATGCTCGCCGAGATCCCAAGTCCGCACGAGCACGGCGGCACCGAAGCGTCGCCTGATGCCGATGAGAATCTTAGCAATCGCAAACCACAGGCGGTCGCCGACGGCCGAACGGTCGAAAAACGCCAAGGTGCAGAAACTTTGAATGCGGATGAGCTGCATCGCAGCGATAGGCGGCAGGCGGTCGCCAACATCCGGGGTCTACGCAAACGCTTAGCCGCGGACGCGTTGTTTAGCGCCCACGAGAGTCACCGTCACGGCCAGCCGCGGACGGTCGCCGACGTCCACGATCCGCAAAAACCCTCAGCTACAGAAGCGGTGCTGAACACCGATGAGAGTCATCGCGATGAGAGTCATCGCAGCGCCAAGTGGCGAACGGCCGCCGATATCCGGGAAAAACGCCGGGCTGCAGAGCCTTCGCTCAATACCGATGGGACTCACCGCAATGCGAAGTGGCGGACACTTGCCGACATCCGAAGTCTGCAGAAACGCTCCGGCCCAGAAGCCCTGAGGCGTCATGCGCGATTGAGAGGCCGTTTTCATTTTGTCGGGCCAATCTTCGACGCCGCGACCGGCCCCCGATCTTAGAGCCGATTTCGATCACGTCGAATGGCGTCCAGGCGTCGTCGTCGGGCTTACCCCCGGCGACGATGCGTTTTTAGACACAGCATCACCTGTCGGGCAAGGTGCATCACGCAGAGCGCGTTGTCGCGACCGCGCGTTCCGATGAATGGGAATGTAGCGTGGGCAAAGTCGCCCGCCCCGAACGACGCTCTAGACTAGTTATCGCGCCCTGGCGCGGCTCCAGTCGTTTCTCCTCCGAACTCGATTCCGCTTTCGATATCGGCGAGAAGCTGCAAATGCTCTTTAATCATGCCACGGGCGAGCTTGGCTACATTAATGAAATCGCGGTTGCCATGTCCGGAATTGAGATAAGTCTCCTGGACTCGCAGCAATTCGAGATGTCCGGTTGCCTGGGCGGCCAAGTACTCGCGATCAAATTCCGCGCCGGCCGGAGTGGCACGCATTTTCTCCAACGTTTCGCGGCCGCGCCGGTCGAGATGTTGTTCGACTTCGGCCTCGCTCGGCGGCTTGACGGTGCCGTCAGTTACGCCGAGGCTCTGCATTGATTTCATGACATCCGCCAGCGTCTCCTGTTCGGCCACTTCCAATTGTGCAAACTCTTTGAGATCGTCGGTTTGCGCCTTCTCTTGCGCAATCCGACTAACCGCCAGAGACAGGGCGCCTATCGTGGAGATCTCCCGCATGTACTGTTCGTCAGGGCCCGCCTCGCCGCCCGGCGCTGGACCTGGTGGGGTCTGCGCAAACGATGAATGCGCGGCTGCGGCCGCGAGAGTGACCAGAACTGTACGACGCGGTACCATTGAGGTTCTCCTGGAACGATGTGGCGCGTGTCTTCCCGCGTTGTGCCAGCGACGTACCAACGTTCGCTTCTAGGCCCAGTTCCTTCTCGCTCCATCAAAGCAGCAGGCGACAGCGAGGCGATGCCGGCCGCTGCCGCGTTGCGATTCGCTGTTGTCCTGCCAGAGGTCGGAGAGCGGGGTGCTGCTCGCATTTCGCCGACATTGCGGCTACGCGCACATAAGCCTGCCCGAGGTTCGCGCCGGCAATGCAATCCTTTTCCCAACGCAGCTCGCTGCGCGACCCACTGTCGCGATTACCATAGGCCGGGAACAGGACGCGCGCGATTCGATTTTCGTCCAGCGTCGGGCTGCTCCAGCGTACCGTGTTCGGGGCGGCTCGCGCGGGCCCCAGCTCGCCCCCCACGGTGAGTTGGGGCCACATGTTGACGGGTTCAGCGCTGGAACAAGCCTCTCACCGCGCGTCGGATACCACACATCGCTCGGGAAGCTGTCACAGGGCAATAAATCTGCGTGGGTGTCGTAACGGACGGCCCGTGCCGCAGAATATCAACGTGTCTGGACTCGCATGATATGCACTATTCTCATCCCCCAACCTCAGGACATGTCGAGGACGGGGAAAAGGGTAATGCATGCGACGCTTGAGTCGGGCGTTAACCTAAACTCGTTATTCTGGGAACCGTCGCACCAATGCGCGTGTTGATGACGGGCGGCGCTGGATTCACGGGATTCGTCGGCTCTCACCTGACCGACTAGTTGCTGAGAAAAGGCTACGGCGTCACGTTAGGCGTCGGCCTATCACAATCGTGGTGACGGCTTGCAGGTCCGCAACGCTTTACACATCGATCGCGCCATCGCGGTTTGGGCGAGAACACACGCCCACATCAACCCGGCGCGGGGCGGCGGCTTCAACCAGGATGGGCGGCGAGAGAATTCGGTGAGGTGGACGGCCGGAGAACGCAGTGAGCCTGCTCCAATCCGTCGATCTCATCCGCACGAATGGGCGGCGATGTCGAGCGGAGGCCGCCGCTGGTTTGATGCACATTTGCTGGGCCCGAGGCCCAGCACATCGTTGCGAATCGCGCGCGGCAAATCGAAGACTACTATATCGAAGCCATGGTGGAGCGGCGGACATCCAGGCGATCGGAATTGTCGCATGAGGTAGAGCAAGGACTGGACCACCGTGGCGCCGCCTGAAGGCGCATCTCCGCAAGGCTGAGCTTGTGCAAAGGTTTCTCACCCCGACCCTCTCCCTCCCAGCGAGAAGAGGGAACCGTCATTTGAGCCGTACGGTGATTTCCACTCACCGGGACGCGCCTTTAAGCATGTTCCGACGTACTCAAGTTAACCTTCCGGCGCCATCTCTGCGCTTGCGGGCAAGGCCCCGGCGAGACTCACTGGTTGAGGCGATCCGGAAACAGGTCCGGCGTGAAGCCGACCAGTTGGGCGAACTGTCACCTTGCCGGGATCGCCCAATCGAACGTTTTAGTGCCAGGGGCTATGTCGATCCCCGTTTTGTTTCTGTGCAAAACGCCCGTGAACAGGGGGCGAGCCTGTCCTCGGAATGCTAGCTTCACACTGCCGCAAAATCGAAGATGAAAGTCGACTTTCAGACATCTTCCCGTCGGTGCCGAGGCAAGTCTCTGACCTTGGAGGAGCCTGTTGTGAACTCGCCGAAACGGTACGCAGACGTTGTCGGGGCGGCGATGGCCCCTGAGGTGTTGTTGTCGCGATTGAGAATTCTCATTGTTGAAGATGAGGGCCTCATCGCACTCAACCTGGAATTGATGCTTCGTCGCTTCGGCTGCGAGGTTGTTGGGCTCGTTTCGCAAGTCGGCGACATTGTCGATGCGGTCAAGAAGCACCACCCAGACGGTATTCTGCTCGACGTCAACTTGCGAGGCCGCAAAGTCTTCGATGTGCTTGCGGAGGTGGTCAGCCTCGGCGTCCCGTGTGTGCTTTCCTCCGGGTACGATGATCCGACACAGTTTCCGGCAGCATTCCGTAATTTGCCAAGAATCGCCAAGCCGTTTGATGAGTCCGCTCTTCGCCGCGTTTGCGTCGAATTCGGCTCGCTCGCTGAAGCCCGGCAAGCAGACCAAGGCAGAGAGACGAGGATGAAGAAATCGAGGCGTGCCAACGCCCGGAGCTTTTCGCGCGGGCAGCGCTTTGCCTTCCCCTACGCTACCGATTGATCCTCGCTCTCTGGCGCTTCTTGCGATGCGCGCCTCGCGCGCACATTCCGGATGAGGGCGCTGCGGCGGCTAGGGTGGATTCGCCTCACCTGGATGCGAGCGCACTCTCCCTGGGGGAGAGATCAAGGCAACACGGCAACTTCTGCGATTCAACGATATTGAATTCCGCCATCTAATGTACCGGGGAGGGCTCGGCGGCGGACAGGGGCCGCAACGCGTCCGTTCGAAACGGCGGAACCGGGAAGGTCAACGTGCAGCGAAACCCTTCGCGATCGAAATCGAGATTCGCGGTGCCCGAGAGATCGTAAGATACGACGCGCGAGATCAGTTTGCTGCCGAAACCCGCCTTGATCTCTCCCTTAACAGGGGGTCCGTTGGTTTCGATCCAGGTGAATCGCACTTTTGCGCCGTCGGTTCGCCAAGCAATGTTTACCCGGCCATGCTCTACAGAAAAAGCTCCATACTTCGCCGCGTTGGTGGACAGCTCATGCAACACCATGCTCAGCGGAACGACCATGTTGGGGGGAAGCGACAAACGCGAGCCGGACCATTGCGCCCGCGCCCCGCGATCTCCTCCGTGATATGGGGCAAGACTCCGCTCTACCAGCTGCTCGAAGTCGACGTGGCCCCAGCGGCCCTGCGTCAGGATATCGTGCGCAAGCGAAATGGCGCGCAGGCGGCCATCGAACGCCCGCTTGAATTCCGCCGGCGACTGGTTGGCAGAAAGTGTCTGCCAAGCCACGGACTGCACGATCGCCAGAATGTTCTTTACGCGATGGTTGAGTTCCGCGATGAGCATCGCCTGCTGCGTCTCGGCTCGCTTGCGATCGGTGATCTCGGTCAGCGTCAATATGCAGCCGAGGTAGCCGTCGAGTTTATCGCTGAGCGGACCAGCGCTGAGGAGGAAGTATTTGTCGTACAGTGCGGGCAAGCAGACCTGCGCCTCCGCGCCATGAAGCGAATGTCGCTGGAGCACGAGATCCAGAACCTGGTTTGACGACATGCGAACGCCGGAAGGCAGTGCTTGAGCAGGCGGCACCACTTCCATCGGCACGGCATCAGCCAGCAACTTCCCCTCAAGGGACATGCCGAGCAGCCGTTCCGCGGACCAGCTTGCCTTACGGATGCGCCCGTCGACATCGCAGACGACAACGGCATCGGTCGCCTGCTCAAGAACAGCGCGCGCGAACTTCTCCGCGGCCGCGGTTTGCTCGGAATGCTTCTGAGCGGTGAGATCGGTGATGATTAACAGCAGCGCCGGGTTTTCGTCGCGCGATAGCCTGCCGACCGCAACCAACGCCGGCATCAAGCTGCCGTCCCGGCGCCGGAACTTAAGTTCACGACTGGCCGGGTGTTTTGTGCCGTCGTCGAGCACGCCCGCAAGGTTTGCCGCTTCTCCCGGCGCCACGAAATTCGCCACCGGCTTGCCGACGAGTTGCGCGAGCGGATAACCGAGGAGAGCAGCCAATTGGCGATTGCTGTAAAGAATCTGCCGATCTTCGCCGAGGGTCAGCGCGCCCTCGTGCATGCGCTCGACGACCAGGCGATAGGGCTCCTGCGCACCGACGAGCGTGGAAACCTCAGGCCCCGCCGGGCCTTTGACTACGAGGGCATCGACTGCGCCCCTGGAGATCGCCTCGAGCGCCTCCTCGGCCTCGGTCAGGCGCAAGCGCAGCGTCTCCATCTTCAACGCATCAACTCTTTTGACCATGCTCTTCACGTTCACCCCGCCGCGAGTCGCAAGCCAGTCACCACACGAATGGCCGCTACGCCTTCACACTGGCATCGATCCCAAGCCACGTCAGCACGCGCCTGCTGTTCGAGAGATCGCCGATAATGCGCTTGATCGGTTCGGGCATGGACCGCACCAACGTCGGTATGGCGACGATCTGGTCACGTTGCGCCAGGTTCGGCTCCGCCATGAGATCGATCACATCGAGACGATACCGCCCGGACAGGTATTTCTCGCAGAGCCTGCGCAAATTGCAGATCGCTGCGATCGATTTGGGCGTCTGTCCTGCGACGTACAGACGAAGGTTATAACCCAACGAGTCCTCGGCTTTTCTGCTCATGCTGCTTGCTTTCCAAATTGAACGCTTCCAGTGCTGGGGAGTGCTTTCGCTCCCGCTGGTGCCCCCGCCGGCCAGCGTCCGGATGCAGGCCTGGCGGGCAAACGCGTGCTGAAATCAATCCGGATCCCTTCGAGTCCGATATCGTCAGGGACGAGATGTTCGCGTCTGCGGTCGCTTTTCCGTGCGTCAGGCTGCAGAACATCGCCGTGATGCCCTTCACCTTTAAAGATTGACCAGCCGCAGGATCATCGCCCTCGCGCCCCGGCCAGCCGGAAGGCTCGATTTCGGATCGATCGCGCCGGTATCGGCCCAGTCCGCTCGACCCCGAGGCCGCGCGGCGCTTCAGCGGCTCTATGGCGGTCGATTCCGCGCACGTCGCCCCTATCACGCTCTTTCCTAGCACCGGAAAAATGGCTGTCAAAGCGCTTGTTGTCTGCGAAGCGATCGTTATTCAACAAATTAGTTCGCGTGCGTCGGAAATACGACATAGTACTGCGTCATTCGCAAGATCCGCTTAGCTATTTTATTAACAATTTTTATTGGAAACACAGGGAATACTATTACTGAGTCTGATATCTAACATATTATTTTCATCACGCCGCGGAAACTCATTTGTAAGATCTGCCTTTACGCCAGGCCTTGGCATGTGATTCGGCAGGAACATGCGGTAAGCGATTTTTTTGAACCAGGTCGGCTTACTTCTGTGCCGTGCATGAAACCAATCCTATCGCGCGATCGAAATCAAAGTCTTAGACCTCGTCCCGAGGAGACCGCACTCTTGGCGCGAACCGTCTCGAAAGGACGGCCACCGGCACGATCTCGCGTGTGCGTCCTTCGCAACGCGCATCCCTTCGAGCGCGCTCCCTCAGGACCGAGGCTGATGAAGGATATCGAGCGAGGTACCAGAGCCCGGTCAAACGGACAATGATACTGCCAAGGTCAACCATCGAAATGCTCTAATTATATGGCTCCAATCCTGGCGGCCCACTTGACGGTTTTGCTATGAGCCGGCAACGCAAGGAACGACAGTTCGGGATGGCATGTGCTGATTTGCCTCCTGAAAAAAAACGGATTTCCATCGGATCTGGCTCGGCGGATAGAATAAAATGTCCTAAGTTGGCCGAGGGAGGCGGTAGGTCGGTGCCTCCTCAATCGAAGTTAGCTGGTCATATGGTATGGTGGGGGGGCTCGCAGTGCCACGCTATTTCTTCAACTTGAACGACGGCGGGAAAATCATTCCCGATTTAGAGGGAACCGCACTACCGGATCATGACTCGGCTCGCGCACATGCGGTTCAGGTTGTGCGAGAGCTCGCGAGAAATCGCGAGCAAGAAACAAAGTCGTGGCGCTTGGCTGTGCGCGATGAGCAGGGGACATCGTGTTTTGAGGTCCTGTTCGCATCGGTGGACGACATGATCTCGCAATTACCCACGGCGATGCGCGTTATGGTTGAGAAGGCTTTGGCTTCGCACAGCTTCCGGTGAATGACGCTGTCGCGCGAATTGGATGAACGACGCCCCGCCACGCGCGTGGCGGCGGACTCCAATGCTGCGGCCTCAGCTAGCCCTGCCAGGTATCCCATAATGTCGATCTGCCGACGTACGGGCTGCATTTTGCGTGGAACCAAACACGAGATTGCGAGTTGGTTGTGGGGGGCCGCACCCGCAACGGGCATCCTTTTGTAACATCCCGCGTTCCGCTCGTGCGGCAATCGTAGGCCTTCCAGCGCTCTAATGCTGAGGGGAAGCTGCATGAACATGCCTCTTCAAGGACTTGGTCCATTTCGCCGACCAGCTATCGTTACCAACACCTACCCCCGTCCCCATCACAGGAATGCCGTGCTCGCGGCGCTTTCGCCGCGCGCCTTCTCAATCCTAGAAACCCATTTGCGTCATCGCGATTTTTCGGAAGGCTCGGTACTCTGGGACGCCGGAGCACCAACTGAGCGTGTGTATTTTCCGCTATCCGGCGTCATATCGGTCGTATTGCCGATCAAGGACGGCAGCGGCATTGAGGTCGCGAGCGTTGGACGTGAGGCGGTTGCCGGCCTCGGCTACGGATGGGGACAATTCCGATCCGTTACGCAGGGTATCACCCTGATCTCCGGTACATTCTCCTATATGTCGGCATCGGCACTCGCCAACGCCGCAAAGCAGAACGATGAAATCGCGCATGTTGCAGCGATATGCTGCGATTGGCTGCTCGCGCAATCGCAACAGTTCGCGGCTTGCAATGCCGTTCACCCAGCCGACGCTCGATTCTCCCGATGGCTTTTGCAATCGGCAGAGCGAATCGAAGGCGACGTAATCCCCTCGACGCAAGAAACGATAGCGCAGGCACTCGGAATTCGTCGCACGACGGTCACCTTGATTGCGCAGGGCCTGCAGATGGAAGGAATGATCAGCTATCGACGCGGCAAAATTCGGATCCGCAATCGCGAAGGACTTCGAGCGGCCGCTTGCGACTGCTGCGCCGCCCTTGGCCGGGCGCACTGGCCAGCGGAGCGGTTCGCCAACGGCGGGGTTGAGCCGAACGATTCCCAAAGTTCGGTGTGCTGATTCCGGTTGAGAGGCCTGATCGCGTCGCTCTTCGCGCAGGCCTCCATTCACGCGCGCCTGCTCCAAGCACCAGCGATTCGGCGATGGCGGCGGCCGAAGTCGTTCCCTGGGAGTGTAAGCACGCCAACCAGCGCGACGCATCCCGTTGAGAGCCCTCACGGGGCTTTGACATGGCATGCCTCGACGGGTCCGTCCACTTCGACGGCGCTCTGCGTGGGTGTGATCCGTCATGGTTTGGTGGCCAAATAGATACGTTTTAGATGCCCACATGGTGATGTGGACAAGTTGGACTGAGCCGGTCCGTATTCGTCGGACCGCTCGTCGCGATTTCGATTTATGTTTGCGCGCACCGCGATAGGGCCCACAGCCCGGCGGGCGACGAGAACGTCGCTTTTAGTTTGATTTGATATCGCCTGACACCAGCGAGGGGTTTTGAATTCGCCGTACCGTCAAGGCGGCATCGGCTCCCCAAAGAGAAGCCACGTCCTCCGGCAGTGACCGCCGTCGGCAAAAGAGGGTCGTCTAATAATAGGATCGACCTCGCCGCGTAAGTGACGGCAGCACGGTGGCGCGCCACACTGCCGCAGTGGCCCTCGATGCGGATATTTGCGACCGCGTTCCAGTCCAGCGGCGCCGTTCAGCCCCTCAGGAAAGCCATTGGCCCTGGCAACTGGTACCAGGGCCAATGATGACCAATGACCCGCCGGAGGGGCGTGGGGAAGGCAGGTATTGATCGAGACGAAGAGAACACCACCTTAAAGCTGTCGTCTGTCCGCTGCACGACCTTGGCAGCGGATAATCTGGGGATAGTAGTACGGCTACAACATCAACTGCGATCGGCGTCAAACCGGTGCAAGCCCAGAGACTATGCGACCGCTCCCGCATGCGAACGGGTTGATGCGATGAGCGTAAAATTGCGTGCCACAGCCAAAAAGTATTTTTGTATTTGATGGCCGGTTGTCACGGCGGTAGTTACCCCTCGCCCGCGAGCATGGCCGTGCAGTTTGGGCGCGATGCCTTCAGTGTCGCCCACGGCCAATGCACAAGCATACGAACGCTCGATCACGACAGGCCACTAACCAAGACACGCCGTCGTCCGCATGGTTGGCGGCGGCGGCACGCATTCTAATCCTCGGCGGGCTGCTTGGCGCCACCGGGGAGTGCCAAATCGCCGTCCTGCCGATCGCGGGCACAAAAACACAGATCTCGATCGCTGGCAGGAAACGAACCCGAAACACATTCGTTGCCTCTGCGACGCCAGCACGGCGACTGACGCGAAACGAAAGTTGCCGATACTGACCCAGGCTGCAGTGGGTATTTTGGCCACGAACCCGCAATTTGCGGTTTATTCGTTCCAACTCCAGAACCTTAGGAAAGGATCGCTTGTCGATTAGGTGACCTGCTCAAAAAGACCCCACACGCGAACGGAAGTTCAACAGGACAAACATGACCACCCGCGACGTCAGTCTTGAGGGAGCTGCTCTTTTGAGCGATCCGGTACACAACCGCGGCACGGCCTTCACCGAAGAAGAGCGCTCAACCCGTTATCTGGAGGGGTTGTTACCCGCCGCGTTCGATGATCTGTCGATGCAGATCAAGCGCGGTCTGGGCCACCTGTCGCCCAAGCCGACGGCTCTCGAGCAATACATCTACCTGCAAGACCTGTGCGACCGTAATGAAACGCTGTTCTACGCGACCCTCATGTCCGACCCGGCGCGCTTTGTGCCGATTGTCTATGATCCCACGATTGCCGACGCGTGCCTGACCTACGGGCACATCTATCGTCGTCCGCAAGGCATGTACGTCAACAAGCGCATGAAGGGTCGCTTCGCCGCGGTCCTCGCCAATTGGCCGGTGAAGGACATCCGATTCATCTGCGTCTCCTCGGGCGGACGCATCCTAGGTCTTGGCGACATCGGCGCGAACGGCGCGCCGATCCCGATCGGCAAGCTGCAACTATATACGGGCTGTGCGGCGGTTCCGCCTGACTGCCTGCTGCCGATTCATCTCGACATCGGCACCACGAATGCAGCGCTTCGCGCCGATCCGCTTTATACGGGTCTTCGCGACGAGCCCCCCTCGCCGGAGGAGGTCGACGTGCTGGTCGATGAGTTCATGGCGGCGGCGAATCAAGTATTCCCGGGCGTGTGCGTCCATTTTGAGGACTGGAAGGGATCGGACGCGATCCGCCTGCTGGAGCGCTACAAGGACAAGTATCTGGTCTACAACGACGACATTCAAGGGACGGCGAGCGTCACGCTCGCGGGACTCACAACCGCACTCCAGATCAAGAACGAAAGGCTTGCCGACCAGACCGTGCTCTTTGCCGGCGCCGGGTCGGCTGGGATCGGCATAGCAAACATCATCGTAGAGGCAATGGTCGATGAAGGGCGGTCGAGGGAGGACGCACGAAAGCGCGTGACGCTGTTCGACATCAACGGCCTGATCGAGGCCTCGCGAACGGATCTTAGCCCATCGCAGGCGGTCTACGCCCACGACCTCAAGCCCACGCGCGACCTGGCGGAAGCCGTCGCGCAGGTAAAGCCAACCATCCTCATCGGGGTGAGCACGGTAGGCGGTCTCTTCACCGAGGCAGTCGTCAGAAACATGGCGAAGAAAGTCGACCGTCCGATCATCTTCCCGCTGTCGAATCCGACTGACAAAGCAGAGTGCACGCCTGAACAGGCCTATCTGTGGACCGATGGCAAGGCCCTGGTCGCAGCTGGGGTGCAATTTCCCGACGTAACGTTAGACGGGAAGACGTTCCGCCCCGGCCAGGCGAATAATTTCTACATTTTTCCGGCGATCGGGCTTGCAGTGTACGCCACCAGGCCGAAACGGATCGACGATCGAATGTTCATCGCGGCCGCCCGCGGCAGCGCCGATCAGGTGAGCCAGTCAGACCGCGACAAGGGGATGCTGTTCCCGCCCCAGGACGACATCCTCGAGGCCGAGATCACGACTGCGAGCCGGGTCGCCGAGTACATCTTCGAACAAGGTCAGGGGACAGTGGACCGGCCCGACGACATCCGCGCCTGGATCAAGGCGATGATCTACAAGCCGGTCTACGATGCAGGACGAACCTGAAGGTCTGCGATGCCTCGCAGCGCGCCCGCATGAAACCGATCAGCTGCGGAGCCGTCCACAAATCCAGCCTAGTCACTGCGGAGCGCCGCCGTCAGACGGCGAGCCCGCAATCCACCTTTGGTCGGTGGGTTGTGGATTCCGGGCTCACCGCACCCGACCCCGGATTTACCCGCCCCCTTCCCCTGCTTGCGGGAAGGTTAGGGAGAGATGCGCACATCGGCAGACCGATTTGCGGTGGCGCCCGTAATGACAGAGCACATGATTCGAATTTCAAAAACAATCACCCCACGTTCAAGGGAGTCGGCGATGGCGGACCCGAATGACCACCACCTCAC
>Ga0126376_10000614_pt1 | contig 17704 bp, 25 predicted proteins | sample PanSoiMetPlot_15_FD_92760 | JGI IMG/M metagenome (GOLD analysis project Ga0126376, IMG submission 92760) | Tropical forest soil microbial communities from Panama - MetaG Plot_15 | ecosystem: Environmental > Terrestrial > Soil > Tropical forest > Bulk soil | place: Panama | collected 2016-02-17
CGAATTTCCATTTGCCCCGCTCCACGTTGCTTGCGATGGTCTGCGCATTCGCGGGGCGCGAAAACGTTTTGAAGGCTTACCGGCACGCTGTCGAAGAAAAGTATCGCTTCTACAGCTATGGAGACTGCATGCTGATTCGCGGGGGCTAAGCCGACTTGATGAGTAATGAGGCTGCAGGTTCATGCAGCCTCTCACTCAGTTGAAATGCAATTCTATTCGTTGAAAACGAAAACCCGCTTTTGCCCGTAAAAGCGGACTTCCTTCACCTGTCCATTTTCGCCGAGCAAAACTGCGTCATATTCCGACTTGGTGCTCCGCTCTTCCCAGCGGCCCTCGGACTGTGCGACCTCTTCCTTGCCGCGTTGCACAGAGACCTTATTTCCGTCAATGGAAAGCCGGTATTCGCCCGCTTGCAGCGTGACCTGGCCGACTTTTGCAGTCTGTGTAATGTTAATGGTCTTCACTACAGGCTTTGCGAAAACGGCGACCGCGAAGCAAAGGGCGCCCAGCAATGCCGCGATGCGAAAAAGAGAGTTGCGTTTCATGAGTGTCATTCCTTTCACAGGGATCGAGTCAGCGGACGGCCCGACGTACCTTGCAAGAGGAGTTGACACGCGTATGCCGAGGCGAGTAGATTCGCCCGACGACACCGTTTCTTCCTGGACTAACCGCCGGAAAGACTTGCGTGTCACATGCCCCGCGGCTGCCACCGCGGGGTTTTTCTTCTCTGCCGAATACTGCAAGGACCGGCTGCAATTTGATAGACGAATTCACCCCATCGAATGTTTCGCGGCCGGGCTTAAAAAATTTGTCATTTTCGCCGGCAGAAGAGCCAATTTGTCCGAAGGAAATTTAAAATGAGAAACGGATTTCCGTTCATTCATAAATTATTCGAATTTCTTCGCATCCATTTCCGAATTGGAGAGCCTTTTTTAACCTTTCTGCGTCCAATGGCCCCTCGGGTTTTGGCGCTTCGTGCATCCACGAGCAGCTTCATCTATACTCAACTGCACTCTTCGGACATTGCCCATGCGGATTTTGATTCTTAGTGATATCCACGCCAATTTCACAGCATTAGAAGCGGTGCTGGCCAAAACTACGGGACGCTGGGACACCGCGGTTTGCCTGGGTGATATTGTGGGCTATGGGCCGGATCCGGCCGAAGTCAGTGAGAAGATTCGTAGTCTGGTGCAAGCCTGCATTCGCGGTAACCACGACAAGGCCGTGACGGGAATCATGAGCACGGAAGACTTCAATCCCGTTGCGAAAGCGGCTGTAGATTGGACGCGAAGCCAGTTAACCCCTGAGCTTTTGCAGTGGCTCTCGGCGCTTCCGCAAGGACCACTCGAAACAAACGGCATCGTGTTGGTTCATGGCGCGTTCCAGGATGAAGACGAATATGTTTTCACTCCGGCGCAGGCGCTCGAAGGTTTACTCGATTCCACTGCTGCGGTCACCTTTTTTGGCCACACTCATCATCAAGGCGGCTTTGCGTATCAGGACAGCAATCTGGAAGTCTTGCAGATTCGTCCGCGTCCTAAAGAGCTATTTGCTCCACTGCGAATCGAGCCAGGTAAACGCTACATGCTGAACCCCGGTTCGATCGGCCAGCCGCGCGACGCGGATCCGCGAGCTGCGTTTGCTATTGCCGATCTGCCGAATCACACGGTGGAATTTTGGCGCGTGCCCTATGAAATCGGCAAGGTACAATCGCGTATGAGGAAAGTCGGCCTCCCCGAACCGCTCGTGCAGCGGCTCGAATTTGGCAGGTAGCGCAGAATGCAATGGAAGCACCATTTCAAAACGATCCGACGAAATCACCCCAAGAGATGCGCAGCGGCGCGAGCCGCCAGATTCTGCTTTCGGTAATCGTGATTCTTGCGGGCGTCGGAGTCTATTTCATTTTGTTTCGTTCTCCGCAACGGCCGGCATCGCCAGCGGCTTCCCGTCTGGCGTTTGGCCCGCAAGAGCAGGGATATGCACCGAGCCTTCACTTGGGAAATTTCGCGATGAAGCAGGCAGAAAATTTTCTGAATCAGGAAGTGAAGATTATAGAAGGCGACGTTCTGAACGCCGGCGACCGGACAGTGCTTGCCTTGGATGCGACAATTGAATTCCGGGATGGATTGGATCAGGTTGCGCTGCGCGAAACGCGGCCTCTTCTTCGCGCTTCGACAGAAGGCCTCAAGCCAGGGCAAGTGGCTCATTTCGAGATTTCCTTTGACCATGTTCCCCACTCCTGGAACTACCAAATGCCGCGCCTCGCCGTGAGTGGGATGAAACTTACCGATACTAATAAGTAGATTTTCGGTAAATCCTTCCTTAGAATCTCCCGCGTGGAGTTATCCAACGAGCTTGAAGCAAATTTGCGCGCGCTGGCTTCCACCGGTCCCGTGGAATTGCGTGAAAACGGTGCGCGTGTCGCTCCTCTTTCCGCCCTTTCCTGGGAAGTGCGCGGCAACAGTGCGAAGCCGCTGCTGCATCTTTGGTCCGGACATCACAACTTGACTCGTCGCGTTTTGGCGATTATCGACCATTCGGAGGACCGCCTGGCGTTGGCCGTCGAGCGATTTGGCCGCCTGCGTCCGTATCGTCTGGAATTCGTGCGTGTCGTGGCCGAGCGCTCCGCGCGAGATCAATCCCGCGAAGAATTCTGCAAATGGATTGAACGCTTGTGTGCGACTCAATTCCCGATGAGACTCCGGATTCGTTTTCCATTCAGCGGGAAGTACTGGAGAGAGTCCATCCATCCGCACTCGCCAACATCTCTTCCTGGCTAGTGCCCGCGCGAGAGATGCAATCACTCCTAGACCGCGCTCGCGCGGAACTCGACGCGATCCGCACGCTGGCGCCTTCGTGCATTACACTGCACGCTTCCGTTCCGCAAAAGCAAATTGTCCGGCGATTTCGAGGATTATCCTTTGCGCGGTGGGAGGACCACAAGATTTTCTCCGGTGTTCCGAATCCGCGAGACAGAGTTAACTGCCTCTAATTCGCGGAAACTAAAACAATTGCTGCGCGACCTCGAGACTCATCGCAACCCGCTTGCGACGGATACCATTCACAGGCTGTATCGAGCACAGCTAGAGCGCTGGCTTCAATCGCTCGTCCGAGAAGACGTAACGCGCATAGACGCCTCGCTCGATCCCCGGCTTGCATACATGCAAGTGCTGGCGAATGCCGGTGGTGAACACGGCATTCTGGACGTGTTGAGCGTTACCCGTGGCGGGCGCCTCGCAATTCTTGAGCTGAAGGCATCAGAGTCTTTGAACCTCGCACTGCAAGCCGCGGACTATTGGCTGCGCATCAAACGCCATCTCGACCAGGGCGACATCTCGCGCTACGGATATTTTCCGGGCGTGGAATTGCAACCGGCTCCGCCCCTTGTTTTTTTGGTGGCGCCCGCTCTGCGATTTCATCCAGCTTCGGACACTTTTCTTCGCACGCTTTCCCCGAAATTGGATATGGTCCGCGTCGGCTTGACCGAGGATTGGCGCCGCGGACTTCGCGTCGTATTACGTCAATAATTTTCCTGAGCACTTCCCAATTCCAAGGGGGCGGGTAAACTAGAGGGCCTATGCCCATACCACCTCGCTCGAAAAACTTCTCAATTACCATTCGCCATTCCGGTCCAGCTTCATTGATTGACATTGTTGGCAGTCTTACTCTGTTCGAATCAGACGCGCTTCGTCAGGCGATTACGAACCTCATCGCGGAAAAACGCAAAGATATTGTTTTGAACCTCAGCGGGCTCGAATACCTGGACAGCTCCGGGATCGGCGAGCTAGTGCGCAACTATTTGACAGTGATCAAGAGCGGCGGAACATTGAAGGTCGTAGGGCTTTCGAACAGAGTAGAAGAAATTTTGAAAATTACGCAACTCTACAAAGTGTTTCCAGAATTTCCCAATGAGGAAGCCGCGCTAAAAAGTTTCCCCAACGCTTAATTGGCTGAATGCGGATCCCATGTCGTCCAAATTATTTTGGCCCAAAAGGAGAGAAGCAGCTAGGGTGTGAACCCTAGCTGCCTCCCGGGGTGTGTCCTCGAAGTGGTTTTGATAGTTTAGATGCACGCCAGCGAAAAAGGTTTCCATGGCGCCTGATTTTTTTATACTAGGCGCTAAAATCGGGCGAAAACGCCTAGTAAAACAAGTACTTACGCCAACGCTCGTCGCGATGGCCAATAAGCCGCATGAGCTGTCGTGAAGTGTGCAGGGTGAATGGCCGAGGCCGCCGTGCCAGTTTCAAGCCTGCTTCTTCCGGCGTGCGGTCTCCTTTGCTGTTGTTGCAGCGGTAGCAGCAAGCGACTAGATTTTCCCACGTAGAACGCCCGCCTCGCGAGCGCGGAACCACATGATCCAGCGTCAATTCTGAACTCGGAAACACGCGCCCGCAAAACTGGCAGGTATTCCGATCGCGCAAAAGAATGTTTTTGCGAGAAAGTGCTCGGCTTTGCTGCGGTATGTGCCGGTACGCTACTAGACGGATTACAGAAGGTACCCGATGCGAATGGGCAGCCGAGTGTACCTCCGCACTATGTAATTCTTCGGCCTGCGCCACGCCTTTCAGCATCAGCACCATCGCGCGCCGCACTGCCGTGACGTTGATGGGTTCGTACGTTGCATTCAGCACCAACACAGGTTCCTGCATCAGCGAACCGCGTCGGGGCCCCAATGAATTGTGGAATCTACTGCCAGCGGGCGTGTCGCTGGAGGGCGCAGCGGTGTCAACCGCTACTGCGGGTCTATGCCCCCGAAGACTGGGCGCTTCCTGCCGCACTGCGCTCATGGCGCTTCCCTTTGGGCTAACTCTCACCGGCACTCGGGAGCGGATTGTGAGCCGCTCGGGCTACCGTGAGCGCCACCACCGACTTGGCTCCAGCGTCGCGAAGCGCCTTGGAACACGCGTCCAGCGTCGCGCCAGTCGTCATTACATCATCTAGCAGTAAGACGCGTAAATTGTCAACTTGGCTGCCTGGCCGTGTCTCAAAAGCGCCACGCACCGCGGCCCATCGTTCACGCAGCGTTAACACAAGTTTTGCAGGTCTAGGCCGCTTTCGGCCCAGCAAAACACCGCGATGAGGCAATCACAGCAGCTTTGCCAGTGGTTTCGAAACCAGCTCCACCTGATTGTACCCGCGTTCTTTTCCGCGATCGCGATGTAGCGGCACGGGAACGACGACATCCGCGCCGAGTATTTTCCCGTTCTGCACGTAGATTTCGGCGAGCCGCCTTGCGAACCACTTCGCCAGAGGCTCGATCCGTTCGAATTTCAGCGTGATAATTGCGCGCACAATTTCGTTTTCGTAAAGCGTATAGCTGCGAGCGCGATCAAAAGCGTATGTCTCCAGCCGGCAGGCTGAACAGCGAAGCATTTCGCCTTCGATCTCTGCCGCGTCCGGCAGAGGCAGCCCGCACGTGACACAGATCCTTTCTGACACGCGTGAAAAACCGTCGAGGCACGTCTCGCGAACAGGGATTCGCGAGGAATGGTTCAGCAACGCGCCACACAAACGGCACGGAGCGGGAATTAGAATACTCGTCAGAGCATCGCGAGCTTCCGCCAGCCAGCGCACAGGCAAAGAACGAAGTGGAGCGGACTCTGCCATCACCGCAAGAGCCTACCCGTTGCAATAATAAGCAAAAGATAATTTTATGTAATGGGTAATACGGCAGACTTACAGCTGGCCACTTTCCGCTTTCTCTTGGCAGTTGATGCAATGCCTCGCCCAAGGCACCGCTTCGAGCCTTTTCTGCTGCATCTCTTCTTCGCAGTTCATGCAGACCCCGTATTCGTCTTCCCGAATGCGCTTCAGCGCGACGTCAATCTGATTCAGCAACGCGCGGTCCGTGTTCGTCATACCGAACAGAAACTCTTTCGTATACGAATTCGCGGCTTTGTCGGCAAGGTCCACCGTCGGATCGTCGTCTGCCTGGCGCCCCTCCTCTTCTGTCCGCGCGATCGTTCTCAAGAGCTCTTCTCGCCGCGCTAATAATTTCTTCTTGTAGTAATCCAGTCTTTTCTTGTCCATGGAAGTCCCGCCCCTCTGTCCGTCCCAGAGAGGTCATCTAAAAACTCCGTAGTGTAGGCTGCAATCAAAATCGTGTCAAGTTGGGGAACTTTTTGTGGAGTTTACAGGCTTCTTCGTCGCAATCTACAGTGTCTTCCCGATATCAGACTTAAGCTTACTGCTTTGTCGCGAATATCACCGGCAAGATAAGGGCTGATGGATGTTCCTTGTCGTGGAAAATCATGTTTGTCGCTTTTGCCATCCGCGTGCCGCGCGCCTGCTCCTCGCCGGTATTCAGGTTGCGATCGAACCGAGGAAAGTTGCTGCTCGAAATCTCGAGCCGCACCTTGTGTCCCGGCAAAAACACGTTGCTCGTGGCCCACATGTCCACCGTAATCCGGTAAATCTCACTGGGAGTCATCAATTCCGGCTTGGCTTGCGAATTTCGGTAGCGCATTCGCAAAATCCCGTCCGTCAGATTCTGCGCAAAACCGTTCGGCCACACATCCACAAGCCTCGCTGCAAAATCTGTGTCCACCGCGGACGAACTGACGTACAAATCGGCCGTAATTGGCCCAGTAACTTCGAACTCTTGCGTAAACGCAGGAGTGGTGAACACCAACACGTCCTCGCGCGCTTCCGCGGGACGTTGATCCTGAGGCCCATTCCCCGATGGCAAGTCCCGGCAACAAAGGGGCCCGCCAATTGTCGGCGTTGGATCCGTGGGATCGTAATTGTATGTATCCCGTTGTTCGACTGTCGGCGCGGTTGTGTTCAAAGTGCCGTCACCGCTGATTCCGTTCGCCGCTCCATGCGAATGTAGAAAATATTTCGTCCCTTGTGCCCTCGCAAGTGGCCAAGCATCCTCGTCCCGCCACACATTTTTCCCCATCACGAAGATTTTTACGGGCTTGTCGTTTTCTGCGCCGTTCGCTACGCCTTTCAGAAGATGGTCGTACCATCGCAACATTAGGTCGTCGGGGTCGAGAAGTGCCTTATCGCCGAAATCCATCGCCCCAATCTTTCCACCCCATCCTCCGGCATGTCCTCCCGTTCCAACGTAAAGTTTCTGTCCCTTGCGCGCAATCTCGGTTCCCGCCTCCGTCTGAAGCCGGACAAAGTTTCGAAGCGAGCCGCCGAGAAAAATGTCGTACCACGCCGCCACCGTGAACACCGGCACCTGAATTTGCGCGTAGTGATCCTCAATGGATATTTGCCTCCAGTAGTCGTCGAAACTCGGATGCGCGAGCCAATCGAAAAAATACGGCGCCAATCCAGTCGCATCGAATCTCATGATTCGATAGTCCGCCAGCGGTAGCGTTTTCGTTCCGTCCATCGCCTCGACGAGCGAATCGAATCGCCTAACGGCGGTGTTTTCAGCAAGCCCCGAACTCCATGACTCGTTGAACCACTGTTCGAACGCGCCGCCTTGATACGTCCACCCGTCGTGGTAATTCGAAGCGGTCACGGTCGGGCAAATCGCGGTTAGGTGCGGAGGTTTCGCAATCGCTGCTAACATCTGTGTCGCGCCTACGTACGACCCGCCAAACATCCCCACTTTTCCATTTGCATAGGGAAGCGTGCCAGCCCACTCTACGGTGTCATAGCCGTCGTTCGCTTCATGCCGGAAGGGATACCATTCGCCTTCGGATTCGAATCGTCCCCGCACATCCTGGATAATTACGATGTAACCGCGCGCCGCCGCTTTGTGCGCGAATGGCGTCACCCACGTTCTTGACTTGTCGTAGGGCGTACGGCAGAGAAGTACAGGCAACTTTTCATCCGTTTTTGGGCGGTAGATGTCCGCGCGAAGCGTTATGCCATCGCGCATCTTCACCGCAACGTCGTATTCAACCGTGAATTCGTACGATTTGGACGTTTGCGCAAGCAGTGGCTGCGCAAACAACGCAGTCGTCAGCGCGATTTTTGCAAAGGGTTGGAAACGCAATGGGGTGCTCCTTCATGTGAACGTTCCTTCCAGAGGCCTGAGCGAGCATCTACTTCGCTGCGGTCAACGTTTCGATCACCAGCGCGTGGGAACCACCGCGATCGTAAAATTTTCCTGTTGCTTTCACGCGATTGCCGGCAAATTCCAGCAATTTTGCATTCTGTCCCTTGGCGGGAGTCGCGGAATCGATCGGCCAGTATATGGACCCATCCTTGGTGAGGATCACGAGTTGAGAGCCTTCTTTGGCGCACGCTAACGCGCAATCGCGGCTAATCGGTTTATCAAGTCCTTTGGTGAACGCACACGCTGAATCCAGCACATAGCCTTCGACCGTAACTGCCTTTTGTGGCGCAGCTACCGTCATGATGGCCAAAAATGCCGCTACCACCATGATTCCCGTAACCATCTTTCTCGTGTTCATATGAACCTCCTAGCGGCGCAGATTATTCTCCTTGCCATTGCAGCCTGTCAATCCGCCTAATCGCGTTAGTGTCTGCAGGAATCCCGATGCAGTTCTCTTGCAACTCATATCCCAAAAATTAGGAATTTTCGTTCACTGCTGTGTAACAGAGCCTGTTTTATAGTGTTGTTTTCCCGAAATTAGATCGTGCCGTAACCTAAAGTCTGAATCCCAGGAAATCGCTTCTCTTTTCACCCTCAAATCTCACTCAATTCCCTGATTGACGCCAAACATTCTCATCCGAGCGTTCGTCACTCGACTACCGGATGACGGATCGCCCGTTCGAAGAGTCGCGGTTCTGGCTCGTCGAACGGATTGTGGTGGCAAGGCTGTCCGGGCCAGGAGTTTCTTCATGCATCCTGTGCTCAGATTTCTTGCTTCAACATTCACCGCGATTTTTATTTGCCGTCTCTTCGTTACGTTTGCCGTTGCGCAAGCACCGGCCAAATTGCTTCCCGCCACTCCTGTAAGCTCACTGCGATTCGCGAGCGATCGAATCCCCGATCCCAGTGCTGAAGATCTAAAATCCCTCGGACAGCAGGGGGCAATCATTGAGCAAACCCGCCGCTCAGTAATTTCCATTCTTGCCGAAGGAAACTCGTGCTCGGCCTGGTTTCGCACCGCGGAGCCACAGGCCGCGGAAAAGTTCCGCTCCCTGCGTTTCGCTTTGGATTCATCGGCCAACAGCGAAATTAGGAAACTCGAAGGTTGGCAGTCTGGCCCGGTTTTCTATCAACCCTATGTGGCTCGCACCCGACAGAACGTTGGATGGGGCTCTACCATCACGATCAACGCGAAGGGCGCTTTCTTCAAAGACTGGGCTCCTGTACGAGTAATCGTAAATCCTCAAGACAAAGGTTACGTGCATTCATTCAAGAGACTCGTTGTAGGAAATTTTGAAGGAGCAACCAACGAAGCGCGCATCCTGACCTTGCTTCACGAATTGGGGCACGTGGTGAACATGTTGCCCATCGATTCGGGCGTTCCTTCCGGTCCGGAGCTATCCACCACAAATACCGAACTGGTCTCGCATCATTGCGGGGCAAAAATTCGCGAGATGGCAAAGCGCCCTGCCAGCCTTGATTCCGCATTGTTGCTTTCGGACTCGTCAGTTGCGATCGAGGAGGAGCAGATCAATCGCAACGTGCGCAAGCATTAGCTTTGTGGGGCTAAACAGAACAGATGTAATCTTAGCGGGGTTTTCGTTTTGAACCGTCGCGTACAAGCGCCGTTGCGACTTTGAGCAACGCAGAACACCCTTTCAAGCACGCCTCTGTCAAGGCTGCTGCAATCTGCGTATGCTCCTCACCCGTTGGTCGAAGCATCGCCGTGCCGTGGACAAGAGCAAACAGTTGGAACGTAAGCTCGTCGAGCTGCTGCCTTTCGGCTCTTAATTCCTTGGCGAGCACTCTTTTCAGATAGTCGTAAGAACGCATCGGCGTCCGGTGGGCGTACTGCACACCCCAGTCTTCAGACAACAGGCGGTATTCATGTCTGTGCGTTGAAATGAAATCCAGCGCATTGCGGCAAACGTCCAGCGCAGTGTCCGCGGATTGCAGCGCATCGTACAGTTTCTGCCGCGCGCGCTCTTCGAGGAAATGTGTGAGGTCTCTTTTGTCACGGAAGCGTTGGTAGACGGTCGGTGTTGTTGTCTTTGCTGCCCGCGCCACAGCGCGCATGGTCAGCGCCTGTTCGCCCTGTTGACTCCATAGGCGATATGCGACGTCCACGATCTTGCCTTCCAGTGCACCGTCCGGTTTGCGCGGCATGCGCTCCTCCCGGTTTCCACAGTGAGCTGCAACCAGGTCAAATAATACTATTTACATCGTTAAAAATACAGTGTATAAATTATAGGTTTTGCTATTCATATTTTTCTCCCTGTGGCTCCTTATCCGCCCTCGGAGAGCCTTTGAGGACTTGAACTTATATGTTTCGTTTTCAGTATTCGGTTATTACCAAGGCGGAGCCTGGTTTATGTTGGGATGTCTTCTCCGATTGCAGCCGCTGGAATACCTTTGCAAACATCTATGGCGCCATTGATTGGATCGAGGGCCCAGCTTGGGAGCCTGGCAGCCGCCTGGAAATTGAGATTCTTCAGCCATTTCATAACAAGATCGAGCACGTCATAACCAGTTGCGTTCCTGGTAAGCGCCTCGGCTGGATAGACCATGCCATGGGAGCTGCACTGGCTCAGTGGGTCACCTTCGAAAGCATGCCAAACGGTGGTACGCGTGTTACAACCTGGGGCGACTTGGTACATTCCGGCCGGCCCATAGCCGGACGTTCCGCAGAAGAGCTAATCACCGGCTTCACCAAAGTTTGGTACGAAAACTTCCGCGCGGTTTGTGACCAAATTGCAGTCGGCTCCGTGATGCAGTCCCACGCGCCGTTGCAATTTCCCAGCGACCTCTAGCTGGCCGTTCAACTCCGGGACTTCGAGCCACGACTCTCCGAAATGCGCCGCGTCTGTGTATACTTCTGCGCTCGAGAGGGATGCCGTGAACGAAATGGAGAGCGCTAGCGCTGCAATTGACCTTTATGTGGCGCGTGAAAATCCAGGACTTCTTCGAGTCGTGGACGCCATTCGCAATCTTGTCAAGAAAACGGTTCCGCAGGCCACCGAGGGCATAAATCCTTGGGGCGTTCCTGTCTTTGAATGGAACGGTCCCCTGTTCTACCTGCGAGTCGGCAAAAAGCACGTCACGTTTGGCTTCTCGCGTGGGTCCGTAATCAGGGATCCCGCCAAACTGCTCGAAGGCGAAGGACGCAATCTGCGCCACATCAAGATTTCGGGCGTCGCGCAAACTCGCGACCCACGCCTAAAGAACCTGCTCCAGCAGGCAAAGATCCTCAACGACAAGACACCGGTTTCCGCCTCATTGCGTCCAAAAGACCAGCTCCGCCGGAAATCACGCAAGGCAAAGGTTTCGCTGACGCAGCTGCGTGCGTGGGAAAATTTCGAATAGCATTTGCGCTAAGGAAGTTCGTCACTGGGGGCCCAATGCATCTTCGCCGTATGGTTGCTTTGCTTCTACCAATCGCTGTAGTCCTTGGCTTCGGGCTGCTTTTCCCAGCGCACGCGCCGGCCTTAGCTCAAGAACAAGCTCCTAATTCGCAAAAATCCCTCACCATCGAGGAATACGATCCGAAATCCACGCTCGTTGTTCCCGAACACAAACTTCAGCGAGCCAAGTTTCCGTTCATCGACATCCATAGCCATCACTGGAACCCGACAGTGGAAGAAGTGGACCGTCTGGTCAAAGAGATGGACACCATCAATCTCCAGGTGATGGTGAATCTCAGCGGTGGCACCGGCGACCGCCTGAAGCGCACGGTTGAAGTGATGAAAGGCCGCCATCCAAAACGCTTCGTCATATTCGCAAACATGGATTATGGCGATCTCAACGAGCCGGGGTTTGGCGAACGTGTCACTGCTCGCCTCGAGCAGGACGTCAAGAACGGTGCTCAAGGTCTGAAAATTTTCAAGGATTTCGGCATGGAGTTGCACTATGCAAATGGCCAACGAGTCCATGTTGACGATCCCATCTTTTCTCCTGTCTTTGAAAAGTGCGCCGACCTTGGCATCCCCGTTCTGATTCACGTTGCCGAACCATCCGCCTTTTTCGATCCGTGGGACAAATACAACGAGCGCTGGCTTGAGCTCAAGCAGATCCCGCAGCGCGCGCGTCCCCCGTCGAAATATCCTTCTTTCGAGACGCTGATGGCCGAGCGCAATCACCTGTTCGTCATGCACCCGCGGACAAAATTTATCGCCGCGCACCTCGCCTTCCATGGCAACGATCTCGCCCGCCTCGGCAAGCTTTTTGACGAACACCCGAACGTCTACGTGGACATTGCCGCCGTCCTCGCCGAACTTGGCCGCCAGCCTTACTCCGCTCACGACTTTCTGACGAAGTATCAGGACCGCGTCCTGATGGGCAAAGACATCTACGAAGTGAACGAATACAAGTGGTATTTCCGCTGCCTCGAGACGCGCGACGAATACATCGAGTACTACCGCAAACGCCACGCCTTCTGGCGCATCTACGGCTTCCAGCTTGACGACGAAACTTTGAAAAAGATCTATTACAAAAATGCCCTCAAACTCGTCCCTGGCATCTATGTGTCCGTTTTCCCGAGATAGACAGCCTAAACCAGGAAATCTCTCCTAAATCCCGGGATATCGGCCGAGGAACAACAGCAGACAGTCGATTGTGTCGGTCACACCGTGAGCGATGATGGGAGCTGCAAGAGTTCGTCCTCGCCAGAGATACAAGAGCGCCAAAAGGGCCCCATCAATCATGTTTTCGATCATTCCAGTAATGCCCTGGCCCATGTGGGCGCATCCGAAGAGTACGTTTACGAGAACCAAGCTTGCAGCCCAGGCCAAACGCGAATTGCCGCCAAGTCCAGCCACGCGATTCATCAGGTAGCCACGATAAACCATCTCTTCGCCAAACGCAGCGAGTGTCCACGTTAACGCCAGAGCGACGAGCAAAAGCTTCGCGTTGCGGCGAAGCAATTCGAACGCCGAAAGATCCGGCATTTTGCCGACGAGGCGAACGAGCAGAGGCTGGGTGACAAATAATTCAAGCATCTCGATACTTGCCCCAGCGGCAATGCCCATCAGAATTGTCCTTGGCCAGCTTTCGCTTCGCCGTAGGCCCACCTCTTTCCAACGCAGCTTTCGCAGCCGCAAGGAGAGACAGCCGAGCAAAAAGAGGAAAGGGACCTTGCTGAAAGGTACAAGATGGCGCACGTCGCCATAGAAAAGCGCTGCAATGACGGCCAACTCAAATACGAGAAACCAGTAGCGCCTGGCTTCGGTGCTACTCGTCGCCGACTCTTGGCCGTCCACAGAATCGCTTACGAACCAGATTGGCAAAAAGACTCGGAAAGGGCAGTTTTTTGTGAGGAGGCTGACTAGAATTCGTGGGCCCTGTCGGGTCGCTGGACATTGAGGTGAAAAACTGGCGCGACTAGAAACGAATCTCCCAACGGAAGCAGAAACGACCGGTTTGCATCAAACTCGATCTTCAGCGCAGTCGAGCTACCAGGCGGAACGTAAAGCCGTTGTCCGTCGGTGTTATCCGGACGAATCCGAATGTTAGGCGCGGACTCTAGAAATCTTAGTGGCAGGACGCGACCGTCTGATGTGATTGCGCAGTGAAGAGTCTGCCCGCCGCAGTGGTTTGTTTCCCAAAATTGTCCGTTCGCCGGCGCAACCGCAAGACGCATTCGCATCTGCCCATATAAACCAGCCGGCAAAATAGCATCGGGAAACGGTGCGGTGGAATTCGACGTTTGCGCATCGGCCAGCAAATCCACCTGGCGCGGATGTTCTTGTAACTCTGCAGCAATCGGCTTCCAGTCGGGAGAATTATCATCGGCGAGTGAGCTCGGATGCACGTCCACTCCGGCAAGGGTTATAAAAAGATGAGTAAAGTGCGGCCGCTCGCTGCCTAATACGGAGTTCGCTCCGGCCGGAGCGTCGATCTCTATGTGCACGATTCCGTTGGCCGTGCTCAACGGGCAAGAGGGGGGCGGGCTTCCAACGGCCACGTTGACGTTACTGCCGCTTGGGGAATTCAATACACCGGATACGCAGGTGTTGTTGCAGCCTACGGCACAGAACAAGCAGGCGCTGATGGCAAGGAAGGCGAAGAATGCAGGTGGGAATCGAAGGTCAACAGCCCGCCACATGGAAGAACCCCGCAAAATTATGGTGCGCGGAGAAGTGCAGGTCAAGAATGCTTCCTGCAGCGAAAAGGAGCCGAACTCTTCATCAGACTCTGCGTCTATTTGACGGCTTGTGAATCTTATTCGAACACGGCCATCTCAGCCCCAAAGGCATCGCCAATCTGAATAGAAGGAGTAGTTGTGCAAGACGAGCATTTTGAATCGGGCCCACAGGAAAATCCGAGTCTGTCCAGAACCGGGATCGAGTCCGGCCAGGAGATCAAGACAACCTCTCAGTTGGTGGACCCTGAAGCGGCGCGCATCCGCGCCGCCCGAGCGAAATTGATAGAAGAGACGACCTATCGCCTCACGGATCTCTTCACCATCATTTCCGCCCGGATCGAAATCCTCAGCGAAAAAGTGCCTGACATGTGCCGGGAGGAGTTGCGGGCTATCCGCGGCGTACTCACCCGTGGCGTTGAGCTGAACAATCGCCTATCTGGCAGCACAGGCGTGCCGCCGCGAAATTGGCCGCCCGCTCAAGACTTCAGAGATCATCGAAGACTGAGCTAGGCAGAGGTCGCTTGCGCCAAATAATTGAAGCCGCTAGTTGGACCACGGCGGCTTCACGCCGGTCATCCGCGCATAAGCAATCAGTTGTCCCATGTGCTCGTTGTCGTGCACTAGGATACGCAAGTACATCCCTTCGACCGTCGCATCCCGCTTCATGACGGTGACTTTGCGCTTCATATTTTCCCACTTCGCTGCAAGATGCGCTTGCTTCACCGCCTCAAGCGACCGCTTCAACCATTTGATGACTTCCGCTTTGGATGTAACCGACGTGTCCATTCCTTCTTTCAAATCTTCGGGCATTTTTGGCCCAGTGATGCTGAGCAGATAGAAATTCGCCATCGCGATGTGCATGTACACTTCGCTCGTCGACCGTACTCCCGGCGCCGGCCGCCACGTGAATTTGTCCTCCGGCGTTGCCTCCGCCAGCGCTATCAGTTGCTGCGAAACATGCCGCCACTCTCCGTCATACTCTTGCCACAATCCATCCAGCGGATCCTCCTCCTTGGCCTGAGCCTGCGCCGTCCGCGCCCCAGGTAGCCCAAGCAATCCAAACGTCACCACAACCAAAACAAACCTTTTCACGTTGCGCCTCCTAGTGCCAAGAACTCACGCCCACATCCTATTCCACCCAACGAAACGTCTCCATCCTGGTGTCTAAGACTCCATGCATGCAAGAACGTAAGCGTCTGGCGTTCTCACTAGTTGTAATGCGGAATCAACCGTTTTGGGAGGGTCCATGCTGCGAAAACCCCTGAACCTAATGTGTATTGGTGTGCTACTTTGCGTTGGCTGCACTCGAAAATCAGCTCGGTTTGCGGCGAAGGTTTCAGTGAACCAGGACAAGACCGAGAATCGGGCCTCCGGCTTGGTGGAATATGCCCGGCTTGAACCAGCACTGATGCGAATCCGAAATTCGGCGGGAAATGACTTCGGAGGCAAACCGGTCTTCGCGGCAGGGCGTTTCGTCGCCGTTCGCCAAAAGCTCGAAATCCTCGAGCCGGGCTCTGCTCTGCCAAAGTCTCTCGATGCTGTCGTCTCGTTTTGCGGCTCCATTCAATGCGAAGTCCTCTCTTCCAATATCTCTGGAACTGCCGTGGACGCCATGCCTTCCGGCAGCGTTTCCATGCGAGTCGCGCCACAGGACTTGAGTAAACTCCTCGACTTTGCAGCAAAGCAGGGAAAAGTCTCGCAACATTCCACAGAAACTGAAGACAAAACTGCGGCCGTGATTGATGTCGAAGCGAAGCTCAAAAACCAAACCGAATTTCGCGACAGCCTGCGCAAGATGCTCCTGAAACCGGGCGTCAGCGTCGCAGATCTTTTGCAAATTCAAGAAAAACTGGCCGAAGCACAAGCCGAACTCGACAGCGAAGCCACGCAGCGCAAAGTCCTCGCGAACGAAACCGAAAAAGTCGCCGTCGAAATCGTCTTCCGTTCTGAGTTCCACTCCACTCGTGGCGCTTTTGCTGCCGTCGCCGATGCTTTCGGGGAATTCGACTCCGTTCTCGCCGACAGCCTTGCTGCACTCGTCACCGCGATCGCTGCCATAATTCCGTGGCTCATTGTCATCGTGCCTGGCACTTGGCTGTTGAAGAGATTCGTGAGCAGGATTCGTCGTAATCGTGCGGCTGCCAAGCTCGAAGCTCAAAAATCTTAAGTTTCTTTATCTCTATCGTCATGCTCAATAGCTCGCTTGGAGGCAGAGATGAGCAAGCTAGTCATCGCAGCGTTGGCGTTGCTTTCTACTGCCGCGGCGCAAGCGCATACGAACAAAACGCCTCACCCTTACGAGGAAGTCTTCTATACCAGCGGAAGCTTGCGAATTGAGGCCTATGTTTACAAGCCGCAAGGGGATGGCCCGTTCCCTGTCGTGATTTACAACCATGGTTCTCGACCGAGCCGCGAACGAGTTGAACTGCCCTTCACTTATGTCGGCAAAATGCTTGCGGCAAGCGGCTATATCGCGCTGGTTCCCGAGAGGCGCGGCTACGGCAGGTCAGATGGCGCGCAATTCAGCCAAGAAATCGGAGACGATCGCGGACCGCGTTATGTCGCGCGCTTGCAGCAACAAGCCGACGACGTAATCGCCGCCACGGAATTTGCGAAGACTTTACCCAACGCCGATGGTTCCCGCGTCGCTGTGATGGTCGTTCGGAAGCATTGTCAGTGTATTTGCGGCGAGCCGGAGCGCCGCCGTGGTGAATCAAGCCGGCGGCGCGCTGAGCTGGGGCGGCAGCCCCGGGTTGCAGTCGGCTCCAAAAGACGCAGCTGGGAAAATCAGCGTCCCGCTCCTCGGTTTGGTTGCCGAAAATGACCGCACAACGAAATCTGTGAAAGTTGTTGTTGAAGAATCCAAGAAGAAGGGAAACCAGGCAAGGCTCATAGTCTATCCCGCGTTCAAGCCCCGCGAAAATCCAAACGGCATCGCGCCCGGCCATATGATTTTCAGCGCGGAGGGTGCCTCGCTTTGGGAATACGATCTCAAAGATTTCCTGAAACTCGCGATAACCGCGTCCAATTGACCTATCCACAACCCTGAGGAAAACTCACAAAAATACTTTTGACAACCACTTGACGAATACGGAGTTTCCGGTATACTGATTTACGGTTCGGGCGCTTCTCAAAGTGCCCGCGCTTTTCAGGGGAGTCACGGTCGGATCTGTAGGGCAATCAATAGATCCTAGAGTGAGGTACCTTACGAGCAACACCGGGTAATTCCTGTCGAGTTTCGCGCGGAGCCGCTAATGTGTGGCGGCTGTGCCCGGCGCTCGACGCCGGGTTTTTTTATTTTCTGGCGACCCAAAGGAAGCCAGAAAGCAGTGCTGGCAGGCGAAATCGCACCCGCGATTCAGTAAGTCCCACCAGACAAGTCCTGAGGCATTCAGGGCATTCCGATGGAATCGGAATAAAAACGTTCTTTGACAACAGAAAGGCTGGCAAATCCACGCCGACAATCGTGACCTGATTACGGTCAGGCGCGACGCCATGGTGTGGGTTATTACAAGTTCTGCTCGAGTTGAGCAGTACTGTGGATA
>Ga0126376_10000615_pt1 | contig 17679 bp, 11 predicted proteins | sample PanSoiMetPlot_15_FD_92760 | JGI IMG/M metagenome (GOLD analysis project Ga0126376, IMG submission 92760) | Tropical forest soil microbial communities from Panama - MetaG Plot_15 | ecosystem: Environmental > Terrestrial > Soil > Tropical forest > Bulk soil | place: Panama | collected 2016-02-17
ACCATCACCTCGAGGCCATCGTCATCCGTTCGGATGACGTAATTGTATCCATCGAGCAAACGCGCGATCACTCGGCGCAGAGAGCCATCCAGGTGTGCGCTGATGCGGCCATCCCCTACCGCGCCGCGAATACGTAGACCGAAGCGCTGGCCGAGGGTCGCCAGAACGTCCGCCACTGGTGCGTCTCGCGCGTCGACGTGGACGTTCGATGCGGACCCCTCTACGCGGATTTCAGCACGCGCAGGCGCAGCCGCGGCGAGGAGCGGCAGCACAATCGCGTAGGTCATGAGCGTGCGGGCTCGCAATAGATTTCCCTCGCGGTCGGAAAGACTGTAACAGCGCCCGGGTGTGCGTCCAAGTCGAGATGTCACCTTCTGGCGCGAACCAGAGGTCCAAGGGCGTGCGATTTCGCGCCGCGTCCACCGGCAGAACTGGTGTCCGCCTGACGAGCCGGGCCCTGCCGAAAGTGCGCATCGAAGCGTGGCGGGCAGCACCGGTGGGGAACGCGAGTCGACAAGCCCTCTTGATGATCTGCGGACAATCGGCGCTTGATCCGGCCACGTCTCGGCAACGTCGGATCGGTCCAACGAGGGTCGGCGGTCACAAATAGGCGAGTCATGGCGAACTCGTCGAGACGCGTGAAACAGGCCCTCTGCCTGCGAGGAATCGCCTTGCAAGATCAATCGCCGTCCTTTCCAAAACGACATAGGTCGTAGATGCCAAAGCGAGGGTTGCGAGCAACGCGGCAATGCCTGCAGCCCAATCTGGCGCACCTGCACTCATGACCATGTCACAGATGCTGAAGCCAACAATCGTGTGGAGCAGATACCAGCTATACGACACGGTTCCGATGAAAGCGAGAACTCGGCTGTCGAGTCCGTGTCGCAGGGCAAACCAGAGGAGCCCGGCGCTGAGAAGAACTGCAACGCTCACCAGGAGCGACACAGGAGAAAAGACGCCGCCGCATATCGCCATCGTGGCAACCAGTGTTGCAAGCCCCGCATCGCTTAACGTTCCTCTCTGCCAGGCTCCGAACTGCATTCCAGCAATGCAGTAGATCAGGTGATAGGGAGCTAGCCCGGGGAGGCCTCCGACCTGTAGCCAGATCACAGCGTAGCTGCCAAGGAATAGGTAAGGGACGAACTTCAGCACCATCTCGTCCAACAGTTTGAGGAACGGCGCCACGCAGTAGAAGAGGATCTCAATGTAGAGCGTCCAATAGACACCTGACATGCGCTCGGCCTTGGCGATCGGCGCCAGAAATCCGGCGTTGAGCGCCACGTCCTGCCATCTCCAGTGGTGATCCAAAGCGACCACCAGCAAGATGGAGAGCCAATACATGGGCAAAATGCGCATCGCGCGCCGGACCCCATACGACAGCATGTCACCGTCAATCGAGAGATTTCGATCAATCAGATAGCCCGAAAGGAAAAAGAACAATATGACGCCACCGGATCCGGAGAGAAAAGGGGCGCTTGATCCGGCGAGGGCAGGAATAAATTGGGGCATGTAGTGGTCGAGCGCGACTAGAAGAATTGCGATTCCGCGCAGCGCATCAAGACCGTTGATCCGTGGACCCATTTGGCACGCCCCCACCCCGAGGTTTAAGAGAATAGCTGATGGCGGGTCGTTGCCAAGGCCGGTTGTGCACCGCGTGCCCCTATGATTGCCGACGCGACCCGACACGGGCTCCGCGAAGGTGAGCACCACCGCGTCCCATTCGTCTGGGCTGATGACGCCACGCTTGCGCCTGTCGTCTTTGCTCTCCAGCACCAGCCGCGTGTTGCTGTCATACTTGTAGCCTGGCGCGCACGCATCGGCCTGCAGGCTGTCGCTGTCGGGACGCTGACGCTTCGACCGATTCCAACCACTCCTTCGACTTAAGCCACATCTCAGCGCGGCGATTGAGCGGGCCACCATAGGGCCGCCCCTGGTCATCCAACGGCTCGAACGGCGGAGAACCGAAATTGATCGGCGTTACGCTCTCGCTGGCGAGCGAGCCGGTTGCGCCAGTGTCGCACGACAGACGAGGGGCTCGCCCCTGCTTGTTCTTGGGATGTTCTGCGCGTAGACTATGCTAGTGAAGGTCACGCGCTGGCGGAGTGCATTGGATGGCGCGGGCGCGTCGGTCCGGTGGAGCGAGCCATAATTGCAGCATGTTTGCTGGCGGCAAGGAGCCGTCACGGAATTAAAAAAGGCGTCCGCTTATGGCCTCTCTAGAGCTCGACTACGTGACGATAAAGGGGTTCAAGAGCATCGCGGGCCTGGAACAGGTTGCGTTAACGCCCGTCAATTTGCTCATTGGCGCGAACGGCTCGGGCAAATCAAATTTCGTACAAACATTCTCGTTTCTTCATGCGATCCGAGAAGGCAGGCTTCAGAATTATGTGCGTAGGGCGGGTGGTGCCGAAGAGCTGCTTCATTTCGGGTCGAAAGAGACGGACGAGATAGACCTCGCGATTTCGTTCAAACAGGGTGTAAATCAGTATCATCTAACGCTTAGACCGACTGATGACGACAGTTTATATCCAGCTGAAGAGCAAGTACTGTTCTGGGACAAATCATATCCGCGCCCTTATGTAGAGTCTCTTAGTCCGCAGAACGATAATACAGAGGCAGGAATTAGTGCCAGTCACGTCAAAGGCACTGCAAGTTGGGTGAGGGCTCGTCTTGACCGGTGGCGTGTATATCATGTGCACGATACCAGCCAAAGTTCACCGATGCGAAAAACAGCGAAGGTGGACGATAATGAATTTTTGCGTGCGAACGGCGCAAACCTCGCTGCGTTTCTTTACTTGCTAAGGCGAAAATACCCGGAATCATACACACTAGTCCGGGGAAGTATTCAGAGAATAGCTCCGTTTTTCGACGACTTTCAACTGAGGCCTGACCCCGTCAATGAGGAGACAATTCGGCTGGCATGGAAACATAAGCGATCTGACAAGTTCTTTGGCGCGTCAGCTCTTTCTGATGGTTCGCTGCGATTTATAACACTCGCTACGTTGTTTCTGCAGCCGAGCGAACTGCGTCCTTCGGTCATTATCGTTGATGAACCTGAGCTCGGGCTTCATCCTGCTGCTATCACCATGTTGGCGTCACTAATGAAACAAGCTTCGTCTCAAACGCAGGTCATAGTATCTACTCAATCTGCGTTGCTTCTCGATCACTTTAAACCAGAAAGTGTTCTTGTTGCGGAACGGCTTGCAGGGAGTACGCATCTTAAACGTTTGGATAGCTCGTCGCTGCGCGAATGGTTGGAAGATTACAGCCTTGGACAATTGTGGGAAAAAAATGAGCTGGGGGGCCGACCAGGCAATTAGGGCGCAATGAACAGATTGCTTGTTCATGTCGAGGGCGAAACAGAAGAGAGTTTCGTCAATGAGATTTTGCGGCCCCATTTAGTGGGATGTGGCTATCACAATGTCAGTGCGCGACTTTTAGGGAATGCCCGGCAGCGTACCAATCGGGGTGGTATAAAGTCATGGGAATCTGTCCGACTCGAAATAGAGAGGCATCTAAAGGGTGACGTTGGCGTTATGGCAACAACTATGGTGGATTACTACGCTTTGCCGGACAGCTGGCCGGGTCGGGTAAAGGCGAGGTCCGCGGCGGTAGGCGACAAGCCGGGGATTATAGAGGGGGCGCTGCGAGATGATCTCGCCCGCAGAATGGGCGCCGGATTCGACAAGAATCGTTTTGTTCCGTTTGTCACAATGCATGAATTTGAGAGTCTCTTATTTAGCAATTGTTCGGCCTTTGCACGCGGTATCGGTCGAAGCAAATTAGAGGGTGCTTTTCAGAAGATCAGAGACCAATTTGAGTCCCCAGAAGAGATTGATGATTCGCCACAGACGGCTCCATCAAAAAGAGTCGAGGTACTCGTCCCCGATTACGAGAAGCCGCTACATGGAACCTTGGCTGCGCTTGAAGTCGGATTAGAATCGATGAGGGAAGAATGTCCCCATTTTGATCAATGGTTGACGGATTTGGAGGGGCGCCATGGCGCGTAATAGGGCCGATATGGTGTGTTCTACGTGTCTCAGACTCGCAATGGTCGCGGGCAGGCCAGCTTAGTGCGTCACTGAGATCAGCCGCAGATTCCGGCGGCAAGGGACGCCAACGGCGACTGGATCAGCGGTCCTTGCGCTCAGGACAGTTTCAATCGTCTGCGCTGGCGCAGGCAAAGCCCAAATTTGAGCGCCCATCTCAGGTCGTCTGGCAAGATGGGTAGCGCCGCCGCCGGATCGATCGCGCACAGGGCCCCGGCAACGTGATCCGGGTTGTTGGTCCGTAGCGTGATGGAAAGATCGTCGAAGCCGACGATACGATGCTGCAGCGGGAAGAACACCGTTGTGGGGACCTTCGGATCGCCTGCCGGACCGTTCTGCGGTTAGGCGCCCGAACAGTGTGGGTTCACCTAGGACACGCCTTTAGTCCATAAGCCCTTACGCAAGTGAGCTGCCCCATTTTTATTCGGCTGCCGCCCGTGCAGGCGATACGGCGGTTCTGAGCGCTGAAATCATCTCCAGGGCGATCCCACGGGCCAGAACCGGAGGAACGGCATTGCCGATCTGTCGGAAGGCCGGGTTCATAGTGCCGGCGAACACAAAGCCATCCGGAAATGATTGTAGCCGCGCCGCTTCACGAACCGTGATAACCCTCGCCTGATCGCTGTCGTAATGAATATGCGTGTAAGTATCCTTACCAATATGGGCGGTGAGCGTCCGAACAGGAGCGTTCGCCTTCAGCTTCCACCAGCGATTGGGAAACTTCGTCGGGTCATAGGGAGGCACCATCGAATCATGCAGTGATCTCCATCCCGTGCTCGAAGGGGACAACCCGCGTCGCCGCGCGGCCGTTTGAAACAACTGCAATGCCACTCGATGAGCCGCCGGGTATTCATCTCCAGGCATCATTGCCTTAAAAATCCGAGAGTCGCGCGGCAGATAGCGGAGCACGTGGTCGTAGATTCCGTCACGGGCTTTAAAGTCTGGCCATGATCGCATCGACTGGGCATACGAAGAGAGATTCTCCCATGCCGTTCTGCGGTAGGGAATAGCCTCTGTAAAGCGCCGTGCGCCACGCTTGAGCTTGCCTTTAAGATGGTCCGTGACGGCCGGCAGATCACCGATCGCCTCGCGAGCGGTCACAGCATGTGGAAGCCCTTCGTGCCCGGTATCCGGCTTGACGAACGCATACCTGTCTGAGGCGTTTATGAGCTTCAAGGAAACGGCACGTGTCCCCGCGTAGCCCAGCGGGAGATCGCAGTTGTGCGTCGCGCGAGGGAAACGAATGGTCGCACCCAGTTCCTTGCGATACGCGATCATGTAGACGCGGTCTCGCATTTGCGGCACGCCGTGATGAGCCGTGTTGATCAGTGAGTACGCGGCCTCATATCCCATGCCATCGAGGACCTCGACGATCTCCTGAACGACGTTGTGGCCGCCATAGTTGAGAATATCGGGCACGTTCTCAAAGAGGATCGCGAGCGGCTTCAGCAGGTCCACGTAGTGAAGGTATCGCAGATACAGGTTGCCTCGCGGATCGATCTTGAACGCGCGCGGATGATCCGCAACCTCCCGCAATTTCGCCCTGCCGACGCGGGCATACGCTTGGCAGGGAGGTCCGCCTACGATGATGTCGATCGCTTCGGCCGTTTCACCCAGCCCAAACTCTGCGACGACCTGTGCGGGTTCAAGCGAGGCGATGTTTCGGGGCTTTGCGTGGTGCTCGATGAGCTCCTTCGGCGCGTTCTTGAAGAAGTTGATCGCGTGCGAGCGGGCCGCCAGCTCGTCGATCTCGAGCGCTGCGGCGATGTCACAGCCCGCCGCCCGAAAGCCAAGGCTCAAGCCGCCGCAACCCGCGAATAGGTCAAGAACCCGCGGACGCGCCTGTGGATGGCTAAGCCGAGCGCATTTGGCATCGACGGCAAAGGATGATTTCATCGACTGAAGGCTCCATGATGACGCGAAGTGGCGACGCTGCAATTTACTAGGTTCGGCGAACATTGCCAGGCCGCCGCATCAGAAATTGCCGGGGAGAGCGCAGTGGGAGACGTTGGGAAGTCGGTCTCATTCCACGAACTCGGAATGGCCGATCTGCACGTCGACGCCGTCTACGAAAGCGGTCGCTCGGGCAACGCGGGCGACGATCCGTTCCCTCGTCTTCTTCGCGTCTCTAACATGGGCGGATTCCGCTACCGCGGCGCGCTCGCGGCCCTAGAAATGGTCGTGCTGACCTCTTCTATGGCCGATGCCAACTGGCCCGACGAGCTCGATCGGGAGACCGGCATTTTCACGTACTACGGCGATAACAAGCAGCCGGGGCGCGCCCTTCATGCGACGCCCCGCAACGGCAATGAACTCCTGCGCCGCATCTTTGCTGCCGCGCACGAGGGCGAATCGGGCCGACGCAGCGTTCCTCCGATCTTCGTGTTCGGCAACACTGGGGAGTGGCGGGACGTGATGTTCCTCGGGCTCGCCGTCCCAGGTACGTCGGAGCAGCAGGTGGCCGAGGACCTCGTCGCGATCTGGAGGACTGCAAACAGCATGCGCTTTCAGAATTACCGTGCACGCTTCACCATTTTGAATGCTCCGGTCGTTGAACGGGGTTGGATCGAACAGGTCATCGCTGGAACCCCGTACACCCCCCGTGCTCCAGAGGCATGGATGGATTGGGTGGACAAAGGTCGGTACAGGTCGCTCAAGTCCACGCGCTCGATTGAGTACCGGACCAAGATCGAGCAACTTCCCTCCAGTGCGGAAGACCTTGCCATGATTCGCGAGGTTCAGCAGTATTTCGAAGGGCGCCCCCACGATTTCGAGAAGTGCGCCGCTGCGATCGCCCGGTTGATGTTACCAGACATCGCAGAGCTCGACTTGACGCGTCCCTCACGGGACTGCGGACGAGACGCAATCGGCAAGCTGCGGCTCGGCTATGGGATCGCGTCGATCCTCGTCGTTTTCGCACTGGAGGCTAAATGCTACGCGCTGGACAACAGCGTCGGCGTGCGAGAGATGTCCCGCCTCATCTCGCGGCTGCGCCACCGGCAATTCGGAATATTGGTCACCACAAGCTATCTCGATCTGCAGGCGTACCGCGAGATCAAGGAGGATGAACATCCGATCATCGTGATCGCGGCGGCCGATATCGTTGGCCTCCTGCGGCGACACGGGCACCCCGACCCTACTGCCGTGCGCTCTTGGCTCGAACGCGAATTTCCGACGCCGAGCGCTGAGCACTAGAAGCTTCACCGGTGAGTCCCGGGCGCCCGAGCTCCTTTGCGAGACTTCTCGCCAAAGGTGCAAGGTCGCTCAGCTGGCACTCCCAGACCACGACTACGTGCCAGCCGGCGGCCTCTAGTTCGTGCTTCGTTCTTCGGTCCCGAACAACGTTACCCTCGAATTTGCGCTGCCAGAATTCGCGACGGGTCTTTGGGAAATAGGCCAACCCGCAATCGTGACGATGCCAGAAGCAGCCGTGCACAAAGACGGCGATCCGCCTGCTCCGAAAGACGATGTCGGGTTTTCCCGGGAGTTCCCCGGCATGGAGCCGAAAACGGTATCCCATCGCGTGCAGAAGCCTGCGGACGGTCAATTCTGGGGCTGTATTGCGGCCCCGGATACGGGCCATGAGGGCACTGCGTTTCTCCCGGCTCATGATGTCGGAGCGCGAACCGGACTCGCCAGCGCCCGCTACCGCTGGTAACCTGCGATTACCTTGTTCCCGTGGGGCTCTTTTCGCTTTTTCCCGTGCCAACGCGTGCCGTACCTCCATCCGCTGCCGCCCTCGTCGGCTCCCTTCGGGGTGTCGGCTACTCGCTTGAGACGGCGATCGCCGACATTCTCGACAACAGCATAGCCGCAGGCGCAAAGAGTATCGAGATTCAATGGGACTGGAACGACGGAGAACCCGTCGGCTGGTTTCTGGACGACGGGTCCGGCATGCACGCGGAACGTTTGGTGGAAGCCATGCGCTTCGGCGGCACCGGCCCGGAAACCGAACGGTCGCTGGAGGATCTCGGCAGGTTCGGACTTGGCCTCAAGACCGCGTCCCTGTCGCAATGCCGCGAGCTGACGGTGGTCTCCAAGACCTCTTCCGGCCTAACTTCATTCACGTGGGACCTGGATCAGCTCCGCAAGACCGGTGGCGGGTGGGATCTGATCGAAGGCGATGCCGGCCTTCCCGACGAAATCCTCGATCAATTGAAGCCGAGAAAGTCAGGCACGCTTGTAATCTGGCGCAAGGTCGACTTCGGTCGAACCGCTGATCGGCCGAGCTACGAGTCGTTTCTCGCGGACCTCCAGCGAGTGGACGCCCACCTCGGCATGGTGTTCCACCGTTTTCTGGCGGGCGACGCCCGGGCGCTCAAGATCGCCCTGAACGGCAGCCGAGTGAGCGCCTGGGACCCGTTCTTGGAAAAAGTTGAATCGACCATCCGAAGCCCGGAACAGCACATAGCAGGGCCCGGGGGCAGCAAGGTGCGTGTTCGCGGTTTCGTACTGCCACACCGAGACCGGTTCGGCAGCGAGATTGAGTTTGAGAAAGCCGGCGGCCCCGACGGTTGGACGGCCCAGCAGGGCTTCTATGTGTATCGACAGAAACGTCTCCTTTCGGCGGGAGGCTGGCTCGGACTAGGTGGGAGCCGCGCGTGGACTCGCGACGAGACCAGCCGGCTGGCCCGCATCCGGATAGATATTCCGAACACCGCCGACCACGACTGGCGGATCGATGTGCGCAAGGCGGTGGCTCGTCCGCCGGATGCGGTCAGAAAGCCGCTGCAGCGGATCGCGGAAGACGTTCGCCGCAAGGCGCGCGAGGTTTTCGTTCATCGCGGACAGTACGGCAGCCGGCAGAGAGCAACCGGCGTATCGCGGATTTGGCAGGTGAATCCCGAGGGCGCGAAGCGCCGATACACCGTGCGGCGAGACCACGAACTCGTTCAGCTGATTAAAGGGCGCATAGACAAAACCGGATTCGATTTGCTTGAGGGATTGCTCGATCTTATGGAGCGAACTGTACCGGTCGATCGCGTATGGCTCGATGTAACCGAGCGCGGTGTGCCCAACGAGGGGGACGACGGCTCGGAACTCGTGAACGCCGCGCTCTCAATGGCGAGACTGATGGAGCGAGCGGGCCTCAGTCCTCGCGAGGTCGCGGCCCGGCTTTCGACGATGGACCCGTTCGACAAGGTCGAAGACATCGAACAAAAACTGATGCGTAAGCTGCAGGGAGCGAAGCGATGAGTTCAGTTGAGGACACGATTGGCTCGATGGCGCTGATGATGCTCCGGCAGCGTCATTCCGATGCCGCGGTCGGCAGAGAGGAGATCGAGAAATCGGTGAACGACTGCGCACGGCTCCTCGCCCAAGATATCTCGGCTGAACAGATCGCGGGCATCGTGCAGGAGTTGGAAACAAGGCTGATCGTCAAAGTCGGCCGGCCAACGAAGCTCATTGACGAGCGGGGTCACGTTCCCTGGTATTTCGGAGAACGAAGGGAGGGGCGGAGGTTCTTCAAGCGTTACGGCGATTTCCTGCTCCAGGACCAGGGTTGGCCTCCAGCAGCGATCGATGCGATCGATCTTTCAACTGATCTCATCATGGAGCAGATCGAAGACCCGAATCGCGACGGTCTCTGGGATCGACGGGGGCTGGTTGTCGGGCATGTGCAGTTCGGAAAAACAGCCAACTATGCTGGGCTGGCGAGCAAGGCGGCGGATGCCGGATATAAGCTGATAATCGTGCTCGCCGGCATGCACAACGCGCTCCGGCAACAGACCCAACGTCGCATGGATCGCGACTTTCTCGGCTACAACACCACTCCGACGAATGGCGGAGGCGGCTTCGTACGGATCGGCGTCGGAGAACTCGACAAGAACATCCATGCCGAGCATCTCACCACCCAGGCGGCCAACGGGGACTTCAACCGCGCGTTCGCGGACAACCTCGGGATCGGGGTGCAACAGCGGCCAGTGCTTTTGGTCGTCAAGAAGAATGCCCGTATTCTCGAAAATCTGAACAACTGGGTCAGCGAGGTTTTGGCCCCCCGGGGTGACACCGACGCTCGCCCCCTCCTCCTCATCGACGATGAGGCTGATCAGGCGTCGGTCGATACCGGCGAACAACAGTTTCTCGATGACGATACCCCTGATCCTGAGTACGAGCCAAAGCGGATCAACGGTCAAATACGACGGCTTCTCGCCGCATTTTCTCGCTCGGCATACGTCGCGTACACAGCGACCCCATTTGCAAACGTGCTCATTCATGATGCGGCAGCCACCGAAGAACACGGGGATGACGTGTTCCCGCGCAGCTTCATCATCAATCTTCCCTCGCCATCCAACTACGTCGGACCCAGCCTTCTGTTTGGCATTGACGGCAGCGGAAGCGGCGCCGCGCAAGAGCCGCTCGATGTCACACGGGACGTTGAGCAGGACGAAGAAGGCTGGATCGCCGTCGACCACAAGAAGGGCTATGCGCCCCGGTACGCAGGGGAAGATCGCATTCCGCCGTCGCTCGAAGATGCCATCCTGAGCTTCGTGCTTTCCTGCGCCGCTCGCGCTGCACGTGGCCAGCGCAATGTGCACAATTCGATGCTGGTCCACGTCTCTCGCTACAAGGACGTGCATCAGGCGGTCTTCCGGCAGGTTGATGAATGGTTCTCCGAGCTCAAGCGCAAGCTCAAGTATCGAGCAAAAAAGACGGACCCTATTTTCGACCGTCTCCGCGAACTTTGGGAAGAGGATTTCGCGCCTACATCGGCGGCGATTAGAACGACCGAAATTGGAGAGACGCTTCCCGTAACCGAATGGAGTGCGGTCGAGCGCGAACTTTCCTACGCCTCCGACAAAATCAGGCCGCAGGTCGTTAACAGTGAGATTCGAGATGCGCTCGACTATGATGGCAATGCGGCGCAGGGGCTGAATGTGATTGCGATCGGCGGCGACAAGCTGTCGCGCGGCCTGACGCTCGAAGGACTGACCGTCAGCTATTTCCTGCGGGCGTCCAAAATGTACGACAGCCTCATGCAGATGGGACGCTGGTTCGGATATCGGCCCGGCTATGTTGATCTTTGTCGGATCTACCTGACGCCCGATCTGCGGCTGTGGTTCCGTCATGTGGCCACCGCGGCAGAGGAGTTGCGCGAGCGCCTCGACCACATGGCGATGATCGGAGCCACGCCAGAGCAGTATGGTCTCAGAATCCAATCTCACGACATCCTGCTCGTGACCGCGCCCAACAAGATGCGTCACTCGCGGGAATTCCAGGTATCTTTTCAGGGCGAGGCGAAAATACAAACAGTCTTCTTCAACGACCAGGCGATCAATCAACGCAATGCCAATGCCATTACCGCTTTTCTGGACCGGATCGGGCCGGCGGCCGAGCCCAAAAAGCAAGGGGAGCTCAAATCGTCCGACACACGTCGTATATGGAGAGGCGTGGCCGGTGCGGAAGTGGCGAATCTTCTTGCATCCCTTCTGTTTCCGGAAGAGGCGCGGGACGTGAACGCTGGCCGCCTCAGCTCGTACATCCGCGAGCAGCTGGGCGTCGGGGAGCTAACCGACTGGACGGTCGCGGTCCTCAGTGGCAGCGGCGAGCCACTTACGGTGGGCGGGTGGACCTTCACGACCATCGAGCGCGCTCCCCTGCCACGCGGTAAGGCTTCCGGGCGGTACGTGGTGAAGACCATTCTCTCGCCCCGCGACGAGGCGATCGATCTTGATCAATCAGAATTTGCTCGCGCTCTGGCCGCGACGAACCGAAAGCGTGCCGACGCCGGCAAGGAGGAAGCGAACACGCCGGACGGTCTCGAAATTCGAAAAGTCCGCGGCGAAAATCCTAAGCGGGCGCTTCTGTTGCTGTACCCGCTATCACCCGAGAATGCGAAGCTCGATGGAATCAATGTGCCGATCTTCGGGGTTGTAGTGAGTTTCCCGGATTCCCGCAGTGGCCGATCAATCCGGTATCAGTTCAATACCGTCGAACAGCGGCTCGAACCGGTATGACATCCGTTCGAGACGAGCTCGTGTCAAAATGGGTGGAGGCTGCGCGCGCGAAGCCCGGCGATCGCGAATGGAGAGCGGTTGCGCTCTCCGTACCCGCAACGGTGCGTTTCCTGGCCGGCATTCGGGAGCCTGACGGCCGGGTCGCGCTTCTCATCGAAGCCCCTCTCAGCGCTGCGCCGAGCACGCTTCTGAGGATATCCGCGGAAGGCGTCAGCCTCAGCGATCGACGGGACGCGGCGCAAGGACTGCTTCGTGTCGCGGTCGCGCTGGAGCGCGAACCGCTGCGCGATGTCTTTGAAGTACTCGCCGCGGATCTCGTCGAGGTGGTGAGGCAAGCTGCGACGCCCGCTCAAGCCGTCGCACTGGGCGTTTCGCGGCTTGCCGCGTGGCAGGCCTTTCTGCGCTCGGGCCGACGCGGCCTCTCCAGGGAGGAGCAGATCGGGCTTCTTGGTGAGCTCACGGTACTGGAGCTTTTGGCGACCGAGATCGGATATGAAGCCGCCGTCGAAGGTTGGTTTGGTCCGCTGGATGGCATTCACGACTTCAGCAAATCGGGGGTCGCTGTAGAGGTCAAGGCGGTCGCGGGCGGGGGAAGTCTCATGCGAATATCCTGCCTGGACCAACTTAATCGGAGAGGAATTTCGACCCTTCTCATCGCACGTCCACGCTTCCAGGAAGCGCCGGAAGGACGTACTGTACTGACGGCCGTCCGCGATGTTCGTGACGCTCTGGATCGATCCGCAGCCGGTGTGAGACCGGCGTTCGATGATCGCCTGCTCAGGGCCGGCCTCGTTGAGGTTGATCGACAAGCATGTCCTTTTTCCACGTTCATTCTGCAAGACTTGTATGGCTTTGAGGTGCGGCAGGAGTTTCCTCGCCTCACTGGGCTGTCAGTGCCGCCGGAAATTGTGGATGCATCCTATTCCCTGGACGAAAGGCTACTGGGCAGCTTTCTGATCGGTGTTGATGGTCTATCTCGGTTTATCAAGATGATGGGCGGAATCTCATGAGTGATGAAGCGATCGAAACGTTCGCCCGGGAACTTGCAGCTGAAGTTGATGAGGCAACCCAGTGCGGCGACGGCAGCATCTACAGCGAGGAAGAATTCACACGAATCGTCCTGGACCGCCTCGGTGACGAGGGCGCCATTGAGAACCCCACCCTTCTTTGGCAGGAAGGCAACTTTGCACGGACGAAGTATAAGATAACGGGCTATTCTATCCCCGACGACGAGGAACGCCTCATACTCGTGACGACTGTTCACACGGGGCAACTGCCACCTCCCGCGTTGTCGCGAGACGAAATTATCAACGCGCTCCAGCAGGCGATGAAGTTCTATGAGTGCAGCTGCAAGGGCCTCCACACGAAGATCGAGCCATCGAATACCGATGCGAGCGAGCTTGCGAGGCATATCTACGAGGCACGTGAACAGATCGGAGTCCTTCGAATCGTGCTGCTTTCGGACGGGCTGACGGGCCTGAGGTCGATCGATCTCAAAAAGGCATTCGACGGGACTCGCATCATCGTCGACCTCTTCGGCATAGAGCGTCTTCAGCGCATCCTTGGACAGGGCCTGCGCCGGGACGATATCGTCGTGGATTTCAGCACGGACTTCGGCGGCTCGCTTCCGTGTCTCAAAGCATCCTCAGGAAGCGCCGACTATGACGCTTACCTAGCTTCCGTACCGGGCGCGTTGCTTGCCGATGTCTACGAGAAATATGGCACCCGGCTGCTCGAATTGAACGTGCGAGCGTTTCTCGGCCTTCGCGGCCGCAAGAGCGTCAACGCGGGCTTGCGAGCGACCATCCGTGAGCTTCCGCATCGGTTCCTTGCGTACAACAACGGTATTGTTGCAACCGTCGATAGCATGGAGGTCGAGGATCACGGGAACGGGCAGTTAGGGATCAAATCGGTACGCGGCCTGCAGATCGTCAACGGTGGTCAGACCACCGCCAGCCTGCATCGTGCGAAACGGCAGGATGGTGCCGACCTCGAAGCCATTGCGGTTCCTGCCAAGATCATCTGCGTCGGCGGCGCGGACCTGGATGAAATGGTCGCAGCGGTCTCGAAGTCCGCCAACAGTCAGAACACCGTTCAGCCTGCCGATTTCTCCGCGAACGATCCATTCCACGTCACGGTGGAGAAGCTCGCGAACAATACCTGGCTGCCCGACGGGAAGGGGCGTTGGTTCTATGAACGCGCTCGCGGGAGTTATGGCGCGGCAGAGCTGAAGGCATCGTTCGCTGCTGCACAGAAACGACGCTTTGCGCAGGAAACTCCGAAAGAGCGCAGGTTCTCCAAGACCGATCTGGCAAAGTATCTGAATGCCTGGGAAGGCCAAGCACACCAAGTGAGCTTCGGTAATCAGAAGAACTTTCAGTTCTTTATGCAGTGTTTAAAAGATGAGTATCCGGACGGATTTGAGCCGGATACCGCCTGGTACAAGGAATTCATCGCGAAGGCGATCCTCTTCAGGGCTACTCAATCGATCGTCAAAGCGAAGAAGTTCGCCGCCTTTCAGGCTAACATCGTCGCATATACCATCGCTTGCCTTTCGTGGTCGACCGGGAGCCATATTGACCTCGATATGATCTGGACGCAGCAGACGATCTCACCGGAGCTTCATAGGCTTCTTGAGGGATGGGTGGGGACGATCGACAAGGTGCTCCGAAAGACAGCAAGTAACCGCATGGTGAGCGAGTGGGCAAAGAAGGTCCAATGCCGCGATGCTCTTCGTGAATTGTCCTTCGACCTGCCGGACAAGTTTCCGCCCGAACTCTCTAACCGAAGCGCCGCTGGTCGAGCACCAAGCCGCTCCAAACTTCGAAATGACGAGCTTAGGCCGTAGAAGCGCTTGAGAGCGCTTATCCCTTCCAACAGACGCCGCGAGTGGAACCCAAAAAGTAAAAGGAGTGGTAGCCCCGAATTTTCGGCTCTGTGCCACGCGGGTCCCTGGCAAGAGGCCCCCCGGCGGGGGTGGGCCTGTCCAGTACGGGGGGCAACGGCCGCCCCTCTCACCGAATTGAATGGACATGAGCCCGAGCTCCAAGCTTCGGACTGTGATTAGCCCAATGTGACCGTCGCGCGCAGGGGCCCGTGTTCATCAGGTGGGCGGGAGACCCATCGCCCGATCGGTGCACGATGCTGGCGCGATCGCGACCAAGTGTCGCGATCAATCCGGAATCTGCCGCGCCCTGCTTCCATATTGCTTCCACGCCTCGCGCTCATGGAAAGCAATGAAGAACAGTCAAATGGAAAGTACGAGTCAGGTCAGTAAGTTAGCTGGTCGGAGCGGCGAGATTCGAACTCGCGACCCCCAGTCCCCCAGACTGGTGCGCTAACCGGGCTGCGCTACGCTCCGAAGTGCGGTGGACTATAGAGAGGGCCTGCGCAGGTGGCAACCGCCGGGCATTTTGCGGGGTCGATGACCGCTGCAGGGTCCATGACGGCGACTGGGCGCCCACGTATCACCCCCCGCCCGCCACGCGGCTGCCACCAGCAGGCCCCGGACTATATCCATGATCGGGGAGTGGTGACGCGAGTGCCGCATGTCGATGCCGTATGTCGATGCCGTATGTCGATGATGCGACTCTCGCCGGCCTCGCCCAGGAAAGCCGCGTAGACCGCGATGAAGGGTCGGCCGCCGAGGCGGGCACACGAACACGCGGCGGAAGCGATCAGCACCATCACGAGGAACGCGAAGCCGGCGAGGTATCAGGGCATACGACCCTATCCTCATCGCGAAGGGCAGGCGACGATGCAGGCGTTTCAGCACCGGTACGATTCTGACCAAGCTCGACGGAACCAACACGCCCAAGGCGATCACGGCGCGTCTTGAAGAAATCAATCCATTGAAGGACCGATATCAGCGGCAGGCGATGACGCCAGGAGTTCTCTCAGAAAATATCTTATGACGGTGTCCGCTACCTTCTATAATCGCCTGAGTTGTACGTGTGTCACATTGCATTGATTTTCACAGCAGCGAATTTTTTTTATACCTTTTTTCAATAGGTAGAAATTCACTCAATTAAAAACTGTGATATTCAAAATACTCCATTTCATTGCCCGATGTTTGCCATCAGAACGAGCTTTTTCTGCGCATCATTGCCCCATCAAGATTCGCCGGTTCCAACACACGCTTCTGGTGTCTGTATCGCGTACACCGTAGCCAGGAACCTGAGCGGACCTGCTCGACAGAAAAAGATGCCAACATTGTGCTGTCTGGAATGGGGGGCGACCTTATGCGCACCGATCATGCGGCGACGCACGAACGTGGCGGACTGGCGTTGGGCGCGGGACGCGTCGGATCGCGGATCTCAAAAGCGATCGTCTTCGCTGGCATCTGCGTCTTCAGCCTGCTTTTGACGTCGGCCACCGCAACCGCGCACGTGAAATGGTTCGTCAACTGCAACTCGGCTGACGACCCGTTATCCGCCACGGAGGTATTCACGAAAACATTCTTCCTGTTCTTCTCCATGTTTCTTGTCCTGCTCTATATCGGCTGCAAGTTCGAGCGAACTGCGCTCGGCGCCGAGGTCTCGCGGCTGCTCGATCGCGTGACGGCAACGCTGCACCGCCGCTCCGATGACCTGTTGCGCTCGGTGGCCGCTGTCTCCTTCGCGCTGCTGTGGGCTGATGGCAAACTCATTCTCGCACCCGAGCTCAAGGCAAGCAGTATCTGGCTGTCGACCATTCAGCTGCTGGTCCCGCTCTACATGTTCTCGCGGGCGACGCTTCCTGCCGCAGGCGCCGGCATCATCGTGCTCTACGGGCACGGTATCGCGACCTACGGCCTTTTTCACATGCTGGATTATCCCGTCTTCATCGGTCTCGGCGTCTTCTTCGCGCTGTCCGTCGTGCAGGACGAAAAGCTGCAGGCTTTCCGGTTCGATTTTCTGCGGTGGACCGTCGCCGCGTCCCTGCTGTGGCCAGCGATGGAAAAATTCGTGTATCCGGGCTGGGTTGCGCCGATCGCCGTCACGCATCCCGAGATAACCCTGGGCTTTGACGTCGCCACGGTGGTGACGGGGGCGGGCGTCGTGGAATCCGGCCTGTGCTTCGCGCTGTTCTGGACGCCACTGGTTCGCCGCCTCGCGGCGCTCGTCTTCATCGTGCTGTTGACCGCGGCGACGTTCGACTTCGGCAAGATCGACGGGATCGGCCATCTGCCGATCATCGCCATTTTCCTGGTGGTGCTTGCGAATCCCGGGGGCGCGCCGCAGCAATGTCCTCCAATCGCCGCTCCCCTGGCCGGCAGTCTCGTGGTGCCCGCCGTCATCTTCGTCTACACCGGCGCTCACGCGCTTTACTACGGATCGACGACCGCATCGGTCGCCCCGTTCATGATCGGCGTCGCACTGCTGACGTTCGTCTTTTTCTGCTTCAACGGGCTGCCGCGATCAGGCCGGCCGCCGGCGTTGGTTATCGATAATAGCCGCAACGAACGGCGTGTGCGTGGCTCGCATTCCCCGATGCCTGCCGAGGTGATGCCCTCTGGCGTTGCTCGCTGGCGATAGCGACAGAGCACGCAGGGGGGAACGGTGGTCCGTGTTCTGACGCGCGCGTCACGTCCAAGCCCCCTGGCGCAGGGTGCTGGGATGATTTCGAAGTGCAAGTCGCTGTCGGCGGCCGAATACTTGGGCGGCGGACTTGCGCTGGCGATTGTCGCACTC
>Ga0126376_10000616_pt1 | contig 17662 bp, 12 predicted proteins | sample PanSoiMetPlot_15_FD_92760 | JGI IMG/M metagenome (GOLD analysis project Ga0126376, IMG submission 92760) | Tropical forest soil microbial communities from Panama - MetaG Plot_15 | ecosystem: Environmental > Terrestrial > Soil > Tropical forest > Bulk soil | place: Panama | collected 2016-02-17
CTGTGTCGATTATCGACGCGATGCGCCGCGGCAGCGTAGATCGCATCGAGCAGGAGAAATCGACGAGCTTCCCCGACGACGGCTCCCATGCGCACAACACCCATTCGGCGGTCTTCGCCGAGGTCAAGGTCGATGAACAGCTCGGCGTTATTCGCGTAACCCGCGTCGTCAACGCGGTCGCGGCCGGCCGCATCCTGAATACCAAGACCGCGACCAGCCAGATCATGGGCGGCGTCGTATGGGGAATCGGAATGGCGCTGCACGAGGAGACACTGGTCGATCACAATCTCGGCCGCATCATGAATCCGACCATTGCCGAATATCATGTTCCGGTGCACGCCGACGTGCACGATATCAAGGTCATCTTCGTTGATGAACATGACGACATCATCAATCCGCTCGGCATCAAGGGGGTGGGCGAGATCGGCATCGTCGGCGTTGCCGCCGCCATCGCCAACGCGGTCTATCACGCGACCGGCAAGCGCGTACGGGACCTGCCGATTACGCTGGATAAGCTGCTACGGTGAATTAGAGAATCGTCTCCACAGTGTGGACAGGCTCAGGAAGCAACGAGCGGCAGCTCTTGCGCGTCAGCCGAGCCTAATGACGCCGCTCGTCACCGGCACGCAGCTGCCGCCGATATGGGCCGCGACAATTTCGCTTCCGCGTTTTTCAGCCGATGCAACCATGAGGCTTGGACGCCCCATGTCAACACCTTGGGAAATTCTCCGCTCCAACCGTAAATCCGGCTCGGGGCGAAGCTTCGCCAACAGCGCAATGAGCGCCACGTTGGCGGAGCCGGTCGCAGGATCTTCGTTGACTCCGTAAAGAGGCGCGAACATGCGCGCCTCGATATCGGCGACCGGCGAAGCGCTTTCCAAATAGAGATGGATGCCGGTCGGCATGCCTGTCGCGAGTGTGGCCGGCACGTCTCGCGCGAAGACATCGAATCGCGGCCGTGCCGCCGCGAGTGCGCCGCGGCTTGCGATCGCGGCGAAAATAAACTGAGTCCCGCAGGAAGCGATGCAGGGCTGGTGCGCTCGGGTATCGATATCGGCAGGCGCGAGGGAGCACGCCGAGGCAATGATTTCCGGGGCAATGCTTTCCCCGATGGACAAACCCTGCGGGGCGGCGAGACGCGCCCCCGTCAGCACTGATCGATCGCGATGGAGTTCGATGCAGACAAGGCCCGCCTTCTCCTCGAAAGTCATTTTGTCGCCCGCGGCGGGCCGTGCGGCGCTTGCCGTTGCGCCGGCGAGCACGAAGGCGGTGCCGACGTTCGGATGGCCGGCAAATGGCAGCTCGGCGCGAGGCGTAAAAATCCGAACCTGCGCCGTATTGGCTATGTCTTTCGGCGGCAGCACGAAGGTCGTTTCGGACAGATTGAATTCCGTCGCAATGGCCTGCATCTGTTCCGACGTTAGGCCGCGCGCGTCGGGCACGACGGCGAGCGGATTGCCGCCGAATTGCCGATCCGTGAAGACGTCGACAGTGACGAAATCCAGTTTCATGGCGCACCACATCCTGACGTCAGCGCCGGCACTCCGGGCGGCATCCGCCGTGCCTTGGTGGCCTGCTCGAACGCGTAAGCGAGCCGCAGCAGCACCGGTTCGCTCCAGGCGCGGCCCGTGAAAGTGGCGCCGAATGGATATTCGGGCGTCTCGATCGCGCCGACGCCGGCGATCATGCCGGCCGGCACCTGAACGCTCGGATAGCCCGCCTTTGCGGCAACTGCTGCACCGTACCGACTCGGAAACAAGATGGCATCGAGCTTGTGCTGGTCCATATAGGCGTCAATGCCGAGCGTGCGCGTCGCGCGGATGTCCATGCGCCGCGCCGCGACGTACTCGATCGCTTCGAGGCCGCCCTCCGACGCTTCCGAGGCGAGAAAGATATCCTGGCCGAAACGAAGTGCGCGGTCGGCATTCGCCGCGTTGAAGGCGATGATGTCGGCCATGGTGCGCATCCGGGTGCCCTTGGCCCAATCGCGCAGGTAAGCATTGAGGTCGTGCTTGAGCTCGTAGAGATAGACGACGGGCCGCCGTTCCGCCTGGTTGCGAGTCTGACTCTCCGGATTGAGGTTGAGGATGGCAGCCTCGGTGCCAGGGCCACCCATCCAGCTTATACTCGACATATTGGCACGCACCAGCGTCGCCCCGGCAGCCTCAAGCACCGACATCACATCGCGCATCACGGCGGCGGCCCGCGGCGGCAGCTGGCCGTAATACACATCGTTTGCCGGATCTTTGGGGTCGCTCGGAATGCCGATGCGGGCGCCGCGCAGGCCGTCCTTGTCGAGGACGCTCGTATAGTCGGCGGGCCGCTTAAGGTCGCGCGTCGCCTCGTCCAGGGGATCGGGCACGGCTAGCACGTTGAGAAGTGTCGCGGCATCGCGCACCGTGCGGGTGAGCGGCCCGGCGGTGTCCTGGGTGTGGGTGATCGGGATGATGCCGGCGCGGCTGATAAGCCCGACTGTCGGCTTCACGGTGACCACGCCATTCTGGGTGGCGGGCGAAAGCAGTGAGCCCGATGTCTCGGTGCCGATCGCCGCCGTCGCGAGCCCGGCCGCGACCGCGACTGCCGAGCCCGAACTCGATCCTCCAGGTTGGACGATTGGAACGCCTCTGGCGTTGACCTCCAGCGCAAAGGGGTTCTTGACTTGGCCGCCGAGCGAGGAATAGCCCGAGGGCATGTCGATCGACAGGATATTGGCGAACTCGGTGAGGTTCGCCTTGCCGAGGATGACGGCGCCAGCCTCGCGCAACAGCTTCGTCACCGTGGCGTCGCGATTGGCGTATGCGTCGGCGAGCGCCAGCGAGCCCGCGGTCGTGTGCTGGGTGTCGGCGGTCGCGATATTGTCCTTGAGGAGAACCGGGATACCCTCAAGCGGGCGTCGCGCGCCGGATTTGCGGGCGTCGATCGTTGCCGCGATGGCGAGGGCATCCGGATTCATCTCGCGGATCGTATTGAGGCGCGGGCCGGCGCGATCGTAGGCTTCGATCCGCGCCGTGTAGGCGCGCACCAAATCGGCCGCCGTGGTGCGACCGGCGGCCAGTGCTCCCTGCAGATCATCGATCGTCGCATTCTCGACGCACACAGCTCCCTCCGCCGCCGCAGCACGCGCCGCGATGAACGCGGTCGCCAAAGCAAGCGACACCACCAAGGCACGCTGCATCATTACCTCCTCGGATGTCGGATATCGGGTTCGACCCCGGCTCGCTACGAGTGTGATGGAAGATGGACGTATCTGCAATCGGATTGAGGGTGCAGGGTATTGCCCGCCCATCGACGTCCAACTATGATCGCACGGCGGATTACACTGGAGAGACCGGGACATTAGCGGACTGATTTGCTATCCCTATAAGTGAGTGGAGAAAAGCAGTGCCCCGTTCGTATCTTTGCGGAGAGACGCCGTGGCTAGGCTTGTTGTGGCAAAAACCTATTTTGATCTATCAGACGCGCTGGTCGCAAAATCGGTCTTAGAGGCTCATGGATTCGTAGGCATTTTGTTCGATTGGCACGTCGGCTCGGTTAATTGGTCTTATATATTTGCCCTCAACGGCATACGGCTGTGTACGTTGGATGTGTCGCTTGCCGATGCTCTCAGCTTGCTAGATGAAGGACTCGCAGCGGAAGATCCAAATCTTGTTACAACCGTGAGGGTAATTGATATTCTCATTGCTTTATTTGCATTTTTCTACGCCGGCCTTCCATATCCCGTTCGACGCAAGAGATATCGAAATATATAGAGGACGCACCGGTAAACGAAGCGACAGCAAAGTCGAGTCTCTTCAAATCACATGATCCGGCGCAAGCCGGCAGGCGTGCTCGCCGTCTCCCGCCTCCACTTGCAGTGTGGCATGGGAGATCCTGAACCGGCGGTCCAGTTCATGGGCGATGTCGTGCAGCAGGCGATCGTCGAGCCCTGTGCCCGGGCGCACGAGATGCGCTGTCATGGCGGTTTCGGTGGTGCTCATCGCCCAGATGTGAAGATCGTGAACTTCGGTTACGCCCGGCAGCCCACGCAGATAGTCTTCCACAATAGACCGGTCGATGCCTTGCGGGACCGCCGCAAGCGACATCATGATCGACTCCCGCAACAAGCCCCAGGTGCCCCACACGATCAGCCCGGAAATCACGAGGCTGGCAAGCGGATCGAGCCAGTTCCATCGGGTGATGTAGATCGCGGCGCCGGCGACGACGACGCCAAACGAAATTGCTGCGTCGCCGAGCAAATGCAGGAATGCGCCGCGGACGTTCAAATCGCCCCGACGCCCCGCCATCAGGAGCCACGCCGATATGCCGTTCACCACGATACCGATGGCGGCGACGATCATCACGGTGACGCCGCCGACGTCGGCAGCGCCGGCCGCCAGGCGGCGTAGCGCCTCCCAGGCGATTGCGCCGGTCGCCACCATCAGGATGATGCCGTTGAAAACCGCCACTAGAATGGAGGCTGAGCGGAAGCCGTAGGTATAGCGCGCCGTCGGCTGCCACCGCGCCATGCCGTGGGCGCCCCACGCCAACAGCAGCCCGAGCACATCACCCAGATTGTGCCCGGCATCGGCAATGAGAGCGACCGAATTCGCGAGCACGCCGAACACGACCTGTGCGACTACGAGCGCGATGTTGAGCGCCGACGCGACCGCAAAAGCGCGGCCAAAATCCGTCGGCTCGTGATCGCCTCCGCCGTGGCCATGACCTTCGTCGTAATCGACCCCTTCACTCCTCTCCCCTGGGGGAGGGACAGCGAGGGGGCCAAGGTGAGCGTGTGACATGATAATTCTGCAACCAGCGTCAAATACAGGCGATTTATCTCATCCTTGACGCGATCGCAGCCGAGAGGCAAGCGCGTCAATCCACCAGGTTCATGACGATTCGACGCGGTACGCCGCACCGTGCTGGCGTGACCTTGCAAACAGTCGGAACAGCGTAACGACATCGCCTCGAAGGCGGCGCACAGCCAGATATACGCCGGTCGCGCTGCCTGCAAGGCCACCCACCATGAGCGTGATCACGATGATGTCCCAAAGCGGCCTCTGGCGCAGCCAGGCGGCAAAATCGAGACGGTGCAGCCCAGCAAATAGCCACCGGTGCCAGCGGGCGTTGGAGTCGGCGCGCTGCAACAGCGCCGCGGACTTCGGGTCGAGGTAATACCGCGTTTTCTGTTCGTCGTTCGCGATGAGGCGGTAGACCGGTAACACGATCTCGTCGTGATGCCTGAAGTAATAGGCATCCTCGTCCTGCAGCATGCCTTGCGCCGAAATGCCGTTCGCTCCCGCGATCCGCTCGGCGGCCGCGGCGAGTTCCGGTTCGGATAACGGCGCGGCATTTCCCGACGCATCGAGGCGTGTCAGCGTTCCGTCGGCGTCTGTGGCGAGCCAGAACAGCTTGCCGCCAAGGGGTGCTGTCGTGAGGCTCACGGCATGTACCGGCCGCCCCTGCAGGGCGGCGAGCGACCCCCGCACCTCGCCCCATGTGGGGAGCGGCCCCTCAAGCCGGCCGATCTCGCCGGCGCCACCTGCGCCTTCGAGAAATCCCCATGGGTTCATCGAAACTAATCCGCTCACCACGAAGGTGAGTGTAAAGATGCCGAACACCAGCCCCGATAGATGGTGCCAATAGAACAGGCCGCGGTAGGGCGACAGCTTTCCATCCTTGCCACGCCGGAACTGCGCGATGCCAAGATAGAGTCCGAGCACGGTAAGGAACGATCCGAGAATCGCCGTCCAGATGACCGTCTCGCTCCACAACGGTCCATTGCTGCGCAATGCGGTGAAATAGAACCAGTGCGGGATCGCACCGAGCCAGTTCCAAAACCGCTCCCTGAAGGTGGTGCGCAGCACGATCTTGCCGCTGGTGCTCGACACGTAGATGGTCGAGCGTTCAGGGTCATTGAACGTGAGGCGGTGCAACGGGCGATCGCGACGATAGCGGCCGATGGTCCACTGGTCCTCGTCGATCGCGTCGACGGACACGACGGATGCTCGCCCGGTAGTGCGCGTGACGGCATCGAGTGCGATCGCCCGGGCATCGGCACCATCGAAACGCCGGACGCCGACACCCTCCGCGAGGTCGATCACCGCATCCGGCCGCGGCGGGCGGCGCAGCCGCAGGACCGGCACGCCGACGAGATTCTCGATCTCGACGCGATAGAACTGCTGGTCATCCGGGATAAGCCCGTCAGCGATGCGGCAACACGCCTGCCACGGAATGGGCGCCAGCACGCCGGCCCGCTCTTTCTCGCTAAGCCGCGGGAAGCCTACATACATCATGACAATGCCGGAGGCGAACCAAAGCAACATCAGGATGCCGACCGCGATCCCGAGATAGCGGTGGAGCATCACGAGAGTGCGCCACAGGAAGTTCGTCATCTGAAAAGTGTACCTCGGATTTCAGCTGCACTCCATCCGGGTCGGACACGGCGGAAAGCGACTGCTTCGGGTGTCGGCGGAGCCAATCGCCAATCCGTACCTTGTAATTTCGCTTGTCTCCAATAGGCTTGGGTCTGTCAGGCTGGGCAACGCGAGACGCATCAGGGGGAAACGCATGCAGCATGCAAGGATGACGGTTGCACTGTTCACGTTCGCGGCGATGACCGGTGCGGCGGCGCAGGAGGCCCAGAAGGCGGCGCCGCCCGATACCATGCCGTGCCCGGAAGCCATAGCGGACATCGCCACCTGCTATACAGCAAAGCAGGAGACCGGCGCCTACATCACGGCGGCTATGCCGAAGAACTGGAACGGCAATCTTGTCGTGTTCGCTCATGGTGGGCCGTCGCTCCTGCCGCCGACCGCAGTCGGGAGCAAATCCGATCTCAACAAATATTCCTATGCGGTGCGGCGCGGCTTTGCCTGGGTCGCGTCAAGCTATCGGCGCGAGGGCTACGGGGTCGCAATGGCGGTCGCCGATTCCGACAATGCCCGCAAGTTCTTCATCGCACGGATCGGCAAGCCGCAGCGCACCATCCTGCACGGCGCGTCTTACGGCGGTCTCGTCGGAGCGAAACTGATCGAGACCTATGCGAAGAATCCCGACGGCACCTTGAATTTCGACGGCGCGTTCCTCAATAGCGGGGCGGTGACGGGGGCGACGCTCAATTATCAGCACCGCGTCGACCTTCGGGCCGTGTACCAGTATTATTGCAAGAACATGCCGCGATCGGACGAGGCGCAATATCCAGTGTGGAATGGCGTCGCGCCGGACTCGAAGATGACGCTGAAGGACCTCAGTGCCGTGGTCGACGAATGCACCGGGGTCGGCCAGCCGGCCGCGGCGCGGAGTGAGCAGCAGAAGCAGAACTTGGCGAACATCCTCGGCGTGATGGGTTATCCGGAAAATCTGCTGGTGCGTCACATGCAGGCTGGGACGTTGTTGTTCCGCGATATCGTGAAGAACACGACCGGTGGGCGCAATCCGTTCTCGAACATCGGCGTCCGCTACAAGGGCTCTTCCGATGACATGGCGCTGAACCGCGACGTCGTCCGCTTTGACGCCGACCCGGCCGCGGCTGCGGCACTCAGGGCCGACGGCGATCCGACCGGGTTGCTGCAGGTGCCAGTGGTGTCGATTCATTCGATCAACGACCCGCAGGTCGTGGTCGAGGCGCAGTCTGCCTATCTCGATGCCGTCAAGGCCGCCGGCAGCGCCGACCGTCTAGTGCAGGCCTTCACGGATGAGCGCGCCCACACCGGGCAGAGCGCACCGGAACTCGCAGCTGGACTCGACGCCCTCATGCAATGGATCGAAAAGGGCACCAAGCCGACGGCCCAATCGATCGCGGCCGGGTGTGAACGGCTCCAGGCGAGCCTTGATGGTCCATGCCGCTACCATCCGGAGTATGCGCCGAAACCCTACGCGACCCGCTACTACACGCGCGAGGCCGCCGTGCGGTAGAGGATGTGAAACAATTCGATCACCCCTCGGCGGGGATCTCAGCTCTCCTCCAAAAGGGGGAGCGGGGTGGGGGCGTCCCACAGGCTCATGACTTGCGGCTCGCCTCCCTCATCCCAACATTGTTCTCCCTTTGGGGGAGGAGGGCTACGACGCGTGGCAAAGCCACGCGCCTGCTCAGGCTGACCGCGTTCATTTTTTCACAGGCTCGATAGCGGGCAAGGGCTGCAGCCAAGGAACGAAAGTTGCCGTTAATCTGGCCATGGCAAGACGGGACGCGCGGGTTTTCCTGGCTGAAGGCCAGCACGTTCGCCCTTATGTTCGGACCGGCGATCTGGCTCATCGATCAGGCCGCCACCGGACAATTCGGACCGGTGCCGCTTGGGGGGATGACCTACTGGTCGGGCTTTTGGGCGACCGCGATCCTGCTCCTGGCCCTGGCCGTAACGCCGGCTTCGACCATATTCGGCTGGCGCCGGCTCATCATCGCGCGGCGCATGATCGGGGTGACAGCGCTCGCCTACACGGTTGGGCACATCTTCATCTACTTCGCTCTGCGGTTTTGGAATTTTGCATTCATTGCAAACGAAATCGCCACCAGGCTTTCCTTGATCGTGGCGACCGCCTCAACCATCGGTCTGATCGCGTTGGGAGCGACTTCCGTCGATGCTGCGGTTCGGTGGATGGGAGCGAAAGGATGGCAGCGGCTGCATAGCGTCGTTTACGTAACGGCTGCCTTGGCGATCCTTCACTACCTCCTGTCGCCAGGACTGTTCCCGGACCAGTTCCTGCTGAGCGGCCTGTTCTTCTGGCTCATGATGTGGCGCGTGCTGGAACGGCGCGGACGCGGAGTTAATGCCGGTGCCTTGGCGCTACTCGCCCTGGCTTCGTGCCTTTTCACGGCGGCTTTTCAAGTCGGCTGCATCTGGGCATTCCGCGGCTATTCGCTCTCTGAGATTTTCAGCATCTATTTCACGCCGATCCTCGGCATCCCGCCGATGTGGACAGTACTGGCGCTTGGACTTCTAATTGCTGCTGCAGCTTTCGCCCAGCAGGCTCTTCACCGCCGTGACGGTGGGCCTTGATGCTCGTAGAATTGGGATCGCGCAAAAGGCGATTCGCGACTGAATTGAGGCCGCCATCGCCAATTGGTGACAGGACTTTACGCCGCAAAAATCGTAAATTAAGGATCGTCGGGCCGGATCGGTCTGCACTTGCTCAACCGTCGCCGACCAGCGGACGCGGCATCACGCAACTGCAGAGGAAAGGGACATGGCCAGCATCCTCACTGTTGCGCTGCCTGTCGTGGTGGTGATTGCGACCCTCGAGGGGCTGGTTCTCGCCATTGTGATGGGACGTAACTACAATTGGCGTGCGTATTTCGCATCGCTGGCCGATGCTCTTGGGCGCCAGTACGTCATAGTGACGTTCTTTTCTCTCAGCCTCGCTGTACCGGTGTGGAATTTCGCTCACAGTCACCGTCTCTTCACGATATCGATAGATGCGGCGGTCGTGGTGGTCGCGCTCCTTATCGGCCAGGATTTCTGCTACTACTGGTTCCATCGCTGCAGCCACCGCATTCGATGGTTTTGGGCGAGCCACGCCGTCCATCATTCCTCAAATGACCTCAATCTTGCCGCATCCTACCGCTTTGGCTGGACAGGACGGCTGACCGGGACGGCGATCTTCTACGCGCCTCTCATCTGGCTCGGCTTTGAGCCCCGTGCCGTGGCAATCGCCAGCGCGCTTAACTTGCTCTATCAGTTCTGGCTGCACACGGAATGGATTCCACGGCTTGGCTGGCTCGAATATGTCCTGAACACGCCCTCTCATCATCGCGTGCATCACGCGGCCAATCCCGAATATCTCGACCACAATTACGGCGGGGTGCTCATCATTTGGGATCGCATCTTCGGCACCTTCGTGGCCGAGCGCGACGATCTGCCGTGCCGCTACGGCCTGGTGCAGCCGCTCCTCTCCAATAATCCCGTCTTCATCGCCTTTCACGAATGGATCGCGCTCGGCCGCGATCTGTGGCACGCGCGATCGTGGCGGGATCGATGGTCGTACCTGTTCGGACCACCTGGCTGGCAACCCGATCACGAACGGCCGACACGCGACACTGAAGCGCACGGGCTGGCTGTCGGAAGACCGGTCTAACCTCGCGCCAACGAGGACCGCGCTCTGGGGCCGTCCCCACGTCATCCTTACATCGGCACGAATCCGCAGTTATGGCTTTTTCGCGATGCTCCAATCATCTCAAGATTGGCTGATGCGAGCGACTAGAGCGGAGCCGGGTCTTATGGAAGCGCAGTTGTAGTGGGCAAAGCGAAGCGTGCCCACCACGTCCGAGCCGGTGGGCACCGCGCGAGGAGCGCGCCTTTGCCCATACAAGTGATTCCAATCGACCGAAATTCGGACTAGCGCTGCTTGACGAACGCTGCTTGGCGTGAATGTGCCAAGTTTGTCCGGCAAGCAGAACGCGTTGGATCGTGGGCGCTGATTCGCGCCAGGCATGTTGAAAGGGATTTCCGGTGAGCTCAGTTCATACAGCGCGCCTCTCGCGCTTCGCCTTCGCGGTCGCCTTCGCCATGGTTGCCTTTCGCGCAGTCGCGGATACTCCAGTGCCGCAAGCGCCGCTTGAACTGACGGCTGCCAATGTCGCCAGCGTGGTCGACCCGCTGATGGCGGGATGGATCGACAAGCGCAAAGGCCCCGGCGCGGTGGTCGTTGTGGTCAAGCGTGATGGCGTGGTCTTCGCCAAGGGCTATGGCTTGGCGGACATCGAGGCCAGGAAGCCATTCACCGCCGATGCGACTCTGGTGCGGCCGGGATCGATCTCGAAGCTCTTTACCGGCATCGCCGTCATGCAGCTGGTCGACGCGGGTAGGCTCGATCTTGATCGCGACGTGAACGGTTATATCGACTTCGCCATTCCCACGCCGGAAGGCGGCGTTCCCGTCACGCTGCGTCGTCTTCTGACGCACCGCGCCGGTTTCGAAGAGCATGTGAAAGGACTTTTCTCAAGAAATAGCGAGCCAGAGCCGCTCGGCCGCTGGCTGGCGAAAAGCCTGCCTCAACGTCTCTTTCCCAAAGGCGACGTCGAGGCCTATTCCAATTATGGCCTCGCGCTCGCCGGATATATCGTCGAACGCGTTTCCGGTGAACCCTTTGCCTCATATATTCAGCGGCATATTCTCGATCCGCTCGGCATGAACCATTCGACCTTCCGGCAGCCGTTGCCGGACGCTCTCGCGCCGTTGATGGCGAAAGGCTATCGCAGATCGGACCAGCCGCCGCTGGGTTTTTTCGAAACGATCGCGGCGGCGCCGGCCGGGGGGCTTTCTGCGACCGGGACGGACATGGGCCGCTTCATCCGCGCGCTGATGAACGGCGGTGTGCTCGATGGCGCTCGCATCCTTCCCAAGGCGCGGCTCGACGAGATGATGGCGCCAAGCGATGCGACGCCGGCCGGCTACCTCGGCCTTGTGTTCTTCGGAACCAAAGTGGCAGGTCACGACGCGATTGGGCACGACGGCGCGACGATGACATTTTTCAGCGAGTTGAAGCTTTTCCCGGACCAGGAAGTGGGAATTTTCGTGTCGCGCGATGGAACAGGCGAAATCACGGCACTGAAGGACCTGAGGGAGATACCTCATCCTGCGAATGGGATCGCGGAACGTTTTCTCCCCAAGGCGCCGGAGGCCGATGCCGGCGCCACTAACTCCTCCAGCGATGCGGTCATGGCTGGCATCTACCATTGGAGCCGGCGCGCGGAGTCGTCCGTTGTGAGATTGAGTGATTTGGCGTCTCAGCTTGTCGTCAGGATCGATAGCGCCGGCAACGCGAGATTGTCGTCAGCAATCTGGCCGTTCGGCGACGGCGAGACGTTTAAACGCGTGGAGCGGAATCTCTATGAGGGGCCGGCAAGCGTGCGCATTGCCTTCATAGGCGACGTCGGCTCCGAGCGCTATATCGCCTTGCCAGCCCTGCGTCTGCAGCGCGTTCCTTGGTCTCTCGATGTGCGGTGGATCGCGCCGGCGTTTGCCGTGAGCGCGGCGACCGTTGTGCTGACGCTGCTCGCCTGGCCGGTTGCCGCGCTGTGGCGCCGCTGGCGCAAGAGGCGATGGGGCCAAGACAGCCGCGATCGGCGCAAATATCTCGCCGTAAGGCTGGTCTTGCTCGTCGATGTGGTGGTCATCACGGCGACCGCTATTCTTTTCATTTTGAGCCGCAGAAATCTCACGGTTCTCAATGACTGGCTCGATCCCCTGCTCCTCGCGGTCTATGCCCTCGCTTGGTTCGGCGTTTTCGGCACGATTGTGATCGTTTGGGCCGCTGCGCTGTTCTGGCGAAACGGCGTCGGCAGCCGATGGTCGCGCATCCATCACTCGCTGATTGCCGCAAGCAGCGTTATGATCGCGTGGTTTTTTGTTACATTCCACATTGCGGGGACAGCATTGAACTACTGACTTCCGCGCAGCTCTGCGCGTACCTCGGCAAGAATTCGGCCGAGCATGTTCTTACCGCTCCCGTCGCCGCCGTCGCCCCAATACGAGTCGTTCTTGGTGTGCTCCACGATCAGTGCGTCGCCCGTGGCCAGCAAAATCTCGCGGAGATCGCGGTGCTGACTGAACTTGGAGCGAACGGCCTCTCGCATGATGTCGTCCTTGACTTGTTCCCAGTCGGGGCGGATGGGCTTGGACCGATTTCGACCCATCCGGGCGGCGATCATCGGAGACTTCACGCTGCGGATCGCCTCCGCGTGCTGCGAGTCAGCAAATTTCTGTGCCTGGAAGAAATGCTCGGAAGTTGGCCAGACCCGGCCTCTGATTTCGACTGGATATGCGGCGAAATTGGAGAAGCAGCCGTATTCGTCGCCCGTGCGGTAGAAGTTGATCACCCTCACCATCGACCAACGAACTCCACCTTGGTCTCGCCTGGCGCATCCCTATAAACTCGCTGGCGAGGATGAGTAAGTGCGTCGCCACGCGGCGGCCTGCGGAATGGGCACACCAAGATTCTCCCGCAAAGTCTTGCCTGCATACTCCTTTCGGAATAGGCCGCGGCGTTGGAGTTCCGGAACGACGAAGCGGACGAAATCCTCATAAGCTCCGGGGACATGCGTGGCGGAAACCACAAAGCCGTCGCAACCGCGCTCGACAAACCATTGTTCGAGCCGGTCAGCGACCTCCTTCGGACCGCCGACAATCGGATCGTGCACGCGACCGCGGCCGCTGACGTGGATAAAGTCGCTTACGGTCGGATTCTTCTTTCCACTTCCCTGCACGACGCGATCGCGGATTGCCTGCAGGCCGGACATTTCCGCCAGCTCCGCGTCCGTGAACGGCTCGTCCATGCCCTTTCTGGCGAAGTCGAAGTTGAGGACCTCGGATAACAGCGATAGTGCGTCGATCTCGAGCGGCAGCTTGCTAATCTCCGCCCATTTGTCCTCGGCCTCCGCCTTTGTCGCAGCCGCCACCGCATTGATGAGCTGCGCGACCTTAACGTGGTCGGGATCCCGTCCGCAGCCCGCCACGTCCCTCTGGAAATCCGCATAGTCACGCTTGGCGACCCCGATGTTGGGATAGACGACGAAGATCACTTCGCCCCATTGCGCCCCGAAGCGCTTGCCGCGGCCGCTCTGGCCGGCCTGGATGATCACCGGGTGGCCCTGCGGTGAGCGCGGCACGGTAAACGGCCCGCGCGAGCGGAAATAGCGGCCCTGGTGGTCGAGGCGGTGAACTTTTTCAGGGCTGGCAAAAAGGCCGGTTGCCTTGTCCTGGACGATGGCATCGTCCTCCCAGGTGTCCCAGTGGCCGAACACGACCTCCATGAATTCATCGGCGCGATCGTAGCGCAGGTCGTGTTCGATGACTTCATCGCGGCCCATGTTCTGGGCCTCGCCGTCGTTGAGCGATGTGACGACGTTCCAGGCGGCGCGCCCCTCGGTCATCAGGTCGAGGGTCGCGAACAGGCGTGCCACATGGAAGGGCTCGTAATAGCTCGTCGAATACGTCGCGCCGAGGCCGAGCCGCTCGGTCGCCATGCCCATCACGGTGAGCACCGTCACCGCATCGAGCTTCACGCAGCGAATGCCGTACCGAACCGTGTGCTCATGATTGCGTCCGTACATGTCGGGCATCGACAGACGGTCATCGAAAAAGCCGAGATGAAATTTTCCTTCCTCGAGCACGCGGCCGACATGGCGGTAGTAGTCCGCACACCAGGTATCGGTGCGTGAGGCCGGATGGCGCCAGGAACTTGCAAGATTTGTGCAGTTCTGCGCTTGGAGGAAGGCGATCAAGGTCATCTGGCGCATGGAGTCCTGACATTCGTCGAACCGGCTACCTGTTTGCCGATTCAATCCTATATCCTGGTCGAAGGTGAAGCGCGTCAGTTCTCGCCGCGACTGCGGCCTCAACGCAGAGCAACCCAAGAACTGTCGCCACACTCAATTTACAGGCCCGGCGTCGTGCATCGTTTGATGTCACATTGATTCTCCATTATGACGACGCTGGACATTTTCCATTCGTCGGCCGTCAGCAATCGATCGCCCCCGCACGCAGGGCTGATTCGCGCCACAGAGCGAACAGGAAAGGGCCGGCCCGCAATCGCCGTCAACCGTATAGTCATTCTGCCCGCTTCCGATCCGGGTGGTCAATCGTTCAACGAGCCTGGCGCAAATTCAAGACGCATCTGCGCGAGGCGGCAGAGTACACAGTTTCCAGGCTTCCTGGTGAGGATCGGTCGTGTTGCTAACGCGTCCGGCCCCAAGAATACCCCAAATTTTCTTGCACTGCGTTCGCCACGTTCAAGAAGATCGGAATTCGCCCAGATATACTCGCGGTCGCGATTCCGGAGCATCGGCGGCCTCCGCACGCTCCAAGAGCAAGGCACGTGACACGCTTCGACCTCGCCGTCATCGGCGGCGGCATCAATGGGTGCGGCATCGCGCGTGACGCTGCCGGTCGCGGGCTCGCGGTCTGTCTGTGCGAGATGGACGATCTCGCCAGCGGCACCTCGTCGCGATCGACCGGGCTGATCCACGGCGGGCTGCGCTATCTCGAATATTACGATTTCCGCTTGGTGCGCGAGTCACTGCGCGAACGCGAAGTGCTGTTGGGCATTGCCCCCCATGTCGTGCAACCGCTGCGGATCGTGCTGCCCTACCGCCGCGGCCTGCGGCCAGCATGGCTGTTGCGCCTCGGACTGTTCATCTACGATCACATCGGCGGGCGTAAGCGGCTGCCGCCGACCCGCATGCTCGACCTCGCCCGCGATCCGGCAGGCATCCCGCTGAAGCCCAGGAAATTCCGCACTGGCTTCGCGTTTTCCGATTGCCGGGCGGACGACGCGCGGCTGGTCGTACTCAACGCCCGCGATGCCGCTGATCGTGGCGCCGCCATCCGCACCCGCACCAAAGTCGTGATGGCGAGACGACATGACCGCCATTGGGAGATCACCGTCGAGGATCAAGCAAGCCGTCGACGAGACATCATCGCGGCACGCGCGCTCGTCAATGCCACCGGCCCGTGGGTGGAAGAAACACTCGCCTCGTGCCTTGGAGTTCAGCCGCCAGCGCATCGGCGTGCGCGCCTCGTCAAGGGCATTCACATCGTGGTACCGCAACTGTTCGATCATGGCGGCGCTTACATGTTCCAGAACTCCGACGGTCGCTTTATCTTCGCCCTGCCGCACGAAGGCGCCCACACGCTGATCGGCACCACTGAGCGGGATTTTTCGGGCAATCCGGCAGAAGTCGCCGCGGCGGCCGAGGAAATCCAATATCTCTGCGACGCGGTTTCGGAATATTTCGCGCAGCGTGTGTGCGCAACGGATGTGGTGCGGAGCTATGCCGGCGTGCGGCCGCTTTACGACGATCGTGTCGGCGACGCTGCAGCCGCGACGCGGGATTATGTGCTCGAACTCGACGCACCGCCGGAGGGCGCGCCGCTATTGTCGGTCTTCGGCGGCAAGATTACCACCCACCGGCGCCTCGCCGAGGTCGCCCTTGATCGCCTCGCGCCGTTTCTCCCATCGCCCAACCGGCATCGCGCCGGCTGGACCGCATTCGCGACGCTGCCGGGAGGCGCAGCTTGCGAAGCCGCCGCGTTAGCCCAGAAGCTCGCGAGCGACTACCCATTCCTCGAGCCGTCGCATAGAGGCCGGCTCGCCGCCACCTACGGCGAACGCGCGCAGCGCATTCTAGCCGGCGCACGCACGACCGCCGATCTGGGCAGGGCTTTCGGTGCAACGCTGACCGAAGCGGAGGTGCGCTATCTGATGGCGGAAGAATTCGCCAGAACCGCCGCCGACGTGCTGTGGCGTCGCACCAAGCTCGGGCTTGCGTTTTCCGACAATGACGCGGCGGCGCTCGATCGCTTCATGGCCGTTGCATCGGCGCCGCAAACGGCCCGTTAGAGTGGATTTCGCATCTTGAATCACTAGCCCGCGTCGTTGCCGGGCTCATTCACCGGAGCGAGGTAGCTGAAAACAAAGACCCAGCGCAAACCCGTGACGATGACAAGGATAAGATCACGGTCAAGGAATGGGGCAGCGCTTCATTGAAAACTACGTCACCGCGCCGCAAACGCAGGACGCGAGCCGAACACAGGGACTACCTGAAGCGCTTCATGCTGAATTCACCGAAAAAGCGATGCCTGCCAGGATATCCGCCCCAGAGACGGCGTTGCTTACCGCTAAGCATCTTGAAGATGTGGTCAAATCCAGCGGCGGAACAATGCGTGACATGCCCATTGGCAGGCCCAAGATACCACCACGTCCGATCAAGAGAGGGATCCCAATAGGCGGTCTTGAACGCGATTACACCCGGCGATTTCAAGTGTGCGAGTAGTATCTTTAACGTCCCCATCTAGTCGGGCAGGTGTTCAATGACTTCGCAGGCCACAATAGCGTCGAAGCGTCTTGATCCGAGATCCTTGAGAAAGAATTCGCGGGCCTTCTTCGGTTCGATGATGTCGGTACCCCACGTCTTCATTTGAAGGTGCGTTCTGTTAATTGCTGGGGCGTCACGAATTCAACTGCGTCGGATAACGCTGCCAGGCCGTCAGGGTTGCTAGCTTTCAACGAAGCCCCATTTATTGCGCATTTCCTGACGATTGATCATGAAACATGATCAAGGAGCGCAGGGACGACAGATCGTGAAAGTTGTTGATGATCCACAGGCCTGCGAGAGCGACGAGGCCGGCCATCAAGATCGTCGGGAGTGTCACGATTACAGTGCCGACGAGCGTCGCAACAGCAGCCAACACATTAATCGCAGCTATCCAGAGCTGCTTGGCGGCAATGAAGAGGAAATAGACGACTAGCGCAGCCACAATAAGGAGCAATAGCTGCTTCCAAAGCGGCCAGTTCTCCCACTGAGCCTGCGTCACTTTAAAGATCTGCTCGCTCGACCATGTCCAAACGAGCTGAACAAATCGGAGGACTTCGGCAATGCTCCGTTCAAGGAATTGCCGGGACTGGTCGGAGACCTGTTCCATGGCCGAAGCTCCTTGCCTCGCCCCGGGCGGATAGTTTCAACAAGGTGACCTGCGCGGCAAGCACACTTGGAGCATAGCCTGACGCTCATCTCATCGCCGGGCGTAGCGCGGATAGCGCTAGCGTAATCCGCCGACCCGCGGCGCAATACGCCTTCGGTACGCCCTACGCTGCCGCGGTCACACTGATATAGTGGCAGGTTAACCCACCCGGTTCCCGGGGCACGTCCGATGCGAAACCCATGAGCGCCCGATGACTCACATCC
>Ga0126376_10000618_pt1 | contig 17639 bp, 15 predicted proteins | sample PanSoiMetPlot_15_FD_92760 | JGI IMG/M metagenome (GOLD analysis project Ga0126376, IMG submission 92760) | Tropical forest soil microbial communities from Panama - MetaG Plot_15 | ecosystem: Environmental > Terrestrial > Soil > Tropical forest > Bulk soil | place: Panama | collected 2016-02-17
CGCTTCGGCATTTCGCAAACGCGCCTGCGCCGCACCCTCGGCCGCAAGTATCGCCGACTGTTTCTCACCTTCCGCACGCGTGACCGCCGCCTGCTTCTCGCCCTCGGCGCGCGTGATCGCGGCCTGTCGGTCGCCTTCCGCTGTCAACACCAACGCGCGACGATTGCGCTCGGCAGTCATCTGTTTCTCCATCGTGATGCGCACGTCTTCCGGGGGACTGATGTTCTTCACGTCGACGCGTGTAACCTTCACGCCCCACTTATCAGTCGCGTCATCGAGAATTAGCCGCAGCTTCGCGTTGATCTGGTCGCGCTGCGAGAGTGTGTGGTCCAGGTCCATCTCGCCCATCACCGCGCGCATGCCCGTGATCGTCAACTGCACGATGCCGCCGATCAGATCGTTGATCTCGTAGACTGCTTTGATCGGGTCGGTAATCTGCCAGTAAACGACTGAGTCGACGTGGATCGTAACGTTGTCGCGGGTGATGACCGGTTGCGGCGGCAGATCGATGTACTGCTCGCGCAGATCGATCGACGTCAATCCGGGACGCGAGTTGGTCCAATAGACGGCGCGTGGCTTGTCGATGAACGGCCAGAGCACGTTGAGCCCGCTCGCCGCGACCTCATGAAACTTTCCCAGCCGTTCAACCAGCATGACTGTAGCTTGAGGAACGATGCGGATCGTCTTGACCGCGATCACCAGTATCGCGGCGACAAAAAACATCACGAACAAAAAGAGAAGCACTGGAGCGATTGGGTCCATAACGGGCTCCTATCCACAATTTGCGCTGATTATATAGCTTTTTCGATTATCTCCGCGGCCTGCAACACCATCTCTTCCGCAAACGGACGGCCTACTATCTGTACGCCAATCGGTAAGCCGTCGTTCGATCTACCGGCGGGAACAGTCACCACCGGCAGGTCGAAAACATTGAACGCCTGCACATAACTGAACGCACGAAACGTCCCCATAGTTTTGTCGAGGACTGTGACCTTCAACGTGTCGTGCGGATATGCGGGCGTGGCGCCGACCGGAGCGATGATGAGCGGCGTCGTTTCCATCCAGCGCAATAATTCTTCACGCAGACGATCGCGCTCCATCCAATTTGCGATGTACTCGTCCAGCGTGGGCGCGGGAGTTTCATCGGCAGTTGCGAGACGCCAGCTCACGAATGAGCCACCTTCAGTTTCACGACCCGCGTACCACTTGCGAAGTTGGACCACTGACGCGCGTGAGAATAACTTCAGCCAGAGCTCGTTTCCGCGATCAACATGCGGCGGCAGTCGCTCTTCGCCCAAGAGTCCCGCATCGATCAGGGCCGAGGCAGCAGTGGCAACGGCGTTCGCAGTCTCTTCAGTCACAGGCACTTGTCCGTCGTCGGCATACCATGCGAAGCGCGTCCCTTTCAGATGCATCGCTTCCGGATCGATATCTGCCAGGGCGTGAAAGAGTAGGCGGAGATCAGCAACGTTCCGCGCCATCGGTCCAATTACGGCGCCGAGCGAATATGGACCACTGCTGGGCGGAAACTGCCCCTCACCGGGAACGCGGCCGGTAGTCGGTTTCAAGCCACAGATGCCACAGAAATGAGCCGGGATTCTCACTGATCCGGCCAGATCGCTGCCGAGGCCGCCAGGTGACATGCACGTCGCGATTGCGACAGCTTCACCGCCACTCGATCCGCCCGGAGTCAGTTCGGGATTCAGCGGATGATTAGTGCGTCCGAATATCGGATTGTCAGCCGTGTAGTCCATCGCCATCTCAGCGGCGTTTGTTTTGCCGAGAATGATCGCGCCCGCGGCTTTCAGTCGCGCCACTGCGGGCGCGTCGTTTTCGGGAAGATATTCCCTTCTGAGAACTGAGCCGCTGGTGCTGCGAATGCCCGCTGTTTCGATCGTGTCTTTGATCGTGATCGGCACGCCGTGCAATGGACCAGATGGACCTTTGGCCTGTTCCGCTGCTTTCGCCCGCTCCAACACGTCCGGCGCAAGCGTGACAATCGCATTTAACCCCGGATTTAGCCGTGAAATCTGCTCCAAATGCGCTTGGGCCACTTCAACCGGCGATACTTCGCGTTGCCGAATCAACTTCGTAATCGTTGTTAACGAATGGTCGATGAAATCACTCATTCTTTGTGTGCCTGCTGTGCCTTTTGTGGCTGTTTTGCATTTCTTCAACTTCCAAATATAATCGAACTGCTCTGCGTAGACTCATTAACAACCTGCCTGACCACAAAGGAGTGCATTCTTGGCTATTCGTTTGAGCAAGACCTTCGTCTTGCGCAAGCTGCATCAGCTTTCCGGCATTTTCCCTCTCGGCATCTTTCTTTTAGAACACTTTTACACTAACTCAAAGGCGCTGAACGGACCACAGGATTTCAATAACGCCGTCAGGGACTTGCAGTCGATTCCGTACATTCTATTCGTCGAGATCGGCGGCATCTTTATTCCGCTGCTGTATCACGCGATTTACGGCCTCGTCATCACGATGGAAGCGCGGCCCAACAACCTCGCTTATCCGTACGCGCGGAACTGGTTCTATCTCATTCAAAGAATAACGGGAGTCATCCTGTTCTTCTTTATCACCTTTCACGTGCTCAACTTCCGCTTTGGAAGGATTCCCGGACTGAACATGTTGCCGGTGGCCGATAATATCAACCAGGCATTCGATATCGTGTCGCGCGAGTTTCACATGGTTCCGATCTTTATCATTTACATGATCGGGATCACGGCAACTGTTTGGCACCTCGCGAATGGCGTCTGGCTGTTTCTCGTCGATTGGGGCATCACGATCGGTGAGCGTGCCCAACGTTTGACCGGTTATGCCTGCATCGCCTTTGGCGCTGTGCTGCTGCTGGTCGGGATCAATGCCGCTGTCGCATTTATCCACCCAGGTGGTTTGTTAGGAGGAATTATTCATTAATGGCCAGTAACGGATTGAAAATCGCGATTGTTGGCGGTGGGCTCGCAGGACTCTCGGCCGCCATGAAGATCGCGGAGGCGGGCCATGCTGTCGATCTGTTTTCAGTAGTGCCCGTGAAACGCTCGCACTCGGTGTGCGCGCAGGGCGGCATCAATGGCGCCGTCAACACCAAAGGCGAGGGCGATTCGACCTGGGAACATTTCGACGACACCGTCTATGGCGGCGACTTTCTCGCCGACCAGCCTCCCGCGAAAGCGATGTGCGAAATGGCGCCGTCGATCATCTACCTCTTTGATCGCATGGGCGTTCCCTTCTCGCGCACGAACGAAGGGTTACTCGACTTTCGTCGTTTCGGTGGCACCAAACATCACCGCACCGCCTTCGCCGGAGCTTCGACGGGCCAGCAACTCCTGTACGCGCTCGACGAGCAAGTCAGGCGTTACGAAGTCCAGGGCAAAGTCAGGAAGTTTGAACATTGGGAGATGATGTCGCTCGTCCTCGACGATCACCAGGTTTGTCGTGGCCTGATCGCGATGGATCTTCAGACCCTCGAACTAAAAGCTTTTCCTGCTGATGCCGTGATCATGGCCACTGGTGGTCCAGGTTTGATCTTCGGCAAGTCGACAAACTCGATGGTCTGCACAGGAAGCGCCGTGTCAGCGTGTTATCAACAAGGCGCGAGATATGCGAACGGCGAGTTTATCCAGGTCCATCCGACCTCGATTCCGGGCGAAGACAAGCTGCGACTGATGTCGGAATCGGCGCGTGGTGAAGGCGGACGTGTTTGGGTGCCGCGCAATAAAGGTGACGTTCGTCCGCCGTCTTCGATTCCTGAGAAAGAGCGCCTGTACTTCCTCGAAGAGCAATATCCGGCTTACGGCAATCTCGTTCCGCGCGACATCGCGACGCGCGCGATCTTCCAGGTGTGTCTCGAAGGCATGGGGATCGGTGGGCAGAACCAGGTGTATCTCGACCTGACGCACATTCCGGAAGAGACTCTCGATCGAAAGCTCGGTGCAATTCTCGAGCTTTACGAGATGTGCGTCGGCGACGATCCGCGACACATGCCGATGCGCATCTTCCCAGGCGTCCACTATTCAATGGGCGGTCTTTGGGTTGACTACAACCAGCGCACAAATATTCCCGGCCTGCTCGCCGCCGGCGAATGTGACTTCTCGATTCACGGCGCAAATCGTCTCGGTGCAAACTCGCTCGTCAGTTGCGTCTACGGTGGCTTCACTGCCGCACCAGCGGCGATCGAGTTCGCGAAGAACGTGCAACGCAACGGCGCCGATGGTTCGCGTATCTACGATCAGGAGTTGAAGCTTCAGCAGGAAATCAACGACAAGTTGATCAAACAGAGTGGTAACGAGAATCAGTACGTCTTGCATCAGGAGATGGGCAAGTGGATGACTGACAACGTTACCGTCGTCCGTTACAACGACCGGCTTAAAGAGACTGACACTAAGTTGCTCGAGCTGATGGATCGCTACAAGAGAATCTCGATCAACGACTCAAATCTCTGGGCCACCATGGCGCTGCCGCACGCGCGCCATCTCGCCAACATGCTCGAGCTCGCGCGCGTGATCACGCTCGGCGCGTTGAATCGTAACGAGTCGCGCGGCGCACACTTCAAACCCGAGTTTCCGGAGCGTGACGATGAGAATTGGCTGAAGACGACGATTGCGGAGTATTCCGGCGAAGGCCCGGTGTTTTCGTACTTGCCGGTCGATATCTCCTTTATCAAGCCGCGTAAGCGCGACTACAGCAAAGGCAAGACGGAGACTGCAAAGGTCTAATTCTTCTTTGCGCCTTTGTTTTTAACTTTGCGCCTTTGCGTGAAAATTTTTTGTTGATTGACTATGTCCACACATTCACCGAAAACAGTCGAGATACACATTCGCCGTCGCGCCAATCCCGATTCACCGCAGTACTGGGAGCAGTTTGAAATTCCTTATCGACCGAATCTCAACATCATCTCTTGCTTGATGGAGATTCAGAAGAACCCGGTCAACAAAGCCGGCGAACCGACCACACCGCCGGTCTGGCACATGAACTGTCTCGAACAGGTCTGCGGCATCTGCACGATGATCATCAACGGTCGCGCGCGTCAATCGTGTTCGGCGCTGGTCGACAATCTCGAACAGCCGATCAAGCTCGAACCGATGTCGAAGTTTCCGAACGTTCGCGATCTCATCGTCGATCGTTCGCAGATGTTCGACCACTTGAAACGCGTTCATGCGTGGGTTGAGTTGGATGGCACTTACGATCTCGGACCCGGGCCGCGAATGGACCAGGACGACGTGCAGGAGCGCTATGCGTACTCGCGTTGCATGACTTGTGGGTGTTGTCTCGAGGCGTGTCCGCAGTACGAAGGCGATCACTACATCGGACCACAGGCGATCGCTCAGGTGCGTTTATTCAACATGCACCCGTCCGGCGCGATGAATAGCAGCGACCGGCTCGAAGGGATCATGGGTGACGACGGAATCACAAACTGCGGCAACGCGCAGAACTGCGTGAAGGCGTGTCCGATGAATATCCCCTTGACCCGCGCGATCTACGAGGAAAACCGTGAGACGGTGCTGCACGGGCTGCTCGGGTGGCTCAAAGGGTAAGAGAGAATTTAGCCGCAGATTTACGCAGAAAAAACGCGGATCAGAATCATTCAATGAAATTCTGATCCGCGTTTTTTCTGCGTAAATCTGCGGCTAAATTCTGCTTAGATCCCGAGCACGTCAACCAACTCTTGCACCGCTGACGCACTCTTCTGCAACGCAATCCTCTCTTCCGCCATCAGGTTGATCTCGATAATCTGCTCCAACCCGCGCGCGCCGAGTTTGCACGGCACCCCAACGTAGAGCCCGTTGATCCCGTACTCGCCTTCAAGATACGCCGCACACGGAAGAATCTTCTTCTTGTCTTTCAAGATCGACTCGGTCATCTCAACTGCCGCCGCCGATGGCGCGTAGTAAGCCGATCCGGTCTTCAATAAACTCACAATCTCCGCGCCGCCACCCGCGGTTCGCTTCACGATCGCATCGACCTTCTCCTTCGGCAGCAGCTCAGTGATCGGAATGCCGGCACACGTCGAGTAACGCGGTAACGGCACCATCGTGTCACCATGCCCACCCAGAACAAACGCCGTCACATTCTCCACCGAGACATCCAGTGCCTCGGCGAGGAAGCAACGCATGCGCGCCGAGTCGAGCACGCCTGCCATTCCGATCACGCGATGCTTCGGAAAACCCGAGCGCCGCAAGGCCACCTGGCACATCGCATCGAGCGGATTTGAGACGATGATCAGAATCGAGTTGGGTGAACGCCTGACAACCTCGTCCACCACTTTCGAAACGATGTCGGCATTCGTCTTTAGAAGATCGTCACGGCTCATCCCCGGCTTGCGCGCGAGTCCTGCAGTGATGATCACGACGTCGGAGTTGTCGGTCTCGTCGTACGTGTTTGCGCCCGTCATGCGCACGTCGAAACCCTCGATTGGCGCCGCTTGTGCCAGGTCCAGTCCCTTGCCTTGCGGCACTCCTTCAACGATATCGACGAGCACCACGTCGCCGAGTTCTTTTGCTGCGAGCCAGTGAGCCGCAGTGGCGCCGACATTGCCTGCGCCCACAACTGTAATCTTCTTTCGCGCACCCATTTCGTTTAATTCCTTTGATTAAATTGTCGAATTTGAAACGGGCGAGTTTACAAGTGGGTTAGATGAGAGTCAAATCTACCTATGAGCGACGTTGATCCCGACAATCCATTTCCCGAGCCGGTGGAGATCGAGATCACTGACGTCTTTGATCTGCACACGATTCCACCACGCGATGTGAAGGCGGTCGTCGAAGAATACCTGCGTCTGGCTCATGAAAAAGGTTTTAAGTCGGTGAGGATTATTCACGGCAAAGGAATCGGCGTGCAACGCGAGATGGTTCGTTCGATTCTCGCGCGCACGCCGTTCGTCTACAATTGGACTGACGCGCCGTCGGAAGCCGGCGGCTTGGGTGCAACGATCGTCAGGCTTACTACTTGAGCTTCGCACGGAGTTCGAGAGGCAAATAGCTCCGCGAGACGTAATCTGTGTCCTGGTCCATTCTGTGGCACGCCTGGCAATTCTCGAGTTTGCCGCGCGCTTGAACTGTCTTGCCGGAGCCATCGAAAACCATGTACTCCCAGTCGCCGCTGTCGGGATTGTAACCAGCCTCGCGCTTGACCATCACCGTGAGCATCTCCGGCGTAGCGCTCTTCGCCGTAGTCAGTTTCTCTTTAACAATGACGGACCCTTGCGGGAACTGTGGTGTCTTTTCTTCCATCATCGCGTGCCGTCCAATCTCGTTGACGTACACAGTGATGTATTTGTCTGGACCATGCGGGCTGCCCGGAGCCGCCACTGCCATCGGTATTGCACAAAGCGCCGAGTTTTGTGCGACCACCATCTGAGGTTTAGGGTTAACGCGCGTCCACTGCCGATATCCGGCAATCAACTCGGCCGGGGCGCGCGGAGTGTCGATCGTGACGGCGGCGCGCGGCGATGGTTGGTAGCGAGTGCGTATGCTGAAGGCCAGGGCGGCGCTCAAGAAAAGTAAAAGACAAATCGCGGCGAGCACTAGTCTTTTTCTGCTCATGATTCAATCTCCCAAGGCAAATACTATTTCTTTTTCAGGTAAACACGACTCACGCGCGCGTGATACGTTCCTGCTTCGTCTTCCTCACCCGCGGTCACGACCTCGAGCAGCCTTGCGGGTGTCTATTGTAGGGGCGGCCCTCCGTGGCCGCCCGTCTTACGTATGATGCTTGTTGCTAGCCACGGGCGGCCACGGAGGGCCGCCCCTACAAATCGCTCGATCGCGACTGATTTTCCTCTTGCGTTCGCAGAGCTGATCCGATTTTAATGCCAACCATGATCGTCGCGCACAAGAGTTCACTAGTCATGTTTATTCTGCTTGGTCTGCTGACATTCGTCTATCATCTTGGCTTTGACATCCGGCAGCTTCGGGGCCTGGAGCCATTGCCGGCGTTTGAGTTTCTTCACATGGCGCTACTTTTTTGCGGCGTCGTTTGGTGGTTGCGAGCCGAAACTCAAACTTCACCGGTAACAGACATCTATTGTGCGGGGCTGCTGGTAAGCACAGGGTGGCCCATCATCATTCCTTACCATTTACTCAAAACGCGCGGCCTCAAAGGTTTGCTTCCTCTGTTCGCGCTGATCGCGACCTTTGTTTTCGCAAAGATACTGGCGGCTGTCATTTACCTGGCGATTTCGGGCTTTACTTCGGAGTGAGCGGGCTCCGAAACTTACCTCAAACAAAGGAACTCACCAAAATGGTCAAGATCTCTCCAGCAGCGCTTCGACGCAAGATTATCTGGACTTTAGCAGTTGCTCTGTCATGCGCTTCGACGCTGTCAGCACAGCCGGGCGTCACGAAGCAATCCGAACAAAGAACAGCCAGCTACTTTGAATCGATCCGCAAATCGCCGCCGAAGCAACTGGCCTTTCTGCTCAAGATGCCGAAAGGAGGTGATCTACATAATCACCTTTCCGGCTCGATTTACGCCGAGCGTTATATCGAATGGGCGGCACAAAAAGGATTGTGCTTCAACACTCGCACCATGGCGCTGGTCGTCCCGGCATCGCCATCCAAGTGCGACCAGGAACAAACACCAGCGACAACAGCTCTGACAAATTCCGTGCTGTACCGGCAGATGATCGATGCATGGTCCATGCGCAACTGGCAGCTATCCGGACAAAGCGGCCACGATCATTTCTTCGATGCCTTCGGCAGGTTTGGCCCAGCTACTTATGACAGCAGTGGCCGGATGCTGGCCGAGGCCGTGAAGAGCGCCGCCCGTGGAAGGGTTTTTTATGTCGAGTTGATGTTGACTCCGGACGGTACTCCGACATGCGTGGCTTCCAGTCAAATCGGAGATAGAGTCGGCTGGGATGGAGATTTCGCAGGAACGCTGAGCAAGCTGAAAGCCAATGGGATCGAAAATGCCGCGACTCTCGGAATTAAGAACCTCCAGGACATGGAAGCTGAAAAGAATCAGCTACTGAAGTGCGGCACTCAGCAAGCGGATCCAGGCTGCTCCGTTACGATTCGATACGTCGCGCAGGTTTCGCGAAACAGTGCACCGGGCCAGGTCTATGCACAGATGGTGACAGGTCTTGCACTCGCGAACGATCCGCAGTCGAAGGTCGTGGCTACGAATTTGGTGCAGGGTGAGGATGGTCTTAACTCGATGCAAAACTTCTCGCTGCACATGCAGATGTTGAAGTTTCTGCGACCACTTTATCCGCGAGCGAAGGTTACCTTGCATGCCGGCGAACTTGCGCCGGGGCTTGTGCCGCCCGACGGTTTGAGCTTTCACATTCGCGAATCCGTGATGGTGGCGCGAGCCGAACGTATCGGACACGGCGTGGACATCATGCACGAGACCGACGCCTTCGAACTTCTGAAGGACATGGCTCGCCGCAACGTGATGGTGGAAATCTGCCTGTCGAGCAACGATCTGATTCTCGGAATCTCGGGTTCTCGACATCCGCTGGCCACGTATCTCGAATTCGGCGTGCCGGTCGCGCTGGCCACAGATGACGAAGGTGTGGCGCGCTCGGAGATCTCGATGGAGTTTCTGAAAGCCGCTGAAGACCAAGGTCTCGGATACGTTCAACTCAAAACCATGGCGCGCAACAGTCTTCAATATGCCTTCATTGCGGGCGAGAGTCTGTGGAGCGACGGACGGAAATTTATCCCTGTCGCTCAGTGTGCGCGCGACCTTGCTGACATGAAACTCACTTCAAACAGTTGCCGCCAGTTTCTGGCCGCCAGCGAAAAGGGCAAGCTTCAGTGGCAACTTGAGAAGGACTTCAATGCGTTCGAGCGGGAGTGGTAAGAGAGGCTTCAAGAAACGGAACGCGGCGCGCTGATTCAAATCACAACTAAAAATGCTGAAGCTCTCGAAGCAATCCACGATTTCCTGAAATTCCAAATCAAGGAACACATGACCGGCGATTCAGTAGAAGTTAAGAACCCGTAGTAAAACAGCTTTGCCTTAGAAGGCACCCACGTTGTTGGAGGAGGTCAGTACCGTAACGCGGTAGCGTCGGGTCGACGTAAATCTTCATATGAGGAGCTCACCCGACGCTACCGCGTTACGGTACTGACCTGGTCCAAAGTAGATCCTCAAACTCACGCACACTTTTTGGACCAATAGGGTGTTCGTTGGTAATAATTGTAAAGCTCAGCCTCAAAGTCGCGTGTCAACGGGTGCTCGGGGTGAAACTCGGGGGAGTGACCGATGCGATCGCGCCGGAGGCCAACGTACACGTTCGACTCCGCCCAACTGAGCCAATAGATCCATTCGGTCGCCAGTAATATTTTCTTCCCGTGCCACCAGTTTCTCGTGTCTGCGGCGGCGTAACGGATGGTCCATGTTTCATCATCGATCATAAAACCCTCGAGATGCCCAATCTCGCCGTCAACTGCCATGATGTGATATCGCCCAACGATCTTCGTGCTTTGTAAATGAGGATCGGAATGCGGATCTGACAGCGAGGTAAAATTCAGATAGTGCGGCAACCCGAGATACAAGTAGTAATCATGTGGCTGCTGCAGCGACACGGGCCGGTGCGTCTGCGCGTCAAGGCTTCGTCGCACCTGGTCCTGTGTTAACGCCACATTCACGATTGGCTCATGATCACCCTTGATCGAGGTAATCGCCTCCGGCGACATAAGCACCAGCTTGCCATGCAGCCAATTACCAATATTCGTTACGACATAGTTAATCCGCCAATTTCGATCATCAAAATAAAACTGTTCAACATGCCCAATATCCCCATCGATTGCGTGGATTCTGGCGCCCTCCAGGGCTTTCGTACTTTGTAACATCGGTCCTGCGTCTCCTCTAAGTATTTCTACCTAAATCCATGCAAGCTGCGAGCCATCTGGTGTCACACTTTTGGCCCCAATCTGCTGGCCGGATAGATCGCGCTATCCATGTCCGATTGATGCGTTCGCACCGCATCCATATCGAACTCCATTTGCTGTAGTCTCGTCGCGCCGAGCAGTCGCAGAGCCTCTGGAAACAACCGGTTTTCACTCTGCTCAACATGTGTTTGCCAGAGCTCGCGCAGTTCATCGAGTCGATTTTTCCAGCCCTGTTTGTGCAGCATCTGTTTATGAGTGCGTATTCCGTCGTGAACCGGGTCGCGACGATCCGATGAAGGCATTTCGAACGGCTAGAAGCCGTTTTTTGTACCGCTCGAGAGTCTGTCAAGACCTAAAGCCAGACAGTCTTATCGATCAATTGAGCGGACCTCGATCTGACCTTCGCGCACGCGGACCTCGAAGCTTGGCTGCGGGAACGTGGCCGGACCGTCTACAACACTTCCGTCTCGAACATTGAATCGCGAGAAGTGCCAGGGGCACTGGACAATGTCTCCCTCCAACTTGCCCTCTGATAATGGGCCACCCTGGTGAGAGCACGTGTGGGCCAATGCACACACCTCACCTTCGCAACGCACCACAAGCACCGGCACTCCAGCGGCATCGACACGCTTCATCTCGCCTTCTTTAAGCTCAGCGTCGGCCATCACTGGCACGAATTCTTTCGGCATCTCCTGCGCGGCGGCATGATTCACTCCGATCTGCTCACCGAAAACCAAGTGGCCGCCGAGGTAAGCCGCAGCACTCGAAACAACATAGCCAAGCATGGCAAAGCCCAGTCCCGCGCCTCTCTTTTTCTTTCGTCGAAGAACTAAAGAAGTTGTGTAAAGCACGGTCGCGCCAGCATTCAGCATGCCGTGCAGCAGCCCAACTTTGCGTGCTCGTCCGTAAGTGTCTGCCCAGTCGGTTAACCCGGTTACTGCGGCCCCGGCCGCGCCTACAAGTCCGACGGCGATCGCGACGTCGGCACCAGCGCCCAGCTCTTTGCGGCCGCTGATGGACTCCATCGCATCGAGCGCGAACGCTGCGGTCCACGCTCCGAGCGGCACGTCCGTGAGCGCCGGGTGAAGCGGGTGACCAAGCCACGTACCGTGAAGCATGTTCTTCACTTCCTGGCCCGTTGGCCCGGCGGCCTTGAATGCGTCCAGAACGAGCGGCTGTATTTTGTCGCTCAATTGATCGAGCATTTCCTGCTCGTTGACTGCTTTAATTAGTGCCTCACTAGCCATGTTCTTCCTCCCATGATCGCGATGTGCGTGTAATGCAAAGCCCCACTCTACAAACAAGATTTGCGCTTTCTCTCACGCTCACGCCCAGCGACGAAGGCGCGGAATATGAAAGCCAGGGGCAAGCGCCGAACAACGTGAGGCGCGGCGCCCCTGGTAGCAGGAGCACAATGTCCGTGAAGCTCTGAAAGAGCGGAATAATTGACGTTGATATTTCGCACTTTCAGTGCTCTATTCAAATTATTATTTCTTGTTCCAGGGGCGACGCGTTCCGCCTACGCTTCACGCTTGCCCCTGGCTCTCATATTTCGCGCCTTTGGCGCTCGCGTTCGTTTTATGCCCCTGGCCACTCAGTTCTCACTTTTGTGCAAAGGTAAAGGAGCTGTTAAGTGAGCACGAAGAGACCTCAATTCTCTTCCGCTTTTGTGAAGCAAACCTCTAATCTGCGGGTGCGGTTTTGTAATATTCCGTTCTGTAAAACTCCCACTGCTGCTTCCACTTCGCCATCAGCGACTTAAACCGCTCCTGCTGTCGCAGATTATCCAGGTTGTGATCTGTTTCGAAGAGAACGTAGCAAGGAAATCCATCGTTAGCCGCTGAATCCAGCCATGTGATCGCTTCTTCGGGGCGGTTCATCAGCGCATAAGCTAAAGCAATCTGATAGGCCGTATGGTGGAAGTGTCCGAATCCTTTTCCACGCTCGATCGCTAACTTGATCTTCTCCTCTGCGACCCGTTGTTGTCCTGATGAAGCTGCGAGCACTGCCTGCAAGCTTGTATACAAACCGCGGTTATCTTCCGGATAATCGTGCAAAAATTTCTCAAGCGTCGCAGCGGCCTCGTCCTTTCGTCCCAAGTCAAACAGCGTCAGCACAATCTGGTGTCCGATTAACGCCGGGTTGATATCGGGAGGAACGTTCTGCAGTGCCGTGAGCGCTTGTTCATACTTGCCTTGAAACAGCAATGTTTCGCCGACACGAAATCGCGCAAGGTTATTAGCCGGATTCGCTGCCAACGCCTTATCTAACTCTGCGAGCGATTCATCGAGCAGTCCCACATGGCCCAACACAAGCGCGAGTTGATTTCGCGCCTCATCGAGACTCGGATTCAACGCGAGCGCGTGGCGATACTCCTGAAGGGCTTTATCGTGCGGAAAATGGTTGGCGGGTGTCCATAACAAACGACCGCGCGCCAAGTACGCTTCGGGTAATTCTTTATCCAGCGCCAGCGCCTTTTCGACAGCGACAAAGGCCTTCTCCTGTAAATCCTTCTCGTTTGGTGCAAACAAGAAAAGCTTCCAGACATAAGCCTGGGCCAACTCAGCCCAGCCGCCGGCGAAGTCAGGATCGATCGTAACAGCACGGTTCAGAGCCTCGATCGCGACGTCGTTGTCTGCTTTAGTCTGACGGGTGAGGAAGTAACGACCGCGCAGGAATTCATCGTAGGCTGCAGGATTAATACGCCGCGCCTGCCCTAAACGACTTTGTTCCTGTGGCGTCAGCTTGATCCGGATCGCTTGTGTCACTTCCTGTGCGACTTCGTTTTGAAGTGTCAGCACATCACGAAGATCGCGATCGTATTCGCCGTTCCACAGAAGTTTTTCAGTCGCGGCGTCAATCAACCTCACCGTCACACGGATCTTGTCGCCAGAACGCTGGACCGAACCCTCAGCAACTGCGTCAACGTTCAATTCCTGTGCGATCTGCTTCAACGGCTTTTGCGATCCTTTGTACTGCACGACTGACGTGCGGGAAGTCACTCGCAACTCGACAACTTTTGCGAGACCGCCAATCAACGTTTCAGTCATGCCATCCGCGAAGTAATCCTGCGATGCATCACCGGAAAGATTTTCGAGCGGTAGTACGGCCAAAGATTTTATTTGCGGCGTTGTGGCAGCCGTTCTCGAATTTCGCGCGAACCAAATGATAAACGCCAGCGCGACCGCGACTGCAACTACTCCCAGCAATGCAAGCGTTCGAGTTCTTGTTGGAGCTTTTGTCGCACGCTTCAGTCGTCGCGTCGTGTTGAGATCAGTTCCAACCTCCAGCTTGTGTTTCACGTTCTTGAGATCGACCAGCGCCTCCGCGGCGGACTCATACCGCTGATTTCGATCCTTAGCCAACGTCTGCACGATCACTGGCTCTAGTTGACTTGCCTCAGGCGCAAAGTCAGCAAGCGGATCTGGTTCTCGTTCAGCTATGCCAATGATGACATCCGTAGGTGTCGGTCCTTCGAATGGTTGTCGTCCTGCAATCATCTCGTAAAGCACGACCCCCAGGCTCCAGACGTCCGTGCGTACATCAACTGGAAGACCACGCGCCTGTTCCGGCGACATGTACGCTACGGTGCCCATCAACACTCCGGGCAACGTCTTCACGTCGATCGAACGCGTTTCAGCAGCGCTGTCCGACGGTTCAGATCTCGTATCGGCCAACTTGGCAAGTCCGAAGTCGAGCACCTTCACGTACCCGTCTGAGCGCAACATGACGTTCTCGGGTTTGATGTCGCGATGCACGATCCCTTCGGCGTGAGCACTCGAAAGCGCCGATGCGATCTGAATGGCGATTTCGATTGCCTCGTTTACGTTTATGCAGCCCTTCAACATTCGCTCGCGCAACGTCATGCCGGCGATGTTCTCCATGACAATGCAATGGCGGCTATCTTCAGTTTCAATCACTTCGTGGATCGTGCAGACATTCGGATGAGACAGCGCCGCGACTGCCCTTGCTTCGACCTCGAAGCGTCGCAGGTGTGCTTTGTCCTTGGTGAGAACTACAGGCAGAAACTTCAACGCAACTTTGCGTCTTAAGCTGACGTCCTCGGCAAGATAGACTTCACCCATTCCACCCGCACCGAGTTGCGAGATGATGCGGTACTGGTTGAATCTGTCGCCTGCTGCAATTGACTTCGAAGGCTCACCCGCCATCATTTTTACTGCCACCTCGAGCGCAGGAGATTCAATGAACTGCTCGGCGTGGACATCAAAGGCGAGCAGCGATTCGACTTCGCGTTTCAGTGCTTCGTCTCCGGCGCAAGCCTGGGCCAGAAAAACGGAACGCTCGGCCGGGTCTTTCTCGAGTGTCGCGTGATAGAGGTTCTCGACCTGTTGCCATCGTTCATTTTTCATGAACGACCATCTCTCCTTCGAGTTGTCGTAGCAACCAAACCTTAGCCAGACGCCAGTCGCGCATTACCGTTTCTTTGGAGACGTTCAATAGCTCAGCCACTTCTTCGACGGAAAGCCCAGCAAAGAAACGCATTTCTACCACCTGCACCTTGCGTGGATCGATTTCGGCGAGCGCGTTAAGTGCTTCATCGAGCGCAACGAGGTCAGCTCTGCGCTGTACCACGAAAGACGCCGCCTCACTGAGCGACACTTGCAAGGCGCCACCACCACGTTTCAGGTACTGCCTGTCGCGAGCAAAGTCAACGAGGATCCGACGCATTAACTGCGCCGCCACTCCGAAGAAGTGTGCGCGGTTTTGCCAGCGGACACTCTTCCAATCGATCAGGCGGACGTATGCCTCATTCACTAGTGCCGAGGTCTGTAGCAGATGCCCGGGACGCTCACGCCTCATGCAATGGTGCGCCAGCCGGTGCAGCTCTGAATGAATGATCGGGGCGAGCTGATCGAGCGCAGTTTGATCTCCCTCGCTCCAGGCCACCAGCAACTGTGTAATCTCTTTGGAGGACTGCGGCTGCATATTCTGCGTGTCGGGTGGCCCGACAAAGTATCACAACCGGGCGCGAAGATTCGTCACAAAATTTTTTCGGGGCAGCGTTACAGTTTTTCTCACCCAATCCCGCCTTCACCGATAAGAAATCCCAAACAGGTGGAGGAGAACATGAGAGTTAGAAAACTAAGTAAAGGATTGGTATTACTGAGCCTTGCTATCGCGGTCGGGTTAGTCGTGTACCCACTATTTAACGCGGCTTGCGCGCCGGCGCCTTATGCCCACTCGGCACCAAACAAACCTTCGTTTGCAATGACAAGCGATGTCGTGACGGAATGGAACCAACAGGCAGTATCGTTAGCGCTCGCCCCAGCGTCGGCACTGTCTCCCGTCCAGCAAACGCGGGCCATGACCATCTTTCAGCTTGCAGTACACGATGCCGTCAATGGGATCACCGGCGAATATGAGACGTACTTATCGCCCGACGGCCCGCCTGAAAATGCATCGGCAGAGGCAGCAGCAATTGCCGCCGCGCACCACGCATTGAAAAACCTTTTTTCCGGAAATGATGCGATGCTCGATGCGCTCTACGTGAACTCGCTCACGGCTCATGGTCTATCGGCCAGCGATCCTGGGATCGAGTTTGGTCGCTCAGCGGCAGCGGCAATCCTCGCGGTTCGAGCGAACGATCATTCGAAGGAAGCTCAGTTTGCTTACGACGCTCCTGGTGCAGGCAATCCGGGAGTCTGGGTGCGACTCAACAACGCTCCTGCATTGCTGCCCGGTTGGGGGAAAGTCACTCCGTTTGTGCTTCGAAGCGCTTCACAATTCGATCCGGGTCCACCTCCGGCTCTGGATAGCGATAAGTATGCGAGGGACTACAACGAGATCAAACAGATCGGCGTTAATTTGGGTTCGACTCGCACGACCGAACAGAGTCAGATCGCACAGTTCTGGCGTGCTTCCCCGACGGCAATCTGGAACAACGTTCTAAGGCAGGTGGTTCAGACGCGCAGCCTGAATCTCTCGGAGGAAGCTCGGTTGTTTGCGCTGTTCTACCTGGCTGCGAACGACGCAAGTATTGCTTGCTGGGAAATGAAGTACAAGTACAACTCCTGGCGTCCTGAGCCGGCGATTATGAGCGGCGATCTTGACGGCAATGACTCCACTGTGGGCGCATCGCCCTGGCAGCCGTTTGTTCCTACGCCGCCACACCCTGAGTATCCATCGGGACACACCACAAACAGCAGTGCCATGGCAAAGATTCTGACGGACGAGTTTGGTGACACTCCAGGAGTGCCGATATCCGTAACGCTGTCCGGCATCACACGTCACTGGAATAGTTTTAGCGAAGGTGTTCAGGAAGTGATCGATGCTCGCGTTTATTCCGGAATCCACTTCCGTAATTCGGACGAAGTGGGCGCACGAATGGGCCGGCAGATCGCGCAGTTCGTTTCTCATCACGCACTGCGGCGCAGCTCAAAACCGTAAGTGTTACTCGCGAAGGAGCGCGGGTGATCCGGACGGTGATCTGGCCGAAGACGCACGCACCAGCGCCGAAGGCGCGAAATATAATAGCCAGGGGCAAGCGCCGAACAACGTGAGGCGCGTCGCCCCTAGTTACAAAAAATAATTTTCGATAGAGCACTGAAAGTGCGAAATATGAACGTCAATTATTTCGCTCTTTCAGAGCTTCATCGCTAATTTTGCGCTCTGTACCAGGGGCGACGCGCCTCACGTTGTTCGGCGCTTGCCCCTGGCTATCATATTTAGCGCCTTCGGCGCTGGCGTGCCTTGTTCCCAAATCGTCCTCCGTTTACGCGTTTCTCTAAGAGCGGCTTGCTAAGCGAGTGCGGGCTGCGTCACTGAATCCTC